>WNFB01002816.1_pt1 | contig 15236 bp, 16 predicted proteins | sample 5400501 | NCBI WGS metagenome assembly WNFB01 (sample SAMN13153341, study PRJNA577476) | soil metagenome | isolation source: 200 cm saprolite under Douglas fir tree site 2 hole 1 | place: USA:California | collected 2015-04-18
TTCGCTACTGCATGAACTCGGCGGCCCTCCGGTTTATCCCGGTGGACCGGCTGGAGGCGGAGGGCTACGGGAAGTATCTGGCCCTGTTCAAGGGCTCTTCGGCCGCGACGGCCCGGAACGAGCGCTGACGCTCCCGAAGGCTCGACGAGGCCCTGTCACCCGACGGGGCCTTTGCCTTATCTGAGCGTGTAGCTCAGCCCCAGCCTGCCGGTCACTGCATCCGCGGGAGCGGCGTAGATCTCGCCCGTGACGCCCAGGCCGCGAGCCGCCTCCCACATCAACCCGCCGAAGACGACGCCACGGGTGAGGTTCACCTCCACCTGGGTGCTGTCCGTGCTGCCGAACCGGTTGGTGAAATCCACCTGAAAGCGGGGCCGGAGAAAATTCACGCCCCCGCCGACGTACGGATGGACCCGTCCGCCCGCGAGGGCCCACCCAAGGGATGCCTCGGCGCCGAGGGTCGTTGGGTGGTAGCGGTCGTTGGAGCGGGTGCCCTGGAAGCATTCGGAGGTCGGATCGCCGAGCTCCGGGTCGTCGCAGGTGATCGGCGCCTCGACCAGGCCGAACGTCGCGTGCGCCCGGACCCCGACGGTCATGGGCCCGTGCCCGACCGCGAACGCCCGGCCGAGCGCGACGGCCCCCACGTCCGCTTTGACCCCGTTCAGCCGCACCGGCGGGATCCAGCTCGCCTCGAGCAGGAGCCCGCCCGGTAGCCCGAGGGCGACCCGCGGGCGCGGCACGGCGAAGAGCAGATCGGTATTCTCGGGGCCCTTGCCGGGCCGGCAAATGGTCGGCGTTCGGGTCGCGGCGTCGAGGGTGGGGAGATAGCTCCCCTCGAGCGTGAACCGGACGCTGCCTGCCCGCGTCTCCATCGGCGCGGCCAGGGGCCCGAAAGCGAGCGGTACGGCGAAGTTCGCGAACACCTTCGCCTCGTTCGAATTGGCGGGCGGCATGCAGATCGTTTGCCCCGCTAGGGGCCCGACGAGCCCCGCAGACAGCCACGACGTTACGACCAGCCAGCGCATGCGCCCTCCCTCGCTTGACACTCAGGGATGCGATCCCTAACCTGCGCTCACGAACGGACCCAAGGACCGCGTGAGCGATCTCCAGCGCTTCTTCCACCAGCTCGTCGCGAAACTCTCGGCCACCGACCCCGCGCGGCTGTACCAGCCGCTTGCCGTGGCGGACATCCAGGGGTCCGTCATTCCTTATGGAGCCAACCGCCGCGCGCTCGCTCTCCAGAGCGCGGAGGACTACGACGTGCTGTTGCTCCGGCTCTGCTCCGGCGAGGGCGGACTGGCCCGCACCGAGCCGCCCGAGATCCAGCAACGGTTCGAGGGCGAGCTCGCCGGCCCCAACCCGGACCTCGGCTTGCTGCGTACCCACGGCGACGCGCTGGTCTGGCTCTCGGGGAACGCGGTGGCCCGCGCCCTGGCCGTCGACCCCCACGCCGCGTATGTGCCTCCCCCGTTCCCGGCGCAGGAGACGTTCAGCCCGGCCCCGGGCCACACCGCGAGCGTCACCCCATCGCCCGAGGACGGGGACGAGCTCCCGCTGGACGAGATCCGCGCCGGGGCCGCCGAGACCGGGCATCCCGCCGACGCGGCGGGCCTCATGTGCCTCTATTGCGGCGGCACCCTCCCCACCGGCCGCCTGGTGAACTTCTGTCCACACTGCGGTCAGAGCCAGACGACCCTGCGCTGTCCCGCGTGCCAGGCCGAGATCGAGCTCGGCTGGCGGCACTGCGCGGGCTGCGGCGCCCCGGTGGCCGACCACTAGCGGTTTGCTTGAAGACCCCCTCCGCCGGGGGCATATTTCTGGTCCATGTCGTCCCTCCGTCCCGCCCGCCGCATCCCCGACGGGAGCACCCCGTGAGTCGAGCCGAGCGCGAAGAGCAGGTCGTCTTTCTCTCCGCCGTCCGGACCGGCTTCGGCAGCTTTGGCGGCACCCTCAAGGAGCACACCGCCACCGACCTCGGGGTGCTGGCCGCACAATGTGCCATCGCCCGGGCCGGCCTCGCTCCTGCCGACATCGAGCATGTCATTTTCGGCAACGTGGTTCAGACCTCGACCGACGCCGCGTATCTGGCGCGGCACGTGGGGCTGCGAGCCGGATTGCCGGTCGAGACTCCCGCGGTCACCGTCAACCGGCTCTGCGGCTCGGGTTTCGAGGCGATCGTCCAGGCCGCGCACCGCGTTCTTCTCGGCGAGGCTCACGCGGTGCTGGCGGGCGGGACCGAGTCGATGAGCCAGGCGCCCTACGTGCTGCGCGGCGCCCGGTGGGGCACCCGGCTGGGCCAGCCCCCCGGGCTGGAGGACAGCCTGTGGGACTCGCTGCGCGACGCGCAGTGCGGCCTCACGATGGGGGAGACCGCGGAGAATCTGGGGCAGCGCTACAGCGTCACCCGGGCGGACGCCGATGCTTACGCCCTCACGAGTCAGCGCCGGGCCAAGGCCGCGTGGGACGCGGGAGCGTTCCGGAACGAGGTGATTCCGGTCCCGGCGCGAAACTCCAAGACCAAGCAGACCGTCGAGTGGGCCGTGGACGAGCATATGCGACCCGACACGACGCCGGAGGCGCTGGCCAAGCTGGCCCCCGTCTTCCGGAAGGACGGCCTCGTGACCGCGGGAAATGCGTCCGGCATCGCCGACGGCGCGGGGGCCCTCGTCGTCGCGGGCGAGCGGTGGGCCCGCGACCGCGGGCTCCGACCCCTCGGGCGGCTAGTGAGCTGGGCGGTCGCCGGAGTCGATCCGGCGGTCATGGGCATCGGCCCCGCGCCGGCGGCCCGGGCTGCGCTCGCCGGTGCCGGACTCGGGCTGGACCGCATGGATCTGATCGAAGTGAACGAGGCGTTCGCGGCGCAGTACGTCGCCGTAGAGCGCGAGCTCGGTCTGAACCGAGAGCGCACCAACGTGGACGGCGGCGCCATCGCGATCGGGCATCCGCTCGGGGCCAGCGGCGCGCGAATCACCGCCCATCTCCTGCACGCGCTACGGCGTCGCGGGGGCCGCCTCGGCCTGGGCTCCGCCTGCATCGGCGGGGGGCAGGGTATCGCGGTGATCGTCGAATCGCTCGCCGCCTAGAGGGAGGACTCACCCAATGGAAATCCTGACCGCCGGGCTCGCCGTCGCCGTGGTCTACCTGTTCGCCAGCCTGCGGATCATCCGGCAGTACGAGCGGGCCGTCACCTTCTTCCTCGGCCGCTTTTCGGGAACCAAGGGACCCGGACTGATCTTCGTGCCGGCGCTGTTCGCGCACGCCAAACGGATCTCGCTCCGGATCGTGGCGCTGGACATTCCGCCCCAGGACGTGATCACCCGCGACAACGTCACGCTGAAAGTAAACGCGGTGCTCTACATGCGGGTGATGGACCCCGAGAAGGCCGTCATCGAGATCGAGGACTATCTCTACGCCACCAGCCAGCTCGCCCAGACCACGCTGCGCTCCGTTCTGGGGGAGGTCGAGCTGGACGAGCTGCTCGCCGACCGGGAGAAGATCAACGCGATCCTCAAGCGGATCATCGATGAGCGCACCGAGCCGTGGGGAATCGAGGCATCCGCCGTCGAGGTCAAGGACGTCGATCTCCCCGAGTCGATGAAGCGGGCGATGGCCCGTCAGGCCGAGGCCGAGCGGGAGCGGCGCGCGAAGGTGATTGCTGCACAAGGCGAGCTCCAGGCCTCCGCCACGCTGGCCCAGGCGGCGCATACCCTGGGTGCCGAGCCTTACGGGCTTCAGCTCAGGTATCTCCAGACGGTCGCGGAGATCGCCACGGAGAACAACTCGACCACTCTCTTCCCCATCCCGATCGAGATGTTCCGGCCCTTCATCCGGATGGCCGAGCAGGGGACGGCACCGGCGCCGGGACCCGCCGCGCTGCCGCGGGTGACGGTTGGAGACCCGCTGCTCCCGCCGGAGCAACAGCAGACCCTGGCCGCGCCAGCCGACACCACCGCCATGCCGGCGCAGGAGCTCAACGACCTGATGAGTCGCCTCCGGGTCGAGGCCGCCCGGGCCGCCAAAGACAACGATGGCTGAGCCGCCGGTCCGGATCGACCGTGCAGCGCTCGACCGGATCATTCAGCGCGCGGCGGAGCTGCAGACCGGCGATCGCGATATCGCAGACCAGCTGACCCCGGAGGAGGTGCTGGCGCTCGGGCGGGAGGTCGGCATCCCCAACCGCTACCTGCGCCAGGCGATGCTGGAGGAGCAGGCCCGGCTGCCCGACCAGGAGCAGAGCGGGCTCTGGGACCGGCTCGTCGGACCGGCGCTCGTCGGCACCTACCGGGTCATCCGGGGCGATGCCGGCGCTATCGAGCGGTCTCTGATCCGCTACATGGAGCAGCACGAGCTGCTTGCGCTCCAGCGCCAGCAGCCGGGGCGCATCACCTGGGAGCCCCTCGGGGGAATACCGGCGGCGATCCGGCGGTCAACCGCAGCGCTGGGGTCGGGGACGCGCCCGTTCATGCTCTCCAAGGTCGAGCTCGTGACCGCCACCCTCACGCCCCTCGAGGCGGACTACTGTCACGTGGCGCTGCAGGCGAGCGTGCGGGGGATGCGGAGTGCGTACGTGGGTGCGGGCGCCGCGGTGGTCACCGCCGGTGCCGGCGCGACGGCGGCGCTGCTGGTGCTGAGCGCTTTTCTCCCGGTGGCGGTGCTGCCCGTTCCGCTCGGGCTGGGCATCGGCTACGCCACCTTTCGCCGGTTCCGCCCGGTCGCCGCCCGCGCGCTGCTCGGCCTCGAACGGGCACTGGACGACGTGGAGGGCGGGGCCGTACGGCCGGGACGCCAGCTTTCCGAACGGGGCCCCGGATTGCTGGACGTGATCGCGAATGAAGTGCGAAGGGCTTTGGGAAGCCATTAGCCGTTGACGACCCAGTCTGCCGACATCCGGACCGTTGCCGTGCTCGGCTGCGGCCTCATGGGCGCCGGGATCGCCCAAGTCTCGGCGGCGGCCGGATATTCGACGATCGTGCACGATGTGAACCAGACACAGGTCGCCCGGGGCCGGGCCGCGATCGAGAAGTCCCTCGCCAAGCTGGTCGAAAAGGGAAAGCTCACTCCCTCCGATCGCGACGCCGCGCTGGCGCGGCTCAGCTTCGCGACCGACCTCGCCGCAACGGCGGGCTCCGATCTGGTGATCGAGGCGGTCACCGAGGATCTCGCCCTCAAGAACCGGCTCTGGGCCGAGCTCGACGGGCTCTGCCCGCCCGGAACGATCTTCGCCTCCAACACGTCGAGCATCCCGATCGGCTCCATGGCCGCGGCCACACGGCGGCCCGACCGCTTCGTCGGCCTCCACTTCTTCAACCCGGTCGCCCTGATGCCGCTGGTGGAAGTCGTGCGTCCCGCCGCCGCGAGCCGGGAGACATTCGAGCGGAGCCTGGCCTTCGCCCGGAGCCTCGGGAAGGAGACCGTGGTGGCGAAGGACGCGCCGGGGTTCATCGTCAACCTGCTGCTGGTGCCGTACCTGCTCGACGCGGTGCGCGCGCTCGAAAACGGAGTGGGGACGGTGGTGGACATCGACACCGCGATGCGGCTCGGCTGCGGCTATCCCATGGGGCCGTTCACTCTGCTCGACGTCGTCGGGATCGACACCGTCGTCCGGATCTCCGAGATCATGCTCGCCGAGTACCACGACCCGCGGTACTCGGCACCCGCTCTGATTCGTCGAATGGCGGCCGCGGGCCGCTACGGGCGGAAGAGCGGCAAGGGGTTTTACGACTATTCTGTGGACCCGCCGGCTCCGTCCCCGGCCTGACCTTTCTGCCCGGAGTCCTGATGCTCGGCTACGACTGGCCCCGCGTCCACGCGCTGATCGTCTCCTTCCCAGTGGCGCTGCTCACGACCGCAGTGCTCTTCGAGCTTGCTTCCCTCGTGCTCAGGAAGGCCGCGCTGCGCACCATCGGCTTCGCGCTGCTGCTGGTCGGTACCCTCGCCGCCGGCGCCGCGGTGCTCATCGGACTTCAGGCGGAGGACGCCATCCAGCACGGTAACGCCATCCACCACCTGATGGACGAGCACGAAACCCTGGCCTACTTCACGCTCGGCACCTTCGCGGTGGTGGCGCTCTGGCGGCTGGTGCGGGAGCGGAAGATGGGCAGCGCCGAACGGGTGGCCGCGTTCGTGCTTTCGCTCGCCGGTTTGGGCTTCCTGGTGGATACGGGGCACCATGGCGGCAAGATGGTGTTCGAGCACGCGGCGGGCGTGCCCGACTCGATGCTCCGGGCCGAGCTCAAGGACCGAAGCGAGGGACACGTGCACGGTGCCGGCGAGCCGGCCGACCACCACGGCGACGCCGACCACCACGACCACGCCGACGATCACGACCACGGCGCGGCCGCGCCTGACTCCTCGCCGCGCAAGGACTGAGCGATGCGCTCCTGGTGGGCGGTCGGGCTGGTGCTACCGGTCGCCGCGTGCCTCCTGTCCACCACTCGGCCCGGCTTCGAGCCCCTTCCTGGCGTCCAGAAGGCGGAGGTCCGGCTCCTGCCGGCCGCCGCGACCCAGCGCCTCGGTGAGGTGCTGCAGGAGGATTCGATTCCCGTCACGAGGGTCGAGTCCCGGGATGGATACGTCCAGACGTCGTGGTTCGACGCTGAAACCGGTCAGCCGACGCGGCGGTCGCCACTGGGGCCGGGGGTGGTTCGCGTGCGGGGGTGGGTGAATCCGGGCAGATACGGGCACAGCGATCTGCGGGTCGAGGTCGCGTATCGCGCGCTCCGTGACCCGTCGGTTCCCGGGCGCGAGCTCGAGCGCCCGGTCCCACCGGATCACCCCGTCAGACTGAGAGTGCAGGCCGCGCTTGACACGCTAGCGCGCCGGTTCGGCGACTAGACCACGTAGGCCCGCACCCACTCCTCGAGCTGGGCGAGGTTGAGGCCCGCGTCCTTACAGGGCCCCGACGGCAGGGTCATCGTGAGCCCGAGCACGGGCACCTTACCCGCCACATCGTGCAGCCCGCTCACCATGTCCCGCTCACATGCCACCGCGACCACCGCGCGCGGCCGCCGCTCGCGAATCACCCGGCGCGCAAGCTGCCCCCGGGTGGCCACGAAGACGGGAACGCCGTACCGTCCCGCCACCCCGAGCACGCCATCGAGCGTCTCCTTCGACAGGCACCGGGGGATCAGCAACAGCAGCTCTCCCTTGCCGACTTTCCGCCTCCGCATCAGCGCCAGCGCGTTATAGACCTTCACCGCAGCGTTCTCGACCCAGTCGCGGCGGCCGAACCGGCTGGCCACCTTCGACGTCCAGCGCATGAGCCGGAGGAACGGCCCTCGCTCCGCCAGCCGCTCGGGAAGGATCGGCCTGCGGCTCCCGTACGCCAGGGCGAGCAGCGCCCACCACACGAGGAGCACGGCACCCCCCGACCACCAGAGGATCCAGAGGACGCGCGGTACGGCGGGGTGGACCAGGCCGAGGCGGGGGCCCAATAGATAAAGGAAGAGGGCCGCGACCACCCCTGCGATCACGATGCTGAGGGCCGCCCAGCCGAAGAAGAGGACCGGGGATGAGTCGTAGTTCCCTTTGTTGGGCAGGGGGGTACCGTCCCATTCGTCCCACTCGTGCCCCAACCGGCGATCGACGTCGATGTGGATGAGCTGGGCGCGGGGTGCCGGCGAGGCGGCGGGGACGTCTGACATAGGGAAGCACAATTCTCACGTTTCGGCGTTTGCTTGGCAAGGGAGCCCGATTCTAGCTTTGCATATGCCCTCCGAGCCTCGCCTGCGCGGCCTGTTCCGAACCGACGAGCGAGCCCGGGCCGCGTACGCCGAGGGGGCCGGCATCTATCGCATCATCCCCCGCGCCGTGTCGCTCCCCGCCGACGTCGACGACCTGGTCCAGCTGGTCCGCTGGGCGGCGGCCGAGCGGATCCCGCTCGTTCCCCGGGGCGCAGGAAGCGCCATGGGCGGGGGCAATGTGGGCGACGGCGTCGTGGTGGACCTCACCCGCATGGACGGCCCCGGTCTCGAGGTTCGGCCTGCGGAGCGTAGGGCGCGGATGCGGGCGGGGACCTCGCTGGGCGAGCTCGAGGCTCTGGCGGCCCAGCACACGCTCCGCCTCCCTCCCGATCCTTCCAGCTGGCGCTGGGCCACCGCCGGCGGGGTAGTCTCGACCAACGCTGCCGGCGCCCGCTCGCTTCGGTACGGCAGCGTGCGCCGCTGGGTGGAGAGCGTCACGCTCGTCACCACCGACGGCGACGTGGCGCGGCTCGCCCGCGACGCCGGGCCCGCGCCGACATTTCCGCCCCGCCCCGACGCCGCTGCACTCGCCCGCTTCGAGCGCGACACGGCGCCCGCCATCCGCGAGGCGAGCGAGCTGATCCGGTTGCGTTTCCCGCGCACCACCAAGAACTCGTCGGGCTTTGCGCTGGATGCCTACCTCCGCTCCGGCGATGCTCTCGACCTCATCGTGGGAGCGGAGGGGACGCTCGGATTCGTGACCGAGGTGGAATGGCGCCTCGATGGCGTGCCCGCCGTCCGGGCCGGCCTTCGGATCGTCTTGCATGACTATGCGACCATGACCGAGCTGGTCGAGCGGCTCGTCGCCCTCGGCGCCTCATCCGTGGAGCTCCTGGATCGGACCTTTCTCGAGCTCGTGGCGACGGGCGGCGGCGACTACGCGGCCGCTCTTCCCGGGCCCGGGATCGAAGCGATCCTGCTGGTCGAGCTGGAGGCCGGGACCCCCGATGAGCTGCGCTCGATGGCCGAGTCGGCGGTAGCGGCTGCCCGCTCGCTCTCGTTCGAGGTGGACGCGTCGCTGTCCCGCGACGGCGCGGAGCGGCTTTGGCGCCTGCGTCACGCGGCCAGCCCGATCCTGGCCGGCCTGCCTCCGGAGCGCCGCTCGCTGCAGGTGATCGAGGACGGCTGCGTCCCCGTTGCCCGCGTGGGCGACTACGTCGCCGCCGTGCGTGCGGCCGCGACGGCACGCGGACTGGCGGTGGTCATCTTCGGTCACGCCGGCAACGGCAATGTGCACGTCAACCTGCTCCCGGAGCTCGACCGGGCCGGATGGGAAGCCGAGGTGGCCGGCCTGCTGGAGGAGATCACGGACACCGTGGTCCGTCTGGGCGGGGTGCCCTCGGGCGAGCACGGCGACGGCCGGCTCCGCGCCGGCTTTCTCGAGCGGGTCTATGGGCGCGAGATCGTCGCCCTCTTTCGCCGAGTGAAGGACAGCTTCGATCCCCTTGGGATCCTGAACCCGGGCATTATCCTTCCGTCCGGCGAGGCGCCTATCACCCGGCTCAAGGCCGGCTCGGGCGCCGTTCCGCTTCCTCCGGACATCGCGGCAGCCCTGCGTGACATCGAGCGTGGCGGCGGCTACGCCCGGCGGCGGCTCGAGATCGCGGACGACCAATAGCCCACAGCCCCGACATGGACATCATCAAGCACCCGACCGTCTCGCTCATCGCCCGTCCCCGGTTCACCGAGCCGGCCCATCTCCGGGTCGAGTGGAAGGGCGAGGCGACCGACGGGGAGCGGGTCGCCGAGTACGCCGGGCGGCTCTGCTACATGAGCCAGCACAACCCGGCCGGGCGGACGACGGCCGAGTATTTGCAGAACATCCTGCGCCAGGGCCACGGCTCGGTGTTCGAGCACGCAGTCTACGTCCTGCTGGTGGAGGGAATCTCCCGCTCCTGCAGCCACGAGCTGGTCCGTCATCGGGCCGGGTTCGGCTACTCCCAGCTCTCGCAGCGCTACGTGGACGAGTCGCACGCGGCGTTCGTGATGCCGCCGGCGATCCAGGGAGACCCGGCCCTCGAGGCGGCCTGGACCGCGCAGGTGACGGCCGCGCAGACCGCCTACGTCGCCGCCGTCGAGGGGCTCATGGTCAAGTACGCCTGGATCGAGGACCGGATGCATCGGCGGAAGATGGCCCGGGAGGCGGCGCGGAGCGTGCTGCCCAACGCGACCGAGGTAAAGATCGTCGTCAGCGCCAACGTGCGCGCGTGGCGCACGATGCTCGAGCTCCGCCTCGCCGAAGGTGCCGAGCTCGAGATCCGCCGGATGGCGATTGCCTGCCTGCGCGTGCTCCGCGAGGAAGCGCCCGCGCTCTTCGCCGACGTCGAGATCTATCGCGCTCCGGACGGGACGGAGGCGGGCCGGGTCGGGTTCCACAAGGTGTAGTCTTGCAAAAACCTATTGTGCACCTGAATTCTTTTCCTTACTTTAGAATCGTCAGGTAGTCACTCGTCACGGCTCGTCTCGCGCGGACGGCCTTTTTTGTAGAGGGCGCTCTGCCAATTCGGATCGGACTCGCGTTCAACGTGAAGCCCGAGGTTGGAACAACCGGGCCCACGATCGACTCCCCCACGACCGACGAACCTCCGAGTCGGGCCCTCCGGCCCGACCTCCCGCAGCCCGACCTCTACATCGAGTGGGACGACCCGGCGACGATTGACGCCGTGGAACACGCGCTGGCCAACGTGGGCGAAGTGATTCGCCTGGAGGCCGACGCCGAGTTCCCCACGCGACTCCGCGACTACCGGCCCGACTTCGTCTTCAACATCGCCGAGGGGCTCTTCGGCGCGAGCCGCGAGAGCCACGTCCCGGCCATCTGCGAGTTCCTCGGCGTGCCCTATCACGCCTCGGATCCCCTCACGCTCGGCCTCTGCCTTCACAAGGGCCGCGCCAAGGAGATCCTCGAGCGCTATGGCGTGCCCACGGCGCCCTTCCGGTTGGCGCGCACGGTCGCCGATGCGCGCTCCACGCGACTCCCTTTCCCCTTGTTCGTGAAGCCGGCGTTCGAGGGCTCCGGCAAGGGTGTCTCGAGCAAGAGCGTCTGCCACAACCGGGGCGAACTCACCACCCAGGTGGGCTATCTCCTCGCCACCTACCGCGAGCCCGTCCTCATCGAGACCTATCTGCCCGGCCGCGAGTTCACTGTCGCCATCCTCGGGAACGGGGACGAGGCACGGTGTTTGCCCATCGTCGGCCTGTGCTTCGACACGCTGCCTCGGGGCGCCCCGCCGATCTACGGGTACGAGGCGAAGTGGCTCTGGGACACGCCGGCCCATCCGCTCGAGATCTTCGAGTGCCCGGCCCGCATCCCCGAGCCGCTCGCCGACCAGGTCCGCGAAGCGGCGTTGGGTGCCTACCACGCTCTCGACTGCCGTGACTGGTGTCGCGTCGATCTCCGCTGTGACGCCGCCGGTCGCCCCATGGTCGTTGAGTTGAACCCGCTGCCGGGCATCCTGCCGGACCCGCGGGACAACTCCTGCTTCCCGAAGGCCGCAGCCGCGGCCGGGATGTCGTACGACGAGCTGATCTGCACCGTGGCCGACATCGCCTGGCGGCGGATCAGCGGCGGTTCACTCTTGGCAGGGGTAGCCTCATGAGAGCAGCGATCATCTACGACGCGGGCAGCGCCGAGTGGAGCCCGCAGGATGTGGCCGCCGTGCTCAGCAACGTGCACGAGGTCCGCACCTCGCTCCGCCGCCGCGACCACGACGTCGAGCTCGTCCCGGTCCGCCTGGGCGAGTTCCGCTGGCTCTCCCGCGCCCGCAAGGCCGATCTCATCGTCAACCTGTGCGAGGGGATCAACGGCCACGCCAAGTACGAGGACTTCGTCGTCAACACGCTCGAGCTCACCGGGCTCCCGTTCACCGGCTGCCGGGCCTGGCCCGTCACCGTCTGCCACCGGAAGCAAGTCGCCAACACGCTGCTCCAGAACGCGGGAATCCCCATCCCGAGCTTCGTCCTCGCTCAGGGCACCTCGATCCCCGGCGACATTCCCCTCCCGGCGATCGTGAAGCCGGCGGCGGAAGACGCGAGCGTGGGCATCGACGGGAGCGCGGTTTGCACGACCCGCAAGGCACTTCGCAAGCGGGTCGTCCAGATGACGGAGCAGTTCGAGGACGTGATGATCCAGGAGTACGTGGCCGGGCGGGAATTCAACGTCGGCTTCGTCGGCCGCCAGATGTTCCCGATTTCCGAGATCCGCTTCGACGCGATGCCGGCCGACACCTGGCCCATCGTCACCTACGCGGCCAAGTGGAGCACGGGGAGCCCGGACGACCTCGGCACCCTTCCGGTCTGCCCGGCCGAGATCACGCCCGAGCTGACCAAGCGGATCTCCCACGTCGCCTGGCGTGCGTGGGAGCTGCTGGCCGGCGCCGAGGGGTACGGGCGGGTGGACCTCCGGGTCACCGAGGACGGCCAGCCTTACGTGCTCGAGGTCAACCCGTCCCCCGACCTCTCCAGCAACGCCGGGCTCGCCCGCATGGCGCAGGCCTTCGGTTGGGATTACGACGAGCTGGTCAACCAGATCGTGGACGAGGCGTTGACCCGGATGCAGCCCAGCCGGTTCGCCGCCCAGCTCGTCAGCGGGGTGCCGGCCGCCTGACCGGGACGCTGGCCCGGCCGACGCTCCGGCCGCTCGCGGCTGCCGACCGCCGCCGCATCGAGGAGATTACCCGGGCGGTCGGCCTCTTCCGCGAAGGCGAACTGCCGGTTGCCCTGGAAGTCTTCGACGGCGCGGTCGCCGGTACCGGCTCCTCCTCCGATGCCGACTATACGGCCCTCGGCGCAGACGTCGAGGGCCGTCTCGTTGGCTGGATCTGCTGGGGCCCGACTCCCTGCACCGAGGGGACCTACGATCTTTACTGGATGGCCGTGGATCCGTCGCTGCAGCACGCCGGTGTCGGGACGGCGCTCCTCGCCGAAATGGAACGGCGGCTCACCGGTCGGGCCCGACTCGTGATTGTGGAGACCGCCGGTCGCGCCGCCTACGCTCCCACCCGCGCATTCTACCGCGCGCGGGGCTACCGTCCCACCGCCCGCATTCCCGACTTCTACTCGCCTGGGGACGATCTGGTAGTGTACACCAAGCTCCTCGCCGGCGGTTAGAGCATCACCGAGTGACCCTTACGCTGCGCCCGCCATCGCGGCCACCGCCCGACGAAACGCCTCGTACACGTCCGGCCGCCACCACTGCCGGGATTCGTGCATGTGGGCCACCGCGGCCGGCGGCGGCATTGCGGCGCGGTAGCTCCGGGTCGTCGTCAGCGCGTCGTAGACGTCCACGATGCAGATGACCTGCGCGGCCAGCGGGATCTCGTCGCCACGAAGGCGGTCGGGATAGCCGGTACCGTCGTACTTCTCGTGGTGCCAGCGAATGATTGGCTTGATGTCCCAGGGGAAGTCCACTGTTGCCAGCAGCTCCACGCCCCACACCGGATGCATCTTGATCACCTCGAAATCTTCGCGGGACAGCAGACCGGGCTTGTTCAGGATCTCATGCGGCACGCGGACCTTGCCGAGGTCGTGGAGGTAGGCGCCGATCCGCACCGTCGTTTGCTGGCTCGCGTCCATCCCCAGCTCCTGGGCGACAGCGAGCGCGTAGCTCGCCACTCGCTCGCAGTGGCCGAAGGTGTAGCTGTCCGAGGACTCGATCGACTGGCCCCAGTCCCGAACCACCGCAAGGTAGGCTTCCTCCAGCCGCTGCACCCGGCGCACGACATCCACCAAGTCCAGCCGAGCGTCGAGACGGCTGAACAGCCGGTGCGCGGCGCTGAGCAACCGGAGCGCGTCCTGGTTGCGTCCCATGGCCTGATAGAGCAACGCGAGCTCGCGTGAGGCCTCCGCCTCACTGAGCACGCAGTCCGTGCTGACGGCGAGCTCAATCGCGGTTGTCAGACGGGCCTCCGCGAGCGCCCATCGCCCCGTTTCCCGGTAGACCCGGCCGATCACTTTGTATGCGTCGGCCTTGTCGAGTCGCGTGCCCAGGCGGTCGAAGATACGCAGGGCGGATTCAGCATCGCCCCTCGCGTCCTCGTAACGCTGGCGCGCAAGGTGTACCTCCGACCGGTTCAGCAGCCCGAGGCCAGTCAGGTGCACGTCTCCCACGGCGGCCGTGATCTCGAGGCAGCGCCGGAAGTATTCGTCGGCCTCGTCCCACTTGGCCTGGTCGGCACTCACCATCCCGAGGTTGTGGTAGGCGATCGCGCAGCCGTGGTCGTCGCCGGTGCGTTGGAAGGCGTAGAGCGATTGCTGGTAGTGAGCCAGAGCCTCACCATGGTTGCCCTGGATGTTGGCGAGAATGCCAAGGTTTTGTTCGATCCGGCCCCGAAGCTCCGGACTCGAGCCGCCAAGTTCGAGCGCCCGATAAAACCGCTTCCGGGCAGGGTCGATCGCGCCGCTCTCGAAGTCGAAGCCGGCGAGCGTGTTGAGGGCCTCGCCGGCGAGGACCGCGTCGGCCGACTCTGTGGCGACAGCGAGGCTCCGCTGACACAGCACGCTCGCTGCCTCGCGCTCGCCCCGCCGGTGGCGGACGACGGCGAGGCGCCGGAGAGCCTCCGCCAGCAGCCGCACCTCACCATTCGCCTCGGCGTCCGCGATCGTCGCCTCGTACTGTGCGATCGCGTCGGCCAGGCTGCCCGCCAACTCGTGCTCACGAGCCTGTTGCAGCAGGGTGGCCGCGGGAGTCGGCTCGCTTGGCGCCGGCGCCCCTGTGGCCGCTCGGGGCGCCGTCATGCTCGCGCGCTCAGTACGCAACGGCGTAGCGCGAAAAGTGGTTGATGGAGCCGGTGACGCTTTGCTTCGACCGCAGGTCCACCGACGGCGTCAGCTGTAGGATCTTGAGCTGCTCGTTGGTGTAGACCACGTGCTTTGGCAGCAGGGTGAGCAGGCAGTTGCCGTAGCTCAGCGTCAGTGTCGCGGGCTTCGCGAACTGGAGCCCCTGAGGCGCGAACCGGACCGAGTTGACGGTTCCGGAGACCTGCTCTGCCGTAATCGTCACGCGCGCCGAAAGCGCGCCCGCGGGGATCACCAGCTTCTGAGCGCCGACGGTAATAGTGCCGCCGGCCGGACCGACAACGACCGTCGTCTGAGCGTACGGCAGCGTCGAACACGTGAGGAGCTGCAGCGTACCAAGCACCGTCTGCAGCGTTGGGTCAAGAATCGCCCCCAGGAGAGGATCGGGCGCCGGCCCCTGCGACGGCTGCGTTGTCGGTTGGGAGGTCGGGAGGCTCGATGGCCCCGTGATCGAGGTGTCCGACGCGCACCTCGCCCCTACCACCAGAAGAGCGACGACGAGGAACATCGAGACGAGTGGACGCATCCACGAGCGCATAGGACTACCCCCCTGGTTGGTGTTGCTGGCCTTGCGACGATACCGCGGTCTAGGAGCGACCGCCGGCAGCTCGGCGTTTGAACCCCGGGCGCCGGTACGCGGAACACCTCCGGGAAGGGCAAGCGACGTGCCCTGCTCGGATGCTGGTGTCGATGAACGCGACA
>WNFB01006435.1_pt1 | contig 15227 bp, 12 predicted proteins | sample 5400501 | NCBI WGS metagenome assembly WNFB01 (sample SAMN13153341, study PRJNA577476) | soil metagenome | isolation source: 200 cm saprolite under Douglas fir tree site 2 hole 1 | place: USA:California | collected 2015-04-18
GAGCGCGTCGGGTCCGGCCGAGCGAAGCTTCGGCAAGAGCGCAAGCTCGGCCATCCTCATCGAGACCTCGTAGTGCGACGCCTCGTAGCCGAAGCTTCCCGCCATCCCGCAGCAGGAGGATTCGATCGCTTCCACTTTCAGCTCGGGTACGAGCGCGAGGACCTGCTGCACCGCCGGCATCGCTCCGAACGCTTTCTGATGGCAGTGGCCGTGCAGCAGCGCCTTTTTTTCCCGGAGAGGCTTCAAGCGCAGGGAAAGGCGCCCGGCTTCCTGCTCCCGCGCGAGAAATTCCTCGAACAGCAGCGCTTGCCCCGACAAGGCTTCGGTCTCGCGGCCCGGAAGCATGGCCTTGAATTCGTCGCGCAGAGTCAGCAGGCACGAAGGCTCGAGCCCGACGACGGGAATCCTCCGCTCGACGTAGGGCTTCATTGCGGCGATCACGCGCCGCGCTTCGGCCTTTGCCTCATCGACCATTCCGGTGGCGAGAAAGGTGCGGCCGCAACAGAGGGGCCGCGAACTGTCCGGGGCGCGGGCGACGTGAATGCCGTATCCGGCGCGGGCGAGCACGGCGAGGGCGGCGCGCGCGTTCTCGGGCTCGAAGTAATTGTTGAAGGTATCGACAAGCAGAACGACTTCGCCGGCCTTGCCCGCGCTGCCCCAGTTGCGCAGCGAGCTCAGGAACGCGTCGCGCCGCCACCTCGGCAGCGAGCGCTCGCGCGCGAATCCGAGCCAGCGCTTGCCCGCTGCCTGAATCGCGTTCGCGAGCGGCGCAGCGCTTGCGGCGTGCGGCGCCCAGCGCGGCAGATAAGCGATCAGCCTGTCCCTCAGCGGATAGCCGTGGCGGCGATGATAGTGATGCAGGAACTCGATCTTCATCTTCGCCATGTCCACGCCGGTCGGGCACTCCCGCTTGCAGCCTTTGCAAGACACGCACAGGGCCAGCGTCTCGTACATCTCATCCGAAGTGAATGCCTCCGGCCCAAGCTGGCCCGAGAGCGCGAGCCGCAGCGTGTTGGCGCGGCCGCGCGTCAAGTGCCGCTCGTCGCCGGTCGCGCGGAACGAGGGGCACATGGTGCCCGCGTCGAACTTGCGGCAGTGCCCGTTGTTGTTGCACATCTCGACCGCCGCCGCGAAACCCCGGCTCGCCGCGCCCGGCACGCTCCACTCGCTCCAGTCGAGCGCCGTATCGAGCTTTTGGGGGGCGTAACCGGGTTTGAACCGGAACAGCGACCGGTCATCCTGCCTGGACGGCCGAACGATCTTGCCGGGGTTCATCAGCCCCTTCGGATCGAACAGGTCCTTGATCTCGGTGAGCGCCGCGGCAAGACGCATCCCGAGAATGGGCTCGATCCATTCAGAGCGCACCAGGCCGTCACCGTGCTCGCCCGAGTAGGCCGCGCCCTTGTATTTCTTCACCAGCGCGCAGGCTTCCTCGGCGATCGCGCGCATTTTCTTCGCGCCGTCTTCCTTCATATTGAGGATCGGCCGCACGTGCAAGGTTCCCACCGAGGCGTGCGCGTACCAGGTGCCTTCAGTGCCGTGCTTATGGAATACCTGGGTGAGGAGATCGGTGTACTCGGCGAGGTTCTCGAGCGGCACCGCGCAGTCTTCGATGAAGGACACGGGTTTCCCGTCCCCCTTCATCGACATCATGATGTTGAGCCCCGCCTTTCTCACTTCCCATACCTCGCGCTGCAAGCCGGCGTCGGTGATCTCGACCACGCTCCCCGGGTGGCCGAGATCCGCCATCAGCTCGGTCAGCTCCTTGAGCTTTCTTAACTGCTCGTCGAGCCCCTCTCCTGCGAATTCGACGAGCAGGATGGCGTCGGGGTCGCCGCGGATGAACTGCTCCACCGTCGCGCGGAACGCGGCATTGCCGCGCGCGAGCCCGATCATCGTGCGATCGACCAACTCCACCGCGGTGGGCGCGAGCTTCACGATGTGCTGCGGCGCTTCCATCGCGCGACGGAACGTCGCGAAGTGGCACACGCCCAGCGTCCTCGCCCTGGGCAGCGGCGAGAGCTTCAGGTGGATGCGCTTCGAGAACGCGAGCGTGCCCTCCGAGCCCACCAGCAGCTGCGCGAAGTTCCACGCCCCGCGCGGCGCCACCACGTCGAGGTTGTAGCCCTGCACGCGCCGCAGCACCTTCGGCCAGCGCGCCTCGATCTCGCCCGCTTCGCGCTCCGCGACTGCGCGGATTTTTTGCGCGAGCTCGACGTACCTCCTGGGTCCGGCGAGCCGCGACAGATCTTCGGGCACCGCGCCGAAATGGTATTCGGCGCCGTCGGCGAGCAGCGCGTCGATGCCGAGGACGTTGTGCACCATGTTGCCGTAGCGGATCGAGCGCGACCCGCAGGAATTGTTGCCCGCCATGCCGCCGAGCGTCGCCTGCGCGCTCGTCGACACGTCCACCGGAAACCACAGCGCGTGCGAACGCAGGTACGCGTTCAGCGTGTCGAGCACCACGCCCGGCTGCACCACGGCGGTCGCGCTTTCGCGGTCGACCAGGACGATGCGGTTGAGATATTTGCTCGTGTCGATGACGAGCGCCGCGCCCACGGCCTGGCCGCATTGCGAGCTGCCGGCGCCCCGCGGCAAAACCGGGATGCCCTCTTCGACCGCGATTTTCAGAGCGATTCGCGCGTCGCGCTCGGTCTTCGGCACGACCACCCCGACTGGCTCGATCTGGTAGATCGAGGCGTCGGTGGAATAGCGGCCGCGGCTTGCCGCATCGAACAGGACCTCGCCCTCGATCTCGCGCGAAAGGCGCCGCGCGAGCGCGGGCTCGCCTGCGCGCGGATGGAACGAGACGGTGTAGACCTTGGCCGGCGGGCGGTCCATCGGCAGCGCGGTTTCATCCCACCGCGGAAGGCGCGGGCTCTTTCTCCGCCTCGAGCATGGCTTCGAGCAGCACCTCGGGCGCCTGCGCGCCCGACACCGCGAGCCGCCGGTTGAAGATGAAGAAAGGCACGCCCTCGACGCCGATTCTCCGCGCCTGCTTGTCCTCCGACTCGATGTGCGCACGCGCGTTGGCGCTGCCGAGAAACCCCTTCACGTCGCCCTCGTCGAGCCCCGCGCCGACCGCGACCTCGGCGAGCGTTTCGGCCGAAGTCAGGTCCCTGCCCTCGAGAAAGAAAGCGCGGAAAAAAGCTTCCACCACCGCGTCCTGCTCGCCCGCATCGATGGCGAGCGCGACCAGGCTGTGCGCTGCGAGCGTATTGGGCTGGCGCGTCACTTTCGTGAAATCGAAGGGAATGCCGACCTCCCCGCCGACCGCGGTGATGCGGCCGTAGACCTGCCCCGCGCGCTCCGCGCCGAACTTGCGCCTGACGTATTCGTCGCGGTCGACGCCTTCGGGAGGCATGTCGGGATTCAGCTGGAACGGATGCCAGGTGACTTTCGGCTCGGCCGCTTCCGGATTGCGCTCGCGGTAGAGCTTGAGCGCAGCCTCGAGTCTGCGTTTCCCGATGAAGCACCATGGGCAGACCACGTCGGAGATGATGTCGATGGCGAGCGTCATGAGGAATTCCTTCGGGACAAGCGGGCGAAGCGTCATGATACCGCAGCCTTGAGCGAAATCATGGTCACCGGGCGCTTTTCCGATAAACTACCGGCTCGCCCACACACACACGAACGAACACGCCAATGCCCTACAGGAGCGGACGCCATTTCCTGCAGATCCCGGGTCCCACCAACGTCCCCGACCGGGTCCTGCGCGCGATCGACAGAGCGACGATCGACCACCGCGGCCCGGAGTTCGGAAAGATGGGCCTGGAGATCCTCGAAGGCCTGAAGGCGGTGTTCCAGACGAAGCAGCCGGTGGTGATCTACCCGGCCTCCGGTACGGGCGCGTGGGAAGCGGCGCTGGTGAACACGCTCTCCCCCGGCGATCGCGTGCTCATGTTCGAGACCGGCCACTTCGCCTCCCTGTGGCACAAGATGGCGACGCGGCTCGGCGTTACCGTGGACCTCGTTCCCACCGACTGGAGACGCGGCGTCGATCCGGCGGCGGTCGAGGCCAAGCTGAAGGAAGACCGGGAGCACCGGATCAAGGCGGTGTGCGTGGTGCACAACGAAACTTCCACCGGCGCGACGAGCCGCATCGGAGCGATCCGAAAGGCGATCGATGCCGCGCGCCATCCCGCGCTCTACATGGTCGACACGATCTCCTCGCTCGCCTCGATCGACTACCGCCACGACGAGTGGGGCGTCGACGTCACCGTCGCAGGCTCCCAGAAAGGCCTGATGCTGCCGCCCGGGCTTTCGTTCAATGCGGTGAGCGAAAAGGCGCGCCAGGCCTCGCAGTCGGCGAAGCTGCCGCGGTCGTACTGGAACTGGGAGGAGATCATCGCCAACAACAAGACGGGCTTCTTCCCCTACACGCCCGCGACCAATCTCCTCTACGGGCTGCACGAATCGCTCGCGATGCTGATGGAAGAAGGCCTCGCAAACGTCTTTGCCCGCCACGCGCGCCACGCGGAAGGCGTTCGGCGGGCGGTGCGCGCCTGGGGCCTGGAGATCCTGTGCGCGGTGCCCGAGGAATACTCGAACTCGCTCACCGCGGTGATGATGCCCGCGGGCCACGACGCCGACGCGCTGCGCCGGATCATCCTCGAAGCCTACGACATGTCGCTCGGGACGGGCCTCGGCAAGCTCGCCGGGAAAGTGTTCCGCATCGGGCACCTGGGCGACTTCAACGACCTCGCGCTCGCCGGCACGCTTGCCGGGGTCGAGATGGGCCTCGCGCTCGCGGGTGTGCCCCACAGGAAAGGCGGCGTGCTCGCCGCGCTCGATCATCTTGCGGAAAGCGCTCGAGCAGCTCCGCGCAAGGCGGCCTGATCGGTTTCGGCATCCGCGGACCTGTTGAACTAGAAACCGCGGGGCATTTTTCGAGGAGGAGTCATGAAATTCCTGAAGCTGGGCACGTTTGCGTTTTCAGCGTTTGCGCTGATGGCGGCGCCCGCCATCGCGTGGGAACCGACCAAGCCGGTCGAAATCGTCGTCGCCGCAGGCGCGGGCGGCGCCTCAGACCAGATGGCGAGGATGATGCAGGCCGCCATCCAGAAGAACAACCTGATGAAGCAGCCGATGGTCGTCTCGCTCAAAGGCGGCGCCTCCGGCGCGGAAGCGCTGATCTACATGAAGTCGAGCGCCGGCGACCCGCACAAGGTGCTGATCGCCTATTCGCTGATCTACATGCTGCCGCTGTCCGCCAAGATCCCGTTCAACTGGCGCGAGCTCACGCCCGTTTCCATCATCGCGCTCGACCAATTCGTGCTGTGGACCAACACGACGCTTCCTCACAAGACGGTCAAGGAATTCGCCGATGCTGCGAAGAACGCGAACCCTCCCTTCAAGATGGGCGGCACCGGCTCCAAGCGCGAGGACCACGTCCTCACCGTGTTCCTCGAGAAGAGGACCGGCGCGAAGTTCGCCTACCTGCCGTACAAGTCGGGCGGCGAGGCGGCGACGCAGCTCGTCGGCAACCACACCCAGTCGAACGTCAACAATCCTTCGGAGAATCTGGAAGTCTGGCGCGCCGGCCAGGTGCGCGCGCTTTGCGTGTTCGACAAGGAACGCATCCAGTACAAGGCGAAAGTCGCCGGCACCATGTCGTGGAACGACATTCCGACCTGCAAGGACGAAGGGGTCGACGTGCAGTACCTGATGCTGCGCGCCATGTTCCTCCCCGGCAAGGTGGCGCCCGACCAGACCGCGTTCTATGTCGATCTGTTCAGGAAGCTCACCGAGACCTCGGAATACAAGGACTACATGGAGAAGCAGGCGTTGAAGCCCGTCTTCCTCACCGGCAGGGACATGCTGAAGTTCCTGGAAGAGGATGACGCCCTCAACAAGAACCTGATGACCGAAGCGGGCTTCGTCGCGAACTAAGTGGCAAAATCCGAAGACGAAATCGTCGTCGAGGACCCGACCGCGCCGGCGAGCGACTCGCCGGCGGTAACCAGCCATCGCGCGGTCGACGTCGTCGTCTCGTTGCTGCTGCTGGCGCTCGCCGGGCTGCTCGCGTTCGACAACTGGCGCACCGGCATGGGGTGGGATGCGACCGGTCCGCAGGCCGGCTACTTCCCGTTTTATCTCTCGGTCGTCCTCGCCGGCGCCTGCCTCTGGGGCCTCGCCAGGGAGTTCCTCGCGCGCAGGCAAGCGAGCGGGACCTTCGTCACGCGCGAGCAGCTGCGCCGCGTGCTGCAGGTATTCGTCCCGACGCTGCTGTTTTGCCTCTTCACCCAGTGGCTCGGACTCTACGTGGCGAGCTTCCTGCTGATCGCAGGCTTCATGGTGCTCGTCGGACGCATCGCCGCCTGGAAGTCGCTGCTCACCGCGTTCCTCTTTTCGCTCGTCATGTTCGTCACCTTCGAGATCGCCTTCGACGTGATCATGCCCAAGGGCCCGCTCGAACACCTGTTCGGCTACTAGCGGCGGGCGGCGATGGAAGCGTTCGGCCTGCTCGTCTACGGCTTCAGCGTCCTGCTGACCTGGAAGACGCTCGCCCTCATGATGGTCGGCCTGGTGCTCGGAATCTTCGTCGGCGTGCTGCCGGGCCTGGGCGGGCCGAACGGGGTCGCGATCCTCCTGCCGCTTACCTTCACGATGGATCCGACCTCGGCCATCGTGATGCTCTCCTGCATCTACTGGGGGGCGCTGTTCGGCGGCGCGATCACTTCGATCCTGTTCAACATACCCGGCGAAGCGTGGTCGGTGGCGACCACCTTCGACGGCTATCCGATGGCGCAGCAGGGCAAGGCGGCCGAGGCGCTGACCGCGGCCTTCACCTCGTCCTTCATCGGCTCGCTCGTGGCGGTGCTGCTGATCACCTTCCTCGCGCCGGGCATCGCCTCCTTCGCGTTGCGATTCGGGCCGCCGGAATTCTTCGCGGTCTATCTCCTCACCTTCTGCTCGTTCGTCGGCCTGGGGCGCGAGGAGAAGCACAAGACCATCATCTCCATGACGCTGGGCCTGTTGCTCGCCGGCGTCGGCATGGACACGGTTTCCGGCCAGCTGCGCATGACTTTCGGTTTCGACGAGCTGCTGCGCGGCATCAACTTCCTGGTCGCGGTCATTGGCCTGTTCGGCATCAGCGAGATCCTGTTGACGATGGAGGAGCGGCTCGCGCTGCGCGGCCACGCCGCCAGCATCAGCCTGCGCGTGGTGCTGAAAGTGTGGAAGGAAATGCCGCGCTACTGGGTGACGCTCTTGCGTTCGTCGGCGATCGGCTGCTGGCTCGGCATCACGCCGGGCGGTGCGATCGCCGCCTCGTTCATGAGCTACAACCTCGCCAAGCGCTTTTCCAAGGACAAAGAGTCGTTCGGAAAGGGACGCATCGAAGGCGTGTTCGCGCCGGAAACGGCGGCGCACGCGTCCGGCACCTCGGCGCTCCTGCCGATGCTCGCGCTCGGCATCCCGGGCTCGGGCACGGCGGCGATCCTGCTCGGCGGCCTGATGGTGTGGGGCTTGAATCCGGGGCCGCTGCTCTTCGTCGAGCACAAGGGTTTCGTCTGGGGCCTGATCGCGTCGATGTATCTCGGCAACGTGGTCGGCCTCATCCTCGTGCTCACGACCGTGCCGATCTTCGCCGCCGTCCTGCGGGTGCCTTTCTCGGCGATCGCGCCGATGATCGTGGTGTCCTGCGCGATCGGCGCCTACGCGATCCAGAACGCCATGTTCGACATCTGGCTGATGCTCGTCTTCGGCGTGGTCGGCTACGTGTTCAAGAAGATCGGCATTCCGCTCGCCCCGTTCACGTTGGCGCTGGTGCTCGGCAACCGCGCCGAGGACTCGTTTCGCCTCTCGATGATCGGGGCGCAGGGCGATCTGCGGGTGTTCTGGTCGAACGGCCTGGTCGGATCCATCACTACGCTCGCGCTCATCCTGCTATTCTGGCCGCTGATTTCCGGCGGGATCGGGCGCATGCGCAGCGCTTTCCGCCAGGACGTGAGGCCTCTCGCCGACAAGGAATAGATCGATGCCTGACGAAATCCTTCTCGCTCGCGACGGCGCCATCGCCACCGTTACCCTCAACAACCCGGACAAGCTCAACGCGCTCGGGCTCGCTTCGTGGAAGCGGCTGGGCGAGGCGATGCGCGAGCTCGACGCCGACAAGTCTCTGCGCTGCATCGTCATACGGGGCGCGGGCGAGAAGGCCTTCGCCGCGGGGGCCGACATCTCCGAATTCGAGACGACGCGCAAGAACGCAAGAGTCGCGAAGAAGTACGGCGAGGTGCTCGAACGCACGATGCATGCGCTTTCCGCATGCCGGCATCCCACCGTGGCCATGATCCACGGCGTGTGCGTCGGCGGGGGGCTGGAGATCGCCTCGCAGTGCGACCTGCGTATTTGCGGCGCTTCCAGCCGCTTCGGCATCCCCATCAATAAATTGGGGCTGGTGGTCGGCTACGGCGAGATGCAAGGGCTGATCGACCTCGTCGGCCGCGCCGTGGCGCTCGAGATCCTGCTCGAAGGGCGCGTGTTCGGCGCGCAAGAGGCGAAGGACAAAGGCCTCGTCAACCGGGTCGTGCCCGACGACAAGGTCGAGGAAGAATCGACGACGGCGGCGCGGCGCATCGCCGACGGCGCGCCGCTGGTCGCGCGCTGGCACAAGAAGTTTGCGCGGCGCCTTGCGCAGGCGCGCCCGCTCGCGCGGGCCGAGCGCGACGAAGCCTACGCCTGCTTCGACACCGAGGACTTCAAGATCGGCGTCAAGGCGTTTCTCGCCAAGCAGAAGCCCGAGTTCAAAGGAAAGTAATTCGCCCTCTCCTTCCGAGACCTGGCGTCAACAAGCCAGCACGTTCTCTGATGGCCAAACAAGACGCATCGGCTCAGCGGATTCAGGTAATTCCAAGCGCGTGCCCAACTGGCAATCCGGCTATACAACCTTCTTCTTCCGCAGCGTCTCGACCTGAGCTTCGTTGTAGCCCAGTTCTTCGAGCACTTCGGCGGTGTGCTCGCCCAGCTCGGGCGGCGCGGTTGCGATGCGCGCCGGCGTGCGCGAGAGCCCGACCGCCTGATTGACGATGCGGATCTCGCCGAGCTTCGCGCTCTTCGCGCTCACCGCGGCGCCGATGTGCCGCACCTGGGGATCGGCGAACATCTGGTCGATTGCGTAAATCGGTCCGCACGGCACTTCGGCCTCGGTCAGCACCTCGATCCACTCGGCGGTCGTGCGTGAAGCGAGCGCCGAATTGATCTCCGCGTTCAGCGCGCCGCGGTTCTTCGAACGGTTGGCCTCGCCCTTGAAATCCTCGCGCTCGAGGAGGTCCTTGCGCCCGAGGCCTTCGCACACCCTGCGCCACATGGCTTCGCCGGTCGCGGCGATGTTCATGTAGCCGTCCTTCGTCTTGTAGGCGGAGGTCGGCATGCTGGTCGGGTGGTCGTTGCCCGCCTGCCCGGGAGGCACGCCCGTCATCAGATAGCGCGCCGCCTGGAAGTCGAGCAGCGCGATCTGCGACATGAGCAGAGACGACTGCACCCACTGCCCCTGCCCGGATTCTTCGCGCTCGAGCAACGCCGTCATGATCCCGAGCGCCGCGAACAGTCCCGCGGAAATGTCTGCGATAGCCGTGCCCGCGCGCACCGGCCCCTGCCCGGGGAGGCCGGTGATCGACATGAACCCGCCCATGCCTTGCGCGATCTGGTCGAACCCCGGCCGGTTCCGGTACGGTCCGTCCTGGCCGAACCCCGAGATGCTCGCGAGGATGATGCGGGGATTGACTTCCTTGAGCGATTCGTAGCCGATCCCGAGCCTGTCCTTCACGTCGGGCCGATAGTTCTCGACCACGACGTCGGCGGTCTTCACCAGCTTCATGAAAATCTCCAGGCCCTCGCGCTCCTTCAGGTTGAGCGTCATGGAGCGCTTGTTGCGATGCAGGTTCTGGAAGTCGGGGCCTTCTCGCGGGCCGCCCATGGGAGTCTCCAATCCCGGCGGCGATTCGATCTTGATCACGTCGGCGCCGAAATCGGCGAGCTGGCGCACGCACGTGGGCCCGGCGCGCACGCGCGAAAGATCGAGGACGCGAAAGCGCGCAAGCGCGGTAGAGGCGGGAACGTGGGGCATGGGCGAGCGGGGATAGTAACGATGTCCACCGTATAATAACCTGTCATCCGGGGGAGAAAATGTCAGTCCGCGCGCACGACCTGGGCGAAATCCGCGATGCCGTGGCGAAGCTCTGCGCCACTTTCCCGATGGAGTACTGGCGCGAGACCGACCGCGAGCGCCGCTATCCCACGGAGTTCGTGCGCGCGCTCACGGAAGCCGGCTGGCTCTCCTGCCTCATCCCGGAAGAATACGGCGGCGCGGGCCTGGGCTTGAGCGTGGCGGCGGCGATCCTCGAGGAAATCCAGAAGAGCGGCGCGAACGGCGCCGCCTGCCACGCGCAGATGTACACCATGGGCACGGTGCTGCGCCATTGCAGCGAGGCGCAGAAGAAAAAATATCTCCCGAAGATCGCAAAAGGAGAGCTGCGTCTGCAGGCCTTCGGCATCACCGAGCCCACCGCCGGCACCGACACCTCCGCGATCCGCACGACCGCGGTGAAAAAAACCGACGGCATGTCGGTGTTCCTGGTCGACATGAAAGCCGCGCTCGGCCGCGGGCTCGCGATCCGCCCGATCCGCACCATGATCAACCACGCCACGACCGAAGTGTTCTTCGACAAGCTCGAGGTGCCGGCCGAGAACCTCGTCGGCGAGGAAGGCAAGGGCTTCCGCTACATCCTCGACGGCATGAACGCCGAGCGCATCCTGATCGGCGCGGAATGCGTGGGCGACGCGCGTTGCGCGCGGCCGGCCTGTACGAGCAGGGCAAGCCCTGCGGGCCGGAATCGAACATGGCGAAGCAGCTCGCGGCGGAAGCCTCCTGGCAGGCGGGCGACATGTGCCTGCAGACCCACGGCGGATTCGGCTTCGCCGAGGAGTACGACGTCGAGCGCAAGTTCCGCGAGACGCGCCTTTATCAGATCGCGCCGATCTCGACCAATCTCGTCCTGTGCTACCTCGCCGAGCACGTGCTGCAGCTGCCGCGCTCGTATTAGCGAAACGTGCCGCGAAATGATTTTTGAGCGGCCTGACCCGAGGCCTTCAACCGCGCGGTGCGCGAGTTTTTCCATATGGCGGAACACGGACGCTGGGACGAGCGCGACCCGCGCTCGGTCGTCTCGGGGACGCCGGGATTCACGAAATCGCGGTAGGGTCTGCCCCGGTTTTGCTAAGATTCACAGAGAGGAATAAAGGAGGAGACCCCCCATGACCAAGGAACGCAAGTCGACGCAGACCCAAGACGACGAATCCGGACTGGACCGACGCACCTTCCTCAAGGGCGCAGCCGCGGCGGGCGCCGCCGCCGGCGCCGCCATGGCCGCCGCAACCAAGGTCGCCCAGGCCGCGGAGGCGAAGCCTGCACAGCCCGAAGGCGAAGCCAACATGCGTGGCAATGCGTTCATCTCCCGGCCGGGCTCGGACTTCATGGTCGACGTGATCAAGTCGCTCGGCATCGAATACATCGCCGCCAACCCCGCTTCCAGCTTCCGCAGCCTGCACGAGTCGATCGTCAACTACGGCGGCAACAGAAAACCCGAATTCCTCACCTGCATGCACGAGGAATCCTCGGTCGCGATGGCGCACGGCTACGCCAAGGCCGCGGGCAAGCCCATGGCGGTGCTCTGCCATTCCAGCGTCGGCCTGCAGCACGCGTCGATGGCCGTCTACAACGCCTGGGTCGACCGCGCGCCTATCCTGATGTTCGCGGGCAACGGCGTGGACGCGGCCAAGCGCCGGCCCGGCGTCGAGTGGACCCACTGCGTGCAGGACCCGGCGGCGCTGGTGCGCGACTTCGTGAAGTGGGACGACCAGCCGGGATCGCTGCAGCACTTCGCAGAGTCCACGGTGCGCGCCTACAAGATGATGATGTCCCCGCCGCAGGACCCGGTGCTGATCACGCTGGACATCGACCTCCAGGAAGAGCCGATCCATGGGGAGAAGCTTTCCATCCCGAAGCTGTCGCTCTCGGCGCCGCCGCAGGCCGACGCGCGCGCGCTGCGCGAAGCGGCGAAGCTGCTCGTCGCCGCACAGAACCCGGTCATCGTCGCCGACCGCTGCGTGCGCTCGCAGGACGGCGTCGAGGCGCTGGTGAAGCTCGCCGAAACGCTGCAATGCCCGGTGGTCTGCAACGGCAGCCGCATGAATTTCCCGAGCACGCATTATCTGAACCTTTCGGAGAGCCGGCCCGGGTTGATCCGCAATGCGGACGTGATCCTGATGCTCGAGGTGCAGGATCCTTTCGGCACCTTGCACAGCATGGGCGACCCCTGGAAAGACGTGCGCCGCGCAGCCAAGCCCGACGTAAAGGTCATCCATATCACGCTCGCCGACTTCCTGATGAAGTCGAACTACCAGGACTTCCAGCGCTTCCAGCCGGTGGACCTGCCGATCAGCGGGGACGCCCAGACTTCGATCGCGCCGCTCACCGAGGCGGTGAAGCGCGAGCTGTCCTCCGCGCGCGCGGCCGAGCTCGCCGGCAAAGCGGAGGCGATGAAGAAGCGCCACCGCGACATGCAGGAGCGCACGAAGACCGCCGCGGCGCTCGGGTGGGACGCGAGCCCGGTCAGCACGGCGCGGCTTTCCGCCGAATTGTGGAACGCGATCAAGAACGAAAACTACTGCCTGGCCGTGTCCGATCGCATCGCCTGGCCGAAACGCCTCTGGCCGACGACGAAGTACACCAACATGATGGGCGGCTCGGGCGCGGCCGGCGTCGGCTACTCGGCGCCGGGCGCGGTCGGCGTTGCGCTCGCCAACCGCGACAAGGGAATCCTGACTGTCACGCTCCAGCCGGACGGCGATATGTGCTACGCGCCGGGGGTGCTCTGGACCGCGGCGCACCACAAGATTCCGCTGCTCTTCGTGATGTACAACAACCGCGGCTACGTGCAGGAGGTCATGCACCTGCAGCGCATGGCGGGCCTGCACCGGCGCGACCCGAAGACCGCCAAGGTCGGCACCATGATCTACGACCCCGAAGTCGATTTCGCCAAGCTCGCGCAATCGTTCGGCGTCTGGGGCGAGGGGCCGATCAGCGATCCCGACAAGGTCGGGCCGGCGCTCGAGCGCGGACTCAAGGTGGTGAAGAGCGGCGCGCCGGCGCTGGTCGACGTCGTGTGCCAGTTGCGCTAGAGAGGAACGACGATGCGTATGGCCCTGGTTCTCGCAGCAACTTTCTGCGCCGGCGCAGCGCTCGCCCAGGATGCGCCCCGGGGCTCGGCCGAGCGCGGAAAGAAGCTCTTCGTCGATCTCAACTGCCATTCCTGTCACGGCACGCACGGCCAGGGCGGCGGGCGCGGCTCGGAGCCCGCCATTCCGGCGGGCTACCCGTGGCAGGGATTCCTCAATCAGCTGCGCAAACCGCGCCTGGACATGCCACCCTACGAGGCGAAGCTGGTGAGCGACCAGGAGGTCGCTGACCTGTTTGCCTATTTCAGCTCGCTCAAACCCGCGCCGGCCGCGAAAGACATCCCTCAGCTGAGAAACTTCTGACGCGCGCGCCTTCAGGAGACCGGATCATGAAACACGCGTTGCGCGTGCTCGTTTTCGCGGCGGCCTTCGCTTCGGTCCCCGCCCTGGCGCAGGACTATCCCAGCCGCGCGGTCCGCATGCTCGTGCCGAACGCGCCCGGCAGCTCGATCGACACCATGAGCCGCATCGTCGCGGCGAAGCTGGGCGACGCGCTCGGCCAGTCGGTATTCGTCGAAAACCGCGACGGAGCCGGCGGCCTGATCGGCGTGGAAGCCGGCAAGAACGCGAAGCCCGACGGCTACACGCTGATCTGCGCCTCCAACGGCTCCATGATCATCGCGCCGCTTCTGAAGAAAAACGTTCCCTACGACGCGATCAGCGATTTCTCCCACGTCGGAAGCTTCGCCGTGACGCCCAACGTGCTGATCGTCAACCCCGAGCTGCCGGTGAAGAACGTGAAGGAGTTGATCGAATACGCAAAGGCCAACGCCGCCAGGATCAACATGTCCTCGGCGGGCGTGGGCTCGCAAAGCCATTTGAGCGGCGTGCTGCTCATGACGATGGCCGGCTTCGACTCGCTGCACGTCCCGCACAAGGGCGGCGGCCCCTCGGTCAACTCGGTGGTCGCGGGACAGACGCATTGGAGCATCACCCCCGCCCCGGCGGTGATGCAGTTCGTCAGGAATGGCAGGCTCAGGGCGATCGGGCAGAGCCTGCCGCGGCGCTCCACGACACTCGGCGACATGCCGCCCGTCGCCGAAACCGTCGCCGGATACGACTACAGCGGATGGGCGGGCCTGGTCGCGCCCAAGGGCACGCCGGCGCAGGTCCTCGACAAGCTGCACGACGCGCTCGCGAAGACGCTCGAGATTCCCGAAGTGAAGGAAGGTCTCGCCAAGCAGGGAGCCGAGGTCTTCACCGGCTCGCCGGACGATTTCCGCAGGTTCCTGGCGCAGGACCAGGCGAATACCGTCAAGGTCATCAAGGCGGCCAACCTGCAAGCCGACTAGGACCGCTTACCGGCGTGCTGCCGCTCGCGCCGGCGCGGGAGCCGGCGATCGCGAACGATCACCGCTTATGCACCGGGCCCATGAGGGTATCGGGCAGCCAGGTCGCGATCTCGGGGAAGATGCACAGGATCACGATCGCGAGAAACATGCACAGCACGTAGGGGATCGTGCCCCACATGACCGTCGTCACGGGGACATCGGGAGCGATGGCGCTCACGATGTAGATGTTCAGGCCCACCGGCGGGTGGATGAGGCCGACTTCCATGTTGATCGTCATGATCACGCCGAACCACACCGGGTCGAAGCCCGCCGCGGTGATGATGGGCAGGAGAATGGGGCTGGTCATGAGGATGATCGCCGCCGGCGGGATGAAAAACCCGCACACCAGCAGGAACAGGTTGATCAGCAGCATCAGCATCCACTTGTTCACGTGCATGTCGGCGATCGCCTGCGCGAGCGTCTGCGTAAGGTAGAGCGAGGTCAGCATGTAGCCGAACAGCACCGCCGCGGCGATGATCATCAGGATCATCACCGACTCGCGCGTGGTGTCGCGCAGGATCTGCCACCAGCTCTTGGCGTCCCACATCCGGTAGATCACCACGGCAAAGACGACGCACAGCGCCGCGCCGACGCCCGCGGCTTCCGAGGGCGTCGCCACGCCGCCGTAGAGCACGTACATCACGCCGACGATGATGG
>WNFB01002818.1_pt1 | contig 15226 bp, 19 predicted proteins | sample 5400501 | NCBI WGS metagenome assembly WNFB01 (sample SAMN13153341, study PRJNA577476) | soil metagenome | isolation source: 200 cm saprolite under Douglas fir tree site 2 hole 1 | place: USA:California | collected 2015-04-18
GCTGACCGCGGTGCTTGAGGTCCAGTTCAAAGGAGTGCTCAAGCTCTTGCAACCTATCGCCGAACGGCAGGGGCGAACTGCACTGCGCGAATGGATGCGAGCCTTCGCACACCATGTGGAGGCGGGGTAGGCGAATCAAGCCTCCCCGCCTTTTGGCGACGGCTCCGATGTGGTGGGCTGCGGTGGACTAGAACCTCTAACTTATCGAAGGCAGTTTCCCGACGGAGCGAGGTTGGGAGGTGCCTCTCGGTTCCGCGTTCGCGGGCGTCGGGCGATCGCTCAAGGCGTTCGGATATATAGCCATTTCGTATTGCCAAGCCGGGGTGCCCCGGGGTGCCACGGGGAGGCGTGATGCGGAGAATCCAATTCGGCAGGGGGCGTGAGGAGGCGTCCTGCGGAGTTCGGAACGAGCTTTTAAACCGAGGGTCGCAGGTTCGAATCCTGTCGCCGGCACCATCTTTGGATTCTTCGGCCAGTTGACTGTCCTTGACCTGAGCTGCGTATAGCCATCAGAATTGCCAAGCCGAGGCAATCCGGGGAGGCGGAGGGAGGCCCAGGGAGATCCAAGGGGGGTTCCGGGCGCTAAGGCGAACTCCGCGAACAGCGGTTTATCGGACCGCGGCGTGCCACCTCGGCCCCCATCCGGCGAAGCCGTTGACTCGACAGCGGCGGCAACAATGCGAGGCGACGCGAACGCCTAAGGTGTTCGCGTTTAGGTAGCCAGATGTCGACCACCGTGTTATCGCGTGGTGGTTGTGGTGATGAGGCCGAGAAACGATCTGCTGCCTGCAACGCCGATCTAAGAACGATCAGCCCATTAGTAAACCTCGAATTGAACGGAAAACGGTGTGCCAACTGGTGCCGACGCGGGATTCGCACGCCGGACGCTCCGTTTGAAGTTTGTCCCGGCCTCCGCACGCCATGTCGCCGAATCGCACCGGCGGCCAGCCCCGAGTTCGATAGGTTTGTCAAACCCCACAAATTCTGGACAGGCAACCATTATGCGGCCTGTCGCCGGCTGTCGGTGTTGCCGGAGGCCGGCCGCCGCGGCCTCCGGCTCAACGGGCTGATCACGCTAGGCTTGACTGCACCAGCTTCAGCCCCCCAGACAGCGTCGTGGTGTGGACCGCGATCTGGACCGTCACGGACCCGGAGCCCTGAGCGCCGGCGAAAACGCTTGTGCTTGCGCTTCCGTCGACGACGTAGGTCCCGTGGAACACAGGTCCGGAGGCGGTGATGCACTGGATGCCGGCTTCCCTCAGCACGAGCGTCCCTACGCCGGCCACGATCCGCCGCGTGGCCACCTCGCTCGAGCTGCCGGGACCACACGGGTGGACGGCCGTATCCTGAGCGACACTGGTGACATCGCTCACCGGGCCAAAACCGTCAAGAGTCCAGCTCGAGATGAGGATGAGCTGGCGGATACCAAAGGTCGCGGTGTTGTCGGTGACTACTACTGCGGTCTCATGGAAGGTCACGTCGATCTTGTTTGCATGATCGGGCGGTGCCGTTGCCCAGACACCAACCGCGAGCGCCCCGCTGATGGCCACCGCCGCGCATCCCACGAGGGCCAACCTAAACAATCGTCTCATTTGAAATCCCTCCTTGCCGCATCAATCCATCGCGAGCCGAGGATGCGTCCGAAAGGCAGCTCCGCCGCCGCGCTGACCGCCTTGACTTCCTCCGATTCACCCTCGAACAGGCAGAACACGGTTTCGTCCGCCGGGACGAGAATCGATCCCAGAAGCCTGGGCGCGTGGCCGTCCCGCCGTCTTTGCTTGATCGCCGCCTCAACTTGCCCGACGGCGGCTACCAGCCTCTGCTCGGTGACGCCTGGCCAGTAACACTCGACCAAGCAGGCGATTGGCTCGCCGTCGTTTGACATGGAGCAACCCTAGTATCGAGTTGGCCTGACGAGAATCCGGTGTTTCCCTACGTTTGTGGCAGAGTCGACGCGATTTCCTTCACGCGGGCGCCCAGCTCGGCTCGCGACTTGATCCCGAGCTTGCTATAGGCGCGGGCCAGGTTGGCCTCCACCGTCTTGGGGCTAATGAACAGGGCGGCAGCGACCTCACGGTTGGTCATGCCGCGTGCCGCGAGCTCAACGACCCGGCCTTCGGTCGCAGTCAGGTGCGTAGGAGCTCGTCGCAGACCGATCCGGTCCAGTTCTGCGCGTGCCTCCGCACACCAGGTCGGCGCTCCAAGCTGCTCGAAGACCGCCAGCGCCTCGGTAAGGGCTTCTGCCGCCGCCCCTCGCTGCTTTGCGCGTCTCAGTACACGGCCGAAGACGAGGAGGTTGCGGCCCCGCTCGAACGGCAGCAACCGCGACGCACCGGAATCTATGCCCGCCATCTCGCCGAGTGCGCCGGATACGTCGCCCTCGATGGCAGCGACCAGGGCCCTGGCGCGGGGCAGGGTGACAGTGATCCAGAGGCGCGGGAACGATCTGCCGCGCGCCTCCAACCTGGCCAGGATTTCGCGTGCTCGCTCGAGGTGGCCGAGGGCGACCAGCGATTCGATATGAAAGGGTTCGCTGCGCGCTCCAACGACTTCAACCGCGCCCATCTGCTCGAGCCGCTCCCACATCGCCGTCAAAGCGTTGTCCACAGCTCTGTGTCGGGCTTCAGCGAACTCGACGAAGGCCAGCGTGGATAAGAGGATGGCGGCCCAGAATGACTGCTCACTTTCCCCGCACTCCTCGATCATCGGCACCAACGTCGCCCGCGCGCGCTTCGTCCTTCCCATGTGCGCGTCGACCAGAGCACGGATGTACGGCGGCGCGATCCGGGGTCCGGCTCCACGGACATCCGGCTCGAACTGCAGCATCGACGTGAAGCTCCCTTCGAGGTGGCGTTCAGCTAGCTCCCAACGTCCGGCGCGCAGCTCAACGAGTCCGAGTTGCGCCATTCGCTCGGCGACCGCCGGCTCGTCGCCGTGCTCTCGATACCAACGGTCTTCGATCGCATGGCGGGCTCTGGCAGCTTCGAAATTGTCGGTGCACTGATACCAGATGAGCGGGATCGAGCTCGGCCTGGCATCGGGTCCGGCGCTCGCCTCAAGCTCAAGGCCCCGTTCGAAGAGTTCGATGTGAGGCCGCCGCCCCAGCACCGCTTCCGCGTAAACGTGGTTGAAGAGGGCGTGCGCGAGGAGCCTTGCGTCTCGCCCTTCCGTCAGGCTCCCCATCGCGGCTTGGGAATAGCTGAGTGCACGCCTTGGGTCGATGATTGCATTCACCTCGACGAGCTTGGCGAGGATCTGGCGCGCGAGGTCTCGCTCAGTGCCGGCCAGCCCCAATGCCGCTTCCAGGCGGTCTCCAGCCACGCGGGGCAGTCCCTCGACCCAAGCTGTATCGCTCAACAGCACGAGTGCCTCCGCCTTCAGCGAGGCGACTGGCGCGGTCTCGACTGCCGAGGCTGCGACCCTCCGAGCACCCTCGAGGTTGCGGGTGAGGAGGGACGCCGAACCCTGGTGCAGCATGCGCCGAGCGAGGTTGAGTGGCTGGCCTATTGGTGTCAGCGCACAGGCTGCGCTGAAGAATTCGGCCGCCGCTTCGTGCGCGCCCCGGAGGGCAGCGTGGCGGCCGGCCGCGTCTAGCCGCTCGGCCGTCACTTCATCCGGCGTTGTCTCGCTGAGCGCAAGGTGCCGGGCGTATTCCTCTATGTCATCAGTGAGGTGAGCAAGACGCCTGTGCAGGTGGCGGCGCCGTGTCGAGGAGAGTGACCGATAGACCCCCGACGCGAGGAGCGGGTGCACAAAGCGAATACGGTCGCCTTCGAGGGTGACGACGCCTGCGTCTTCCGCCTCTGCGAGCGCGGCAAGGGCGGTCGCCTCCGATCCGAGCGCCGTCGCGATTGACTGGAAACTCGGCCGCGAAAGTGCGGCGGCCACAGTCACGGCCTCCCAAGCGGTCGCGGAAAGACTCCGAACGTGGCGGGCGACAAGCTCACGCAGGCTGGAGGGCAGCGGGAGCGGTTGCGTGAACGAATTGGCGCCCACGTCTGTGAGTGCGCGGGCTGTCTCGAGAGCGAAGAAGGGATTACCGTCTGTGGTGGCGGCAACGCGCAGCAAGATCGGGCGGGGAAGTGAGATCCCGAGCCGGCTCGCGATGAGGTTGTGCAGCGCGGCGAGTGAAAGCCGGCCGAGCCGCATCCGGTCTACACCATCGTCAGCGGTAAGACCGAGCGGCAGCCTTCCAGATGACGGCGAACGCCCCGAGAGCAGGACACCGGCGTTTTTCGAAAGCCGCCGTGCGGCGAACGCGAGCACCCGTTCCGAATCGGCGTCCAGCCACTGCACGTCATCGATCGCTATAACGACGGGACGCTCGCCTGCGAGTGTCGTCACCACGCTAACCACCGCGGTCCCCGTCGTCCGGGCATCCGCGGCCTCGTCGCCGTCGGCGAGTAGGAGGGCGGTTGCGAGGGCGCGCTCTTGCGGAGCGGGCAGAGCGGAGCCGACCTCGGCGAAGGCTTCCGCGATGAGGTCGCTAAGTGCCGCATAGGGCAGTTTGGCCTCGCTCTCGGCCGGACTGGCCCTGAGCAGTCGGAAAGACCTGCCGCCAGCGCGCCGGATCACCTCCAGCCACACCGTGGTCTTCCCGATACCCGGATCGCCCTCGATGACCAGGATGGGCGTGCCCCCGGGCACTCGCTCCAGGAAATCGTCAACTAGCTCGAGTTCCGCGTCCCGCCCTACGGGCGGCGTTACTCCGGCAGCTCTCATCCTCAGGAAGGATATGGCCCCAGTCGCGGGTTGGATCAACGAGACGGCCGACGGCTGACGCCGAGTGCGCCGACTACGGCTGGGCTATCGGGTCGCGATCCTCATCCCAGGTCTGGGGCGCCGGTTGGCCTCGCCGTACGCGACTGATTCCGCATAGCCAAGGCGGAGCGGTCCAGGGTGCCGCTGGGAGGCGCGAGGCGGAGAATCGAGTATGCAGGGAGTCCATAGGTGTGGTCCTTGCGGAGGTCGGGGCAAACTTTTAAACCGATGGTCCAGGGTTCGAATCCCTGCGCCGGCACCACCGCTCTCTGTATTCAGGTTGGGCCAGTTGACGGTCGATCACGGATGGCTCCGTCTAGCCAATCGGTATAGCCCAAGCCGAGACGGTCGAGATGCTCAGGCAAGCGGGCCAGTCCAATGTGAGGGGAGGCCTGAAGTGGAAGCGGCGGCCAAGAAAGAGGCCAAGCGCAGGGAGAAACCACAGACAGATGCTCTTGTCGAAATACGTGCCCGCGACCGGGGACCCCTGAGGCTGGCAATCTGGACCTAGTACGATCGTCCGGGCATTGCCATAGACCAACGTTGACGCATCGATGACGAGTCAGTCAGATAGTCTCGACGATACTCTGCAGGAAGTCAGCGGGTGTCTTGATCGGGATCTCCCGCCATTCACCGAGTGCGAGCAAGTGCCGATCGCCTGAAACAATCGCTGCCGCGTCGCCTGCCGTAGCCGCTTCCAGAACCCGATTGTCGGCATCGTCGGCCTCGATCTCACTGACAGTGGTAGTCGGTTTGACCACGGACCCGACACCGGCAAGCTGGCCGACGGCTCGCTCCACCCGAGCAGGCTCCCACCCGAATTTCGTCTCCAAAACGGAACCCAATTCCGCAAGTAGGGTCCGTGAGGTAACCAGCTCGATCCGCTCCTCGAGCACCAGACGGTACACGAATTCAGGCGTACCACCCGGGAAAATAAGCACGGATACCAGCACATTGGTGTCGAGGACAACCCTCAACCGCCGCGGGCTTCGTGGATCAATCGCTCGACATCCCTTTCGTCGTGCACGCCGAGAGTCCGAGCGCGAGAAGCGCCGTAGCGCTGTAGGGATTCGAAGAGACCGGTCTCCCGGTGCGCCCGGTAAACGCGCAGCATCTCGCGGAACAGTTCGCTCTTGTTACGGCCCTCGTCCTTGGCGATGCGTTCGAAGTCCTCAGCGGATTCGGGCGGTACCGAGACGGCAATAACTTGGGAAGCTCGTTTGGCCATTGTATTACTGAGTATAACAACATCTTTGACGAGGGCGGCGCACACTGAGGACGGCTTTCAGGACTCGTATCAGCTATCTGGGGACGGGTTCGGTCCTGTCGCGCCGCACGGGAGATCGCTTACTTCGGCTTGTGTTTCTTGAGGCCCAGGAAGCTTTCCAGCTGGGCGAACGCCTTATCGACTCGCCCCGAAGCCGTGTTGGCGACCGGCACCATGAAGAGACCGTTCAACGTCGCGATCACCAGAGAAGCCACCGTGTCCGGATCCAACCGTGCATCCACGAAGCCCTCGTTTTGAGCGTGGCTCACCAGCGTGCGGAGGGTGCCATGCCAGGCATCGATGGTCTCCTTGAAGATGGAAGCGATCGCGCGATCTCGGCCCGAACGCAACGCCAGCTCGCCCATGACCACGAACAGCTCCGGCTCGTGGGTGGCCAATCGACGCACCCCTTGGAGCTGGGCGGCCAGCTGCTCACCAGGCCTCGAGCCGGGGGCGAACGTGGTCCGAAAACGGCCCATGGCGTGACCGACGACCCCCCTGATCAGAGCTTCCTTGGTCGGGAAGTAGTAGTGGAGGGTGGCGACGTTCACACCCACCTCGGCGGCGACATCTCTTGTGCGGAGACCTTCGAAGCCGGCCTCGGCCAATCGCCGGTAGGCTGCGAGAACAAGCTCCTGACGCCGCGGCTCTGCCTCGAGCCTTGCCTTCGGGCGCCCCCGCTTAGGTGCGGTCTCTGTGCTCAATCAATCACTTGATGGAATAGACTACTCGAATGGACCTGTTCCTGCCTCCAACAAACGTTAGGAGGAAGCCCATGGAACAGACAGTGTCGGCGGATCTGAGCGGGCCTACCCAGGGCATCGGTGGCGCGATCCTCACTCCTCAGTCGCTCTCGATCCTGGCACATGTTCTTGGTCGCATTGCCGGCAATCGGAATCGGCCGCCGGCCCATGGCCGAGCCCTCGCTGGTCGAGATCGCAACCGAGACCAGATCGCCTAAGAGAAGGAGTATCGAAGATGCCAACCGCCACCAACACTTCCAGACCGTCCGACGTACCGCGTTTTGTCGACCGGATCGTCCGGCCCCTGACGCATGTCTTGAACCCGCTCATATTGCGGATTGCCGGTGGTCGGTGGTTCCCCATGTTCTCGCTCCTTCACCATCGCGGTTATCGCACCGGACGCATGTACGCGACACCGATCACCGCGATGCCCGGCGGAGGCGGAGGCTGGTTCTGGCTCGCCTTGACGTTCGGCGAGAGCGCCGGTTGGGTGCGCAACATCATCGACGCCAAAGAGTGCGTGATCCGGTATCGCGGCGTCGATTACCAGCTGGTCGAGCCGGTAATGCTCGACGGCGCGGCGGTCAGGTCCGAGCTGCCCCCGGTGATGCGCTATGGGATGCCTTTGATCGGGGTGAACAAGGTGTTTCGCCTCCGCATTGTCAGCAAGGACGTATGAGCGATGGTCTGCGGGCTGGAAACCCAGGGTGGTTCAGAATTGGTCTTTCCCTAAATACTGGCGCGTGGGGGGAGGTAGTCACCGCGACCCAGGAACCCGATGGACAGAGCGTCGTCTCGATTCGCCGCTGGCGAGCAATCGCATTGATCTCGCTGGCAACTATCGTGAGTGTGGCAGCGAGCGTTGGCTACCTGCACTTGACCCTGAGGCCAACAGCGAAGAGAGCGTCGCCCGGCATCAGCCCGCAGGAGCTGGGGACGACCGACTTCGTCACGTATGACTTCATATCCCCGTCGGTGGGATGGGCGTTGGACTTCCCGACGACAGGGTTTTCACCTACATCGCCAATTACGAGTCCATTACCGATTGTGAGCCAATCTCCGGGAGGTGGACGGTTCGTCGTCTTTCGGACCGTCGACGGTGCGCGGAATTGGAAGAAGCAGCTCACCGGCCAGACCAGCTTCGGCGGGTTCAGCCCCAATTCGATGCACTTCCTCGATAAGGCGCACGGCTTCATCGCGATTTCGGGCCCGACCGACCAGCTTTACCGCACCACTGACGGGGGCGCGCACTGGGTCCAGCTTCCGCTACCGAGTCTTCAGATCGGTGCGATCACGTTCAGCGATGCCAGCAACGGCTGGTTGTCCTCGTTCGCTTCAGCGAGTAGTCCGGTGTCGCGTTTATTCGCAACTCACGATGCCGGCGACAGCTGGCAAAGGCTTCCCGATTCACCGATCCGCGCGGGCGGATTGGCGGTGCGTCGAACTTCGGAAGCTTGGCTGGGATCGTTTGGACCCGGGCCACCGCGCGTGTACAGATCTTCCGATGGCGGCCAGAGCTGGCAGCCACGAGATATCCCTTATCCCCCAGGGCTGTCACCGGACGGCGCTTACCAATGGGGCGCGTCGGTCAGCCTACTTCCTGGCGTCGGTGTGATCGCTTCTGTGACCTGTACGTGCGCCTCGATAGGGTCGCACGACCTGACTTCATTCGACAGCGGCACGACGTGGAGGTTTGTACCGCCGGCACCCGGGGTTGTCGCATACCAGGACGCCTTCCATTGGTGGGCGTTCACAAGCACAGTCCTCTTCAAGTCGCTGGACTCAGGGCAGACGTGGACCCAGGTCACCGATAAGTTGCCCGATCTGGCGTTCGTCCCTCGCGTTCTGGACTCGAAGCACGCCTGGGCCCAAGTGACTGTCGTCGGCGGCTATGGATTGGTCTTCACCGCCGACGGCGGCCTCCATTGGACCCGGGCCACCGTCCCGCACGCAAGCTAAGTCGGGGGGGTGGCCTCGATACGAATCACTCGAGTTCGCGTATCGAGCGCGTGGCCGCAGCTGCCGAGAGCGTGAACACCAACGAGACGGCTCCGCCGATCAGGAAAATTGCGCCCGGGCCGATGCGCTCAATCGCCGCTGCGGCCAGGATAGGAGCGACCGGACCCACCAGGAACGATCCAAAGAAGTCGACGCTGGTGACTCGCCCGATCAGCTCACCCGGCACATGCTTCTGAAGCGCTGACTCCCACAGCGTGTTGGCCGCGACCAGGCTTGCAGCGAACGAGGCCGAGGCAACGAGCACGACCGGGAGGAGCGGCGCGACGCCGTAACCCATGAGAGACAAGGCCGTCAGCGCATAGAAGGCGTACATGCTCAACCCAAGCCGTCGGACACGCAGGTTCCCAACCACCAGTCCGCCAACGACCTCACCCACTCCTGCCGCGGCGCCGATGAGACCGAATGTGGCGGCGCTGCCCATCAGCACCTTGAGGACGAGCAAGGGCAGAGCCACTGTGAACGAAGCGAAGTAGAAGCCGTTGACGAAACCGAAACCCACGATGGACACCCAGATCCAGCTGACTGAGAAGGTGAAGGCAAGTCCTTCTCGCATCTGCGACAGCAGCGGTTTGCGCGCCGGTGCCTCGCGGTGCGGCGGGTTTGCGAGCAGGAAGACTAGGAAGCTGATGAGGAAGCTCGCGGCGTCGAGCCCAAACGCCACTGGAGGACCAAGGGCCGAGACGATGAAGCCACCAACGAGCGGCCCCAATATCCGTGCCGATTGACGCGACAATCCCCGCAGCGAGTTGCCGGCGACCAGGACATCCTTCGGCACCAGCTCGGGCATGATCGCGCTCATGGCGGGCAGGTAAAAGGCGGACGCAATGCCGAAGAAGGCGGACGCGGCGTACAGGTGCGGGATCTGGAGCGACCCGGTCAAGCCAAGTACCGCCACGGCTCCGACCACGACGCCACTGGCAAGGTCGCTTGTCAGGATCACCCGCCGGCGCGGCAGCCGGTCGACGATCGCACCTCCGAACAGAATCACCAGGAGTTGACTGGTGGAGTAGATCGCGAACCCGGTGCCGAGCTGCAGCGGCGTCCCTTTCAAGCCAAGGATCTGGAAGGGCAGCGCGACCGAGTAGAGGGCGTTGCCCAGCATCGATACCGACTGACCGATCCAGAGCAGCCTGAAGTCGCGATGGCGCAGGGGCTCGAGGATCTTCAGTTGCACGCGGTTCCGCTCACCTGCGTGATCGTATGCAACCGGCGACAATTGACCGCTGAGGTCACGACCTGATGGCATTCATATCGCGTGGCTTCCGCGGCAAGAGGCGAGAGACCTCCAGCAGCTCGCGGGTGCCGCCTGGCCAGCACGTGGTCGACGACTTCCCGGTCCTTTCGGCCGGGCCAACTCCGCATGTGCCCCTTCCGGAATGGACCTTCTCGGTCATCGGCGAAGTAGACGAGCCGAAGAAGTGGACCTGGACAGAGTTCCGCAATCTTCCTTCTGAGAATTTCACGGTGGACATCCACTGCGTGACCAAGTGGTCGAAGCTGGACACGCCGTGGACCGGCGTCCCGCTGGATGCCATCCTGGACCAGGTAGAGACTGCCGCCGAGTTCGTGATGGCCTTCAGCGACGGTGGCTACACGACCAACCTGCCCCTGGACGATGTGACGGGCGGGAAGGCCTGGATCGCCTTCGAATACGACGGACAGCCACTCCATCCGGAGCACGGTGGGCCCGCACGGCTCCTGGTCCCTCACCTCTACCTTTGGAAGAGCGCCAAATGGGTGCGGGGCCTCTCCCTGCAGAAAGAGGACGAGCCAGGGTTCTGGGAGTCCAACGGCTACAACATGCGCGGTGACCCGTGGCGCGAACAGCGGTATTGGGGCGACTGACCTGGCAGCTCGGCAAGGTCACCGAGCTGATCAAGGAAACCAACCGGGTCTCCAGCCTGGTGCTGGACGTCCCCGGCTGGCCCGGCCACCTCGCCGGGCAGCACGTGGACGTACGCCTGACTGCTGAGGACGGATACCAGGCGCAGCGCAGCTATTCGATCGCATCGCCGCCGGAGGACTCCCGAGTCACGCTGACCGTCGAGAGACTCGATGAGGGTGAGGTCTCGCCTTACCTGGTCGGTGAGCTGCGGGTCGGCGACCGAGTCGAGCTTCGCGGACCGATCGGTGGCTACTTCGTCTGGGAGGCGGGTGATGAGCGGCCGCTGTTGCTGATCGCGGGTGGTTCCGGGATCGTCCCGTTGATGGCGATGATCCGCCACCGTGCCGCAGCGGGTGCCACCGCTCCGACACGCCTCCTGTATTCGTCTCGAACTTTTGAGGACGTCATCTACAGGCAGGAGCTGGACCGCCTGTCGGCCGGAGAAGGTGGGCTCGCGGTCACGCACACGCTGACCCGCTCGCGGCCGCCTGACTGGAGCGGTTATGCGAGGAGAATCGATCGCGACATGCTGAAGGAAGTTGCCTGGCCCAAAGAAGAGGGCCCGGCCGTCTACGTCTGCGGTCCCACGGCGCTGGTTGAGGTGACCGCCGACTTGCTGGTGGAGCTCGGTTATGACCCGGCGTCGATCAAGACCGAACGGTTTGGAGCAACGGGAGGTTGAGCATGCAGCAGGCGGACTTGAAGCTCGATGGCAACGCGATCGCCGGCCTCTTGCGTGAGATCTTCACGGTGGAGATGACCACAGCAGAGACCACGTGCTCGGGCTGCCACAAGGTGCATGCCATTGGCCGTGTCGACGTTTACGTCAACGCTCCGGGTGCAGTGGTGCGGTGTCCGGCTTGTGATCAGGTCTTGATGCGCATCGTCCACGGGCGGGGCCGCTACTGGGTCGACCTGACGGGCACGCGGTGCCTGGAATTTGCAGCCAGTGGCGCTGGCGATCCAAGCGGCCACGATACGACCTAATCTCGCGCTCCGCGATTGGACCGCAGCCGGCGGCGTTGGAGCGCCGTGTCGGCGATGCTGAGCGCCCACAGGAGGAGAGCGGCGGCGATGAGCGCCACGGCCGGGGCTCGGGTCAGCGGAGGAGGCGGGATGTCTTTCCAGCGGCCGGCTGTCGAGAAAATCGCCGGGTCGTCGGAGTCGAGTGAAGCGAAAAGAACGGCCGTGGAGACCAGCACGGTCCAGACGCCGCCGCGGGCCCACTTGCCCAGCGCCATCAATCCAACGCCGGGAAGTGCGCTCAGCGCCCAGAGCTCCGCCCCTGCCAAAGAACCATGATCGAACAGTCTCTTCGCTGCTGATCCTGCGGCAACCAGCAGCCCGATCCCGGCGTAGTACCACCCGGAGCCGATCAGGTCCGCGCCGACGAACGGATAGCCATGTTGAGCGAACTGATTCGTTGTCACCAGCCACGCCGCCCACACATACCAGGCGATCAGCGCCGCCTCAGCCAGCAGCAGCGCGCCAGTGGCGCCGCGGTTGTCCCAAACCAAAACGGCGGCCACGAGGGATGCCACCGCGACCCAGCAGGCGGGCGACTGGAAGCCGAACCTCTCATCAAAGCCGGCCGGCACGACTCCTATCGCCCACGGCGAAGCCACCGCGGCAGCCGCGCAAAACAGCGCAATCCATTCGGAGAACGTTGGGCGCCGGAAGAGCGCGCGACGTTCCGCGTGTGCCGGCGTGGTGGCCTGTCTGATCCTTCAATTATTGGTGACCATGCGTGTGGACCCTTGGCCAAGCTCGCAAGTACGCTTATCTCCACGTGGTACGCGCGCGGGAGTCGTTACAGCAGTGAAGGACTTCCTGCGCAGCGGGAAGCTCGTGACGTTGATGCTCGGCCACCTCACTGTCGACAGCTACGTCGGTGTGATTCCCGTCCTCTATCCGCTGCTCATCGGGAAGTTCCACCTGAACCTTGGCACCGTCGGACTCGTGAGCCTTGCCTACAGCGGCATGGCCGCTGTCTCGCAGCCGCTCTTCGGCCTGATCGCCGATCGGTATGGAACCCGGTGGACCGGCGTCGCTCTAGGCTGGACAGCTCTCACCTTCGCGCTGGTGGGATTCGTCCCCAGCTTCCCGTTGCTGCTCGTGCTCGCTTGCGCGTCGGGTCTGGGCTCGGGCGCGTTCCACCCGTTGGGCGCCCTCGACGTGCGCGCGCTGCTGCCGCGCCTGCGGCGAAGCGCGGGCATGTCCATCTACGTCACAGCGGGAACCGTCGGCGTGGCGATCGGACCGCTGGTCGGGATCCTGCTCTTCGGTGTGTTCGGGATCCGCGGCACAGGCGTGCTGTTGATTCCCGGGGTCGCTGCCGGCGCTTACCTGCTCTGGCGCATGCGGCGAATTGCCGGACCGGCCGCAGCTGGCCCGAGAGCAAGGGCCGTCGGTGGGGCGCTGCCGCTCATTCCGCTGGCCATGGTGATCGGCGTGATGATGTCGCGCAGCTGGACGATGTCAGTCTTCCAGGCCTTCACGCCGACCTGGTACAAGCAGCTCGGCTACGGCCCTGACTTCTACGGCCCGCTGGCCACGACCCTGGTCCTCGCGAGCGCCGTCGGGACCGTGGGCTGCGGCGGCCTGGCCGACCGCTACGGGCGCCGGACGGTGATCCTCGCGACCCTGGTCCTGAGCATCCCCGCCATCCTTCTGTACACGGCCTTTCCGGGGCCTTGGGCATTTGGCAGCGCCATCCTCATCGGCTTCCTAGCTGCCTCGACCGCGCCGTTGATGCTCCTCATGGCGCAGCAGCTGATGGCCGCTCGGGCGGGCCTGGCTTCCGGCTTGGTCATGGGGCTGGGGTTCGTGACCGGCGCCGTCGGGATCCCCATCAGCGGGGCCATCGGCGACGCCGTCGGGCTCCAGAAGTCGCTGATGAGCAACGTCATCCTGGTCCTGGCCACCATCGTCGTGGCCTGGTTCCTACCCAGCGAGGCGGAGATCGAGCGTTCCTCGGCGAGCACAGCCGGGGCCCGAGAGGAGCTCTCTCGATCGGCGGTGACCTGACCCGTGCCCTAGGCGGCGACCGGCAAGGCGGGCAGCTGCGCCCAGTTCGCACCGCCGTCGTGAGTGGCCCAGATGGTCCGCTGGAAGTCGAGCGCCCACGCGTCGCTGCCGGTCGCGAACCGGATGGCAGCGAACGCCCAGCCTTTGGGATACACCGAAGACGACGGAGGCGGTGCCACCTGCATCCAGGTCACTCCTCCGTCATGGGTGACCAAGATGGGGGTGCGATCGGTGGCCAGGAAAGCAGTCCCCAGGCCGGTTGACAGGAAAGTCGCGGGCGAGCCGGCAGCGGGCAGCGCACCACCGCCCTGGGACGAGGCTCGCTGGGACCAAGACGCCCCGCCATCCTCGGAGACGAGCAGCGCCTTGTCCGATGAGTCGCCGGTCCAGTTACTCGTGCACATCTGCCACAGCTCGCGCCCGTCTGAGGTGGCTACGTAGTTCCTGAATGCAAAGGGGCAGCGACTCTTCACCTGCCGCCATGTCGCTCCTCCGTCAGGCGTCAGCGCCATGTCGCCCATGGTCGATACGACCACACCCTTGCTTCCGAACGGGATGGCGTCGAGGGGCGAGGATCCATCCGCGAGTTGATGCGGACGAGACCAGGTGCGGCCACCGTCGGCGCTCGATTGCACATTGAAGGGACATGGCGTGCCTTTGGCGCAGGGATATGTCACCGCCCACGACATGCTTCCGCGACCGGCAATCGTGACCACTTCGGTGACCTTCAGGGCGCTGTTGCTCCACGTGCGGCCGCCGTCATGGGTTACGAAAGCGACCTCGCGCCCGTATACGAATCCGTCCAACCGATTGAGGAAGTGAATCGATCGCGGAGCGTCACCGTCGGTGGTTGTAAAGACCGGGCCCACCTTGACCGGTGCCGACCACATGAAGCCACCGTCGACAGTGCCGGCGACGAAGAACTGGCATTGACCGGTGGGTGGCTGGGTGCACAGCCCCATCAATATCCAGCCATTCGATCCGTCCACCAGGTCGGCGTCCCAGACGAATGAACAGGGGGCAGGCTGCGCGGGGCACAGAGTCTGGTAGACGGGCGCGACCGGTGGGGTGGGGGAGGTCCGGGTGAGCGATGTCACCGGGTGGACCCGGCCGCAGGCGGTGGCCATCGTCAAGAAGGTGAGCGCAACCGCCGCCGGGCGCACGCAGGGCGCATACCAAGAGTTGATGCCTCTGCTGCGCGTCATGGTCGCTATTCGCAGTAACGCCCAGAGTCGAATGTCCGTTACATGTAGCCGCTTAAGCCCCTCACCCTGGCCATATCCTTTAGGGGGGACGTCCCCCCTCAGAGTGCCGGGCCTGGCGGAGCCAGTTCCCGGCACGCCCCCCTGCCGAGGGGGAGAGGGGTGCTAATAACCCGAAGTAAGGTCGACCACGTTGCGAAGGGGCTCGCCGCGCAAGTAGCGATTGAGGTTATCGAGGAAGATCGCCGCGCCTCGCTCCAGGAGGTGGTGGGTCGCCCACGAGGTGTGCGGCGTGAGGATGACGTTGGGGAGCGACCAGAGT
>WNFB01002825.1_pt1 | contig 15216 bp, 13 predicted proteins | sample 5400501 | NCBI WGS metagenome assembly WNFB01 (sample SAMN13153341, study PRJNA577476) | soil metagenome | isolation source: 200 cm saprolite under Douglas fir tree site 2 hole 1 | place: USA:California | collected 2015-04-18
GGCCCTCTTCATGTTCTGCGCGGCCAACTGAATCGCCTTGAAAATATTCTGATATCCGGTGCAGCGGCAGGTGTTGCCGGCAATGGCTTTGCGGATTTCCTTTTCGCCTGGCTGTTTGTTCCGTGCCAGCAATTGCAAAGCGGAGAGCATCAGGCCGGGCGTGCAATATCCGCACTGCAGACCGTAAGAATCGCCGAATGCCTTCTGAATGGGATGAAGCTGTCCGTCTGTCTCCAGGCCTTCGACTGTGACGATCTCTGCACCATCGGCCTGCACTGCGAACATGGTGCACGACTTCACGGCAGCACCATTCATCAGCACTGTGCATGCGCCGCAGTACGTAGTATCGCAACCTACGTGCGTGCCGGTAAGGTCCAGTTCTTCCCGCAACAACTCCACCAGCAGCATACGTGGCTCTACGCGCAACGAGGTCGGCTTTCCGTTCACCTTTAATTTGATCGGAACTTTTTCGATGATCTCAGGCATAGATGTGGCTCACCTCGACTTGTTCGCCGCGGGCACGTCGGACAGCAGCTTCAATCGCGCGCTGGACTAATGCCCCGACGAGCGTGCGCTTATAGTCGGCCGAACCGCGCATATCAGACTGCGGATCGGCCGCGGCCCGGGCGGCTTCCGTCGCTGCCGACATTGTCTTGTCGTTGATCCGCTGTCCGTGGAGTGCAGATTCAGCGTCTTTCGCTCTTATCGCCGTCAAGCCAACGCAGCCCAGGGCGATCGCCGCATCATTGCAGACGTCGCCTTGCATGGTGAGCTGCACGGCGGCGCTAGCTGTCGGATATACCGGTGCAGAGCGCTTGAACGCAAGATACGCTCCTCCGCTGCCTTTGGGCGGGGCTCTTACTACAACTTCGCTGACCAGTTCGTCGTGCGTGAGTACCGTGGTGTAGGCATCTTTGATGAAATCCGCAAGCGGGACGGTGCGGCCGCCGCTTGCGCCCAAGCAGCGAACTTCTGTCGAAAGCGTCATGAGTGCCGTCGCCCAATCGCCGCTGGGGTCGGCCTCGGCGAGCGAACCGCCGATGGTGCCGCGATTACGGACTTGCACATCTGCAATTCCGGCAGCGCAATCGTGGAGAATGGGAATTTTCGCAGCCGCAGGTGAGGCCTCGATTTCTGCGTGCCGAGTGAGCGCACCAAAGCGGAGTGCGCCGTTTTCTTCCTTGACATAGGACGTGCCAGAAATAAAGTTCAGGTCCACCAGATGGCGCGGATTGGCGAAGCGCAGCTTCATCAGCGGGATAAGGCTCTGACCGCCCGCCAGCAGCTTGGCCTCGTCGCCCAACTGCGCAAGCATGGTCACCGCTTCCTTCAACGAGCCAGCGCGGTGGTAGTGAAAAGCTCGGGGATACATCGTTTCCTTGTTCCTTGTGGCCTGGCCTTTCGCCAGGAAGAAAGTTCAGACCGGGCGAATAAGCTTAACAAAGACATTGCCCGCTCATCAGCTCAAGCGCTCTGGCGTGCAAAACCCACAGCAACCGCCGCCAACGCCACGATCACCAAGGCAGACCCCAGAACCGCCAGGGCCGACGCCACCATCCCGCCGCGGCTCGCCGTTTGCAGGACCACCCCCAGCGGAAACATAACTGAGCCGACCAGCAGCGCCAAGGCGCCGAAAAAGCGCGCTCGCTGGCTCAAAGCGACGCGATCGAAGACTACGCCCAGCACGATCATCAGCATGGCCAGCCCGATCCAATGCGAGTGCACATCCACTTGGCGCACATAGTCATACTTGGTCGCGCCGTACACCTCGACGGCGTTGTGCGCCTCTGGTATGCGCCGCTCGGCTGCAAGCGTGAAAGCTGTGGCCAGCGAACCGCCCATTTGGTCGAGCGTCTGGTGCTCGACGAAAATCGCATAGTGCAGGCCGTAGAGCATGCCGAATGCAGCCAATGAAAGGCCACCGAAGACGAGCAGCTTGCGCGCGCGGCTCATGGTGCCACTCCCGCTCCGGCGTCGAGGCTGCCACTGTAGCGAAGTACTCCGACGAGCATGCCAACCAACGCGAGGATTACCATCAGCCCGCCGATATCCGCGATGCCGCCAGCGACCAGACCCATGCTGAGCTCCAGCAGCACAAACACCGGCAGGATCACCGACCCGCTCAGCAATAGCCGCACCCAGCGCCGCTTCCACCCGTCGCCGAGAAACACGTACGGCTGGATGAAGGAAAGCAGCATCGCCAGCAGTCCGAACTCAATGAAGTGCGAGTGCGCAGCGATCTGGACGGCCTTCTCGGCCTGCAACCTGCCGTAGTCGTTCACCGACTGGCCAGCAAGGGCGATGTCGTTGGCAGCCGCAGCATCCAGCATCGCGCCCAGGATTCTTGTCTCCCTCGCCTCGTGCTCGTAAAGGTCCATACCGGCGTACCACGCGCCGTGCAAGAATCCCAACAGCACTAATACCGTTCCGCCAGCCAGCAGCGTGCGCCGCTCCCAAGTGCGGTCCTGCAACAATTCCGGTTCGACCGCGCCCGCACGCTTGCGGAAGTAGCTCCACAAACCCCAGGCTTCGCCGATTAGTGCGATGATGAGCAACGCCCCCGCCGCGTCGGCCAGGATGCTCGCCCACCCAATCACCGGAAGCGGACTGTAGGCCAATCCCACATAGTGAATCAGAAAGATCCCAACCGGCAGCAGCACTCCGCCAGTCAAAAACAATTTCGCCAACAGTTTTTTGCGCGAAGCGGAGAGTGCTACGTACGGCTGAACCAGCGCCAGCAGCAACGCGAGATAGCCAGCGCCGGTCATGTGAACGTGCGTATCCACCTTTGTGCCGCGGTCTTCCAGCGAATCGCCGATGCGACCAAATGCATCTTTGACCGCAGCCGGATTCTGCGCGGCCACGGCCTGAGTCGCCGCTAGCAAAGCTTCGCCTGTGCGCCCTCCATTCTGGTGAAGAACGAACACGGCGAAGATGTCGCCGAAGAGCATGCCGCTCGCAATGAGCGCGATCCCGCCAAACACGAGCAGCCGTTGCGCGCTCATGGGAGTGAACGTTGCGGAGATGCTGGCGGGCGTTGTTGTGGTTGCCATTTCGGATTCAACTGCGGCCAAACTTCACTCGGCCCGCACGGCTCGAAGACCCCTACCCACGCAGTTTTTGCTAGTCTGCAGCGGCTAGACTACCCAGGGCTGCCGGGCGAAATGCCGGCATCACGTGTTTGGCGAACATGTGTTGCGTCTTGATGCTCTTCCAGTGTTCGAGCCCACCGAAGTTAGAAACAATTGCCAGTTCGCCGATGCCACCCTTCTCTTCAAGCGCGCGCACCTGGCGGATTACCTTGTCCGGCGTGCCGATAAAGCCGATTTCCTGCTCAAGGATCTGCTCGTAGGTCAGCTTCGTGAGTGATTCGAGGGCACCACTGGCGTAGAAACCATAACCCTTGGCTCGCAGTTCCACCTTCTTTTCCTCGCCCTGTAACGACTCAATGGGGGAAGCGTTAAAGGCGAGAAAGTTGTGCAGAGCCTGCTCGACTTCCCTGCGGATCTGCTTTTCATCGTCGTCGATGTACACCGGGCGAATATACACGATGTCGGGCTTGTGGCCGTGCTCGGCGCAAGCCTTCTTATAAATGTTCAGCGGTCCTTCCAGCACACTCCACGGCAGCAGCGGAGGCACAAACATGCCCCAGCCCTTCTCGCCCGCCATCTGATAAGTAATATCGCTGGTGCCGCCGGTGTAGAACTTGGGATGCGGCTTCTGCATCGGCCGCGGTACCACCGTGACATTCTTCACCTTGTAGTACCGCCCGTCATAAGAAAACTCTTCTTTCGTGAACGCCAGTTCCAGGATGTCAATGGCTTCGTTGTAGCGCGGGCGACTCTCCTCCAGAGGCACCGCTGAAGGATCAAAGAGCCAGGCGTGCCCGCGGCCCAGGCCACATTCCAGGCGCCCGTTGGTAAGAATGTCCGTTTCAGCGATCATCCCCGCCAGGCGCATGGGATTTTCCAGCGGAAGGGTATGCAGCGCTGTACGAAAGCGGATGCGCCTGGTGCGCTGCGCCGCAGCGGCGAACATAGCCAGCGGGTTGGCTGAAATGGAAAACTTCTGGAAGAAATGGTGATCGATTACGGAATACACGTCGAAGCCGCATTCGTCGGCGTGCTCGATCTGGCGCATGATCTCCCAGATCATGTCGTAGTGCGGCTTGCCCGGCGGGGCCTGGATTTCGCAATAGACGCCAAATCGCATGCTTCTCTTCCTAGTGTTTTCCGCCGCCCCCGTTGGCCCGGTCGCTTCCTACAGCACTCCGCGCGCATTCGCTGTCATGCCGTGTGATTCACCTTCGTGGCCCACCGTGATCACCGTAACTCCGGCCGCAAAGCAGCCCAGCGGCTTGCGGAATTCTGCCGGGGTGACACTCATGAAAGGCTGAGCCCCGGCTCGTCAGAGTTGAGGCGGAGTGGGTCCCGGCCCGCTCCGCCCTCAAAGTTTTACCACGTCAACCGCAGAGCGAACTGGATTTGGCGAGGATTGAAGATGGCTCGCGTCGTCCCGTAATTTGGGTTGAAGGAGCCCTCAAGGCCCGGACCGTTGGTAAAGTCGGGAGCACCATACACCGTGTTGTAGAAGCGCTTGTTCAACGTGTTGAGCGTATTGAAGCTCTCCGCCAGTCCTTGCAGGCTGAGTCGCTCAGTCAGCTTAAAGGTTCGTGAAACACGCAGGTCCACGCTCTGATAGCTGTCGCCCTTGAACGTATCCCGAGGCTCGATGCCGACGCGATCGTTGAGAGGAAAACCATCCCCATTCGCATCGAACCCTGTGAATTTTGTGAAATAGTGAGGCGACTCCAGGCTGACGATAGTGGAGAGCTGCCAGTTATTCACCACAGCATTCATCCTGGTTGGACCCTCGAAGGTCGCGTTGCCCACAAACCGGTGTGCCGCATGGTCCGCTGAAAGCGCTTTTTCCGCGCCAAAGTTGCCGCTGTCCTGCGGGATCAGCACGAAGCTAGGATTCGGTCCATCGTCCAGGCTCTTCGACCAGGTGTAGCTGACTCCAAATCCCACATGGTGTGTCACGCGCTTGTTGAGGTTAATCAGCAGCCCGTCGAACTCCGAGTACCAGCGAGAGTCAGCCTCGAAAAAGTTGAATAAACTAGGATTGGCGGCGCCGGGAATTGTATTCCCGGTTGCAGGAACCCAGAACGTATTCTTCAAGCCAGCGTCGCCCTTGGAGTCGTGTACCAGGACGTTGCCCGTGGGTGCGGGTTGGTTGATATTGAAAAAACTGCCCAGGTGTACGCCGTGGGTGCGCAAGTAGCTGATGTTCAGCACGACGTTCTTTGCAGGCTCGAACTCGAGCGAAAGACTGTTCTGGATTCCGTAGGGCTGGCGGTGGTTCTTGGTGAAGCGCACCACAGTGAACGGAGCCAGAAAGCCCGGGATTCCCGCCGCGTCCGGATAGGTACCGGTGTTCACTAATGCATCGAAGGCTTGATTAAGCTGGTTACCGGGGCCCGTGCCGCTGACAAATCCAAACAATTGCGTCACCGAGTTCAGATCGTCTTCCTGCGGACGAAATTTCGTCTGTCCACCACAAGAGGGTTTCTGGCATGCCAACAGCGGTGCTGGGACAATTCCGTGGAACAGACCCGAGCCAGCGCGGATCACGATGTTTCGCTTCGTGCCCAGGCTGTACGCAATTCCCAACCTTGGATCCACCGCCCATTGCGTGTTCAGCACACCGCTGGGCCAGGTCTCCCAATCGGTACGCACCCCAAAGTTCACCGTGAGGTGGTCGGTGGCGCGCCAGTTGTCCTGAGCAAAGAGTCCGCTGTAAGTGTGGTCCAGCGTGCCTTGCGCCGCGTTTCGCACCGCAGCGGGATAGCCATGCCCTTGGAATACTGCCGTATTGAAGCTCGGCTCACTAAACAGCGGCGCTTGGAACCGCTCGAATTCGATGAGCACCGGATCGTGTTCCATCAAATTCGAAATGCCACACAACGGGTTGCTGGGATCCGGAGCGACGCAGAGAAACACAGCTTCAAAGGGATAGAACAGCGGGAAGGACTCCGTAGTGCGCACCCAGTTGTAGTCACCGCCAAAGCTGAAGGTGTGTTTCCCCACATTCTTGGTGAGGTTGTCCACGAACTCAAAGCGGCCTTCCTTGTAGAAGTCCGGATTGCCGCGGTTCACCCCGATGGTGAACTGGTTCGCTATTTCCATGTGGGGGATTGAACTCGTGGTGGCAAAATCGTAGTTGCGGTGGGCGTATTGCAACCGCAGCTCGTTCACCAGCGACGGTGAAATGACGGTCGAGAGATTTCCCACCAGCGAGTGATCCTTGTCGGAGACGTTCTTGAAGCCCGATGGCACATCAAAACCATCATTCAGCGGAGAGTAGTTCTTGAGCGTGCCGTTGTTAAAGAAGTAGCGGACGAAGAGATTGTTCTTATCATTAAAGGCATGATCTAAGCGAGCAAGCACGTTGTCATAGTCCGTGTTCCGGGTGACGCCCAAGCTGTCGACGGGAACTCCGATCCCCCTCTCGAACGTTTGGATGGCGTCAATATTGTTCAAGATGATCGAGTTGTAGTAAGGAGACTCGCGGCGGCGCTGACCTTCGTAGTTCCCGAATATAAAGGTCTTGTTCTTAACCAGGGGTCCGCCCAAGGTGAAGCCATACTGGTTCTGGCGCAGCTTGTTCAGCTTTTTGCAGCCGCCGGATGTCAGATCTCCGGGCGTTGCGCAAGTCAAGGGATCGGATGAAGCGAGTATGCTGCCGGCATCCAGCTTGTCGTTGCGGAAGTACTCATACGCCGACCCGTGGAAATCATTAGTGCCGCTCTTGGTGATGATATTGACGATGCCGGCGACGGCGCGTCCGAACTCCGTGCTGTAGCTGCTGTTGATCACACGGAACTCCTGCACTGCCTCTTGGGACGGCGTGGCCTTTTGCACGCCCGAAGCTGTGGAGATATTATCGGCGCCATCTACCGCAATGAAGTTGTAGTGGATGTTTTGACCGGCGAAGGAAAGCTTGGTTACGGGTTCGATGATCACGTCCGTGCTGCCCGAGGTCGTGTCGCCGATCTTCACTCCGGGCGCCAATAGCGCGAAATCGATGAACTGCCGGCCATTCACCGGCAGGTTTTGGATCTTTTGCTCGTCAATAACCGAGCTGACCATGGTCCGCGTCGGTTCCGCCACCTCGCCCACGTCTTGCACGGTCACTTCCTGCGTGATCTGACCAACGGCAAGGCTGAAGTCCAGGTTGCCTGCTGCGCCGATATCGAGATGGATTTTCTTGGCCTGCTTCTTGAAACCGGCCTTTTCCGCAGTCACCGTATAATCTCCCACCGGCAGGGAGGTAATCTGGTAGTCGCCGGTTGCAGTCGCAGTCGCGGAACGGGAAAACCCGGTGGCAGCGTTGACCACCGTGACCGTAGCCTGCGAGATTGCCGCGCCGGTGGTGTCATAGACTCGGCCCTGGATCGTTACGCTGACGACCTGGGCCTGCAGCGGCAGAACCGCAACGGCCGCCAGTACCACGCCCACCACATAGCTCAGCACGCGGAAACCGCTCCCCGTCGCTGTGTTCGTAACCTTGGGCTTCATTCTCGCCTCCTTAGATATTTGGCCGTACCGCCAACATCTGTTTTCAGGTTGCCAGCTTTGCACTCCTCTTCGAAATCCGGCCACTCATAATCCGGCTCAGCCGGGATTCGGAATCATCCAGGTGCTGTGTCAGCACGGCCGCACATTGCTTGAGTTTGCCCGCTGCGAGCAACTGATACATCTTCCGGTGCACCGGGATTAGCCCTCCCGGATCGTCGTGGCTGCGATCCACCAGCACCATACCCATACGCAGTTCCCCGATTACCTTCTGATAAAACGACTCCAGGCGCCGGTTGTGGTGAAACCGGATCAGCAGGCTGTGAAACTGCAGATCGAACTCCACCGCCCGCACCCAGTCACGCTCCCGCACGGCGCGCTCGTAGCCTTCCAGCGCATTCCGCAATTCCGGCAGAACGTCGGAGTGGTTGGCTTTCGCCGCGAGCACGGCCGGGATCTCCAGCATGCGCCGCACGTGGTAGATCTCCTGCACATCTTTGAGCGATAGCTGCGAGACCGCCACTCCGCGGTGGATGCTGCGATTAAGTAAGCCTTCCAGCGAAAGAATGCGGGTGGCTTCCCGCATGGTGTTCCGCGACACTCCCAGCGATGAGGACAGCGGCACTTCCTGCAGCGGAGTTCCGGGACGCAATTCTCCGTTGAGAATCCTCTGGCGCAGGATGGAGGCAACCTGATCGGCGACGCTGACTCGGTGAATCTGCGAGCGCTCCATGCTAGTGCCGGCCGGAAAGCTTAAACGGGACGGCTGATCATCTTGCCCTCGTATGTTCAAGAAGTCAAGTGTTGAACAATTCAACGCATTGGTAAGTCTAACTGTGCGGAGCTTGTCTTGTGTGGGGTTGGGCGACTCGCCCGCCCGTGCCGCCGAGGGTTGCTTTGGGAAAGCCTACCGCAGCGGGTCTCACGTATGATTCCGTTTTTTGCTATTGTTGAAGGTCGAGGAAGCGCTCAACACGGAGATAATGGGTGGCTCCGGATTCGGAAGTTTGGTGCAAGCAGCGGCTCCCCAATTTCCAGATTCTGGGCAGGTTTAAGCTTGGCTGTGGGACACACAACTTCGGCGCAACGTCCGTTGCTGGATTTCCATCTTGCCGAATTGCGCTCCGGGCTACCCCTTTCGCGCGACCTGGCATACCGGCTAATTCGCGCCAGCGACGATGAACTTCCCGGGCTCCTCGCCGCCGCTCTGGAGGCCAAAGAGCGATTCAAGCCCGGCGTCATCACCTACTCGCGCAAGGTTTTTATTCCTCTCACCAACCTGTGCCGCGATTATTGCGGCTACTGCACTTTCCGCCACGATCCGGGCGAGGCGGGCGCGCACACCATGACGCCGGACGAAGTCCTGCAGGTGGTACGCGCCGGCGAGAAGATGGGCTGCGCCGAAGCTCTTTTCAGTCTGGGCGACAAACCTGAGCTTGCCTTCCCTGAGATGCGTGAAAGTCTGCGCCGGCTGGGGTACAACTCGACACTGCAATATCTTGAAGCCATGTGCGAATTGGTCCTGCGCGAAACCACGTTGCTGCCACATCCCAATCCCGGGCTGCTGAGTGCGGAATGGATCGCGCGTCTAGCCGCTGTCTCCCCGAGCATGGGCTTGATGCTCGAAACGACCAGCACTTCGCTGCTCGCGCCCGGCGCCGCGCACGACAACGCGCCGGACAAAGTACCAGCCAAACGCCTGCGCACTATTGAAGAGGCCGGTAAGCAGAACGTTCCCTTCACTACCGGTTTGCTGCTGGGAATCGGCGAGACTCTCGAGGATCGAGTGGATACTCTGCTTGCCATCCGCGAACTGCACCGTCGCTATGGACACATCCAGGAGGTCATTGTTCAGAACTTCCGCGTCAAGCCCGACATTCCCATGCGTGATTGGCCCGAACCGACTCGAGGCGAGATGCTGCGCGCAGTAGCAGTCGCGCGGCTGCTGATGCCCGACGTCAATATCCAGGCTCCACCGAATCTCTCTGCTCCCTACTATGACGAGCTGCTGGACGCCGGAATCAACGACTGGGGCGGAATCTCGCCCCTGACGCCCGACTTCATCAATCCGGAAAGACCCTGGCCGCATGTGGAACAACTGAAATTACGCACCGAGGCCAAGGGATATAGCCTCCGTCAGCGACTCCCCGTGTATCCTGAGTTCTTGCCTGCGGTAACCGCGCGGCCCGGCCTGCTCTCCGAAAAGGTCAAAGCCGCCGCGGATCGCGAGGGCTACGTCCGGAGGGCTGCGTGATCGTCGTACTCACAGGCGGCACAGGAGGCGCCAAGTTTGTGGATGGCCTCCGGCAAGTTGTCTCCGCCAAGGAACTCACCATCATCGTCAACACTGGAGACGATCTCGAGTGGTGGGGACTCTACGTCTCCCCCGACTTGGACTCGATCACCTACGTTCTGGCCGGACTCCTCAGCAAAGAGCGTGGCTGGGGCGTGAAGGGCGATACCTTCTTCTGCATGCAGGCCATGGGAGAGTTGGGCCAGCCCATCTGGTTCCACGTCGGCGACCGTGATCTGGCCGTTCATCTGCTGCGCTCGAAATTCCTTGCAGAGGGGAAGACCCTGGCCGAAGCAACCACCGAGATCGCGGCCAGGCTCGGCGTGCAGGCGCGAATTCTGCCCATGAGCAATTCTCGGGTGGAAACCAGAGTCGACACGCCCGTCGGCGAACTCAGTTTCGAAGAATATTTCGTGCAGCGCTGGTTTCAGGATCCCGTGAACTCCGTGCGTTTTGACGGTGCCGCCGATGCAGAACCTGCGCCCGGCGTGATCGACGCCATCATGTCAGCGAGTGTCGTGCTGCTGGCGCCGAGCAATCCAGTCACCAGCCTCGGCCCGATTCTCGCCGTTCCGGGCATACGGGAAGCCTTGCGCAAGACCCAAGCGCCCATAGCTGCTGTTAGTCCGATTGTCGGCGGGGCGGCGGTCTCCGGCCCGGCCGGTATCCTGATGGCAGCACAGGGACTGCCAGTTTCGATCGCAGGTGTGGCCCAAGCCTATCAGGATTTCCTGGACACATTGATAGCCGATGTCCGCGATGCGAAAGCAGCTGAGGAACTGCAGCAGTCAGGACTGCGCGTGCATTGCGCACATACGATCATGCGAACGGCAGACGAAAAGGCCGCTTTAGCGCGGACGGTCCTCTCGCTGATTTCCACCGAAAGCGCGGCGCGCGCCGCCTCGGACCCGCCATGATCCTTATCCCCGTCAAGAACTTCGCCAACGCCAAGCAACGCTTGGCGCCCGTGCTCGACTGCGGCGCCCGCACGCAACTGGCGCAGGCCATGTTGGTCGATATGCTCGAAACGCTCCGCACATGGGCAAATCGGCCGGAGGTCGCTCTCGTCACCAGCGATCCCTTTGCCCTTGATTTGGCGAGACGCTTCGATTTCGATGTGATCTCCGACCACGCCAATCGCGGCGAGACTGACGCCATCGAGATGGCAACCCGAGTATGCGAGTCGCGCGGCGTGAAAAGCACACTGGTCATTCCCGGCGACATCCCTTTGATCCAGGCCAGGGAGCTCGAGAGGATTTTCGAAGCCGCGCCCGGTGAAGGTTCAGTGTTAGTACCATCCGCCGATGGCCGCGGCACCAATGCAGCCTGGCGGCGTCCGGCGGGACTTTTTCCATTACGATTCGGTAACGATAGCTTCAAGCCACATTTGGCCGCGGCGCGTGCGACACAGAAACCCTGCGTCGTGCTCTCGCTGCACGGGATCGCTCTCGACATCGACAATCCATCCGACCTCGTGCAGCTTGCGACAGCTCCCGGCGAAACCCGTGCCCAGCGCCTAGTCCGGCAGTGGGACTTGACCGATCTTCCTCTGGCAGCGAATGAATAATGATGCGGGCCGATCAGCCTCGAGAGCTACGTATTATTCCTATTCGGCTCCCGGATGAGATCCAGCCAGGAGACGCGCTGGCCGAAAAACTTCTTCACGCGGTGAAGCATCACAAGCTGGCGCTGACAAAGGGTGACATCCTGGTCGTGAAACATAAAATCGTGTCCAAGGCGGAAGAACAGTTCGTGCAACTGGACAAGATCAGGCCATCCGCCGGTTCCCACGCCTGGGCTCGCCGCTATCATCTGGACGCGCGCGTGATCGAAGTAGCCCTCGCGCAAAGCAGACGCATCGTGCGCCGCAAGCGTGGCGTGCTGATCACGGAAACTGGCCATGGGCTGGTCTGCGCTAATAGTGGTGTGGATGTATCGAACGTCAACGGCGGCCGCCATGCGCTCTTGCTGCCCGCAGACCCCGACCGCTCGGCGGCGCTACTCCACCGCGAGCTGAAAAGACGCCTGCACCTTTCCATTCCCGTGATCATCACTGATAGTTTCGGACGGCCCTGGCGCGAGGGGCTGACCGAGGTGGCCATCGGCGTCGCTGGCATGAAGGCGCTGCACGACCACCGCGGCCGCCGCGATCCCCACGGTTACGCTTTGCGGGCGACCGTGGATGCCATCGCCGACGAACTGGCTTGCGCTGCTGGCCTGGTCTGCGGCAAGCTAGCTCGCACGCCGGCGTGTATCATTCGAGGGTTTCATCACCGGCCGGGACGAGGCAGTGCCCGCGATCTGATTCGCCCGGCCGCCAATGACCTGTTTCGTTGAGCTGGTTTGCTAAGGAGGGCCTATGCTTCGCGCTCTAACGACTTCGGAACTGGAGAGCTTTCCTTCTTTGGAGTGGAAAGAGATTACCCCGCGCATGACTCCCGAGGCACGCACAGCGCTCGAACAGGTCTTGGAATCCCAGGACGGCGCCGTGCTCTCCCGCGAGCAATGCTTGGTGCTGGCCAACGCCGAGGGTGACGACCTGCTGGGCTTGCTGGTAGCCGCGGACACAATGCGCCGCGATCTAGTGGGAAATCTCGTCACCTACGTCGTCAACCGCAATATCAACTTCACCAACATCTGCTTTGTCGGATGCAAGTTCTGCGCCTTCAGCCGCGGCCCGCGCGAGTCCGACACCTACTTCCTGAGCCTGGAGCAGGTCGCCAGAAAGGCGATCGAAGCCTGGGGTCTGGGCGCAACCGAAGTCTGCATTCAAGGTGGACTGCCACGCGACCTGTCTCCTTTCTACTATCGCGACATCCTGCGCGCCGTGAAACGGGCCGTTCCCGGCATGCACATCCACGCCTTCTCCCCCATGGAGATCGTGTACGGTGTTGAGCTGACGGGCATGGTGCTGGAAGACTACCTGCGCATGCTGCGTGACAACGGCCTCGACACCCTGCCCGGCACCGCCGCGGAAATCCTCGACGACGATGTGCGCTTCATCCTCTCGCGCAACAAGCTCTCCACCGAACAGTGGAAGCAAGTCATTCGCACCGCGCACCGCTGTGGCATTCGCAGCACATCCACGCTCATGTATGGCCACGTCGAGACTCCCGTCCACTGGGTGAATCAGATTCTGCTGTTCCGCCAAATCCAGCAGGAAACTGGCGGCTTCACCGAGTTCGTTCCCCTCGGATTCGTCCATCACAACACGCTGCTCTTTCATCAGGGAATATCGCGCCCCGGCCCAACCCTGGGTGAGCACCTCAAGATCCACGCTCTGTCCCGGGTTCTGCTCGCCGACGCGATCAACAACATTCAAGTTTCCTGGGTGAAGCTGAACCGCCGCCTGTCGCAACTTTGCTTGCACGCCGGCGCCAACGACTACGGCGGAACTTTGATGGAAGAGAATATCTCTCGCGAAGCCGGAGCGACTGCAGGACAGTACACGAGTCCGGAAGAATTCCAGTCGCTGATCCTGGAAGCGGGCCGCATCCCCGCCGAGCGCAACACCACCTACACCCGAATCAACATCAAGCTGAAGCCGGACCAGCTCACCTTCGAGCAGGCGCTCCAGTCGGAGTTCGCGTAACGGAGTTCGCATAACGGAGTTTGCATAACGGAGCTCTCATAACATGACCCGCCCCATCGCCGTCCTCGGAGGCACCGGTCCGGAGGGCTTGGGCCTCGCCCTGCGCTGGGCCCAGGCAGGCGAAACCGTGATCATCGGGTCGCGCGACGCCAAACGTGCGCAGGATGCGGCTAACAGGATCAGAGAGAAAGTCGGAGCCCATGCTCAGGTTTTCGGCAAAGAAAATATTGACGCATGCGCCGCTGCGGACCTGGTGCTGCTCACCATTCCGTTTGAAGGCCACGCTGCTCTGCTGAAACAAATCAAGCCGGCGATTCGCCCCGGCAGTATTGTGATTGACGCTACCGTGCCCCTGGCTGCCAGCGTCGGTGGCCGAGCCACTCGCACGCTCGGCGTCTGGCAGGGCTCCGCCGCGCAAGAGACCGCGGAACTGGTTCCCAAGGGCGTATCGGTCGTGGCAGCGTTCCAGAATGTCTCTGCCGAATTGCTGAATGCGGACGGCCCGGTGGACTGCGACGTAATCGTCTGCGGCGATGATGCCGACGCCAGTCAAACCGTGCGATCGCTGGCTGCAAGAATTCCCGGCGTGCGCGCCATCGATGGCGGCAAGCTGGAAAACGCACGCGTCCTGGAGCAGATCACTGCGCTCCTGATCGGACTGAGCATCCGGCACAAGGGCCACTCCGGAATTCGCATCACCGGTCTGCCGCCGGCCTCGTACCAGGTTTTGTAGCTCCGGCTTTTTGTAGCGTCGGCGTCCCGCCGGCTGTCGTGAGGGCATCTTGCCCTCACGCCCCATCGCCAATAACGCTGGCGACGAAAACGACTCGACATGAACCACGCCTCCGACCATCGCCCAGCCATAGAATTCCGCAACGTCTCCTATCGTCTCGACGGCGGCCACACCCTGCTCCATGAACTGAACCTCGAAATACAGAGCAGCGAAACCCTGGTCCTCCTCGGCCGCAGTGGCTCCGGCAAGACCACCAGTCTCAAACTCATTAATCATCTGCTTGTGCCCAGCGAAGGCGATGTACGCGTAGACGGGCGCTCCATCCGCGAGTGGAACGTGATCGGCCTGCGCCGCATGATCGGTTATGTCATCCAGGAGGTCGGACTGTTTCCCCATTTCACCGTCGCGCGCAACATCGGGCTGGTCCCACAGATTGAAAACTGGCCCGCCGGCCGCATCCAGCAGCGCGTTCAAGAGTTGCTGCAACTCGTAGGCCTGGATGCACAGCTCGCCTCACGTTACCCGCGGGAACTCTCCGGAGGACAACGTCAAAGAGTCGGCGTGGCTCGTGCGCTGGCCGCCGATCCTCCCATTCTCCTGATGGACGAGCCTTTCGGCGCTCTCGATCCCATCACGCGCGCTGAACTGCAACGTGAATTTCTCGCGCTCCAGCAGCGCCTGCGGAAGACAGTTGTTTTCGTCACCCATGATCTTCGCGAAGCCCTGCTGCTCGGCACACGCATCGCTCTCATGGAAGCAGGCCGCCTGGTTGCGGTACATACCCCCGATGAATTTGTCAATTCCACTGAACCCCTGGTCGCCGCCTATGTCGACGCCTTTGGAACCCGGACTGATCGTGGAGGGCACGATTTTAATCGTGCCGGACATCGCTGAAAAATGATGCGGGCTTTAGCCGCACAGGCACTTAGGATCAAGCGAGGCCACTCATGAATGTCTGGCAATTCATGCTGCAGAATCACACTGAAGTGTTGGAACTCACTTTCGAGCATCTGTGGCTGGT
>WNFB01002826.1_pt1 | contig 15211 bp, 19 predicted proteins | sample 5400501 | NCBI WGS metagenome assembly WNFB01 (sample SAMN13153341, study PRJNA577476) | soil metagenome | isolation source: 200 cm saprolite under Douglas fir tree site 2 hole 1 | place: USA:California | collected 2015-04-18
CAGAGGAGTAGTCGCGGGCCCTGCTTTGCCGTTGAACGTGAGCCAGTTAAATTTCATGTTCATGGAGTTCGGCACGGTGTTGTTGGGCAGGACCGCGTATTCCTGCAGGATGATGGCAGAATCCTTGTCCACTTTCGGCCGGTAGGGTTTCGACGGATGGATGATGAAGGTCCCGATCATGCCGATCATCTCCTGCATCGCCAGAACGTCATTCGACTCGTCTTACGCTCCAGTCCAGCATGGTCACTTTCCAGCCAGTGTCGCTTCTGCGGAGAACGTATACCGTCCACACGTCGGGCGTGTCATCTTTCTTGGGGATATATGCACGATTCATCCTCGAATAGCCCCAGGCCAGTGAGGCCGTGGCCTCTATTCTGACCATTTCTGTTCTGTATGGCGTGCTGGATACCTTGAACTCAGGAAGCAGATGGTGGTCTCGAAAATCCTGCCAGCCGTCATTTCGATGCCCATTCTCAAAAACAACAATGTCCGGCGAAACCAGTTCTTCAATTGCCTGCAGGTCGTGTTGCTGAAGGGCCATTTCAAAACGGCTGATGACATTGCGGACTTCCGTTTCTGCATCGCGAGCGGGTTGTCCGAAGACGGTCACAAAGTATCCCGCTCTTGCACGCACCATGTAGCGCGGATTCTTGACTGTGATTTTGACTCGTCGATAAGTTCCATCTTTTGCCTTGTTCTTCGGGTAATAGCCAAGCGAATATTGCATTCGTAGCTCGGCCCCTACTTGCTGGCAGGTTTGATCGATTCGATCAACGCCATTTTTGTGGTGTTCACCCTGCAGAAGAAAAGTTCGTCCACCCGCGACGCTGGTGACTTGTCGAAGTTGCATCTACATCGACTGTATCCTTAAATATGCCGAGCAAGTGGCCGAAGCTGCCTCGCTCACCATGTCCTATTCCCAGGGCGTAAATGATTGCCTCGGACTGCTGAGCCGTTGCCACGGCTTCCTTGAGAGTCACAGTACTGCTGGTGTCGTTGCCGTCGGTGATAAGAAGGAGTGCTTTCTTCTTGTGCTTCCCCGCTTGCAAATGCTGCAAGCCTTCCGCTATGGCCTCGTACAGTGCAGTGGAGCCGCCAGGGTAGAGCCGACCAATGGCTCGGCGCAACAGTTGGCGGTCCCCCGTAAAATCCTCCACAAGCGAAACGTTGGAGCTGAATCTCATCAGAAAAATGTCGTCGTCCGGTCGTGGTATCGATGAAGTGGATCACCGCGTCTTGAACCTCGTCGATTTTGTCGACTATGCTACCGCTGGTGTCGAACAGAATGCCGACGCTGACTGGAACGCGATCGTCGTTATGGAATACGGAGATGTCCTGGAGAACGCCATCCTCATAGACTGCAAAGTCTTGCTTCTCCAGATTGGGCACTGCGCGATCGTCTTGATCCGCAACCGTGGCGGTGAGGCTTACGAGAGTGACATCAACCTTAGAAGGGCGGAATTTCCTGGGAAGCACCGCCGATCTCCTGTGCCGCCGCACTGTAACACAGGAGAATCCACAGCCCTAAACGAAAGCAAACGATGTACACACTTGCGTGAGGAGCACGACTCCCCATAGTGCCCTCCCAGGAACACACCTTCTACGCTTTCGGAATGTCGCTGCTTTCGTGATGCACAGACGGAACAAAAAGTTGCATCTCGTCTAGCGGCAGGTTGCGCATCTAACAAACCGAGGTTTAGAATCCGTTCGTGCTCCCACGCAGATTGGTAACGAGCCTGGTGGTTATAGCTCTGCTGGCAGTGGCGACTACAGCCGACGCGAGCGTTTGTAACGCCAACTGCGCACTTGCCGCGCTAGGCCGGTCTCACGATCAGCACCTGCATCACCCCCAGTCATCTGCGTTGACAGCAGCGCAACATCACCACCATGATGGCTTGAGTTCACACGCGCGTGAGTCAAGGTCGCTTCTTGCGTTTCGGTCCCCAAAATGTGGTGTCTACTCACAATTCCTGGCCCTTACGAGCGCTTCCAAATTCAGCCTGACCAAGAGCGCCTTTTCCGCGGAGAGGGTAGCCGTTGACGGGACCATTGTCTCTGCGCCGGACCTTTCACCTCAGGACCTGTCACTTCCATGTTGGGTTCATTCGCCGCCCGGAAGTACCCAACCCTCTGTCGTAGCTCCCCTCAGAATCTAGAGCCGCTGCTAGACCCCTAGTCCTCCATCCGGCAGGAAGGCAGAAGCTCGCGCAGAGTGCGCTAGCTCCTTCGCTTGCTTGTTGTCCAGGGCTGGTGCCCGTCCAAGCTTGGATCACTGAACATTGCGAGGAGTTATGTCCAGCAGGCGTAATTTTCTGAAAAACATTGCCACATTCGGCGCAGGTGCGGTCGCTTCCGCTAAAGCGTTTGCCAGTGAACATAGTGGCATGCAACACAACATGCCAATGCAACACGGCGCCCAGAAAGCTGCTGGGCGCTCGCGCATGGCCCTTATTGTCGCCCATCCGCTATTAGTCGAAACGCCCGATGTGCCTCAGCTTCCCTGGCGGATAGATGGCGGTGTAAAGGAATTTCATCTCGTTGCCGAGCTCGTAAAGCGTCGCCTGATCCCAGGACGCGAGATGGCGGTCTGGGGCTACAACGGTTCTTGCCCTGGCCCAACAATCCAGGTCAATCAGGGTGACCGTGTGCGGATCGTTTTCGAGAACCACCTTCCCGAGTCGTCCACCATTCACTGGCACGGCCTGGAAGTCCCGGTGGGGATGGACGGTGTGCCCTATATCAGTCAGAAACCAGTTGCGCCCGGCGGCAGCTTTGTTTACGAGTTCACGCTACATCAAGCGGGAACGTTCTTTTACCACGCTCACGGGGCCATGCAGGAGATGATGGGCATGATCGGTTTGTTCGTCATCCATCCGCAGAAGGCCTGGACACCACGAGTCGATCACGACTTCGGAATCGTCTTGCAGGAGTGGGCCATCCTGCCCAACAGCAACGTCCCCAATACCGCCAACATGGAGTTCAACTGGCTGACCTTCAACGGCAAGGCAGGCCCAGACACGACGCCGCTAGTGGTGCGTCATGGTAGCCGTGTAAGGATCCGGCTGGTGAATCTCGGCATGGACCATCACCCGATCCATTTACACGGAAATACGTTCTTCGTCACCGGCACAGAGGCGGGCCGCCAACCCGAAGGGCGCTGGGGACCGGAAAACACGGTGCTGGTTGGAGTAGCCCAAGCGCGTGATATCGAGTTCGAGGCGAATTATCCCGGTGAATGGATGCTGCATTGCCATCTGCCCCACCACATGATGAATAGTATGTCGGACCTGATTGGTGACCGCATGATGACGACCATGAGGCTCAATGACAAGCAGGCGCTGATGCAGATGCAGACTTATGCCGACAACATCGGCGTCGAGCACATCCATCACGCCCCGATCGCACCAGACGCCAACAAAGCTCCTGGTTTTCCCCAGGATGCCTTCATGGAAATGGGAATGGACAAGGCGGTGTACCGTCCCGAGAACTACGGGCTCCCTCCGAACTGGAGCGCCAATGTGATGGGCATGATGGCGTTGGTCCGTGTGGTGCCGGACGAGTTGTACGAAAAGATCATGACGATGAAAGCGCGAGGCGAATCACAAGCACCTCAACAACCGGACCACACTCACGAACACCCCCAGGGGTAAGGCTCTGATAGCAACCCGATTTCTCAGAGAGGAAGGCTGATGCGATGACCAAGCTCCAGGCAACGATCATTTCCCTCATGCTGATCAGTATTCTTGCTGTACTGCCGGCGCACGCGCAGACGTCTCCGCCTCAGGAAGGCAATGGAGCGACCGCACAGCAAGCACCGCCGAGTTCCAAGCAGGCTCCGAAACGCAGCCGACAACAGGCTGCTCACACGTCTGGATCTGCTCAGCAAGGCTCCCAGCCCAATCCATCTGAGCCCGGTGCCAAACCGGAAGGCAACCAGATGGAAGGCATGCAGGGGATGGAGGGTATGCAGCATGAAGCTCCAACTCCGCCAACAACCCAGCAAGAGCGGCGGAGCGAACCACCTCAGGCTCGCGAACAGCAGCCTGGCCAGGGAATGGAAGAGATGCCCGGAATGGAGGGCATGCAGCATGGAACTGGGCAGAAAATGAAGATGGAGCCCCTGCCACCGCCTGTCGTTCCTAAGCTAGGCATGACGCAAGCCACGGCCAAGGCACCGCTGGTGCACTTGGAAGAGCTGGAACAGATGGCGCTCAATGGCAACCCCACATTGCTGCAAGCGGCGACAGAAATTCGCGCAGCAACTGGACGGAAGTTGCAATCGGGCCTGTGGCCCAATCCGACGGCTGGCTACACGGGAGAGGAGATTCGTGGCGGTTCTTTCGGCGGCGGCGAGCAGGGATTCTTCGTTCAGCAAGATGTCATTCTTGGCGGCAAGCTGGGACTCAACCGCAAGATCTTTGCCCAGGAAGTCCGCCAAGCGGAAGCGGAAAATGACGAACAACGGCTGCGCGTGACCAATGCGGTGAAGATCCAGTACTACCAAGCTCTGGCGGCGCAAGAAATGCTGGACATGCGCAAGGAGCTGTTCCGCATCTCTTCCGAAACCGCCAAATACAGCCGCCAGCTCTTCAACATTGGCCAGCAGGACGAGAGCGAGGTTTTGCAGGCAGAAGTAGAAGCCCAGGAAGCGGATCTGGCCGTTGTTGCCGCTGAGCATGTGAGGCGGCGCGCGATGACGGCGCTCGCGGCAGTTGTCGGTAATGCGAGTGTTCAGAACGCAACCTTGGGTGGCAGTCTCGAGGAAGACCTTCCCGAACTGGACGAGCAACAACTTCTCGACTCCTTATTGCGGGAGAGCCCGGCCGTGCGCATCGCCCAGGTCGGCGTGATGCGCGCCGACGCCACGCTCGCCCGAGCGCGCCGGGAGAGGGTGCCTGATCTTGTCCTGCGAGGAGGACTGCAACAGAACCTGGAGCAGGTGGAGACCACCGGCCGCCCAGTTGGTCTGCAGGGCTTTGCCGAAATCGGTGTGCGACTAAAGCTTTTTGATCGTAATCAGGGCAACATCCAGGCGGCGCAGGCCGACTTAGAGCGCACGCGGGCGGAGGTCAAGCGCATTGACTTGGTTCTCCGCGAGCGGTCGGCATCATTTGTGGAGAACTATCGCACCGCCAAGATCATGGTGGACCGCTATCGCGCCGAAATCCTGCCCCGCGCACAGCGTGCCTATGAATTGATCTACAAGCGGTACGGACTGTTGCAGGCTTCGTATCCCCAGGTCTTGCTTTCCGAGAACATGTTGTTCAAGGCGGAGACTGATTACGTGAGTTCCCTGGAAAAATTGTGGAGCAATTCGGTGACGCTCCAGGGATTCCTGCTGACCGACGGTCTTGAGGCCCCCGCCCGCCCATCCGACGTGGATCGTCCCGTGCGCGAGGTCAATGTTCCGGCCGCGACAAGCATGTCAGGCCAGGAGAGGTGACCATGGGGAAGAAAACCAAGCTTTTCTTGTGGGTGGTTCTACTGCTTGCGGTCGCAGCCGTCGTGCAAGGAGTTGCTTTGATCCGGCATGGTTTCAGCGCCCGTGACCAGCCTTCGGCTAGAGACTTACTTGGCGCGGACCGCCCGGCGCCTGGCCGTCCCTTCTGGGGCGAAGAGCGAGAAGAACCCGTTCACAGCGTCACCAGAATTGATGGCCGAGGCGAGAGCACATTTTGCCGACCACTGTGCCGTCTGCCACGCCAATAACGGAAGCGGGAATACCGAGATCGGACGGAACCTGTATCCCAAAGCTCCCCGACATGGGGTTTGGCGCAGACCCAGAATCTGACCGATGGGGAACTTTACTACACCATTCACAACGGCATACGGCTCACCGGAATGCCTACATGGGGCACCGAAGAGAAAGACGACGACAGCTGGAAGCTGGTGCTTTTCATACGGCATCTGCCTCAGCTCACGCCAGCCGAGGAGCGTGAGATGGAAGCGCTCAATCCGAAGGCTCCAGGAGAGAAACAGGAGGAACTGGAAGAAAAGCAATTCTTGAACGAAGGCCAACCCGGCAATCAGGTACCCAAACCACCAATCCATCAGAGTCATTGAGGAGAAATTATATGAAACGCACCGTCGCAGTCGTTGCTTTGGTGTTCGCGTTTTCTTTCATGGCTCTTGCTCATGGAAAGGAGAAGCATGTCATGGGCACGGTCACTAGCATTTCCGATAGTTCCATCACGGTTGAAACCACGGCAAAAAAATCCGTAAGCGTAGATGTGAGTGACAAGACCAAGTTTGAAAAGGGTGGTTCCCCTGCCACCTTGAAGGATCTAAAGGTAGGCGACAAGGTAGTCGTTCGTGCGGATGTTTCGGGCGACAAGCTCGTCGCAAACGAGGTCCGCTTTGGCGCCACGAAAGGCAAGCAGTCCATGGAGGGGATGAAGGGAATGGGGGGTACAGACCACACAAGGGAAAGCGCGATTAGGCAGCACCAGGAAAGCGATTCAGATGTCCACTGAACGACGACGTAAACATCCTTCCCCAGTGACACGTCGGGCGTCTCGGTGGAGAGAGCAGGTCGGTTCCGTGAGAGGGGGCGGAAGACCGGGCTGCGCTCGACACGGGCAGCGGAGCGAGAGATCCAAGGATCGCTCGCTTTGCGCCCGTGTTTCCCAAGGTAGTGTGGGGCAACACATGAAACCATCGTCTAACTCTTACATTCCTGCACTGGGGTATCGCTGGCTGACGCGGTTCTACGATCCCATTGTCCGTATTACTACTCGGGAGGCCACATTCAAGGACGCGTTGCTCCGACAAGCGAGCATACAAGATGGGCACCGAATCCTTGACTTGGGCTGCGGAACCGGCACTCTGGCCGTCCTCATAAAGGGTGCACATCGAGGCGTGGAAGTGTTCGGGTTGGATGCCGATCCGGAAGCCTTGAAACTTGCAAGAACGAAGCTGGAAGCGGCTGGCCTTGAGGTGCAACTGAATCAAGGACTGTCATCGGCCCTGCCGTATGCAGCGGAATCGTTCGACCGAGCTGTTTCAAGTCTGTTTCTTCATCACCTGCCGTCCGAATTGAAGCTGGAAGCTATGCGAGAAGCTCTGCGTGTTCTACGTCCGGGCGGAGAATTCCATATCGCTGACTGGGGGAAACCAGCGAACGCTGCCATGAGGCTGGCTTTTGTCGGGGTCCAGCTTCTCGATGGCTTCCCCACAACCACCGATAACGTAAGGGGTCTGTTACCGGACCTCCTTGGGCTCGCCGGATTCGAGAACGTGGAAACCACAAACTCTTACTCAACGCTGCTGGGAACGCTATCGCTTTACCGGGCACGTAAGCCATCTACTCGTTTGGTTGGATGTGCTCCAACCGTGTGCCAGTGACGACGTTTTGAGACAACTCGCGAACGCGAGCTGTCGGAGGTCAAACATGCTGCAACGGTACAAGGAAATCTTCTACGGCCTGCTGTTTGGCCTCGGCGCTTCCGTGATTGACGTGTTCATGCATGCTTCCATGGAGCAGCAGGGATTCTGGACGGAATTACTCCGGCCTCAGCCGGCAATGGCGGCCTATCGTGGGTCTTTCATCGTCTTTGGACTTGCCCTGGGCTGGTTGCTCTGGCGAAAGAATAGAGTCGAGCGTGACTTTCGCAGCCTGCTAGAAACTGTTGAGCAATTTCGCCGCGGGATTAGCGCCCCAGCGATTCTTATCCATAGCAAACTTCAGCTATTGCTGACTCGAGGCGATCTCCATCTTCCGCCCGAAGCAGAGGAGATGGTCCGGTTCGCCTACCAAAGGTCGCGGGAGATCGGGGCATTGGCCGAGGAAAAGTTCCCGCCGATAAAGGGAGCCTGAGCATTGGCGGTGCGTCTTACCCGCTGAAAAAGGGAGGGAGCAGTCCTGAGATTCTTGAAACTGCCGCTGTTACTGGTCGCCCTTGCGACTACCGTCTTTGCTGCCGGTCCTGATGAGGCCGGGGTCAAGAGCGTCATTCAGCAATTCCAGCAGGCGCTGGAGCGCCGTGATGTCGCAGCCATCGAAGCATTCGTTTCGCCCGACGTCGTGGTCTTGGAGAATGGACATCGCAACCAGGGATGGGCAGATTTTCGCGACAATCACTTGATTCCGGAGTTCAAGGAGCCGGCCGCGCCTTCCAAGTGGGAATTTGTGAAGGTCGTCACCAGTGCCGAGATGGCGTGGGGCTATACCAAACAGACGATCGACGTGACCGCGAAAGACGGCAAGCACGTCGGCTACTTGGTCTGGTCTGCTTACGTCCTCCAGAAAGCCGGATCTACGTGGAAGGTGGTTTTGCTGGACTGGAGTGTAAGGCGGCTTGGTCCGGCTGACTAACGGCATCGCGGCGGGAGTCGCCGTCTGGAGATTTCGCAAGGTCGAATCGGGATCATCCAGTACGAATACCTGAACGCAGGCCGGGCAGCGTTCGGTTTACTCGTTTCGGAGTTCAAAATGGACCACATGACACACCAAGTCCACAGACAAGCGGCGGACCCACATGCCGGTCACAAGATGTCAGAAGCCGATGTCAATCACGACCGTCACGCCGGACACTCTGTCGCCATGTTTCGTGACAAGTTTTGGTTGAGCTTCGCTCTCACCATCCCAGTGGTCTTCTGGTCGAAAGATGTCCAACACTGGCTTGGGTACAGAGCGCCTTCCTTCCCCGGTTCGAACCTAATCGCTCCAATCCTCGGAACGGTGATCTTCGTTTACGGTGGTCTCGTTTTCATCCGTGGGGCATGGAGCGAGCTTGCGGACCATAAACCCGGCATGATGACCCTCATCAGCCTGGCGATTACAGTTGCCTTTGGTACCTCGCTCGCCGCAACATTCGGGCTCTTCGAGATCGAAGTCTGGTGGGAACTCGCATCGCTGATCACGATCATGGTCCTCGGCCACTGGCTGGAAATGCGAGCCATTTCCCAGGCTCGTGGCGCGCTCAACGCGCTCGCGGCGCTGCTCCCAGACATTGCCGAACGCGTAAGCGGTGCGGAGACTGAAACGGTTCCAATCTCTGAGTTGCACATGGGCGACATTGGCCTCGTCCGGCCCGGAACCCGCGTCCCAGCGGATGGCACAGTCGTCGAGGGGGCTGCCGATGTTGACGAGTCAATGATTACCGGCGAGTCCCGGACGGTCTCGAAGGGGCCAGGGGCACCCGTCATCGCGGGGACGGTCGCCAGTGGTGGAAGCCTTCGAGTCCGCGTCACGGCAGTCGGGGAGCAGACCGCTCTGTCCGGCATCATGCGGCTCGTTGCTGCTGCGCAAGCTTCTGGGTCTCGCACGCAAGCCCTCGCCGATCGTGCCGCCGCAATCCTTTTCTACGTGGCAGTCGCGTCTGGCGCAATCACGCTCACCTACTGGTGGTTTTCAGGAGACAAAGAGCACGCCATGATCAGGACGGCAACCGTCCTCATCATTGCTTGCCCGCACGCCCTGGGACTTGCGATTCCGCTCGTGATTGCAATTTCGACATCGCTCGGGGCTCAGAACGGTCTCCTCGTCAAGGACAGGCTCGCACTCGAACGCGCCCGCAATTTGGACATGGTGATTTTCGATAAGACCGGAACGCTCACACGAGGGTCCCCTGCATTGTCGGGAGTCGCGGCTGCGCCTAGCACCAACGACGGTGATTTGCTCGCCTATGCCGCAGCTGTCGAAGCCACCTCCGAACACCCGCTCGCTAAAGCAATCGTGGCCGAAGCCACGCGCCGAAACCTACCCACGTTGCAGGCTGCCGACTTCGAAGCGCTACCCGGTCGAGGGGCGCAGGCACGCGTAAGCGACAAGAGTATTGTAATCGGCGGACCGCGTCTGTTGACCGAGGGCAAGGTAACAGTACTGCCAGAAATTGAAAAGTTGACGACCGCCTGGGCGTCGGAGGGAAAGACGGTTCTCTATGTCGTCGCCGACGGGCGATTTCTCGGCGCTTTCGCCGTCGAAGATGAGATTCGGCCCGAATCAAAGGAGGCGGTAACGGGGCTTCATCGGCTTGGTATCCGGGTCGCAATGATCACAGGAGACTCGAAGACGGTTGCCGACTCGGTCGCCCGACGCATCGGCATAGATGAGGTCGCAGCCGAGGTTCTCCCGGCCGACAAGGCCACAGCAGTGAAGCGCTTTCAGTCGGGCGGCAAGAGGGTCGCAATGGTTGGCGACGGCGTGAACGACGCACCGGCGCTAGCGACCGCGGACGTCGGAATCGCGATTGGTGCGGGAACTGATGTGGCGATTGAGTCGGCCGGAATCGTGCTCGTGCGCAGCGATCCCCGGGACGTTGTGGGAGCGATCGCGCTATCTCGTGCTACCTACCGAAAGATGATCCAAAACCTGGTTTGGGCGACAGCCTATAACCTTGTCGCCATCCCTGTCGCAGGAGGCCTTCTCGTCCGCCGGGGACTCGATTTGCCCATGAGCGCTGGTGCAGTGGCAATGAGCCTCTCCACCCTCATCGTGGCGGCAAATGCACAGTTGCTTCGTCGCCTCAAACTGCAGGGCGCGCCCTCGTAAAAAATGGGGCAGCTGAGGCAGGATCTTGAATTGGGAGTAGAAATGAAGCGCGCAATTGTAACCAATCGCGCGGTCGTGACGAACTAATGGACGTAAGGTCAAGCGAACCCGAACTACGGGCCCTGATGATCGGAGGCCTTGATGGTGGCGCGGCCGCCTATCGGACGTTGCTCCAAAAGCTGAGCGGCCAGTTGCGTGCCTATTTCAAGGGTCATCTCAGTCGAATTAGCCGAGGTCCGGTGGAGGCGGAAGATCTGGTACAGGAAGCTTTGATCGCGGTCCACACGCGCCGGCATACTTATGATCGTTCCCAGCTGTTCACTCCTTGGGTGTATGCCATCGCCCGCTACAAGTTTCTGGATTACCTGCGCCGAACGAAAGTGAACGCAGCTGACGTACCGATTGACGAAGTGCCGGAACTAGCGGTTCACGACGACAGTGCGCATGTCGAAAGCAGCTTGGATCTGAAAAGGCTTTTGGCTGAGCTTTCGCCCAGAGCCAGACAGACCATTCAATACGTAAAGCTGGATGGGCTAAGCGTCAGCGAAGCCGCTGTGCGATCTGGAATGTCGGAGTCGGCAGTGAAAGTATCGGTGCATCGCGGCCTGAAAGCCCTGGCGCGCCTAATCCGTGAAGAGAAGCGATCATGAAAACTGACCAACTCATTGACATGCTCAGCACGAACCTTGAGCCCATCAAGGAAGGACGGCTCAAGAAAACGTTGGTTTGGGCCCTTGTCGTTGGCGGAGCAGCCGCCTTCTGTTTGATGCTGACAACCGTTGGTCTGCGGACCGGGGTTGCGGAAGACTTCCTTCCTGGCTACCTTGCCTTAAAGCTGCTGTTTACGCTGAGCCTGATTGGCGTGGGAGCGGCCTTGCTGGAAAGGTTGATGCGCCCTGGCCAGGATGGGCGAAAACTCTTCGCGTTTGTGTTTCTTCCTTTCTTCATTGTTGTGTGTGCGGGCGTTGCTTCGCTCGTATTTGGTCAACCGATGGCATGGGGTCGTATGATTTTCGGAATGCAGTGGGCGACCTGCCTGCTTTGTATCCCGCTCTTTGCTGTCGTTCCATTTGTAGCGTTGATCTGGGCTTTGCGCAAAGGAGCACCCACGAATTTGACGCGAACAGGGGCAATCGCGGGACTCGTCGCCGGGGCGTTAGGCGCGACGGCCTACGCATTTCACTGCCCGGACGACTCCGTGCCGTTCATCGCGATCTGGTACGGTACGCTGGTTGGGCTCTGTGGTGCCATTGGTGCGATGATCGGCCCTCGGCTTCTGCGGTGGTGATAGGCTCGCCTTGGCACCAAAGAGAGAGCCGCGCCACTCTGATGTAGAGCAGCGCGGGTCCTTCGCCTTCAGTGATGACAGAACGGGCAGCGACCAGTGCCGCTGACTGCCGCGAACAGTGTAGTTGCCTTCGCACCAACAGCCGCGAGAACCACGGCAACGAGTGCGTACCATTTCTTCATGTGCAGTTCTCCTTTCAACCAAGATCAGGCTAAACCCTGTAGCCGCCTGTAGAGTCAAGCGGATTTTGAGGAGTGGCGCGTTGTTCTTTATCTTTTGACGGATTCCAAAGTGTGCTCAATCAGCACGCAGATTGCATCAGCCGAAATCGTCTGCTTCCCTGACTTCTTCCACTGCTTCACTGCTTGGCTCAAGCCATCACGAAATTTGGACAGCTGGGTTATCTGCTGTTCGACCGACCGCAGATGCTGCTCAGCAATATTGACTACTTCACCGCATGGGCAGTGCCCACGCTCACGCATCCGAAGGATGCCTCGGGTTTCATCGAGCGAGAACCCGAGCGACTTGGCCTGACGAACGAACCGCAGCCGCTTCAAGTCGGGCTCTGAATAGACTCTGTAACCAGAATCCTTTCTCTGCGGCTCCGGCAACAGCTTCAATCGTTCATAGAACCGAACGGTCTGCACAGTCACGCCAGAGCGTTTTGCAAGCTCGCCTATTTGCATAGGATGAGCTTAAACCCTAAACCTAGCTATAGAGTCAAGGGCGCCGATGGCAATGACGGCCGGGAGGGCGATTGACATTTTTCATCTTGCACATGTAACCGATGGCGGCCTGTTAGCGAACTCATCTACAGAGGCAGATTGAGACGATTGACATCGGAACCGAGTGGGCCCGGTCTCTCTTTCTAGCTTTGAGAGGGATCCTGAAACTAGGGTAATTTGAAACTTTTCGTGATCCGTTGCCTCTAACGATTGTCAGGACTAGACTTATGGGTGTGAGACTTGCGGCCAAAGCTGGTGTTTCGATCCTCGCGCTGCTACTGGCGGCACTGCCGGCCATGGCATGCGCCAGACCGGGCGCCGCAATGACCGCAGCCGAGCATGATTGCTGTAAGCGTATGGCTGGGCAGTGTGGCCGCTCCGGTATGGCCAAGTCGCATGGATGCTGCCAGACGCAGGTTTCACCCAACGATTTCCACGCTCTGAAAGCCTCGTCTTCTCAGCTCGATCATTCGTCGCTTGGGCATCATGCGCAACCTATTGCGTTGCAAGCACTCGCCGACCTGCAGTTGATGTTCACCACGAGCATACCTTCCCCCACTCATAGTCCGCCTGGGCTACTTTCTTCAGCCACAACCGTCCTGAGAATCTGATCGTCTTTCCTCTGATCCGATGACGCACTCGTGCATCTGCAGGTTCGTGTGCTTACAAACTCGTGTTTGTGTTGCGGAGGAAAGATGCAATCCATTGGCTCGACCCGAGGTTTCTTCGGGTGCACTCTTAGGTCATTGATTACTGCGGCTTTGGTTGTTGGAACGATGGCGCTTGCCGGCAATGCCATCGCCCAGGAGCAACCGAGTCCGTCGAAGCCGGCTTCTACGGCTGAATCTCCCACCATGGCCGAGCACGGGGGAGCACCCACATCTCTGCGCGACTTGGTGCAAGAGGCCGAGCAGAGGAATCCGCAGATTGCGGCCTCTTTCCACGGATGGCAGGCTGCCCGGAACGTCCCCCAGCAGGTCTCCGCGCTACCCGAGACACAACTGTCAGTGCAGCAGTTCAGCGTGGGCAGCCCACGACCTTTCGCGGGCTACAGCAACAGCGATTTCGCTTACATCGGGTTCGGCGCGTCGCAGGACATCCCCTACCCAGGCAAACGGCAGTTGCGCGCCCATGTCGCGGAACGCGAAGCGGACTCCATGGAAGCGCAGACCGATTCAGTCCGCCGGATGGTGGTGGGAAATCTTAAGGTGGTCTATTTCAAGCTGGCTTACATTCAACAAACTCTCGGCGTTCTGCAGAAAAGCGACGAGCTGCTGAATCAGGTACAAGGCGCGGCCGAGGCACGCTACCGCGTGGGTCAGGGCAATCAGCAGGACGTCCTGAAAGCACAGCTGCAGCATACGAAGATTCTTCAAGAGATCGCCCACCACCATCAGGAAGAAGGGCTGCTTGAAGCGCAGATCAAGCAGCTCTTAGGCCGTCCGCAGGATTCCCCGGACATCGTTGCCGAGACTCTCACCGCGAGATCTCTTTCATTCAGCGCACCGGAACTCCTACAAAAGGCTAATGAACAGAATCCAGACGTGCGCTCAAAGCAGGCCTCGATTCGGCAGCAGGAAACCCAGGTGGAGCTGGCCCACAAGAATTTTCGCCCAGACTTCAATGTCCAGTACGCGTACCAGCACACCAACGGAGATACCCGCGACTACTACATGGCGACCTTTGGCATCCGCCTGCCCAATCGCGGACGGCAGAAGGCCGAACTCGCCGAGGCGCAGCAGAACCAGGAGCGCGCACGGCGAGAGGCGGACTCTGAATCGCAGCGTGTGCTCTCTGAAGTGCAGCAGCAATATGTGCGCGCCAAAACTTCAGAAGACCGGCTCAAGATCTACAGTGATGGACTCGTCCCGCAATCGGAAGCTGCCTTTCGCGCCGCCCTCGCCGCCTATCAATCGAACCGCCAAGACTTCGAGAGTCTGCTTTCGTCCTTCCTCGATGTGTTGAACCTTGATCTGGAATATCGGAGCGAACTGGTGGAGCACGAATCGGCGCTGGCTGAACTGGAGCGGCTTACCGGGGTGGATGTGCCATGAACGAACACGACTTCAGAACGAACAGCAGAGAGAGAGGACAAATAATGCCCAACCCAGAACCCACCGCGTATCGTCGCGCTTTTTGGATTGCGCTGTTTGCCACGATAGCGCTTGCCGTTGTGGCCTCCGTCCTGTGGTGGCGTTTGAGCCACGCCGGGACCATGTCGCAGCCTGGCACCGGGTCCGCAAGCGAACCAATGCAGGGGATGGCACAGACTTCATCGGCGAATGCCTGCGATTCCGAGCCAGGATCAGCGGGTGAGATGCAAACCGGCAACATGCAGGAGACCCCACTCGCGCCCATTCAGCTCACCCCTCAGCGGATGCAGAGCATCGGCATTGTTCTGGGGAAGGTGGAATCCAAGCTTGTTAATTCGGAGCTGCGTTTCTACGGCAATGTACAAGTCGATGAGCGGCGGCAGGCCTATGTGCAGACGCGATTCGCGGGATGGATTCGCAAAGTTTATGCGGATGCTACGGGCAATTTTATTGGCAAAGGCCAGCCATTGTTCACGATCTACAGTCCTGACTTGGTCTCGACCGAGCAGGAGTATTTGCTGGCTAAGAAAAACGCCACGTCCTTGCAACAAAGCAGTGTGAGTGGCGTGGCTTCAGGTGCCTCTTCGCTCTTCAGCGCTGCCAAAGAGAGGCT
>WNFB01002828.1_pt1 | contig 15209 bp, 16 predicted proteins | sample 5400501 | NCBI WGS metagenome assembly WNFB01 (sample SAMN13153341, study PRJNA577476) | soil metagenome | isolation source: 200 cm saprolite under Douglas fir tree site 2 hole 1 | place: USA:California | collected 2015-04-18
GAGGAATTAATCGACAAACTCTGTAGAGTGAGAGAACTGGAAGTGATAGCCCGGACCTCGATTATGAGCTACAAGAAGAAGGAGAAGAAAGCCGCTGAAATCGGGAAGGAGCTCAAAGCCGGGTCCCTTGTGGAGGGCAGCGTGCGCAAGGCGGGCAACCGAGTGAGGGTGACTGCCCAGTTGATCAGCTCCAACACTGAAGCCCACCTGTGGTCTTCAACCTACGACAGGGATCTCCAGGACATTTTCGCGGTGCAGACCGACATTGCTGAGCGAGTGGCCGAGGCTCTCAGAGTGCAGCTGTTGCCGAATGAAAAGCAGGCTATTGAAAAGAAACCGACTTCAAGCAAGGAGGCTCACATACTGTACCTCAAAGGGAGGTACCTCTGGAACGAGCGGACGCCGAAATCTTCGAAGCTCGCTGCGGAGTACTTCGAGCGGGCGATTGAGGAAGACCCGTCATTCGCCCTGGCTTACGTTGGGCTTGCTGACACCTACACAGTCATGAGCGACCAAGGAGTAATGAAGGCCCTCGAGGCCGGCGAGAAGATCAAGGCCCTGGCAGAGAAGGCGCTAGAGATGGACCCCACTTTGGCCGAGGCTCATGCGAGCCTGGCAAACACCCTTGCTTACGTATTCTGGGACTTACTTCATGCGGAAATGGAGTTCAAGAGGTCCATCGACCTGAACCCAGCATACCCGACCGCAAGGCAGTGGTATGGAAAGTGCCTTTCTTTCGCGGGAAGGTACGACGAGGCTGTGGAGCAGCACAAGAAAGCACTCCAACTGGACCCGTTCTCCCTGATAATCAACATCAACTACGGTGAAGCGCTCGCCGAAGCCGGTCGGTACCAAGAAGCGATTGAACAGGGACTGAAGACCGTGAGCCTCGACCCGAACTTCGCAATAGGGCACTTCGAGTTCGGTATCTTTTACCTTGGGGGGAAAGATTTCGCGATGGCCGAGAAGGAATTCAAGAGGACCTTGGAAATCATACCCGAATTCTCAGTGGCTACTGCTTTGTTGAGCTACACCTACGGTCTGGCAGGCCGAAAAGGAGATGCGGAACGCATGTTGTCGGATCTAAGAAACATCGCATCCAAGAAATATGTCGATCCCGCCGACCTGGGGATAGCTGAATTCGGTCTAGGGAATTACGAGGAAGCGTTCAAACAACTTGAAGAAGCGTATCAGGAGCGATCGTCCTGGCTCCTTTACTTCAAGGCCTTCCCGGCCTTTGCACCATTAAGAGCAGACGTTCGATTCACTGCGATCCTTGGTAAGATGGGTCTGGCCGGCTAATACCAAACTTTTCTCTTACTTGGTCCAGTGAGGATAGCGCGAGTCAAGCCATCACCCGAATCACCGACCCCCACATCACTCTCTTCAATGCGGCATACCAGACTAGGGGGAATGCTGCCACGAAAAATGAGGAGAGGAGCCCTAACCCTCCCAGCAAGAGCCCGAGCACTGCAAAGAAGAGACCAATCTCGCTGACAGTGGCCTGGAACATCAAACGCGTCCGCTCCTCCCAAGCGCGCGACTTTATCGTCTTCGCAGCGCCGACCAGTGAAAACAGGAGGAATGCTGCTCCGAATATCACCATCCACGGCTGGGAGAAGGTGGCCAAGGCCACAAAAAGTGCAATCTCGAACCCCTTGATTGAGTAGGCCACGACCCTTACACTGCTTGGAACGATGAGTCGTCCCGATTCTAACCTGGCCCCCAATTTCTTCATTATGTTCAAGTTGTCCGCCTCAACATCCTTCAAGCTGGTAGCGATTGCGTTCTGGAACAGGCACTCGAAAAAGCAGAGAGCGACAACAAGGAGAATCAGTGGTCCTACCCGTCCCACCGTAGAGAAATAACTGAACAGGGCCAATGGAGCGAACGTTAGGCCAAAGAGGATAGGCGCGAAGGTCCTAGCCTTGCTTGTCCGATTGTAGGCGATCCCCGATGAGTACGAAACCCCGAAGATCGACGCCGCTGCCAACGAACCTGAAATCAACAGCGCGAATGCCAATCCTAGTATGTGAAGGCCAATGACAAGGCGCCGAGCCTCCCCGAGCTTTATCGACCTCCCGAGGGGAAAAGACGACTTGTTTGGGTCCGCAAGGTCATGCTTGATGTCCTGGATGTTGTTGTCGCCGAAGCCAGCCATCTGAAACCCAAGCCCGAAGATGAGCCAGAGAACCGTCCCCCCCGAGAGCAGACTCCCGCCCCCGAGCAAGTATCCAAGGACAAGGTATGTCATCGGAGCCGAGGCGGAGTCTATCCGGAAGAACCTGAGGTACTCGAGAATCTGAGAGTTCCCCGGCTTCACTCTAGACTCTCAGGGCATATCTTAGTGACGTTATTAGGGAATCCTATGGCTCGAAAGGTGTGCAAAGGACCCCAGTCGCACATTATGAAGTGAAGAGACTCCCAGCGTCAATCCCAATCAATGTTCTGCGGAATCCACTTCACTCAATGCTGCGAATTCCCAAGGAATACGGAGACATGGCCGAGTTCAGGTTCGGCAAATACACGGTTCGCGTCATCTCCCACCCGGACCTGATTCAGGAGGTCCTGGTCTCGAACCACAATCATTTCGTCAAGAGCAGGACGATGCAGTTCGGGCGGAAGCTCATGGGAAAGGGTCTCCCTGCCTCCGAGGGCAACTTCCACCGCAACCAACGGAAGGTCATCCAACCCTCTTTCACTCACGAGCGCGTTGCAAGCTACATGCAGGACGCCGTCACCTATGCAAGTAAGGCGGTTGGCCTCTGGCGGGAAGGAGCCCCCTTCGAGTTCAGGGGAGAAATGATGAAGCTCACGCTTTCAATCGCGGCGAAGGCCCTGTTCGGAACCGACATCAGGCCTCAGGCCGAAGAGATTCGCTCCGCTCTCGTTCAATCGATGGAGCACTTCACTCTCCAATACTACCTCCGTGTGTTATACTTCAACCAGGACAGGAACCCCTTCGCAGACTTCTGGGAGGCCCTTCCCATTGGGGAGAACCGGAGGTACAGGGCCGCCCGAGTGAGCTTAGACCGTACGATCGACCGCTTGGTGGCCGAGAGACGTAACGACGGAAGTGACCATGGCGATCTGCTCTCCACTCTTCTCAGTTCGTCGGACTACGGGGAAGAGACTGCCCCACTCTCTGATGGCCAGATACATGACGAGCTGATGACCTTCCTCCTTGCGGCGCATGATACAACGGCCACAGCCCTCACCTGGGCGGTCTACCTTCTCTTGAACAACCGGGAATCATGGGCTAGGCTGCAACAAGAAGCTGACGATGAGCTTCAATCTGGGACAAAAGAATATGGGCCTCGAGTACGGCTCGAATTCGCAGGGCGGGTCATCGCAGAATCTCTCCGTATGTATCCCCCCGCCTGGATCATCGGTCGACAGGCCGTCGACGAATGCGAAGTGGGAGGTACCCGGATTCGCAGGGGGACTACGATTCTGATGAGTCAATACGCGCTTCACCATGACCCACGATTCTATCAGGACCCTTGGACCTTCCAGCCGGACAGGTGGACCCAGGAGATGCGCGCGGCCCTGCCCAGATATGCCTACTTTCCATTTGGAGGAGGGATTCGGGCATGCATAGGGGAGGGCTTCGCGAAATCCATATCTGCGTTGATTCTTGCGACTGTGGCTCTAAGATGGAACCTGGACCTAGTTCCGACCCCAGAGGTCGTCCCTCATGCCAGGGTGACGTTGCGCCCGAGACGAGGTATGGTAGTCGTCCCGAGAAAGAGAAACCGGTAGAATTGCTCTCTGAATTGTTCGTCAATAATAACATTCCATCACGGTGATTTCATCGAAACACTTCTCAGAAATTTTTATGGCGATTCCATCGTTGCAGTAGAGCCAATGCGGCATATCTTTAACTCAGAATGACTCCTCCGTCGAGCGTAGAGTCCCTTCCCACTTTAGAAGGGGCTCTATGGTTCAAGCTAGCGTCCGACCTAGACATATATGGGTCTGATAGCCAGCTTTGATCGATGTCTAACGACACTAGAAGAGAATAAGGGTTTAGTGCTGCGTTTTATCGATGAGATCCAAAACGCAGGGCGAATCGAGCTAATCGAGGAGATATTTGCGCCCGACTTCGTGGATCACAATCCTCTTCCAAGTTTTCCTCCTACCCGTGATGGAACGAAACAGATGTTCCTGTATGTCCGCAAGTCGTTCCCCGATTTACACATGGTTATCAATAACATGATTGCTGAGGAGGACATGGTTGCGACTAGGAAGACTCTCCACGCGTCGCACCAAGGGGAATACATGGGTTTGGCGCCCACAGGAAAGCATCTTCAGATGGAGGTCATTGACATCTTCAGGATTGCGAACGGCAGATTGGCGGAACATTGGACCGTGATTGACCGTTTGGGGATGATGGAGCAGTTGGGAGCGACCCAGCGATCCCATCCTACTTGACGAAGTTCTCTTCCTTCACGGGTTCAAAGTTCCACGACCGTAAGTCATTTTCTTAATTCTCTTGGAGAAGAGCACAGACTAAACCCGAGGTACTACTATTAATTTCCTTGATGGCGGGATCCGTGCTTGAGGAGTGCTGAAATTCACGCAGGCGAAACCCCCTATACCTTACCCAAGACTAACCCATAGGCGAAAGATACCACGGCTGATGGGACAGAGTCTCAGACAACACGGCCTTTTTCCACATACTACAGGCATGCTCGCAGGGTGGGATGACCTGACTCGCTCTAACTGCATGTCTTATTTACCTGAAAAATTTTGCAGCGGTTAGACCTCTTACTTACAAGAGAGAGGATGAACGTATGCGGTCGCCACAAGTTGAGCTTCAAGTTCAGATTGCGCTCAGAAGCTGTGTCCAAATTAGTTCTATCGAGAGCAGTATGCTGTCACCGGCACTTCCGACGACAAATGTGGTCGGAAATTCCTAATTAAGGGAGCGGACCTTTCATTTCAGGGTTGTCCAGTGTCAAGGCTCAAGCCTTTCCGAATGCCTACCTGGAAGTTGACGAACCTGAGAAGCGAAGTCTAGTTGTAACTGTGGCTTCTCTCCTATTCCTAGTTTTTGGCCTAGGCTCCGTACTCGCCGACCCATTGCTGCTAGCATATATTGCGTACTATCACTCTACACCGGTTTTGCCGTTGATTGGCGACGTACTTGACGGCAGCACTCCGATAGGCATGGCGGGAGGCCTGAACGCCGTGTTAGTGTTGGGCGTTGGCCTTGTTGCTGTATCTATTCTTGATATTGTCGCTGGGTTACGGTTGAGGCATTCGCTGAAGAAGGGGGGGTGGCTTGGGATCGTTCTTCAGCCCTTCAACCTTTTCTTCGCATACGGGTTCGGGATACCTGCACTTTACGTGCTAGCCCCGACGTGGTTGATTCTCATATCTCTAGGATGGCAAAGCCTCAGATAGCAATCCCCAGTATTCTCACGGGATGGCCCCACAGAATCTGGTAGCTCAAGCCGCCCAACCCATTCAACAATCGCTTTGGAGAGGCCTCCCTTCTCCCCGAAGACGGCTCGCCCTCTCCATGCTAATAGCGGGCTTCGCCCAGTTCGTCGTCGTCGACATTTTCTTCCGTCTGCAGGAACTCACGCTCATCAACCAATACCTCTCCGGGGGAACGCCCGCGAGTGCTATCCAGGACGGCATACTGTACCAACCTCTCGTCGTATCCATGCTAGTCTATGGGATACTGGTCGCTGCTTCAGTCATGTCAGTGAACTCGGGGAAGAAGAATCGCGATGATCTCGAGTTGACTTGGCTTGGAAGCGCTTGGATCCTCGCCAGCATTCCACTTCTATTTGATTTCCTGATCGACAGCTTTGAATTGAAACTACCCGTGGCCGTTCTCTTCATCTATGCAGGCCTTGGCTATTGGAAAGGTGCGCGTGACAATCCGTTCAGCTTCGTCCTCGCTCCTCTCGTGGCATTCATCGCCGCTGCGGACGGCATAGGGCATCTGACAGGTTCGTTTTGTCAGCCAAGCGGGCTTGACGCGTGTTCTGCCAAGGCGGTTTCAGACACCTACTTGGTCATCATGGTCCTGGTCCTCATGTACTTCACGATCCGTGGAAGAGACGAGCGGCCCAGCATGCTGTTGATTCTCGCCACCGTTCTCGTTCCGATTGTTGTTCTTGCTGGCCTCGCTGGGCTCCCTTAGTGTGGCAGCCAATTTGGGCCGAAAGTGTGCGGTCGCCCGCAAGCTGAACCATAGGTTCAAATCGGTAACTATTGTCGTAGTGTCGTTCCGTTCCTTATGACATAGAGATGGTCAGATAACCTCGCGTCCGCCTCGTCCGGGGTTGAGAAGATCAAATCTATGCCTTGATCCCCAACAAGCTTCTTGTACGAAGCCATGAACTCCTGTTTTTCGTGAAGGTTCGAAAAGGCCTCATCCACCAATATCACCTTCGGCGAGGCAAAAAGCGCCGTTGCTAGGGCCACTCTCTCACGCATGCCCAGGCTCAATCGTCTGACAGAACCGGCGACGTCGATCCCAAGCTCGGCCTTAACCTCAGCTATCTTTTCTCTCTCTGGCTTTGTTCTTCTCAATCTTGCACCCCAAGCGATGTGAGAGTCTACATCAAGATGAGGGAAGAAGGAGTTGGGCGTTACCATTATCACGCTTCTCTTTTCGACGGGCAATTGGGCGACGTCGGTTCCGTCTATCCTGACATGCCCGTCATCAATCTGTATCAGACCTGCTATGGCCCTGAAGAGTGTCGTTTTTCCTGACCCGTTCCTTCCGGCCAGGCAGATAAATCCGCTGTCCTCAAGGTTCGCCGAAAGGGAGAATCCTCCTAGCTGTTTTCGCACCACGACCTCAATCAAGCGCACATCATCGCCTTCGAATCAGATGGCCTGCCAAAGTAATCGGCAGAGCCACCAGAATCATCGCGGCCGAGGCCGTGACAGCGGCATTTAGCCCCCCAGGGACGGCGCCGTTGAAGAGCTGAAAGATCGTCACAGAGGCGGGACTGACCCCGTAGAAAGGATACTGCAGCACATAGAAGGTGATTATCGAAATGGATCCAAATTCCCCAAGCGCCCTGCTCATGGCAATCAGCGACGCACTGACCACTCCTTTCAAAGAGTCGGGGATCACGACAAGGAGCAGAGTCTTGACGCGTGACGCGCCCATCCCCATAGCAAAGTCCTCCGCCGACGGGTCCCTCGACTCGAAATATGGTTGCATTGTCTTGACATAGACGGACGCGGACATTATGACGAGTGCTACTACCAATCCAAGGATTGAGTTGAAGAAATTGATACCGAAGAACAGCAGGAATCTGCCCGTCGGAGTCAGGGGGCTGTTCAGTATAAGCAGTGCCAGACCAATAATGGGGTGGGGAATGCCTGCAGGTATGTCGACAAGAGACTCGGTAAGTGAATCCTTCCCCCTCGCCAAATAATATGCAAGAGGAGTGAAAACCACGACGTCAATCACTGCAGCCAGTATGGACGAGACCAGGGAGAGCTCTATCGACTGAAAAACGCCGAGGGTGTAGCCTTCAGGGGTCCGGAATGGGCCCAGGCCATAGTAAAGCAAAACGGCTACTGGGGTAAGAAGGAGAAACACAGAGGCAAGTGAGATGATCCTCAGCCAATTCATGTCAAGCCCGCACCTTCAACCCAGCGGCCCTGCCTCCACTACCAAACCCTGTGAGACCAGCTGGACTATGAGCGCGGGTGGGGGCACGTTTCTATACAGCCTCGCTTGAGAGAAAGGCTGTAGGCCGTACAACGAGAGCGTCCCTGCGTGACTAACGACATACTGAACGAACAGCATTGCTTCGGCGGTGTTGACACTGCTTAGTGGGACTGTGATGCAAAGGACGATAGGGGACCCGACATTCACACCCGCGGAATCCTTGTACGAGAACATCGAGTAGTACGCCCCCAGCGCAGGGTCACCTAGGTTGACATGGCGGTCCAGCTGGAGGTAACCAAGATGGTCGGAAACAGCCGCCGATTTGTAAATGAACAGGAACTGTATCTGTCCTGACTCGAGGGGCGCCACGAGGGCAGCCGCGTGCGACCCGGTTAAATTTGCCCTGGCATTCACAAGAGAAGTGAAATACGCGTCCTGATTACCATTCGAGTAGAGAAACCCGCCAGCTTTGAGGGCGAGCCAGCCGCGGAGACCAGCAGGATCGGCGACTGGGTCTGCGATTCCAACCTCGACATTTCCTGAGGCGAGAGACGTAAAGAAGACATTCCAATCGGATGTAGCGTTGGACTTCGCAGCGGCACTACCCTGTGAAATGATTGCACTTCCCGACGACGACGACAAGGTGGCGTTGGAGTAAGCGACGACCATCTGATCTGAGGCGAATCCAATCGCCCAATTCGACGAGAGATTCTTCAGATACCGCGGGCCGGTTGCCGAGAGCGCCACTGAGATGAAGACGTCGTCTGGTGCACCGGCTGCGATCTTGATGGCATCGGCGAACGAACCTCCTGACTTTACCGGCGCCACTGGTACTCCAGTACTCTGAGCGAAACTATTGAGAAGGTTGGTGGCTTCAATGGAGTAGGCGTCCGCAGAGAACGAAATCAGGGGAGCCGGCGCCGCAGATGAGCTACTAATCGAAGAAGAAACTGAAGTTAACTTTGTCGTATCGATCGAATTGCTGTAGACTATGTAAGCCGCGACCCCCACCACAAGGACGACTACAATCGCTACTGCGGCTATGATGGTCGCGATTCCGCGCCTTGCTAATTTCACAACCGTCATGCACGACCATGCATGACGCTTTATGTCTATCGTCGAAGACAATCCTTAAGTTTCGAACGAAGCCCAGAAGAATGGGTTCAGTGGAACATGCCTCGCGTCGCAAAGCTAGAGCCAGCACCCCATCTTTCCCTCGAGGACAGGAGGCGGACCGTCTTGGACGAGGTCGACGCACTACTACTGAGAAGGATCTCCGAGACCGACTCACTTACAAAGGCGGCGAAACTCCTAGGAATCTCCTACAGGAACGCCTGGGATCGGATCAAGAGAATAGAATCGGGTTCTGGGAAGAAGATTCTCGAATCAAGAGCTGGAGGAGCGAGCGGTGGAAGTTCAAGAATGACTCCGGAAGGGTTGGCCTTGTTCAAGGAATTCCGAAGGGTTAGAAAGTATCTCTTCGACGCATTAGATGACAGGGCTTCGGCGGGAAATGTCGGATACAAGTTGAGCGCAAGAAACCGGATTAGCGCGAAGATAACGGGAATCGAGAAGGGGGACGTCGCTTTCTTAGTCAGGATGGAATCAGCGAGCCCAGTCGCGCTCACTTCCATAATATCCAAGGAAGCAGTTGAGGATTTAGGGCTTCAGGAAGGAGACGATGTGGAGGCGATAATCAAATCAACCGAGGTGATGGTGGGGAAGTTGGTCCCGTCGACCGCCCGCAAGAAGATGAAGACTCACAGGTGAACTAATTCAATTCGTCGTTGCAACCTGAACTTTAAGTTCAAATCGCATACATGTGGTCCAGTTTCAAACTCGGGGAGTCGGGCGAATCGCCCTCCGCATCAGGACTCCGCTTGTTCCTAGCCGAGCGACTGTCGTGAACCGCTCCCTCCTAAACATGGACGGTGTCCCGAACCACCTCCATTCAGGTACAGCTGCCATCTTCTCTGAAACGACCGGGTAGGCTTCAACGATTCCTCCTCCTTGACTTCTGATAGATCGAAGGGCCGCCTTGAGCGCAATCTTCGCGACGCCCTTGCCCCGGAACTTCCTGTCCACAAAGAAACAAGTTATCCGCCACAACTTATCAGCCTCGGCGGGTTTCCCCACCTTCTTGTAACCGCGTCCCGAATCAATCCTCGGAAGCTCTTCATCTGTCCCGTATTGACACCAGCCCACTGGGATTTCGCCGTCATAGACAAGTATTGCATGAGACCGACCTTTGCGAACAAGAGTTTCCTTGTCCCTCTTGTTAATCCGTTTCAATTCTGACGTTGACAGCCCTCTACCATTTGGCTTCTGTCGTTGGTAATACATGCACCAGCAACTTCCCTGCTTGGCCGCCAGGCTCTCAAAGTCAGGGTAGGTGCTGAGATTTAGCTCACGAGTTGTGAACACAATGCCCACCTTGCATGACTTGGCAGACAAAAGCATTGCCCAAAGCGTTTCTACCTACGATTTGTGGGACGAAAATTACGGGGGGCCGTCCCTTGAGGCCTCCTCATTTTGCGGAGAACCAAGACGAAGCTACCAATAGCTACCACAGCAAGGACTCCGGCGACGATCGGGAAAACGACCGAAGACCCGCCACCTCCGATTCCAGTTGTCGAAGACGCCGCTTCGGTCGTCGGCGCGAAGGTGGCTCCCTCGAAGTGGGGGCTGTCTGGCTCGGAGAAGATTCGTGTCGCCGTTATGTTGCTTCCCGCGGCTGTCAAGACGTTGACGGAGCCAGTCTGGCCGTTCTCCCCTTCGGAGACGACCAGGATCGAGCCTGCGTAGGCCGAGAAGTTCCCAGAGCCAAATCTCTCCAATGTGCCATGGTCGTATTTACTTACGTATAGGTCCCAATTCCCACCGGGGATTGTCAGCACCCGCTCGGGGGCCTCGCCGGAGAAGACTGCGAGGATCGTGTTCTGGTGAGTCGTCTTGGATATGGCCACCACCTCGTGATTGTTCTCCATCGAGACGATCAGATCCCCTCCGTAGGCACCGAAGCCAGACGAGGCCACTGTCACTCCTTCAGGCATGAGGTTGGCGCCTAGAGAAGACACTTGCGTAAATGCGCCGCTGGAGTCGATTGCCCACACGTAACCGTCTCCGGTCAGAGCGAAGAGGTCGTATCCCCACTGACCTGTGTAATCGAATGCCATGTATTCGATTAGCCGACCCGCGAGGCTGGCACGCAGAGTCAGGTTCCCTCCACTAGGGCTGATCGAGTAGATGGAGTCGTTGGAGCAAAGATAAAGGTCTCCGGGTGGGAACCCAGCCCGACCGGGCGAGAGGGCGATGTAGACTTCGGCCTGTCCGGCAAAAGAGGGAGCGAAAGGCTTGACTGTCTTTCCGTCAGCGGAGACGTTCAGAAGAAGGGTAGCGCCGTCCCTGTATGATGCTATGAAATTCGATCCTGTCCATTGGAGCCCGACCAAGTGACTGGCAATCGGAATCTCTGCCTGACCCAAGGCCAGGCCGAGGTTCGGCTGCATCATGAATAGCAAGGAAATCATCAGAGCCGAGATTATTCTCCCGTGCATGCATGTTCGGGATTAAGCGCGCAGGTCAGTTATTTAATCGATGCAATTGTCTTCTGATAGATTGCGCTCGCCGGGACTCCCGACCAACATTCAAAAGTCGTAGTTGGGGATACTAGATGGATTGGTTTCAGCAAGAATCATAGTGGGAGGGGGAATCGGTGCCTTCGCACTCCTTGCCTGGATATTCACCGTGCTCAACATTGGGCCCATGGTAGGAACGCCGACGCTCCCCTTGAACTACGCCTCGCTCTCCCTGTTCACTGCGGCTTGGACTGTGAGCATGGTCGCGATGATGTTCCCCACGGCGGTGCCGATGCTCCTCATGTTCCTGCATGTCGGCAGGAGCACGAAGAGGGAGGTCCGAGAAGGGGGAGGCCCAAGTCCCGGTAAGGCGGTCTTGTTCGTTGCCACGTACATTGGGGCGTGGGCAGCCACTGGGGTACTCTTCTACGTAGGCGCGGCAATCATTCTGAGCCGGCTACCCTTAGGAGCAGACCTTTTCATCGGAACTACCCTAGGAGTAGGAATCGCCTTGATCGTTGTCGCTGTGTACCAGCTTTCGCCCTTCAAAGGAGAATGCCTCGCAAGGTGCCATCCGAACTCCTTTCTGTTTAGGTTCTATAGGGGCGGAGTCTCCGGTTCGTTCTGGATGGGTCTTGACTACGCAAAGTACTGCGTGGGATGCTGCTGGGTGATGATGGTCTTCCTACTGGTATCGGCCTCCATGGGGCTTGCCTGGATGGTCGCATTCACCGCGATAATATTCGCAGAAAGAAACCTGCCATTTCGAACTTGGGTTCCGAAGGCCTTCGGCGTGGTCTTTCTTGTAGCAGGGGCAGCCCTGGTGATGGTCTAACTCTTCATCGGACTCTATCAGGGATAAATACCTCAAGAATCCCCAAATCGCGTCGGTCATGCCAGAAAAATGGGCACTCGACGGTGACTGGATAAACTCCTGCAGTTGCGACTCAGGCTGTCCCTGCCTCTTCTACTCGGACCCCACCATGGGACACTGCGACGGCATGGATGGGTTCCACATTAGGAAAGGGAAGTACGGCAAGGTCTCGCTCGACGGTCTTAACGCCGTCATTGCTTCCCACACTCCCGGAAACTTCTGGAAGGGAAATTGGAGCGCAGCGCTGTACCTGGACAACAAGGCGACCAAGGAGCAGCAGATGGCGCTGGAGACAATCTTCGGCGGAAAGGCCGGAGGCGCTCCCGCGATGCTCGCTGGCCTAATCACTGATCTCAAAGGAATGAAGTGGGCCCCCATAGAAATCGACGCCAAGAAGATCTGGGTAAAGGTCTCTGGGGTCCTAGAGTACCAGTTGAAGCCAACTGAGGGTGGAGACAAGAAGAAGCCGATTCAGGTGACCAACCACCCGCTGTCCCCGGCTGTCGACTCCATGAACATGGGCGTCGGCGTAATGAGCCACTTCAAAGACTACGGCATGGAATGGGACAATACGGGCAAGGACGGGAACTACGCGGCTTTCCACTTCGAGGGCCCCTAGCAACCTGCGCAGGGGCTCTTTTTTTTAGTCTCACTCACTGAAATCCTCATTTGTTGGACTTGCCCGAAGCTGTGCGCTCTCTCTCTCGTTTGTAGGCTGAGAGGTTAACTGCTGCAGAAATTTTGCTAAAAAATAACAGCAGTTAGCATGGAAAGGCCATGCCTACTACGTGCTGGAGGGCGTGCCCGAAAGGTGGGGCACCATCGAAATAACCACGCTGAGCGTACCGTGGTGGGGGAAATCATGTATTCGACTCTGGCCTTGAACGGCCGCTTTGCAGTCTCAATTGCAATCGCGACGGTTCTGTCTTGGCTAGGTGAGGTGGTTCACAACGCCCTCGAGCTGCCTGGTCTTACGGTGCTCAGCCCAGAAGCCAGCATTCCCGGAGCTATCGCTGCCCTCCTGCTTGCAGTTTATCTCTTCTCACCCTATACGAGGGTCGCTCTGTGGTTGCTTCTCTCGTGGGGTCTTCTGGGCCTGATTGGCGGTGGGATTCTCTCCGTGCTTCCAATTGGGATTTTCCCCTTTTCCCCGGCGCAGAATCTGCAACACTACCTCGCACACGTCTTGTACAGCGCGGCGGAACTCCCTCTGATTCTGACTGCGCTAATACAGCTCAGACGACGCAGGGTTTCGGAGCCTAGCCGGGGAGGACCTTGGACACCCTGATCGCTCTTACGAACCGAGCCGTTGCGAGTGCTTGGTGCGGTCGCTGGGATTGCCGAAATACGAGTAGGTTGGAAATTCCTAATTAGTGAGCAGGCTTTTCATTTGGTGTGTCCAGAGTCAAGGCTCAAGCCTTTCCGGATGCCTACTTGGAAGTTGACCAATCTCCGAAGCGAAGTCTCTCCGTAACCGCAGCCTCTTTCCTGTTCCTAGTCTTTGGATCGGGCTCAGTACTGGCTGACCCATTGCTGCTGGCATATGTTGCGTACTACCACGCTGCACCGGTTCTGCCGCTAATCGGCGATGTACTTGACGACAGTACCCCGATAGGCGTGGCGGGAGGCTTGAACGCCGTGATTGTGTTGGGCATCGGCCTTGTTGTTTTATCTGTTCTTGATGTTGTCGCTGGGCTATGGTTGAGGCATTCGCTTAAGAAGGGAAGGAAGCTTGGAATCATTCTTCAGCCTTTCAACCTTTTTTTCGCGTACGGGTTCGGAATACCTGCACTCTACGTGCTCGCCCCCCTGTGGTTGATCCTCATAGTCCTAGGGTGGAAAAGACTCCGATAGCAATACCCTGGTATCCTCACGGAAAGTCGAGTGAACTGATGTGTGCTCTCTCTTGCTCCTTCGCTTGTTTGCCTGTCTGTTAGTGTATGTTCCTGCCTGTGCTCGTGTGCTTGTGCGTGTGTGAGAGAGAGTCTGACTGATTCTGAAAGGGCGTGCCTGTGTGTATGCGGAAAGTAAGCTCGGTCTCAAGACCAAAAGAGGGGACAACAGGCTAACCTTAATTCACAACGCTAGTCAAGAGGAGAAACAAAATGCCCTTCAAATGGCATCTCGGGTTTGAACTGTTCAATGATTGTCTCTACTACCGAAGAGTGGCGAAGGACTTGATAGAACAGGATGAAAAGGGGAACGTTTTCGAAATAAGAAGAGCCCTCAGGATCTCCTTCATTTGCCTGGCGATGTATTGGGAATCGAGAGTGAATGAACTGGTCTATTCTAAGATTAGTCGCAGGTTGTTCGACCAAACACAGAAACAAATGCTTAGCGACAGTGAGATTGACAAGTTCAAGAGATTTTGGAAGTCTGATGTAGGGTTGAAATTCGACGTCCTAGAATTGCTGACAGGGGTTGATTTCAGAGCGGACTCGAAGTTGAGTCAACGGATTAAGGAAATGCAGGAAACGCGGAACCTAATCCTGCACACAGGGCACTATGGTTTTTCGACGGTTCCAAATGAGAAGTTCCTTGGAACGCTGGCGGAAGGAATCGAGACCACTCGGTCGTTCTTTGCCTTCCTACAAGCCAAGAAGATGATGAATATGGACAAGTTTCTCGCAAACGAAGAACCAGTGGATTTGACTAAGCAAGGCTTGGGATACGGGGACTTCGGGTTCGGACAAGAGAAGCATCCCCAGTCTGTAAACAGGGAGAAGTCCGAGAATGGCCAATCCAAAAAGAAGCTACCAGAATCCTAATCGGCCAGGTCAGGGCGCGCGCTTGATTTGGATGGGTTGAACGCGCGGTCAGACTGCCGGGTAGCCAGGAGCAAAGAAGAGAGAGAGAGAGCCGAAGCTGTGCGGTCGCCGGGATTTGAACCCGGGTTACAAGCTTGGAGGGCTTATGTCCTTTTGGCGTGGCTGTCACGAGACCAGGCTGGACGACGACCGCACGACCTTCGAGCATCGATGAGTGCTTTTAATCGTTGATTCCTCGAACTGTCTTTTCAATCTCGTAGACGACCCTCGACGCCACCACATGGGCCTCCAACGGCCTCGAATCTATTCTGTCCAGTTCGTCTAAAGATGCCAAAATC
>WNFB01002829.1_pt1 | contig 15203 bp, 10 predicted proteins | sample 5400501 | NCBI WGS metagenome assembly WNFB01 (sample SAMN13153341, study PRJNA577476) | soil metagenome | isolation source: 200 cm saprolite under Douglas fir tree site 2 hole 1 | place: USA:California | collected 2015-04-18
CGCACGAAGCGACCCTTTTCCGCCAGCCGCCCGAGCCTTCCGCCCTTCCCACGTCGCAGCGCATTTCGCATACAATGGCGCTCGGTCACGGCTCAATCTTTCACGCGCTGCGGAGGAGTTTATGACCACAGGCCTTGGCCTAGTCGTCGGGCTGACTCTATTGAAGCTGAACGTGCAGTTCCCGGAAGGGATGAGCGCTCAGGAGCAGATTGTGCTCCGCTGGGTGCACTTCGTCGCGGGCATCACCTGGGTCGGGCTGCTGTATTTCTTCAACCTGGTGAATGTGCCGTTCCTGAAGGCGCTCGATGCGCCCACCAAGGGGAAAGTTGTGCCGGCGCTGATGCCGAAAGCACTATGGTGGTTCCGCTGGGCCGCGGTAGTGACTTGGCTGGCGGGGTTCCGCTACTTCATGATCCTTGCGAAGACGGACGCGGTCAACGCGGGGTCCCCTGGCCTGATGTGGCGCTGGCTGGGGATCTGGCTGGCGGCGTGGCTGCTGGCGTTTGTGATCATCCACGCGTTGCTGCGGCCCGCCGAGGGCGCGCTCAATAACGGTTGGGTGCTCGCCCTGCTCATCGGTTTCATCACGCTGGCTACGTCCTGGCTGGTGCTTTCCCTGCTGGGTCATCCCGGCGCGGGCAACCGCACGCTTTCGATCAGCGTGGGCGGCGGAATCGGCACCGTGATGTTACTGAACGTCTGGGGAATCATCTGGCGGTGCCAGAAGAAGATCATTGCCTGGACCAAGGCCAACGCCGAGCGAGGCACGCCGATACCGCCCCAGGCGGCTCAGCTCGCCCGGCAGGCGTTCCTCGCTTCCCGCGCGAATTTCTGGCTCTCGCTGCCCATGCTGTTTTTCATGGCAGCGTCGAACCACTACCCATTTCTCTCGGGGAAATGAAAAGGCAGAAGCAAGGCGGGGCGCGAATTGCTTTTTCCCTTTTCCGCCTTTTCTAAAGGATCCGCGTCTGATTGGGTGCGACGAGCTCGTAGCGGATGCCACGCCAAACGATGCGGCGCGTGAACGCCGCCACCAGCGAATTCCACAGATAGACGAAAGGCACCAGGGCGGCCAGCAACGTCCACGCCCAGCCATATTCCAGTAGTTTTTCTTTCCAGTCGGGAAGCAGCTCGCTGACCGCGAGCATGCGCAGGTAGCCCTTGGCCGCAGCCAGCAGCGGCACCGTCAGCGTGAGCAGCAAAATGTGCAGCCCCGGAGCGCCGGCGAACCACGCCGCCAGCAGCACACCCAGGCCGAGGAGGAGCGTCCCGCAATAGATCGCGTGCACCGGCATCCCCAGCGCCCATAGCCACGACGCATACACGCGGGTGATGATGATCTGCCGGTTCGTGAACTCGAGCAGTTCGCGGAAGTCGGCATCGTGCAGGGTGGGCACAAGACACTCGGGAACGAAGTGAATCTCCCGGCGGGCCTGCCGCAGCGCGTGCGTGAGCGAATAATCGTCGCTCGCCGAGCCGCGCCAGAAGTCGAGGGCGTGGACCTCCTCAAACACTTTGCGGCGGATGGCGGTGCCGCCGCCCCAGCAGAAGTTGTGCGCGTGCTCGCCAAGAACGGTGACGATGGGCGCGTTCCACGCCGCGGCCAGCGCGCTCCAAAAGCCGCCCCGGTCGGGGAAATACCAGCGAAACGTGGCCGCGGCGCCCAGCCGCGCATCGCCCAGCGGGGCCACCAGCCGCTTCAGCCAGCCGCGCTCGGGCCGGCCGTCGGAATCGGTGAAGACGAGCACCTCAAACTCCCCGGAGAGCTGCTCGACCGCGGCGCGGAGGTTGTTCACCTTCTCGCTGCAGTCTTCCGGAGGCCCGGCGATGACCATGTGCGCTTTTTGCATCCCGGAGGGGTTCGCGGGATGCGCGGGCGGCTTGCTTCCCGCGACGACGCGCTGCAGAACGTCGTGCACCGGATCGGCAGCGCTCGCCAGGATGAAGAAAACTTCGTAGTTGGGATAGTCGAATTCGACCAGCGCCTTGAGATTCTGCTCGAGGCCCGGCTCAACGCCTTTGCAAGGGCAAAGCAGCGCAACGCGCGGCGCATAGAAGCCCGGATGCCTCGCCAGACGCCGCCGCACCATCCGCAGCCAACGCACGCCTTCCCACAGCGCGTAAACTCCCAGGAGGACTTGCAAAACAATCAGGATGTAGAAGGCTTCAAGCATGGAAGCTCCCGAACGTGTCGGGCCCGCCGCGAGGGTACCAAAAGCGCTGCCTCGATGCATCCCTCGGCGGCGGACGGCCGGGCGAAGAACCGGATTCAACTTGGATGTCATTGTGAGGGAGCCCGCCCGGCCCGGCCAGGAATCGGGATGAGCAGTCCTTTGTGTGAGCGGGTTCTCCGCGGCTAACCTAGCGTCGGCGGCCGAAGATGCTGGCGAGGGTTTTTCCTGTTACGCGCTCGATTTCCACGAGGAACTTACCCGCGGCGTGGCGGCCCCTGTCCAGCATCGAAGGGTCGAGGAGCAGCGCGCAGCGGTCCACAAACGGCCCTTCGGCTGGGTCGGTCGGCTTGCGGCGCTTTTTTGGCAGAGGCGTGCGCGCGCCAAGCTGCGCGTACAGGTCGAGGTCGCGGCGGAACTCCTCGGCGTCGGCCGGGGTCCAGCGCAGCGCTCGCCCGAGCGATGCCAGAAGCTCTTCGCGGAAGGCGTCCGCAGCCTGCACTTCCGTTCCGCGCAGCAGCGGCGGCCGGCGGCGAGTGAGGTAGCACGGCAGCTCCGCGTTCACCTGCCTCAGCATGGCCAGGAGCGCCTCGCGGCCCAGGGTGGCCAGCAGCTCGCGGTAGCGGTGGGGATGGACCTTCAAGCCGCGGCGGTCAAACTCGGCCACGTAGGAGTCCACAAACCGCTCCACCAGGCGGTCTCTCTCCACGGCAGCCAGGAGTTTGTTTGCCACCTCGCCGCCGTGCGCAGCAAAGATTTTGCGCGGACGCGCCATCGGCTTGATTCTAGCAGCACCGCGCGTGCCAGCCGGCGCAAAAGCGGCTTAGATTTCCAACTGGCCGAAACTTTTCCCCTGAGGTAGCAATTCTGATGTTCGGGCTTCCGGGGAGGGTAGAATGAGCTCAGTTGGAGGCGGGTGGGAACGGCTTGCACTGCAAACCAGGCAGGAACCGTCCAAAACGAAGGGGGCCGGGTGTATACTCGCAGCTACCTGGAAACCCCAAATGGAGATCTCGGCTGAAATGGAGGTGAACACTTGCGAATTTTGCTTTACAACCCCGATAACGGGGTCACGCGCAATTTCATGCCGCATCTTTGGATGTTTCTCCTCCAGGCATTGACTCCGTCTGGTCACGAAGTACTGCTGATCGACGGCAACGCACAACCAATGGATGAAGACGGCATCGCGCGGTTCGTGCGCGAACAAAGCATCGGACTTGTCGGGATCGGCGCGATGACCCGGATGATAGCGAAGGCGTACCGCATCGCGGATGCTGTCCGCGCCGCAGGTGTGCCGGTCGTGATGGGGGGACCTCACGTTACGGAAGAGGCCGACGAAGCCCTCGGCCGGAACGGGGGCCCGCGCCATGCGGACGCAGTGGCCCTGGGTGAAGCCGATGAAACCTGGCCAAAGATCGTCGAGGATGCCGCACGCGGCGAGCTCAAGGATGTCTACGCCCCGGTGGATGAATTTGGCCAGGAACGCAAACCCACTCTCCAGCCATATCCGTCGATTCCGTGGGACACGATCAACCTCGACCAGTTTAATTTGGTTCCCAAAATGGCGACGCGTATGCTGCAGCGCATCGGGGGCGGGTGGGGCACATTTCGCATTATTCCCGTCGAATCGGGGCGCGGGTGCCCCTATGGATGCGAGTTCTGCACGGTAACGGGCTTTTTTGGCGACTCCATCCGGTTTCGCACGAATCAAAGCGTGGTCAATGAGCTGCTGTTATTGAAAGCTCGCGCGCAAAGCGAGGGCGGTCAGATTGCCGTCTTCTTCATCGACGATAACTTCGCCATTAATCTCAAACGCACGAAATCGTTGCTGCGTGACATTATCGCTGCCGGTGCTCAGGTGCACTGGGTCGCCCAGATCAGCGCAAATCTGTTGCGCGATGAAGAACTCGTTGACCTCATTGCGGCGTCAGGCGGCAAGTGGATCTTTATCGGTATGGAGTCCATCGACCCGGCGAACCTTGCCAGCGTAAACAAGGGGTTCAACAAGCCGGGTGAGTATGCAGCCGTGCTCGAGAGGCTCGCCCAGCGCAACGTTTATGCGATCACTTCCTTCATTTTCGGCATGGACAATGACACGCCCGGAGTCGCGGAGCGAACCCTTCAGGAGATTCGGACCTGGCCCCCGGGGCTGCCCATTTTTGGGTTGCTCACGCCTTTGCCCGCAACGCCGCTTTACAAGAAGCTTGAGGCCGCGGGGCGACTGACGCGGCCGAAGCACTGGCAGGAGTTCATACCGTTTGAGATGGCCCACACACCGCTGAAGATGACGGTCGCGCAAGCTCATGCAGAGGTGAAATCCGGGTGGGCTAATTCGTACAGCCCAGAAGCCATAGCTAAGGCTGTCGATTCGCTCAAGCACAAGCCATTGGGTTATCGGATAAACATTTTCATCGCGCGACTGTGTTTCCGCGGAATCTACTTTCCCCAAATGGGACCCTGGGCCTGGTTGAAATTGATAGCTCAGAATCGACATACAATCTTCAACCTTGTAAGCAAGGCTTTCACCGCTTGATACGAAGAACGGGGTGGGTGTGTCAGTAACCTGCCTCAGATTAGGGGAATTCCACTTTCCACCCGCGAAGGGAGAACCGCATGAGCAAGAAAGCAGCAAAGATGGTGTGGGTCGCGCTGGCCGTTTGGGCGTGCGCTGGCCTGGTCCCGCCGAGCACGTCGTTTGGACAGCAGCCCGCGCCAGAGACCAAAAAGCAAGCCACTGCCCCGCAAGGCAGCGGCAAGCCCGAGGAAGCGAAAAAGCCGGAAGGGCCCAAGCCGGGCGAAGACAAGGCCTTCGACGAAGTCATCAAAGACACGGAAGTGAAGAAGGGTCTCTTCACTTTTTACTACAAGGCCGACGAAAACAAGCTGCTGATGGAAATCCCGCCCGACCAGCTCGACAAGACCTTTTTGTTCGCCGGAACCCTCGAACAGGGCACCGGCGAGCGCGGGCTCTACGCCGCGCAGATGGGCGATAGCTTCCCGTTCGTCTTCCGCCGCGTGGGCAAGACCGTGCAATGGATCCAGAAGAACACCAGGTTCACGGCCGAGCCCGGCACGCCCGCCGCGCGCTATACCGCGCGGTCGTTTCCCGACGCCATCATCGGTTCGGCGAAGATCCAGTCCAAGCCTCATCCGGAGAGGAAAAGCATCCTGGTGGACACCGCGGAGCTGTTCGTGAGCGACTTGCCGGGGTTCGCCATCTTCCTAAACCGGGTCTACCAGCCGACGAACTATCGCTTTGACAAAGCGAACAGCGCCATCGGCCCGGTCAAGGTCTTCCCCGAAAACGTGCTGCTGGACGTGTGGCTGCACTACACCACCGACAACCCGCGCACCCTGTCGGTGACCCTGCCGGACGAACGCAGCGTCCCCGTCGTCGTGAAGTACGAGTTTTCCACGCTGAAGGAAACCGGCTACAAGCCGCGGATCGCCGACGACCGCGTGGGCCAATTCTTGACCATCCACCAAGACTTCACCTCCGACCACGCCACCACGCCCTATCAGCGCTACGTCCATCGCTGGCAACTGGAGAAGGCCGACCCCACTGCGAAGCTCTCGCCGCCGAAGCAGCCCATCGTCTTCTGGCTGGAGAATACGATTCCGGTCGAATACCGCGAATGGTTCAAGGAAGGCGTGCTGCTGTGGAACAAAGCCTTCGAGCGGATCGGGTTCAAAGACGCCATCGTGGTGAAGCAGCAGGCGGACGACGCGGACTGGGACCCGGCGGACACGCGCTACAGCACCATCCGCTGGTTCGCGGGCGTGGACGCGTCATTTGCCATCGGGCCGTCGCGCGCCAACCCGTTTACCGGCCAGATCTACGACGCCGACATCGGCTTCAGCGAAGCCATCATCCGCCTGACCCGCCGGCAGGCGGAAGAGTTCATCGTCCCGGTGGTGCCGGCCGGGCAGGAAGAGACGCTTTGGCTGATGCCCTGGGGCCGCAACGCGCGCTTCCAGTGCAGCTACGCGGACGGGCTGGCGCAGCAGGCGGCCTTTGCTCTGAGCCTGCTGGACGCCCGCGGCACGCGCACGCCGGAGGTGGAACAAAAGCTGATGCGCGAATACATCATCGAAGTGACGGCGCATGAAGTCGGCCACACGCTCGGCCTGCGCCACAACTTCCGCGCCAGCACTATCCTCAAGCCGGGCGAGCTGAACGACGTCGCGAAGACCGACCAGATCGGCCAGACCGGCTCGGTGATGGATTACAACCCAATCGTGATAGCCAGCAAGGGCGAAAAACAGGGGCACTTCCTGACGCCTACGGTGGGCCCGTATGACTACTGGGCCATCGAGTACGCCTACAAGCCCATCGAGGGCGACGAGAAGGCGGAACTCGCCAGGATCGCTTCGCGCGTCGCCGACCCCATGCTGCCCTACTCGACCGACGAGGACGCACTCGGAACCTATTCGGCGCTGGCCATCGACCCGCTGGTCAATCAGTTCGACCAGTCGAGCGATCCGCTGGGCTTCTTCCGCAAGCGCCTCGGCATCGTCCGCGAGCTGTGGGACTCGATGGAGTCCAAACTCCTCGAGCCCGGCGAGGGCTATCAGGTATTGCGCCGCGACATGGGCCGCGCGCTGAGCGAACAAAACCGCGCTCTGCTGACTTCTTCGAAGTTCATCGGAGGGATCTACCACGTCCGCGACCACGTGGGCGATCCGAACGGACGGCCGCCGTACACGCCCGTCCCGCCAGCCAAGCAGCGCGAGGCGCTGGAATTCCTCCGCACCTACGCCTTCAGCGAGAAGTCTTTCCAGCTACCCCCGGGCGTGCTGAACAAGCTGGCCATCGAGCGGCAGCCCGGTCTGGACTTTCTTTCCTACTTCCTGGTCCAGCGGCTCGACTTCCCCTGGCACGATTCCGTGCTCAACCTGCAACGCAACGTCTTGAACCGACTCTACCATCCCATCCTGCTCGCCCGCGTCCAGGACAACGAGTTGCGCTTCCCGCCCAACGAGAAGCCGTTCACCATGGCCGAGCTGTTCAAAGGGCTCGACTCCGCCATTTGGTCGGAGCTGGATGCCGGCGCACCAAAGATCTCCAGCCTGCGCCGCAACCTCCAGCGCGAACACCTGAAGCAGTTGATCCACTTGGTGCTGCGGCCCGCGCCGCCCCCGCCTCAGGGAGGGGCGCTTCCGGGCGGGCTTGTCCTGCCCATACCGCCAACGCCGCGGCCGCCGGAGGACGCCACCACGCTCGGCCGCGCGAGCCTGGTGAGCCTTCAGGGGAAGATCCGCAGGGTGCTGGTCACAGGTAAGGTGAGCGACCCGACGACGAAAGCGCACCTGGAGGAGACGCAAGCGCGGATCGCCTCGACCCTCCAGGCGCAGGTGCAGAAGCCGCCGGAGTAAGCGAAGAACGAAACTCGGCGCAAGGAAGAGGGGCCCGCGAAGTACTCGCGGGCCTTCCTTCCTTTTCCTGCCTCAGTGCACCGGGCGCGCCGCTATGGGCGCAGAGCCTTCCGCCGGGCGGGGTCTCGGGGCGACGGGAACCACAGAGGCTTCTGCGGGCGCCAGGGCGAAATCCAGCGCCTGGTCCACCGTGCGCACGTAATGGATCTCGATTCCCTCCAGCATGTGGGGCTGGAGGTCCTCTTTCACGTTGGGCTCGTTATCCGCCGGCAGGATGACCTCGCGGATGCCGGCGCGCTTCGCGCCGAGCACTTTTTCCTTGATGCCGCCGACCGGGAGCACAACGCCGGAAAGCGACGCCTCTCCGGTCATGGCCACGCGCTTGCGAATCGGGCGTCCGGTCATCAAGCTGACCAGCGCGGTCACCATCGCCGCGCCCGCTGACGGCCCGTCCTTGGGCACACCGCCGGCCGGGACGTGGATGTGGATGTCCTGATCCTTGAAAAAGTCCGGGTCGATGCCGTAGTGGTCGGCATTCGAGCGCACCCAGGTGAGCGCGGCCTTCATGGACTCCTGCATCACTTCACCCAGGCTTCCGGTCATGGTGAACTGCTTGCCCCCGCGCATGCGCGAGGCTTCGATAAAGACGATGTCGCCTCCGGCCGGCGTCCACACCAGGCCGACGGAGACTCCGGGCCGGGTGACCCGCTCCTCGACCTCTTTTTCGGTGCGGAACTTCGGCACGCCGAGCGACTCGCGCACCACCTCGGGCGTGACTACCAGCATTTCCGTCTTGCCCTCGGCGATCCGCCGCGCCTGCTTGCGCGTGAGCGTGGCGATCTCGCGCTCCAGGCTGCGGACTCCCGCCTCGCGCGTAAACGAATGAATAATCTCGCGCAGACCCTCGTCGGGAAACTCGATCTGCTCGCCGTTCTTCAGTCCATGTTCGCTGGCCTGCTTGGGGATCAGATACTTTTTGGCGATGTGGATCTTCTCATCCTCGCTGTAGCCGGGCAGCTCGATGATCTCCATCCGGTCGCGCAGCGGTTCGGGGATGGGATCCATCCAGTTGGCGGTACAGATAAAGATCACCTTGGAGAGATCGAACGGCACGTCCAGGTAGTGATCGCGGAAAGTGGCGTTCTGCTCCGGGTCGAGCACCTCCATCAGCGCCGCCGAGGGGTCGCCGCGGAAATCCCGGCCGAGCTTGTCCACTTCGTCGAGCATGAATACCGGGTCGTTGGTCTCCGCGCGGCGGATGCCTTGCAGCAGCTGCCCCGGCAGAGCGCCGATGTATGTGCGGCGGTGGCCGCGGATTTCCGCCTCGTCGTGCATCCCGCCCAGCGAGATGCGCGCGAATTTCCGCCCCAAAGCGCGGGCGATGGATTTTCCGAGCGAAGTCTTGCCCACGCCGGGAGGCCCCACAAAGCACAGGATGGGTCCCTTCATGCCCGGCTGCAGCTTTTTCACCGCCAGGTAATCGAGGATGCGCTGCTTGACCTTTTCCAGGTCGTAATGGTCTTCGTCGAGGATGGCTTGCGCTTTAGCGATATCAATGTCCGCGCTGCCCGAGGACTTGGACCACGGCAGCGTGGTCATCCAGTCCAGGTAGGTGCGCGAGACCATGTACTCGGCTGAGGCCGGCTGCATTTTCGAGAGCCGCTTCAGCTCGCGGTCGGACTCCTTCTTGGCTTCCGGGGGCATCCCGGCCGCTTCCACCTTGGCGCGCAGCTCTTCGATTTCCGACTGCACGTCATCGAATTCGCCGAGTTCCTTCTGAATGGCCTTGAGCTGCTCGCGCAAGAGGTACTCGCGCTGGTTCTGGTTGACCTGTTCCTGCACCTGCTCCTGAATCTTGCTGCGCAGCTCGAGCACCTCAACTTCCTTGCTCAACTCGCGAATCAGCGTCTCCAGGCGCTTGCGCACGCTGAAAGTTTCCAGCAGCTCCTGGCGCAGCAGGGTGGAGAGCGAGGGCAGCGTCCCGGCGATAAAGTCGGTCAGCCGGCTGGGCTCGTCCATGTTCATCACCACAGCCTGCAAATCGTCGGAGAGCTGAGGCGATCGGCCGACCACGTCGCGGAACAGCTCCTGAGCCTGGCGCACCAGCGCGGTCAGTTCAGGGTCCGCCTGTCCAACCATGTCGTCCTGTGTTTCAACCCGCGCGCGGAGAAAGGGGCGGAAACCAACGATCTCGGGGACGCGAATGCGCTGCAACCCTTCCAGGAACACCACCACGGTGTTGTTGGGCATGCGCACCATCTTGTGTATCTTGGCCGCTGTGCCCACCGAATGCAGGTCGGTACCACTGGGTTCCTCGACGCGGGGATCGAGCTGGGCCACCACGCCGATGATCTTGTCTTCGCCGTGGAGCGAGTCGAGAAGGGACAGCGAACTTTCGCGTCCCACCGTCAGGAGCAGCACAGCGCCGGGAAAAAGCACGGTGTCGCGCACTGGGAGGATCGGCAATTCCGAAGGAATCTTTGTAGACTTGTCGGCCATAACCCCACCTTACCTCGGTTGTCTCTCTCGTCAAAGAAGAAGAGAGAGCATAGATGGGTTAGATGCACCTGTACAGCAGATGGTTCCGAATAGCTACAGCGATATCAGCAACACATCTTAGCACGCTGTACTAAGGAAGTGAAATTAGTCTAAGTCTTTTAGTATTATAATCTTATAATCTATGTATCGTAATGGGACAAGCCAATCGCCCCATCCAACGTGGAAACTTGGTCCTTTTGCTACTTCTAGGGGTAGATCACTCCGTGGCTTTGGCATCTTTCTTCATTTGTGCCCCGCCCTTTTCAACCAGGGCTCGAGCCAATTGCATTGCCGCCTCGCGGGTCGAGATCTGACCTTCGAGTTGCGCTTCTTCCACGACGGCCAGGATATCTCGAAAACGAGGTCCCGGCTGTAGGCCCAATGCAGCGAGGTCCGTGCCGGTGATGAGTTTTGGCGGCCGCACCAACTCCGGCGGCGTCTCTGCCAGGAAGCGCCTGACGAAATCGTAGGTGTCCAGCTTTCCATTGCTGGAAAGGCAATCGATGCGGTGCAGCTCGAGGTGCTCGTCAAAGCGCGGCAGACGGACAAACTTCTTCAGCGTGGACGGGCGCATGTCGAGCGCGTCGAGGAAGCGCATGTGGCTGGAAACGAGTGCGGCCACCTGCGTGGAATCGTCGCCGGAAAATCTCAGGCGTTTGGTAATTTCCTCGGCCATGCGCGTGCCCACTTCCGCGTGGTTGTTGAAGTGGATGCGGTCGCCCGGTCCGCTAGGCGGCGAAAAAGTCGGCGGCTTGCCGACGTCGTGGAGCAAGGCGCCCCAAGCCAGGGTTGGCGACGCCCCCGCGGGCAACTTTTCGATCAGCAGGAGGGTATGCATCCAGACGTCGCCCTCAGGATGGAACTGTGGCGGTTGTTCAACTCCCTTCATTCGCGCGACTTCCGGCAGCACCGCCCGGAGCAAGCCGGTCTGATCCAGAAGCTCGAAACCGCGCCGCGCCGCTCCCTCGGTGAGTATGCAGGTGATCTCATTGCGAACGCGTTCGGCGGAGACCACGCGGATTTGCGCGGCGTGGGCGGCGATGGCGGCAAAAGTGGCCGGCTCGATCGTGTAGCCGAAGCGCGCGGCGAAGCGCACGGCGCGGAGCATGCGCAGCTTGTCCTCGGCGAAACGCTGCGCCGGGTCTCCAATGGCGCGGACGATGCGCGCCTGAATGTCCGCGCGGCCGCCGACAAAGTCGGTCACAGCGCGGGTCAGCGGGTCCATCAGCAGGCCGTTGATGGTGAAGTCGCGCCTGCGCACGTCTTCTTCGGCGCTGGAGGAGAAAGCCACGCCATCAGGATGGCGCCCATCGGAGTAACCCAGGTCACTGCGAAAAGTGGCCACCTCTACTTGCGCACCGCGCTCTTCCCCGCCGGCCCCATCCACCACCAGGATGACGCCGAACTTCGCGCCCACGGTGATGCTGCCCGGGAAGAGCTCGAGCACGTGTTGCGGCGTGGCATCGGTGGAAACATCGTAGTCGTCCGGTTCGCGCGCCAGCAGCAGATCGCGGACACAGCCGCCCACCAGGTAGGCCTGGTGTCCGGCGGCGTGCAGTACGCGGCAGATGTGCTCGGCGAGCTCGCGGGGAGCCATGTGGTGATTATCCGGCACGCCGATGCCGGGAACAAGCCGGGGCTAGTCCTTCTCCGGCGCTTCCGCGGGCGCGCGCAGCGAGCCGCCGAGCTGGATCTTGCCGAAGCCGAAACGCTCGCGGAGGCGGTCGGAAGCGCGGGCCAGCTTTTCGAGTTTCTCGCGGCGCTCGCCGTCCAGCAGATCGAGTTGTTGCTCTGCCGCGGCGAGCCCGGAGAGTGCGACGCCCACCAGGCGCACCTGGCGCTTCGTATCGCGGTGCCGGGCGAGCAGGGAGCGAGCCACGGCAAGGATCTCCTGATCAAGACTGGTAGGCGAGGACAAGGTGCGCGCGCGGGTGATGGTCACGAAGCTGGCGTAGCGCAGCATCAGGGTGATCGTCCCGGCGTGCAAACCCGCGTCGCGCAGCCGCTTGCCGGCTTTCTGGCAGAGATGACTCAGCATGGCTTCGATCTGTTCGGCGTCGCCGGTGTCTTCTCCGAAAGTGTGATGATGGGAGATGGACTTAGGCTCCGCATCGATGAAAAATTCGTAGGCATCTTCGCCGCGCACCTTGCGATAGAGCGCGCTGCCCCACTGGCCAAAGACCATCTCAAGTTTTTCCAGCGGCACCGCGGCGAGCTGGCCCACTGTTTCGATCCCCAGCCCGCGCAGCGCTTTCTCTGTCACCGGGCCGATGCCGGGAATTTTCCGCACGGCGAGCAGAGCAAGGAATGCGGCTTCGCTTCCCACGGGAATCCACAGCAGCCCGGCGGGCTTGGCCTGATCGGATGCCACCTTGGCGACCAGCCGCGTGGCGGCAAGGCCGATCGAGGAAGGCAGTCCAGTCGTGGTACGGATTTCTTCGCGGAGCTTGTGTGCCGCGGCAAGTGGCGGGCCGAGAAGGCGCTCTGTGCCCGCCAGGTCGAGATACGCTTCGTCAACTGAAGCCATTTCCACCACCGGAGAAAATTTTGCGAGGATCGTGGCGATACGGTCGCTCCACTGCGCGTAGAGCTTGTGGCGCAGTGGGAGAAAGACGGCGTGGGGACAGAGGCGCCCGGCGGTGCGCAACGGCATCGCGGAGTGAATGCCGTATTGCCGCGCCTCATAGCTTGCGGCGGAGACGACGCCGCGCTGGTCCGGCTGCCCTCCTACCACCACGGGTTCGCCGCGCAGCTCGGGACGCTCGAGCAGCTCAACGGAAACAAAGAAGGCGTCCATATCGACGTGAAGAATCGAAGAAGATGCTTGTGATTGGTCGAGAGAGACAGCAGAGACGGGTAGCGCGGTATGAGGCTTCGCGCGAAAGCTGGCCAGTTTCGGCATTGGCTTTATTCTATTCTCACACCGCTGCTTCCCGCCGCCAACCCGCGCGAAGATTTGTGAGGCGCCTTCTATGCCCGTTCGGCGGCCAGGACGCGAGGGATACCCGCCAGGTCGTTGGTGACCGCGGCGCGTGCCCAAGAAAAACCGACCAGCTCGAGGACGCGGTCGAGCGCGCCGTAACCCAGCTCGACCACCACGACGCCACCGGGACGCAGCACCTGCGCAGCCTGATCGAGCAGTGGCGCGTAAAGTTCTTCACCGCTCTCGCCGCCGAACAGCGCTTCTTCCGGCTCATGTTCGCGAACCTCCACCGGAAGCATCTCCCTCTGGTTGCGTCCCACGTAAGGCGGATTGCTGACCACCAGGTCGAGTGGAACGGCTGCGGCCGCAGGTCCGCCGGGGAGCAGGGGCGTCAGCAGGCTGGCCTCGAGGAATTCGATGCGCCCGGCGACGCCGTGCCGCGCGGAGTTTCGCTGGGCGATGTCCAGCGCGGTGGAGGAAATGTCCGTGGCCCACACTCGCGCATCGGGAATTTCCCGCGCCAGGGAAACGGCGAGACATCCTGAACCGGTTCCGACATCGGCAATCCGCAGGGCGTGATCCTGCGCCGCGGCGCCGCTGTGAGCAGGGGAGCCGCGGAGTCCCAAGCGCTCGAGAGCGACCTCGATGACGTGCTCGGTCTCCGGCCGCGGGATCAACACGCCCGGCGCTACCTCGAACTCGAGTCCCCAGAATTCCTGCCGGCCGATCAGATACTGTGTGGGCGTACCGGCGGCGCGGCGCGAAATCAACGTGAAGTACCGCTCCGCGGCAGCATCATCCAGCGAGGCCTCTGGATGCGCGTAGAGCCAGGCGCGGTCGCGCCCGAGCGTGAATATGAGGAGCAATTCTGCAGCCAGGTTATGCGAAGCGACGTTTGCCTCTTTGAGGCGGGCAAGCGCTTCCGTCAATGCGGTGCGGACATTCATCGGCAGCCCACGCCGGCGGGCGAAAAAGGCCTCAGGCCTTAGTAAGCTCTTGCTGCAAACGCTCGGACTCGTAGTGCGTCACCAGCCCGTCCACCAGAGGCGTGAGCCTGCCCTCCATCACCAGATTGAGCTGGTAGAGGGTGAGGCCGATGCGATGATCGGTAACTCGATTCTGCGGAAAATTGTAAGTGCGGATTTTTTCCGAGCGGTCGCCGGACTTGATCTGCCCGCGGCGCTCGGCGGCGATGGCCTCGTGCTGCTTTTCCCGCTCCAGCTCATAGAGCCGCGCGCGCATGACGCGCATGGCCTTCTCGCGGTTTTTGATCTGCGACTTCTCATCCTGGCAGGAGACGATCATTCCGGTGGGCAAATGGGTGATGCGCACGGCGGAGTAGGTGGTGTTCACCGACTGGCCGCCCGGCCCGGAGGAGCAGAAGGTGTCGATGCGCAAGTCCTTGGCTTCGACTTTCACTTCGATCTCATCCGCTTCGGGCAGGACGGCGACCGTCGCCGCCGAAGTGTGCACGCGGCCTTGCTGCTCGGTCTCCGTGACGCGCTGCACGCGGTGCACGCCGCTCTCGTATTTCAGCTTGGAGAAGACCTTCTTGCCGGAAATCGAAGCCGTGATGTCTTTCAGTCCGCCGAGCGAAGAGGGCGAACTGTCCAGCACTTCGACGCGCCAGCCGAGTATTTCCGCGTAGCGCGAATACATGCGGAACAGCTCGGCGGCGAAGAGCGCGGCCTCGTCGCCGCCGGTTCCGGCGCGAATTTCGAGAATAATGTTCTTCTCGTCGTTGGGGTCTTTGGGCACCAGCAGGCGCTTCAGCTCGTTCTCGACGGCCTCGCGCCGGCCGGTGAGCTCGCGCTCCTCGTCGTGGGCGAGCTGCTTCATCTCCGGGTCTTCCGCCTCGATCAGCATTTGCTTGGTGCCGCGCAGCCCCTTCTCGATTTCTTTCCACTCGCGGTACTTGGCCACGATTTCGCCAAGCTCGGAGTGGCTGCGGGCGATTTTCTGGAACCGCGCGGAGTCCGACGCCACCTCCGGAGTGGAGAGCTCCTGGGTCAGCGCTTCGTAGCGCGTTTCGATCTGGTCCAGCTTGTCGTAGAGCGTTGACATGGCAAAACCTCGATGGAGCCGAAAAGCGAAATTCGAAATTAGAAACTCGATTACTCGGAAAGATGGATGGCGGTCCGGAGGGCCGGGCCGTGAGCGGTGGAGCTAATAGAATGGGGCGAACATCGAACTTC
>WNFB01004343.1_pt1 | contig 15199 bp, 10 predicted proteins | sample 5400501 | NCBI WGS metagenome assembly WNFB01 (sample SAMN13153341, study PRJNA577476) | soil metagenome | isolation source: 200 cm saprolite under Douglas fir tree site 2 hole 1 | place: USA:California | collected 2015-04-18
AGATGAACTTCGCCAGGCCCTTCTCCGCACTGACCTTGGTCAACGCCGCGGTCAACGTCGTCTTGCCGTGGTCCACGTGCCCGATCGTCCCGATATTCACGTGCGGCTTCCGCCGCTCATATTTCGCCTTCGCCATACCCGCTCCCTTCCGTCCTCACTCAAGAATCAATTCGACTACTCACCCCGATACTTGGCAATGATGGCCTCTGAAATCTGCCGAGGCACCGGCTCATATCGGTCAAACTCCATACTATAGGTGGCACGGCCCTGCGTTCGAGACCGAAGATCGGTCGCATACCCGAACATTTCACTGAGCGGCACCGACGCATCAATGATCTGCGCAGCAGCCCGCGACTTCATTCCCTGGATCTTGCCGCGACGACCATTCAAATTGCCGATCACATCGCCCATAAACTCCTGAGGAACCACAACCTCCACCTTCATGATCGGCTCAAGCAACACCGGATCGGCTCTCTTACAGGCATCGAGAAATGCCATCGACCCGGCGATTTTAAACGCCATTTCATTGGAGTCGACGTCATGAAACGACCCATCGATCACCATAACCCGAACATCGCGAAGCGGATACCCCGCGATCACGCCAGAATCAAGCCGTTCCTTCACACCCTTTTCAATCGCCGGGATGAACTCTCTCGGAATAGAGCCGCCGACGGTCTTATTGATGAACTCCAAGCCTTTGCCAGATTCAGCAGGCTCGACCGTCAACACGACATGTCCATACTGGCCACGACCACCGGTCTGCTTAATGTACTTCGCCTCAGCTTCAGCCTTCTTGCGAATCGTTTCCCGAAAGGCCACCTCTGGCTTTCCGACATTGGCTTCCACCTTGAATTCACGCAGCATGCGATCGACGATGATTTCCAGATGCAGTTCTCCCATCCCGGCAATGATGGTCTGAGCGGTCTCTTCATCCGTCTTCACCCGGAACGATGGATCTTCCTGCGCCAACTTCTGGAGCGCGAACCCCATCTTCTCTTGATCTTGCTTGGTTTTTGGCTCAATCGCCATTGCGATGACCGGCTCAGGGAACTTCATGACTTCGAGCAGGACCTGCTGCTTTTCATCCGCCAGCGTGTCTCCGGTCGTCGCCCCTTTTAGTCCGACGGCCGCAACAATATCACCCGCATAGGCCACATCAATGTCTTCCCGCTTGTTCGCATGCATCTTCAGAAGACGTCCGACACGATCCCTCGTCCCCTTCGTCACATTCGCGACGGACGTTCCCGTCTTCAGCGTGCCCGAATACACCCGCAGAAAGGTGAGCTGACCCGCGAACGGATCTGTCATAATCTTGAAGGCTAAGGCTGCAAACGGCTCACTATCTGACGGACGTCGCTTCACTTCCTGTCCGGTATTCGGATCAATCCCGGTCACCGATTCGACATCAAGTGGGGACGGAAGGAAATCCACAACTCCATCCAACAGTTGCTGGACACCCTTGTTCTTGAAAGCCGATCCGCACAGAATAGGAGTCATCTTCATCGAAATCACGCCGGCCCGAATGGCTCGGCGGATCTCCTCTTCCGTTAAGGGCTGACCATTGAGATACTTCTCCATTGCTTTTTCGTCGAATTCAGCGACCGCATCCACCATTTTGCCGCGGTATTCCTTGGCTCGGTCGAGCAGATCAGCCGGAATTTCATCGATTTTATACTTGGCGCCAAGCGTCTCGTCATCATACACATAGGCCTTCATGGTCACGAGATCGATCGACCCCCTGAATTCAGACTCTCGGCCGATAGGGATCTGAATCGGAACAGGGTTTGCGCCCAACCGATCGATCATCGTCTGCACACTAGCATAAAAATCTGCGCCGATTCGGTCCATCTTGTTCATGAACGCAATCCTCGGCACACTATACTTATCCGCCTGCCGCCAGACCGTCTCAGATTGCGGCTCAACTCCCTGCACGGAGTCAAACACCGCCACAGCCCCGTCGAGCACCCGAAGCGACCGCTCGACCTCAATCGTAAAATCGACATGCCCTGGGGTATCGATGATATTAACGCGATGGTCGCGCCAGAAACAGGTCGTCGCAGCAGCCGTAATCGTAATGCCGCGTTCCCTCTCCTGCTCCATCCAATCCATCGTCGCCGCGCCTTCGTGAACCTCACCCATCTTGTGTGAGATCCCGGTGTAGTAGAGAATACGCTCGGTTGTCGTTGTCTTACCGGCATCAATGTGAGCCATGATGCCGATGTTCCGAGTTTGCTCTAATGGTGATTGACGCGCCACGTACTTCCCCTAAAAATAGATATGCCGCAACCCGAGCCAGTGAAACGCTGCGACTTACAATCACCCGCGTGAGCGGATCGCAGCACGGCCGAGCTGCAGCACAGAACGACGCTACCAGCGATAGTGCGCGAATGCCTTATTGGCTTCCGCCATCCGATGCACGTCTTCCCGCTTCTTAACCGCCGCCCCCGTATTGTTCGATGCGTCCAGCAACTCAGCCGCGAGCTTCTCTCGCATGCTCTTACCGCCGCGAGAACGCGAATATTCCGCCAACCATCGGAGAGCCAGCGACATCCGGCGAGCCGGACGAATTTCTACCGGTACCTGATACGAGGCACCACCCACCCGACGGGACTTCACCTCAACGACCGGCTTCACATTATCAATCGCCGTCCGGAACACCTTGAGTGGATCGTTGCCGGTCTTCTCCTGAATGACATCGAAGGCTCCATAGCAAATGCGCTCGGCCGTACTCTTCTTTCCACCCGACATCAGGATATTCAAAAACTTCCCGACGAGCTTATCTCGATATCGCACATCAGGGAGAGGGTCGCGGTGGTCTAAAAATCTAGTCCTTGGCATGCGTCATTCACTCTCTCGTTACCAACTGTAATAATCGTCCTACTTGGGACGCTTCGCTCCATACTTAGAACGACTCTGCTTTCGATCCACCACACCGACGGCATCAAGGGCACCTCTGACGATGTGATAGCGCACACCAGGCAAGTCCTTCACACGGCCACCACGCACGAGCACAATGGAGTGCTCCTGGAGATTGTGGCCGACACCAGGGATGTATGTCGTGACTTCCATCCCATTCGTCAACCGGACACGCGCAACTTTACGCAGCGCCGAGTTCGGCTTCTTGGGCGTTGAGGTATAGACACGAAGACATACGCCACGCTTCTGCGGACAGGACTTGAGTGCGGGGCTCTTGGTCTTCGCGTGCGCCAGCTGGCGACCTTTTCTGACTAACTGATTAATGGTTGGCATTAGTACTTCACTCTCATCTTCGGCACAGTTTGACCGCTTTCCTCAACCCTTCAAGGGCAAAGCCGGAGGATTGTAGTGAGCATTGATCGCGGTGTCAAGCCTTCTCCCAGCACCGCATGCATTACGAGCGAGCAGGCTCTCCCGATCCCGTCGCTACGCCCTCGTGCGTAAGCGCCGCAGCATCTCCCTGACCAACAATCACGGGCTCAGGCTTGGGGCTAATGACAAAGGTATCCCGATACTCTTCGAAGCCGGTTCCAGCTGGAATCAAGCGACCGACGATGACATTTTCTTTCAGGCCCAACAGATTATCAACGCGCCCGTTGATCGCAGCTTCCGTCAAGACACGTGTGGTCTCCTGGAATGAGGCTGCCGAGATAAAGCTATCAGTAGTCAATGCTGCCTTGGTAATACCCAGCAATACCGGCTTCCCAAGACCCGGCTGCCCACCCTTAGCCAACACTCGCTCATTCTCCTCGTCAAATAACATCTTGCTGACTTGACTGCCGGGCAAGAATTCCGTATCGCCAGGATCTTCGATTCTGACCTTGCGCAGCATCTGTCGCACAATGATCTCGATGTGCTTGTCATTGATTGTCACACCTTGCAGCCGATAGACATCCTGCACTTCATCGACGAGATACTTTTGCAACTCGTTCGGGCCCAGCACATCGAGGATGTCGTGCGGATTGGCCGATCCATCCATCAACGGCTCACCGGCCCTGACCCAATCACCCTCATGCACGTTGACGTGCTTGCCCTTGGGTATGAAGTATTCTTTCACATCACCCATCTTATTATTGACCAGCACTTTGCGCATGCCCTTCACGAAACCATCGTACGACACTTCGCCATCGATCTCGCTGATGACGGCCGTCTCCTTCGGCTTTCTGGCCTCGAACAACTCAGCCACGCGAGGCAGACCACCAGTAATGTCTTTCGTCTTGGTCGTCTCCCGCGGAATCTTGGCCAACACATCACCGGGAGTGACCACTGCGCCTTTTTCGACGAAGATATGCGCCCCGACCGGGAGCAGATAGCGAGCCACGTTTGCCGCCGCTGCAACCTTGGCAGTCTTTCCACCCTCATCCTTGATCGACACGCGTGGACGCAACGTCGCGCCACTATGCTCAACGATGACCTTGCGGGAGAGGCCGGTGACTTCATCGAATTCTTCCTTCATGGAGACACCTTCGACGATGTCCCCATACGCCACCTTACCGCCGACCTCAGTGAGGATGGTCAGTGAGTACGGATCCCATTCGACCAATTTCTGGCCCACCTCAACGCGACCACCATTTTTCACCTTGATCTTGGCACCGTAGACGACCCCGTATTTCTCGCGCTCACGTCCAGTCTCATCGACAATGGCAATCTTGGCGTTCCGATTCATGACGACCCATTCACCCTCTTTATTCTGGACCGCAATCCCGGCGTTATGGAAGTCGGCATTCTTCTTGGCATCGAAGCTCATGAACTTGATGGTACCGGCGTGCTTGGCTTCGGTCACCGTCTGCTCAACCACTTTACTCGCCGTTCCACCGATGTGGAACGTCCGCATGGTCAGCTGTGTTCCCGGCTCACCGATCGACTGTGCCGCAATGACACCAACGGGCTCGCCTTTTTCGACCAACCGCCCGCGGGCCAAATCGCGCCCATAACACGATCGACAGACTCCACGGCGTGACTGACAGGTCAGCACCGAACGAATCTTGACGTGGTCGACCGCAGCTTCTACGATCGCCTTTGTCCGGTCCTCGTCAATCTCCTCATTGAACGACACAATGATCTCACCTGTCACTGGATCACGAATATCTTCTGCCGCCAACCGTCCCAACACCCGTTCTTCGATCGGCTGAATGATTTCGCCCCCCTCGACCAATGCGCTCACAATGATGCCATCGGTGGTGCCGCAATCGATTTCATTGATAATCACATCCTGTGCGATATCCACCAAGCGACGTGTGAGATAACCGGAGTTTGCAGTCTTCAACGCCGTGTCGGCCAACCCCTTACGGGCACCGTGCGTTGAAATGAAGTACTGCAACACCGTTAATCCTTCGCGGAAGTTGGCGGTAATCGGAGTCTCGATAATTTCACCGGACGGCTTCGCCATCAATCCGCGCATACCACCCAACTGGCGGATCTGCTGCGAGCTTCCTCGAGCGCCGGAATCCGCCATCATGAAGATTGGATTGAAGGACTCGGCCTTGCTCGGATCGCCACCCGCGCCCAATTCCTTCATCATTTCATTGGCAATCTGTTCAGTCACATGGGCCCAGATGTCGATCACCTTGTTATAGCGTTCGCCGTTGGTGATCAACCCCTCGGCATACTGCCGTTCGATCTCCGTGACCTCATGCTGAGCCTTCCCCAGCAATTCTTGCTTCTTGGTCGGAATATGCATGTTGTCGATGCAGATCGAGATACCGGCACGCGTGGCATACTCGAACCCCGTGTCCTTAACCTTGTCGAGGAACGTGACAGTCTCACGATGACCACACTGGCGATAGACGGTATCGATGAGCTTGGTCATTTCCTTCTTGGTCATGAGCTTATTCGCGTTGGCGAAAGGCAATCCTGGAGGGAGCACGTCCGACAAGATGACTCGCCCGACGGTGGTCTGAACGAGATCCCCCTCGATCCGCACCTTGATCCGCGCATGCTCTTCCAATTCTCGCGAATCAAACGCAATGCGCACTTCCTCCGGTGAGCCGAACACTTTCCCCTCTCCCTTGCATCCTGCACGTTCTTTGGTCAGCCAATAACAGCCGAGCACCATGTCCTGCGACGGCACCGCAATCGGCTTGCCGTTGGCGGGCGAGAGAATGTTATTGATCGACATCAGCAGCACGCGTGCCTCGACCTGCGCTTCGACCGACAGCGGAACGTGGACCGCCATCTGGTCACCGTCGAAGTCAGCGTTGAATGCGGCGCAAACCAGCGGATGCAGCCGGATGGCCTTGCCTTCAACCAACACGGGATCAAACGCCTGGATACCGAGACGGTGCAACGTCGGTGCACGGTTCAGCAACACAGGATGTTCGCGAATCACCTCGTCAAGCACGTCCCACACTTCCGGCCGTTCTTTTTCGACCAAGCGTTTGGCACTCTTGATCGTCGTCGCCGCGCCTCGCTCCTCCAGCTTGTGGAAGATAAAGGGCTTGAAGAGTTCGAGCGCCATCTTCTTGGGCAACCCGCATTGATGCAGCCGAAGCTCTGGTCCCACGACGATGACGGTTCGGCCCGAATAATCGACCCGTTTACCGAGCAGGTTTTGGCGAAAGCGCCCCTGTTTCCCCTTCAGCATATCGCTCAACGATTTGAGCGGCCGCTTGTTGGGTCCACGAATCGCGCGACCGCGACGACCGTTATCGAAGAGAGCATCAACCGCTTCCTGCAACATCCGCATTTCGTTTCGGATGATCACGCCCGGCGCCTTCAGCTCGATCAGCCGCTTCAGGCGATTATTCCGATTGATGACTCGGCGGTACAGATCGTTCAGATCCGATGTCGCAAAACGTCCGCCGTCCAGCGGCACGAGTGGGCGCAATTCCGGTGGTAGCACCGGAATCACATCCATGATCATCCACTCAGGCATGTTTCCAGACTTGCGGAAGGCCTCGATGACTTTCAGTTGCTTCGCGTATTTCTTCTTCAGCGCTGCGGAGGCCGATGTCTTCGCCTTAGCCTTGATCTCATCCCATTTAGCATTGATGTCGATCTTGCGGAGCAACTCCCGAATGGCATCGGCACCGATACCGACTTTGTAGGAACCGGGGCTGTATCCAGATTGGAGCGAGCGAAGCTTTTCCTCCGAGACCAGCTCCTTTTCCGTCAAATCTGTCGATCCTGGATCGACACAGACATAGCTCTCGAAATAGAGAATCCGCTCCAGTCCTTTGAGGCTCATGTCGAGCAAGGTTCCGATCCGGCTCGGCACACCCTTGAGGAACCAAATATGTGCGACCGGTGCCGCGAGCTCGATATGGCCCATGCGCTCTCGGCGGACTTTGGACTGAATGACCTCGACACCGCACTTGTCACAGACAATGCCGCGGTGCTTCATGCGCTTGTACTTGCCGCAGTTGCACTCCCAATCCTTGATCGGGCCAAAAATCTTCGCGCAAAACAGTCCGTCTTTTTCCGGCTTAAACGACCGGTAATTGATGGTCTCCGGCTTCTTCACTTCGCCATAAGACCACGACCGAATTTTTTCGGGTGACGCGATCCGGATCCGCATCGAATCGAATGAAACCGCATCGCGCGGCTTCTCAAACAATGTATAGACGCCTTCCAAAGTAGTGACCTCCTCTGATGCCGACCGCTAGGGCCGGCACACAAATAGGTTAGTCTTGCGACTTGACCAGTTCGACGTCGAGTCCCAAACTCTGCAGCTCTTTGACCAAAACGTTAAACGACTCGGGCAATCCAGGCTCTAGGAACGGCTCACCCTTGACGATCGCTTCGTACATCCTGGATCGGCCTGGTACGTCGTCTGATTTTACCGTCAAGAACTCTTGCAGCGTGGAAGCAGCGCCATAGGCCTGCAACGCCCACACTTCCATTTCTCCCAACCGCTGGCCGCCGAATTGGGCCTTGCCGCCGAGCGGCTGCTGGGTGACGAGCGAATAGGGGCCGATCGACCGTGCGTGAATCTTGTCGTCGACCAAGTGGTGGAGCTTTAAGACATACATGTAACCGACCGTGACGGGGCTGCCAAACATTTCCCCGGTTCGGCCGTCCATCAGCATGGTTTGCCCGCTGGTCGGCAAGTTCGCCTTCTTGAGCAATTCCTTAATCTCCGTTTCTGACGCTCCATCGAACACCGGGCTAGCCACCTTGATCCCCAATGCCCTAGCCGCCCAACCCAGGTGAGTTTCTAGAATCTGACCGACGTTCATGCGGGACGGCACACCGAGCGGATTCAGCACAATTTCTACCGGCGTCCCATCCGGCAAGCACGGCATGTCTTCCTCGGGCAAGACCCGAGAGACCACGCCTTTGTTTCCATGCCGCCCGGCCATCTTGTCGCCGACCTGAATCTTGCGCTTCATCGACACATAGACCTTGACGAGCTTGATCACGCCAGGCGGGAGCTCATCGCCCCGCTTCAGACGTCCAACCTTCTCGTCGTACAGCGTCTGAAGGATTTCGATCTGCTCCTTCGCCCGCCGCTCGACGTCCTCCAGCTCTTTCTGCTCGTCAGGATCGCTCAGAATGATGTAGCGGACAGTCTCATCCGGCAGCCGCTTGAGAATCTCTGCGGTCAGCTTGCCCTTCTTCTTCAGAATAACATCGCCGCTCTCAGGATCCATCAAGTCACGGCCGACCACCTTCCCCAGCAACAGTTTTCTGATCTTCTTCGTTTTTTCTTCGTCAATGATACGAAGCTCCTCGTGGTGATCACGCTGGAGCTTCATCGCATCTTCGCTTTCGATACTCTTGGATCGTTCGTCCTTATCGAGCCCCTTGCGCGAGAAGATTTTTACGTCAACGACGATGCCCTCGACGCCCGGCGGCACCGTTAACGATGTATCCTTCACATCGCCCGCTTTCTCACCGAAGATGGCCCGCAGCAGTTTTTCTTCCGGCGTGAGCTGTGTTTCGCCTTTCGGCGTCACCTTCCCGACCAGAATATTTCCAGGCTTAACCTCGGCCCCGATACGGATAATCCCGCTCTCGTCGAGATCGCGAAGCGCTTCTTCTCCGACGTTCGGGATGTCGCGAGTAATGTCTTCCTTCCCCAACTTGGTATCGCGGGCCTCCACCTCGAATTCCTCAATGTGAATCGAGGTGAACGCATCCTCCCGCACCAGTTTTTCACTCAACAGAATGGCGTCTTCAAAGTTGTATCCACCCCAGGGCATGAAGGCGACGAGAATATTCTTACCTAATGCCAGTTCGCCGTGATCGATGGCGGGACCATCAGCCAAGACCTGTCCCACTTTCACTGGCTGCCCAAGCCGAACCACTGGCGTCTGCGTGATGGTCGTGCTCTGATTCGATCGCTGGAACTTGATCAGATCGTACACGTCCAAGCCGGCATCATTCCTTTTCCGACCTTCTTTTGAGTCGGCACGCACGACGATCCTCGTGGCATCCACGCTTTCCACGACACCAGCACGCCGGGCTTGCACGACATAGCCCGAATCACGCGCGACCACGGTTTCCATTCCCGTACCGACTAACGGAGCCTCCGACTTGAGCAGCGGCACCGCTTGACGTTGCATGTTTGATCCCATCAAGGCACGGTTGGCGTCGTCGTGTTCCAAGAACGGCACCAAGGCCGTGGCCACGCTCACCACCTGTTTCGGCGACACGTCCATGTATTCGATCTTGTCTGAGGTGGCTGTTACAAAATCTCCGGCAGCTCGCGCCGAGATGGTTTCTGACACCAGACGACCAGAAGCATCCAGTTTCGAGTTCGCCTGCGCGATGATATACTTGTCCCCTTCGATCGCAGAAAGAAACTCGATTTCGTCAGTGACCCGCCCCTTCACCACTTTACGATAGGGCGCTTCGATAAACCCAAACTTATTGATGCGCGCATAGGTCGCCAGCGACGTGATCAAGCCGATGTTCGGGCCTTCCGGCGTTTCGATCGGACAAATACGGCTATAGTGCGAAGGATGGACGTCGCGAACTTCGAACCCCGCTCGCTCCCTGGTTAACCCGCCGGGACCGAGCGCGGAAAGCCGCCGCTTGTGTGTAATTTCTGCAAGCGGATTCGTTTGGTCCATGAACTGAGACAACTGGCTGCTGCTGAAGAACTCTTTCACGGCAGCGACAACGGGCTTCGCATTGATCAAATCGTGCGGTAGCACTGTTTCCATATCCAGTAGGTTCATCCGCTCCTTGATGCTGCGCTCCATGCGGACCAGCCCGAGTCGGAACTGGTTTTCCAACAACTCACCGACCGAACGGACACGACGATTGCCCAGATGGTCGATGTCGTCGATTTCGCCCTTGCCCAGCTTCAAGTTCACGAGATAGCGGATCACCTCGACCATGTCCTGCGCCGTCAGCGTCCGCTGCTCCAACGGCAGATCGAGGGCCAGTTTCTTGTTCAACTTCAAGCGCCCGACCGGCGAAAGATCGTACCGCTTGGAATTCATGAACAGATTGTCGAAGAGTGCTCGTGCCGTGTCGACTGAGGGTGTTTCTCCCGGCCGTAAGCGACGATAGATCTCGACCATCGCCTCCTCTTTCGAGGCAGTCTTATCCATCTCCAGCGTATCCAGGATCACCGGCGTCGACGTGACCGTATCAAAGTAGATCGCCTTGAATTCTTCGATATCGCTCTCGAGCAGCGCCTCGACGATCTCAGCGGTGAGCCGCTGATTTCTTTCGGCTATCTTGTTCTTCTTTGAATCCACCAGTTCGGTCAGCACCGCGCGGCCGACCAACTCGCTCGGCGCAAGCGGGATTTCCTTCACGCCGGCCGCCTTGAGCTTCGCAATGAGCCCCTTCGTGAGCTTGGCGCCTTCCCGTACCAATGGTTCCTTGCCACCCTTTTCTAACACTTCCGCCGAGCAGCGCAGACCATGATGAATCTCGGGGTCGAGCTTCCGCAGCATCTTGCCCTTGACGATCCGAATCTCCTCGACCGGGTAATACATCTTGAGCAAATCGTCGCTCGAAAACCCGAAGGCCTTCAAAAGAATAGTCGTCGGCATTTTCCGCCGACGGTCGATGCGCACATAGAGAATGTCGCGAGCATCGAACTCAAAATCCAGCCACGATCCGCGATAGGGAATGATCCTGGCGGAATACAGCACCTTACCGCTAGAGTGCGTCCGGCCCTTATCGTGCGTAAAGGATGCACCGGGGGACCGATGCAGCTGGCTTACCACCACACGTTCCGTGCCGTTGACAATGAAGGTTCCCCGCTCCGTCATGAGCGGGAGCTCGCCGACGTAGACTTCCTGTTCTCGGACGTCGAGCACCTTTTTCTTGGAACCCTTATCTTCCTTGTCGAATACGACCAAGCGTACCCGGAGCTTCAGCGGAACGGCAAAGGTCATCCCCTGCTCAAGGCATTCCCGCTCATCGTACTTAGGGGTGCCGAGCGTGTAACTCGTAAACTCCAATACGGCCGTATTGTTGTAATCCGGAATCGGAAAGACACTCGCCAGGGCTGCCTGGAGCCCATGATCTTTACGACGTTCCGGCTCGACCTCCCGCTGAAGGAATTCTTCATAGGAGCGCTTCTGGATCTCAATAAGATCAGGAATTTCGATGCTACTATGAATGCGAGAGTAGTCTTTCCGCTCGATGAACTCTTGCAGAGTCGTTTCGGACATTCTCCGGTCCTCCACTACAATGGTCAGGCTTGGGCGCCCGCACATGGCAGGCACCCACAGATACTAGAGACTGGTCAAATCGAGGCTACTTGATCTCGACCTTGGCACCGCTCTCTTCGAGCTTCTTCTTCATGGTGTCGCATTCTTCCTTCGTGACACCAGTCTTCACGGGCTTTGGCGCACCTTCGACCAGATCCTTAGCTTCCTTCAAACCGAGGCTGGTGAGTTCGCGGACGACCTTAATGACTTGGATTTTCTTGTCCGCCGGAGCAGACACGAGCACGACGTCGAACGCTGTCTTCTCCTCGGCTGCCGCTGCTGCGCCCCCACCCGCGGCGGGAGCGGCGGCGGCGACCGGTGCGGCAGCAGTAACGCCGAAGCGGGCCTCTAACCCCTTCACCAGTTCAGCCAAATCGAGCACACTCATCGTCTCAATGGCCTTGATCAACTCTTCCTGTGACAATTTTGCTGTTGTCGTTGACATGTCCCCTTCTCCTTTTCGTTTGTCCTGAATGGCTGCAATGACTCTCACAAATTTCGACAAGACCGCACTGAGCGTATAAACCAGACCACGCGCTGGTCCCTGCATGGCCGACAACAACATTGCAATGAGGACTTCCTTCTTCGGTAGCTTCGCGACAGCCGCTAATTCAGCCGGCTGCACTACCTTGCCCTCCAACACACCGATGGTGATCTTAATCTTCTGTTCGCGCTTCTCCGCCAGAATAAAATCCCGAAGGATCTTGGCCGGGAGCACCGGATCGTCATAGCCGATCACCAACCCTGTTGGTCCCTTTAGGTACGTCTTCACCCCAGAAAGGATCGTACCCTCAGCAGCACGGGCAGCCAACGTGTTCTTGACAACCTTGTATTCGGCTTTGGCACCTCGCAATAGCTTGCGAAGTTCCGTGACCTGGTTTACGGAGAGCCCGGCACTTTCGGTGACAATGGCAAGCCGTGCACGACCAAATGTCTCCATCAATTCCGCAACCGCCATCGCCTTCTCGTCCTTATTCATAATCAAACCCTTCCCCTTCCGCGCGGCAACACCCCAACTAACTCCATATCACCGCCTCAAGAACCGCAGCCGCGTTCTCATAGAGCTGCTCAGGCTTAAACGACACTTTCCCGACAGGCACTTGAACGATCCCGGCTTTTTCAACTTTGTACTCCACACGGCCTTTCCGAATTTCTGACACGGCCTTGCCGACATCAAAGGTGACGGTCCCGGTCTTCGGATTAGGCATGAGGCCACGGGGCCCCAGTGCCTTTCCGAGCTTCCCGACGGCCGCCATGAGATCCGGCGTCGAGATGGCGCAATCGAAGTCCATCCATCCGCCCTTGATCTTCTCCATCAGGTCATCGGACCCGACATAATCAGCGCCGGCTTGCCGTGCCTCCTGCTCCTTCTCACCCTTGGCAAAGACCAACACGCGAATCTTCTTCCCCGTGCCATGCGGCAGCGAGGTCGTGCCACGCACCATTTGGTCAGCCCGCTTCGGATCGACGCCCAGTCGAAGCGCCAGATCGACGGATTCATCGAACTTGGTGTAGGCCGACCGCTTCACCGCATCGACCGCCTCGCGCAAAGCATAGGTCCGAGGCTCAAGCTTTTCTACTGCCGCTCTCATCTTCTTTCCCATTGCGCTTCCTCTCTTTTCTCAACACTCGCCACAGAAGGCGGGCTTCACTCGCGCGCATTGTTTTCACCCGCCCGCCCTGAGCGCGCCTGGACGCGCTCTTAACCCAGGCGAGCACTGTTTCATCCTGCCTGTTCTGCGAGCACAGAGGTCCATCCAATCCGCCTCGATTACCCTTGAACCACTACTCCCATACTGCGCGCCGTCCCTTCTATGATCTTGATCGCCCCCGCGAGATCGACGGCATTGAGATCCGTCATTTTCTTTTGCGCGATCTCACGCAACTGCGCCTTTGTGATCTTCCCAACCTTGTCTTTCTGGGGAACGCCTGATCCCTTAATGATTCCCGCCGCCTTCTTCAAGAGGTCGGACGCCGGCGGAGTTTTCATCACAAAGGTAAACGACCGGTCCTTATAGACCGTAATGACCACCGGGATGATGCTATCGCCCTCTTTCTGTGTTTTCGCGTTGAACTGTTTGCAAAATTCCATGATGTTGACGCCGTGCTGACCCAGCGACGGCCCGACCGGGGGAGCAGGGTTTGCTTTCCCAGCTGGAATCTGCAACTTAATCTGTGCCGATACTTCCTTCGCCATGTCCTACACTCCTACGCGCGTTCGACCATTTCGGAGGCTAAATCCGCTCCACTTGCAAAAACCCAAGCTCCACCGGAGTGGAGCGCCCAAAAATACTGACCAGGACTTTAAGCCGACCATGGTCCTGAGCCACCTCGTCCACCACACCATTAAATCCGAGAAACGGACCATCAATAATCCGCACATTATCCGTCTTGATGAATTTGACCTGTTCGCGTGGCCCGGATGCTCCCACATCAACCTGCTTCAATAGCGACTCTACCTCGTCCGTCGACAAGGGTGTAGGCTGCGCACCAGCGCCGACAAATCCCGTGACCTTCGGCGTCTCTTTGATCATCTGTAAGGTTTCATCGATGAGCGGGGACTCCAACTCCACAATCACATACCCGGGGAAAAACTTCCGTCGAGACGTTCGGCGCTTGCCATCCTTGATCTCAATCACATCCTCCGTCGGCACGAGTACCTGTCCCAGCTTTTCGACCAATCCCATTTGATTGGCCCGTTCGAGCAAACTGGTCTTCACCCGCCCCTCAAAGCCTGCGTAGGTATGAATGACGTACCAATTCTTTGACATGCCCTACCCTCGGATCATTGGTTGATATGCGCCACGCGGCGACTTTCACTTCCAGATACCTGACTCACAGAATCTTGCTCACTAGCCATACGAGAACCGAGTCGACGAACGACAGATACAGGGACATGATGATGCAAAAGACAATGACCACCGTCGTGGACCCGATCGTTTCGGCCCGAGTCGGAAACGACACTTTTTTCAACTCCCCGCGCACATCACTGAAGAACTCTCGAATAGAATCCGTAAACTTCCTGAACATGCGCACCTCACCTTCGCTCTTGATAGAGAGAGAACGCGCCTCTCCTCACCTCGTCCAACCTCCCCGCTCTGCTACCGACCTGCTCTCAATCCAGCCGCCCGTATTGAGCCTGACCCATCCACTACGCAGCGATTGGCAGGGGCACTAGGATTTGAACCCAGACTCTCGGTTTTGGAGACCGATGTGCTACCATTGACACCATGCCCCTACGACGGCTGGCAACCCAGCCATTGGCCGGCAGCCCAACTTACTTCACTTCCTTATGGGCAATGTGTTTTCGGCAGAACTTGCAGAACTTATTCCGCTCCAGCCGATCCGGATCGTTCTTCTTATTCTTCATGGTGGAATAGTTTCGTTGCTTGCAGATCGTGCATGCCAAATCAATGATCTCTCGCATCTCGATACTCCCATGCTGTAATGCGACAGCAGTCAGATTTACGCCAGAATTTCGGTGACGACGCCGGAGCCGACGGTCTTGCCGCCCTCGCGCACCGCGAACCGCAACCCTTGATCCATCGCGATGGGGCTAATCAGCTCGCCCGTGACACTCACATTGTCCCCCGGCATGACCATCT
>WNFB01002830.1_pt1 | contig 15197 bp, 6 predicted proteins | sample 5400501 | NCBI WGS metagenome assembly WNFB01 (sample SAMN13153341, study PRJNA577476) | soil metagenome | isolation source: 200 cm saprolite under Douglas fir tree site 2 hole 1 | place: USA:California | collected 2015-04-18
ATTGATCCAGGGTGTCAGCGCGTACCTTTTCTAAATTGACGCCCAGGCTTTCGAGCACCCCTACCGCAATCCCATCCCCCTGACGTACTATTCCCAGAAGCAGATGCTCCGTCACTATATTCTGTTGATTTAGCCTGCGTGCTTCATCAACGCTCAGTTCAATCACCTTTTTTGCCCGTGGAGTAAGGCCAATTTCTCCAAGTATAATGCGATCTCCACGGCCAATAATATGCTCGACCGCTTCACGAGCCTTCTCTATTTCAATGCCCAGGTGATTTAAAACTTTCGCGGCCCCTCCCCCGGTCTCGCGCAAGAGGCCAAGCAGGAGATGTTCCGTGCCGATATAATTGTGCTGGAAGAGTTGCGCCTCTTCCTGGGCAAACCTCAACACGTTTCTTGCCAGTGTATCAAATTTTACGCTGTTGCCACCCTGCCCGCTACTTTGCTGATCAGGCGCGCTCACATCTGGATTGCTGGCCACTTCTTCGCCTGCTAGTCTGGAAGAGAGCGATACATCTTTTTGGCCTGCCTCCGTGCCGCTTACCTGGGAGAGTACCATAATTGTCTGGCCCCGTACTTTCTCCAGGTTGACGCCCAGACTTTCGAGCACTCCCGCCGCGATCCCTTCTCCCTCACGAACCAGGCCCAACAGCAGGTGTTCCGTGCCAATATAATGGTGATTCAAACGACGAGCCTCGTCAACCGCCAGCTCGATCACTTTCTTTGCACGCGGAGTAAGGCCAATCTCGCCAAGCACAATGCGGTCTCCACGGCCAATAATAAATTCAACCGCATTACGTACCGTGCTCAGTTGCACGCCAAGGTTGGTTAATACTTTCGCGGCAACCCCTTCCCCCTCGCGTACAAGCCCGAGCAGGAGATGCTCCGTGCCGATATAATTATGCTGGAAGCGTTGTGCCTCTTCCTGGGCCAGGCTCAGTACCTTCCTGGCACGCTCCGTGAATTTATCAAACCTATCTCTATCTTTCACCAGTAATTACCCCTCTTTCGGTCGTAGGGGCCCGAATGATCGCGCCCAAATTGATCTCTCAATGTCTCAGATACGTTACTTCATTACGTTCATTTCAGTGGTGAAATGTAGTGGCACCCCTCCTGCTCCCCTTGCCCGCAGGCAATGCGGGTGCCAGGCCCGGCTCTTCAAAAACAATTCAACATAACCAGGGGTAGCGCAGGTAGCCCAAGCATATCACGTAAATGTACAAGTAAGCAATAGGCAAATTCTTCCAGGAATGAACGCCATATCATTGTAGGCTTGTAAAGTAGTGGCTGTACACTCGCTAGCCACCTCAGCCACGCGGTACTTGACAGCAGAGCATTTCAGGTACGAAAATACATATCAAGCAGAACTAAAGAAAGTAACAAAAATTGTAACCTGACCAGGGACATAAACGTTCTATAAACACAACAGAGTAAACAGCGGAAAATTGCCACACTATGCAACAATACAACAGAAACATAGCTACACCAAACACACTATCTGCAACCAATGGTACCTCTACTGAACAGCAACTGACTACCGGAATGCCTGTCAATGTACAAGAGGCCGCTCGCGCAGCGGAACGGGCACGCCTGCGCCAGGGTATCATGCATGTACGTATTCGCCACTTCTACTGCACCCTGGAGGAAAGGTTCGACCCCTCTCTGCTAGGACAGTCCTTCGTCGTAGGCACAGGCACAGGCCGCCCCAATGAACCTGGGCGCGTCATCGATGCCTCTCCTGCCGCTATGCGCCTGGGCGTCAGCCCTGGTATGCCGTTGCGACGCGCACATCGCATCGCACCGCGTACCCGCTTCCTGCCTGCCTCCTACGACCGCTATCAGCCGGTGCTCAAGCAGTTGCGAGAACGCTATCGAGCCTATTCACGTATCGTCGAGTCAGTACCCATTGCCGACACCTTCATCGACCTGCGCGGCTGCGAACTTCTCTTCGACTCGCCCGTCTCCCTGGCCGAACGTCTCTGCGCGGAAATCGCCGAAATGGGCTTAACCGCCCTCATCGGTATTGCCAACGGCAAAGCCATCGCTGAACTCGCCGCCCTTATGAGTCGCAAAGATCGGCGCCAGGGCGTACTCTATATCCCCCCTGGCCGCGAAGCATCTTTTGTACAGACCCTGCCACTCTCTATGCTTTTACAACTGCGGGCAGCAGGAACAGGCGTCCCCAGTGCCTTGCCCGACCTGGGAGAACAGGAAGAACATTCCGCCTCTCGCCCGCCAGAGGTAGAGGGCAAGAGCGAACAGGTCGACTCAGTGGCGGTCGCTGAACTGGTGGCCCATCTGCGAGATTTTGGTGTAACCACCTTCGCCCAAATCGCCACCTTGACCGAAGAAGGATTGCGCCGCCGCCTGGGCCGCCTGGGATCATGGGTCTACCAGGTCGCCTGTGGTGAAGACACCAGCCTCGTCGTACCCGACGCTCCTCCCCTCAGCCAGAATGCTCGCGTGCGTTTTCATCATCCAGCCGACGCCGACGAGACCTGCGCCGCCATACGCAAGCTTGCCAACTACCTGGGAGAACGCCTCAAAGAGCAGCGACTCAAAGGCCAGGTCATCGCCCTCATGCTCTGGCCACATACCTTTGTCCGTCGCGAAACGCGCAGGCTCGTCTTCGATGAAGAGGGCGAAGAGGTCGCCGTCACCGCCGCCGAGGAAACGATTGGTGGCCAGATGATCCTTTCACGTCATACAGATGAGGCAGACATTATCGTCAATCATGCCCTGATGCTCTTTGCCCATTACCACCATTCCGCCAATCGCTACCTGCAGGTGCAACTGCGTATTGGAGATATTGTGGCCGTCACCCAGGCCTACTATCCACCTCCCGCCCGCGCCAGAGGCAGAGCAACACGAAAATTATAAAAAATTACTTTAAGCGGGCAAGCTGCGATTGGACTTTTCCCGCGGGAAAAGTCCAATCGCAGCTTGCCCGCTTAAAGTAATTGAATCACTCATGGCTTTGATCGGTATAGTTCGGGTCAAAGTCCTTCAGCTTGACTTTGCTGTTCTCGTTAATCCTCCAGGCAAGTGCCATACTGTTTCCTTTCGTTAAGAGATAGAAGCCTTTTTACTATACCTATCTATGGTAACACTCCTATGAAGTCGGCGCAAAAGTCTGTTTTCAGGATAAGTTACGCGGGTCGGTCGTGTGCCAGCCTGGCACACGACCGACCCGCGTAACTTACCTTCGTATGTATATATAATGCATTGATCCCTCCTTATTAATGAGCTTATCAAATCTTTTATAGACATGTTCCATGGTATATTTCTGAAATTTCCCAATTGTTTACTTGACGTTCAATCACAGGTAATGGTAAAATTGCGTTTGTGTGGGGCCAAAATCGCTTGCCAGCCTGCTTTTCCTTGATTCGAACTCATTGATGTTACCTATGGTAACATTGCTTCGATACACCTTGAGTGGAAAGGAGGAATTTCACAAGAACAAAAAAAGTGAACCTATATCCTACAGTTGGTAGTCACTATAGCGTCTTGTAGCGTTGTACTTTGTCAAATTCAATCTCACATCGATGTGAGTTAAGAAGATTGGTGACCAATGCAAAAGAAGTACAGAATCTATTTCCTCCCATTCCTCGCGATTGCCGCACTGTTCATCGGCATGTTTAGCGCCAGTTTCGCCTTTGCCAAAGGGCAGAACAACCATATCGCTCATGCTCCATCTGCGGTATCCGCCAATTCTGCTACCTCCAATGTGGTAGCACAGTTTACCGTGAACATGCACAATGTTCCGGCAGAGTCACCCGGCGCGATGACTCATTCACCAGGGTTAATGCCGCTTCTCCATAATGTGAACAAATCAGGCGCGGCACTTAACAAGAACGCTCCCCATTTCCAGGGTTTTCCTGCCACGTCGAGCGATAGTGTCAATCCCAATACGCCTCCCACAACCTCAAAATTCCTGGGCATGGCCGACTCCGCCTCCATCTGCCCATTTTTTGGCGGATGCCAGCCTCCCGACATGGCCCTCGCTGCCTCACCAAATTTTGTCTTACAGGGGGTCAACACCTCGTTTGCCGTCTTTGATACGCATGGCAATATCCAGCCAGGGTGGCCAAAGAATGCACAGCAGTTCGATAATGTGCCAAACCCACCTAATAACTGTGATCCTCATGGGCCATTCCTGAGTGATCCACGCGCCTTCTTTGACCCAAACAACGGGCGTTTCTGGACCGCGATACTTCAGGTTGAAGGGGCTTTTGGTATCGCTCCCAAATGTCCATTCCTGAGCCTCTACTGGATTTCAGTCAGCCAGACCAGTGATCCTAATGGCGCGTGGAACGTCTTCGCCTTTGAAATGTCACTTGGCACAAAAAACGCCGCCGACTACACACAGTTTGGCTTTGATGCTCATGCCATCTACTTCAATGCCAATATGTTCAACCAGGCCGGCACGGCGTACGAGTATGACGAGCTCTTTGGCGCGAACAAGGCTAAAATGGAGTCCGGTCAGCCCGTCACCGCTTTTGGTTTTACCCATTTGAAAGCGAATGGTGTGCTGGTCGATACCGTGCAGCCGGTCGAGAGCGAGGTACCTACCAATGAAAACCTTGCTGTTGGACTGTTTGTGAACACCTTTAATATGAACGGGGACGGGACCCATGACTGCTTCACTACCTCGTGCAAAGGTATCGTCGTCTGGGCTATGACGAATCCCGGCACTCGTAATGCTTCTTTGTCGGGCATCGTCATCAAAACCTTGCAGTATATCAGTCCTCCGAATGCCGATCAGCCTGGATGTACGCAGTGCATTGAGACGATTGATACGCGTATCACTGGTACGCCTGTGTTCAGCAATGGGACAATATCGTGGTCAATCGATACTGGAGCACAGAATAAGACGCAAGTTGTACCCGCTATCCTGTGGGGTCAGGTGACTCCTCAAATAGCTGATGGGCACCTCAAGGGTGCATTCATCTTTCAGAGTGGCTACTTCGGCTTTGAGGGCGACCAGGATGCCTCCTTTGGAGCAATGATGACCGATAATAATGGCGACCTGATTATGGTGTATGACACCATGAGCAGCACCCTCAATCCAAGTGCCGCCTATACTGGCCGTCGTGCAACCTTCCTACTCGGCATGTTCCACGATGCAGGCAAGTTCCTCCAGAAGGGCATTAAACCAACCGGCGATAGCCGTTGGGGAGACTTTGAAGCCACCTCGTATGATGGGTTCAGTACCGACAACATCTGGATGGCCACACAGTTCTCCGGTTCTAATACCGACTGGCATACGGTTATCGGTGAGACACAATTCCGTCTCAAATAGGTGTATGTCATTCCAACTGTTCAGCAGATAAGCGCAGCAATGTGGCCGTTTGACTTAGTCAAACGGCCACATTGCTGCGCTTATCTGCTGAACATTCCATTCCTTCACCCATCGCAGCGTTTGACACATCTCGGTACAATTAACAAGAAGGCAGTTTAGTGTAACGCGAAACCGTTCCAGAACGTAATAGTATTGGCAAAGACTTCTTCTACTATTTCCTTGCTTAAGTTGAAGCGAATGCCAACATGGGGGTGTGATATTTTCTCTGTAACTTTATGCGTATCGGTCGGGGGTAAAAGATGTCCGACACGCTAACAAATAGTGATCCCATCGGTACATCACCGCTTGAGGATCACACGGTTGACCACATACCAACCGACCAGGACGAACTGAAAGAGGCGTCTTCTCTTGGGCGCGATCAATCGGGTCCCCACGACGAAACGACGCCAACCTCTGATGATGCAATCTCGACTGAAAAAAGTGCCGCCATCAAACCTTTAGGCGATGGTGGTACTGAGCCGGTGACTGCGGTAACGCCTGTACTGCCAATTATGCCTGTTACTCGTCCTCGACATACTAAACGTATTCTCTTTATAGCCCTACCTCTGCTGGTGCTGACATTGGTCGGAACAATTATTCCTGCTATGATGGCTGTCAGCTATGCCATGAACGCCTATGCGACCTATACAACGCTGCGCAGCCAGGCCTACGATGGCGCCCAGCACTTACTCTCTGTAAAAACGGTCTTCACCGGCCTCAGTACCCATCCTACAGGTTTTCTCGACGTGAATAAATTGCATCTTGCTCAGAAAGAATTTCTCGCGGCTCACAAGGATTTTCAGCAGGTACAGTTTACGCTCGATCACGCTCCCGTTATCGCCACAGTCACGGCATATCTACCTCAGTATCGCCCTCAGATCACTGCGGCCCGCGCTGGTAGCCAGATCGGCATCGATGTAGCCAATATCGGGCAGGAGCTGATAAATACTGCAACAGTTCTTGCTCCCACCTTTCGTAGCCCACTTCTCAACGATGCAAGCGCACGCCAGCCGCTCGTCACGCCTGCCATGCTTGAGCTCATTCGCGCGACCATTAACCATATTTTACCGTTCTTGAGCGATATACAAGCACAGAGTCACCTGTTTTCGCTCAATGCACTGCCGTTAAGTTCCCACCAGCGCGACCAGTTACTCCAGTTGATCCAGGCTATTCCCCAGGCCGCCTCGGACTTGACGCAGGTACGTGATCTGCTCGATGCCGCCGGCTGGATGCTTGGTGTCAATCAGCCTCGCACATTTCTTGTCCAGACCATGGATCGTGCAGAACTTCGCCCAACGGGAGGATTTACCGGGCAATTTGGCGAACTCTCACTTAACGGCGGTCGCGTCGCACCATTTGCTCTCAAAGATATCTCATTGGTAGAATATGTTGATAACAGCCCCACGCTTGGGGTCACGGCACTTCCACAGTATCGCTCCTGGTGGCCTTTCGCTAACTGGGGTCTACGCGACTCCAATCTCTCCGCCGACTTTCCTACCTCCGCCCAGATTGCCATCGCCAAATACAAAAGTGAGGTCGGGCACCAGGTTGATGGAGTGATTATGTTTACTCCCTTCTTAATCGGGCATATTCTGCAAGTTGTCGGCCCGATCAAAGTACCTGGCTATAACGACACGATTACAGCCCAGAATCTTGAGGAACGATTGCATTACTACCAGCAGGATAATTCCGGCCTCGCTAAGCAGGTCGTGTATCAACCAGGAGATACTGCCACCTCCAGCCGTAAGCGTTTTACTTCGCTGCTGGCCCACCTGTTAATCGATCAAGTCCGGCACGCTCCACCAGACGAGATTATCGCCATCGCTCGCCAGATGCTGCACGATCTGAAAACCAAAGATTTGCAGGTTTACGTGACCAATCCCCAGGTTGAGGCCCTCCTTGTTCAATACGGTGATGCCGCCCAGATTGACCGTTCGACCACCCACGATGGAGTGTATGTCGTACAGGCCAATGTCAGTGCAAGTAAAGCCTCACAGTATGTACGCACCATTATCCACGACACCGTTACTCTCAATAGCAGTGGTGGTGCCACCCACCTTATGCAAATGCGCCTCGTCTATAACCAGTTGGGGCCAGTTTATGGCTATGATACCTACCATGATTATCTTCGTGTCTACGTGCCGCCTACAAGCAAATACCTATGGGGAGATGGCTTTGATACCGGCATACCACTCTGCGGAGCCTATTTAGCAGCTTGCACCCCCACCCGACAAACCGACGTCTACCCCAAAGATGAATTGCTCTGTCCTCCAGGCCAATTTCAACCAGGGGCAGCCGCACCCTCGATTGCGGATGAAGACGGAGGACACTGGCATCCACTTGATACGGTAGGCCCACCCACAAATCTTGTCAGCGATGAACCCGGACGAGCGATGTTCGGCGGCTGGGTGATCGTCCCTAAAAACTGCACCATGACTGTAACGCTCTCCTGGTATGTCCCGCCGCAGGGAAATACCACTCCCTATTCGCTATTGGTGCAACGACAGTCCGGCACATTCCCCGAACTGGCTCTCACTATTCTGCCAACCCCCGGCAATTGTGACGCGCTCAAAAGCGCGGGCCACGGCAACAGCGGGGCTAGCCTCTACTTTGATGATATCCTGGGAGAAGACACAACCTTCTCCTTAAAAAGTATGCCGCCTGGCAACCATGCCAGAAACAGATGTTACCCCCAACCAGGGGTATAAGGATAGCCCTGTCATGCTGAGCGCAGCGAAGCATCTCCCGGCCCACCGAGCCAGACCCTTCGCTTCGCTCAGGGTGACACTCCAGGGGAGCAGACAGACCCTTTGCTTTCGCTCAGGGTGACAGGCGTTATCTCCAAATGTCTGGCAATTGTCATTTCCACTTTTCAGGCTCTCTCCAAGTATGGTACAATAGACGTGTTTGCAGCACTTTTGCCAGGCGACCGCAGTGGTTGCCAGGACGACGCATCTTGGGTAGCGTGAGAAGAGTGGGAAGAGAAGAATTATGGAACAGCCAGCCTTACTAACTATTATACGTACAGATACCGTCTACCGCTTTCGACTTGATCTTCCCGATGGACCACCACAGGGGGGCCAGGAGTATGTGAGCGAACTCACTCCTGAGGTACGTGAACGCTTGCGGCGTACACTTCAAGCGGCGACACAACACATGCAGAGCCTGGCCCTCACCGATATAAAACGCCAGACCATGAAGTTGGGCGTCGTCAACGATTCATTGCTCACCCTGGGACGATTCCTCTTTGATACCATCCTTCCTCCCCCCATTCAAGATGCACTGCGCCGCCTTGATACCGCCCTTATCTTCAATACCAATACCTCTGAAATCCCCTGGGAACTTGTCTTTGAAGGGAACGAAAATAAAAAAATATTGGCGGGCCGTTTCCTGTGCCAGCACCTCAGTATTGGTCGTCAGGTGACCAGTGGGCGCGATGGGACAGCCCATCGCCTCCCCATGTCAGATCGTTCTACCCGCAAAATCGGACGCCGGGAATCACAGGGCCTTTCAGTGCTGTTTCTCGTGAACCCTACCGGTGATCGGCCACTCGCGGAAGAAGAAGTTGCCACGCTCTGCACAACCCTACCCGAATCGGTGTCGCGCATTATCCTCTATCGTCAGCAGGCAAACCAATTGGAGATGCGCATGCGTATGAGTGCCGAGCAGCCCCATGTGCTGCATTATACCGGGCCGTTGCCCACTACTACACCTGACGGAGAACCTGTCTTAGCACTGGGAGGAAGTTCTCGTTTAGATACAGGTGCCGTCGAGCAATTATTTCAATCCCTGCCTCGTCGCCCCCTGGTCTTCCTCAGTTACCATGAAGACGAGCGTCAGAATCGCAATGGTAGCTCAACTTCGAGTCAGCAGGAGCGAGAAGAGGCCATGGAGAAGCTGGCAAGTAATTTGCTCGCAGCCGGTGCTGGAGCCGTCTTAGCCTTGCGCTGGCCTCTCAACACCCAGCGCACGCGCGAATTCGCCGTACTCTTCTATCAAGAAGTAGCCGATGGCTTTTCACTTGGCGAAGCCATGCGCCGCGCACGCTCAAGCATGGTGCAGCACCGCCCAGAAGATACCTCCTGGATGTCCTTCGTACTCTATGGCGACCCCACTCAACGGCTGGTGACCGCCTCAGCCTCCAGCAAAGAGCGTGCCAATGAGCCCCGCTTTGATGCCTTTGATGATAGTCACATGATCTCACCCATTATCCCTTCTTCTAATGCCCTTGAACGCCGCTTTCTACAGGAAGTGCTTGGCCTTGCCCTCATGGAGGCCCGGCGGATGCATAAGGACTATCTGGGAACGCCGCATCTCTTCATCGCCCTCACCAAGCTTGATGGCGGTTGCACACAAGATGCCCTGCGCACCCTTGGCTTCTCTCCCAGGCAGGTACGTGATGTCATTCGCCTTGCCCTCGGCAATGGCAAAGCCACCAGCGATACTCCCATTCTGCCGACTCGCCGCTGTAAAGAGATTTTACAAACAGCCGAACGCAACGCCCTGAACTCCGGTTCAGCCACCATCGATGAGCGAGCCATCGCGCAGGCCGTATTGAGCGAAGGAGATGGCGTGACACATGAATTGCTCACCAAGCTCGGTATTAATCCAACACAACTCATCGAACTGATCCTGGCCAGCAATGCTCGCGCTTTGCTCGAACTGGTTCCCTCCGTCAGCGCGAATCCAGCCGCCGCACCTGTTGAACTCCCGGTAGGCATCAGTCCCGATGCCGCCGTCAAGGGCGGCAACTCGGTGCTTGAGCGTTTAGGACGCGATCTAACAAAGCAAGCCAGTCTGAAACAGTTAACGCCGCTCATTGGACGCGATAGAGAAATTCGCCTGCTCATGCAGACCCTGATGCTCAAGGATCGCAATAATCCCGTTCTGATCGGTGATTCGGGGGTCGGCAAGACCACCATCGTTGGCGGCCTCGCTCAACGCATCGTCGATGGCAAAGTCCCACCAGAGTTGCGGGGGAAACGCCTGATCGAACTCTCTGCCAGCTCTCTGGTGGCCGGCACCAAGTACCGCGGCGAATTCGAGGAACGCCTCTTAAAAGTACTGGAAGAGGCCGAGGGTAGCGGCAATATTATTCTCTTCATCGACGAGATGCACCTCCTCATCGGTACCGGTCGCGCCGCCGATGGCAGCATCGATGCCGCAGGCATCCTCAAGCCAGCACTCGCTGGCGGTCGCCTGCGCTGCATTGGAGCCACCACTCCGCAAGAATACCGCATGATTGAAAAAGATGCCGCCATGGAACGTCGCCTGCGCCCCGTCATGATCGAAGAACCCACCACCGAAGAGGCCCTGGCTATCCTCACGGGTATGCGCGATCTCTATGAACAGCATCACAACGTCAGCATCACCAAAGAAGCCCTTCACGCGGCGGTACATCTTTCTGTACAGTACTTGCCGAATTTGCGCCTCCCCGATAAAGCCTGTAGTGTCCTGGATGAAGCCTGCTCCCAGGCCCGCGTATTTTCCATGGAGGACGCTTCCGCCGACCTGTCAGAACAGGGAGATGATGAAAACCTTGATGAACTTGGGGGACGTGAGTTGCCAGTGATTACCCCTTCCATGATCGCTGAGGTGATTTCACACCGCACAGGTATACCTGTCACCGCACCAGGTCGCGAAGAACGGGACCGCTTGCTAAATCTAGAGTCGCGCCTCAAATCAAGAGTCATCGGCCAGGACGAAGCCGTCAGCCGTGTCACGCAGGCCATTCAAGTGGCCCGTGCGGGCCTGAAGCAGCGTCATCGCCCTGCTGGGGTATTCCTCTTCTTGGGCCCGACAGGCGTCGGCAAAACCGAGCTGGCGCGTGCCCTGGCCGCTGAAATGTTTGGCTCTGACGAACACCTGATTCGCATTGACATGTCCGAGTACATGGAGAAGCACGCCGTCTCGCGCATGGTCGGTGCCCCTCCCGGCTATATCGGTCACGACCAGGAGGGTCAATTGACCGGCAAACTCCGCCGCCGTCCACATTCTGTCGTGCTGCTCGATGAGCTAGAGAAAGCCCATCCAGAAGTCTTTGATCTCTTCCTACAGGTCTTTGACGCTGGCCGTCTCACAGATGCCCAGGGTCATACCGTGGATGCCCAGCACGCTATCTGGATTATGACCTCCAACGTCGGTACCGACATGCTGGGCCGTTCAATGCCGAGCGGCTTCCGTGCCACCATCAAAGGCACCGCGGAAGAAATGCAGCGTGACCGCTTGCTTGAACGCCTGCGCCAGACCTTCCGTCCAGAGTTCCTCAACCGTATTGACGAAGTCGTTATCTTCCATCCTTTGGGGCAGGAACAGGCCCGCGCCATCACTCGCCTACAGATGAACGAACTCGGTGCCCGCCTGCTGGAGCAAGGGCTGACCTTACACGCCGACGATAGTGCCATCGACCTGCTCTGCAAAGAAGGTTTCAGCCAGACTCAGGGAGCGCGACACCTGCGCCGCGCCATCGAGCGTCTCTTAACCGTGCCACTCAGCTTGCGTATCCTGCTCGCCAACATCCCCGAACGAGGCGAAGTCCACGTCAAAGCTTTCGAAGGGCAACTCGAAATCGACATCCGCGAACCAGGAATAGCGCAAGAGGAGCAGACAAGAGAGATCGAAGCCGAGGTAGATGCGTAATTGCTTTTTCAATCCAGAAGAACTTGTTGGCATGGGAAGGCCGTAAAAGAGCGCATGCAGCGCATGCGCTCTTTTACGGCCTTCCCATGCCAACAAAAGAGAAGGTGTGGAGCGACTGCATCGCTTCACACCTTCTCTTTTTAAGAGGGGGGGAAAGGAAAGGGGTGTCTTGTAGTGGTAGCGATGATCGAAGTATGTCCGGAGCAGAACCTACAACAGATCACCCCCGGAGTACATCTCAACAGCGCATGTCTGGAGCAAACGCTACAACAAAACATACCTGGAGTAGCACTCAACAGGCCATGCCTGGCGTAGTGCTCAACAGAGCAAATTGGCACCCCAACGACCACCCTCTACCACTGATAACAGTATACTCCCAGGTACTTTACTCAACCTTTTTTATGGCTTCACCCGGCCTTATATGATAATCAAGCCTCCCACGCCTCTCTATGCGCAACCAGAACAACTCACCCCCTATTGTATTGCTATATAGAGAAGATTCTCTCTTTGTCTTATGTAAGACACCTCCACTTTTTCTATGTAAGTCATTGCCCATTTTTCAGAGAACAAGTGGCAATGGGGGTGGTTCTTTTGGAGAAAGAACCACCCCCATTGCCACTTGTTCTCTGAAAAACTATTTCTTGTCTTTTTCCGTGGCGACCGAAGTCGCTTCAGCTTGTTTTTTTACGAGCAGGGGAGCATGTTGCTCACAAAAGCGAAAGGTACGGCCTCCCGCCAAAAGCTGCGCATAGGCGGCTGGTTCGCCACACGTATCGCAGCGCCCAACGTGGGTTTTTACGGCTTTCATCAAAATCCTCCTGGTTCTTTATGATACGGACATAGAAGGTCCGATCTCTTCGCATGATATGCTTTATCATATCACAAAATTCCAGGCTTCCTAAAATAAAACTAAGCCACCCGTTCCCTCTGGTACATCTGCGCATTTGTAAATGCAACTACCGCCTGTTCCGCAAAATCCTGCACTTGTGGAAGGTGTGCGATGCTGGATCAGCAGGACAATGGCAAGGATTAGCAACATATCTCGGACACTCTTGACATAATCTCCTCTTAGCCCATACAGTAAGCACAGGGAGTAACTCTTCCTCACTGCGAACCCCCGGCAGGCAGTGAGGAGTCAAGAAGAGAGGAGAGTATCCTATGCAGCCAGTAATCATTACATCGGCAATAGTTGGTGCAGAAGTAACGAAGACGCAACAACCAGCATTACCAACAACTCCACAAGAGATTATTTCGGCTGCCGTCGCATGTTATGAGGCTGGTGCCGCCATTATTCATATTCATGTGCGCGACGCTCAAGGCAACGCCACACAAGACGCGCAGCTCTTCCGCGAAGTCGTCGAAGGTATTCGTCTCCGTTGTGATGTGATTACCCAGGTATCGACGGGTGGTGCAGTCTGGATGGGTGCCGGGGAGCGCCTCCAGAGCATTGAGTGCCAGCCCGATATGGCTACGCTTACCACAGGAACAGTCAACTTTGGCGAAGGCGTGTTTATGAATAATCGCCAGTTGGTGGAAACCTTTGCGCGCCGTTTGCGTGAGCATGGTATTGTACCGGAGATTGAGATTTTTGACCTGGGAATGCTCGAGGAAGCCATGCGCCTGCGCAGCATGGGACTGATCAGCGATCCCATACAATTCGACTTTGTAATGGGAGTTCCAGGAGCCATCGCAGCCGACCCCGCCCACCTCATGCACATGGTACGCTCTCTCCCCCCAGGTAGCACATGGAGTGTCGCCGGCATGGGCCGCCACCAATTGACGCTCGGTATCATAGCTCTCGCCATGGGTGGTCATGTGCGCGTCGGCTTCGAAGACAATATCTACTATCGCAAGGGACAGCTGGCCCGCAGCAACGCCGAACTGGTGGCCCGCATTGTTCGTATCGCCCAGGAATTAGACCGTCCCATAGCAACCCCCACCCAGGCCAGAGAAATCCTACATCTGAACAGATATATTTGACCGGTACTCCCAAAAAGTACAAGGCGCAGCAGCAAAAAGATCAGAAACATCGCAGTGTTTCTGATCTTTTTGCTGCTGCGCCTTGTACTTTTACCATAACCGCGCCGTAAAGCCCCTGGCTTCAACCATGGGGATATCAGGCGCGTTCCTTCTTTGGGGCAAGGGGTGGGTGGCTCTTGCCCTGTTGACAACCGTTGCGTTTAAGCGCATAATGTGCGTATGCGTAAAATGTTTCAGTACCGCATTTTCCCAACGAAGCAGCAGCAAACCAGGCTCAACGAAGCACTTCATGAGTGTCGTTGGCTCTATAACCATCTGCTTGAAAAACGCAAAAGAGCGTATGAGCAAGAGGGGAAGGGCTTGTCTTGCTATGAGCAACAATCCACCTATCCGATGCTGAAACAGGAACGCCCCTCTTTGAACACGGTTCACTCGCAAGTCCTTCAAAATGTGGCTGTACGTCTCGATTTGGCCTTCCAAGCGTTCTTTCGCCGAGGCCTCGCAGGAGAGAAGCCGGGCTATCCCCGCTTTCGTGGAGCTGATCGTTATGATAGCTTGACCTATCCGCAAAGTGGCTTTCAGATCGATGCACAAGACAAGCTCTTTGCTTCTGGCATCGGCCATATCAAGATCGTCTTGCATCGGCACCTTCGAGGGAAAGTCAAAACACTGACCATCCAACGCAGCAGTACCGGCAAGTGGTATGCCTGCTTTTGCTGTGAAGTGGAACCTGAACGTTTGCCCGAATGCTCTGAACAGGTCGGAATAGACGTCGGCTTGAAGACGTTCGCTATCCTCTCCACTGCGGAAGAAATTGAGAACCCTCGCTTTTTCCGCAAGGAAGAAAAGGCCCTTGCCAAAGTACAACGCAAGCATTCCAAACAGGCCCTTGGGAGCCCTGAACGGAAGAGGCATCGGAACGTGGTTGCACGTGTCCATGAACGGATTGCCTTCAGGCGCGACAATTTCACTCACCAGGAAAGCAGAAAGATCATTGATCATTTCGGGGTCATCTGTGTCGAAGACCTTCAGGTGAACCGCATGAGCCATAACCATTGTCTTGCGAAAAGCATTGCAGATGCCTCATGGTCGGCATTCTTCAATCAGCTTGCAGCCAAAGCGGAAGAAGCTGGGCGCAAACTGGTGAAAGTCAATCCGGCCTACACGAGCCAGACATGCAGCACGTGTGGACATCGCCAGAAGATGCCCCTGGATGTGCGGGTATTCGATTGTCCTT
>WNFB01002832.1_pt1 | contig 15192 bp, 16 predicted proteins | sample 5400501 | NCBI WGS metagenome assembly WNFB01 (sample SAMN13153341, study PRJNA577476) | soil metagenome | isolation source: 200 cm saprolite under Douglas fir tree site 2 hole 1 | place: USA:California | collected 2015-04-18
GATCGCGGGCAAGCGCATCGGGATCGTCACCCATTAGAATAGCGCACACACCCCGGTCGCTCTGCGCGACAAGGATCGATCCAAGAGAGCATTCCCCAACGGCGAAACGAATCGTCGTGTCGGCGCCCCCGGCGCGGTAGGTCGTCGGCGTCATCCCCAACACTTCATTCGACTGCTCGTAAAATCGTCCGTTCGAGTTATATCCGGCGTCATAAATAGCTTCCGTCACCGTATGGCTGCGGCCGAGTTCATGGCGCACCCGTTTCTCGCGCTGAGCTGCCGCATACGCTCTGGGCGTCAATCCGGTGATCTGCCTGAACAGGCGGTGGAAGTGAGACGTGCTCATACCTACATGACGCGACAGGTCTTCCAGGCAATGCACGGCTTCCGATTGTTCGATGATCCTGCAGGCCTCAGTGACTTTCGCCACATGCTGATCAAGTAACGAAGGCAGATTCGGTTTGCACCGCTTGCAGGGACGAAACCCGGCTTTCTCGGCATCCTCGCACGTCGCATGGAAACGAACGTGCTCCGGCCGTGCCAGACGAGCGGCGCATGAAGGACGGCAGTACACGCCTGTGGTGGTGACCGAGTAGTAAAACGTGCCGTCCGCCTTGGGATTGCGAGCGACGACCGAAACCCACCGGGAGTCATGGATCGTTCCGGCTGCGAGCCCGGCATGACGTGCTGATGCGTTCATAATGCCCTCCTTTGGCCAATTCATCGTATGGTGAACACGGTATCACCGGCCATCGGTCGTCGCACTCCGAGTCTTGCTTTCAAATTCGAGCTGTCGCCAGGCTTCGTAGATCACCACCGCCACTGCGTTGGAAAGATTGAGGCTTCGGTTTCCTGGGACCATGGGTACACGGATACGCTGTTGTTCGGCGACACTCCCCAAGATCTCTGACGGCAACCCACGGCTTTCCGGACCAAAAAGAAACGTATCGCCTTTTGCGTACTCAATCAAGTCGTAGCGTTGCGTGCCCTTCGTGGAGACGGCAAACAACCGGCGACCTTTCACGCTAGCAGCGCAATCGGCCCAACTTTCGTGGACCGTGATCGTGGCGAATTCGTGATAGTCCAATCCGGCACGCACCAATTGCTTGTCCTCCAGAGAGAATCCCAGCGGCTCCACAAGATGCAGCGTGGCGCCGGTATTGGCGCAGAGCCGGATGATGTTGCCGGTGTTCGGCGGAATTTCCGGTTGATAGAGAATGACGTCGAACATGGGCGTGCAGTGTAGCACGGCCACGTAGATTTCCACGATGCAGGTCAATGAATGGGGAGAGACGAACAAGGAGGCGACACACTTCACCATCACATAGCTTCTTGGTATAGTGAACGTCAATCAACAGAGGTCCCTATGTTCATGAATAGATATGCGCTATCTCACATGCAAGACCGTGTCGTCCGGCCAAGAATTTACTCCATCGCCATGCTCTTTGCCGTACCACTTGTTGTGACGTTGATGATGGGCCCCTTCTCCTTTGCGGAGGATCCAGCGTTACGTTCAGAGGAGCAAGTCGCCGAACATGCGAAAGCAGTGTGGGAGAGTGGTGCGATCAACCCTGCGCTCGAGATCCTTGACCAAGGGATTCAAGACCATCCTCACGCACTCACGCTCCTGAAATTACGCGGCGATATCCTCACCACATCCCGAGGCCCCCAAGAAGCGGTTGAGGCCTACGAGTCGGTCCTCGCCAGGACACCGACCGCGTTGGATGTCCGATGGGCCAAGTGGAGTGTGTTGATTCGGTCGGGACAGGGAGAGGAATCCATCGCCGAGTTAGGACGCATCGCAGGGGCCGATGTTCAGAATCCCTTGGTGCATCTGCGACTGGCGCAAGAACTCCGAAAACTCGATCGCCTTGAGGAATCCCTCGAATCGTATAAGAAGGCTGTGGAACTCGTCCCGGATTTGCTCGGCTGGCGATTAACGTTGGCGCGGGCGCGGTTCGACATCTTGGATTATGAAGGCGCGGATCGTGACGTGCAATACGTGTTGCAGAAGGTGCCCCCCGGTTCTCCGTTGGAACTCCCTGCCAAGAATCTGCTCGCACAAGTGAATGGAAACTCCATCGATCGAGGCCGGCGCTTTGACCCCGTTCTGACCAAAGACATGACAGGGGCACAGCGCAAGGAATGGGCCTCCATCCGCGCAGAAGCATGGCAACTCTTCTCGACGGGTCGATATCAGGAGGCCGAGCCGATCTATCAAAGAATGCTGGCCCTCAATCCCAATGATGCGCTGGCCAATTATCAATTAGGGCTGACGCTTATGCAATTGGGCCGGTGCAAGGACGCGTTGACCGTGTTTGGGAAGATGTCCAACCTCGATCCCAACGACGAAGACTATGCGGATACGGTGTTTCGGATGGGCCAATGTCTCGTGGAGTTGGAACAGTGGGAAGACGCGTTCGTCCATTTTCACACTCTCTATGACGCGGCCGCCGAATTCGAAGCAAACAACAAGAACGTTGCACTTCCACCTGGAACGCGTGTGCTAGATAAGAATAAAATCGCACGATGGATCGAGAAGGTGCGGCCCCATGCTCCAGAATTGGCAAAGCTGGCGGATCATGAAGCTGCAGGCCGGGTCCAACCCGGCGATCCTTCTCCTGCCACAGTCTCTCCTGAAGAAGAGCTCTACGCAAGAGCTGCCGAGTGGTTTAAACCGCAGAAGCCACTGGACCAGCGGGCGTCGCTCATGGGCAGAGACGCCGATTTTAGTTCGTTTCGATTTGTCATCCCGGCGAGCAAGGTCATGCGGGATGATTTTCCCACCGGTGCCCACGAATTTATTCCCCTGAACCCCGGGGATAGCTTCCCCACCTCGCAACAAGAGATCTACTTGGTTTTTCGACTCGTGTCGGATTCGTACGATGCGGTGCCTCTCGCGGCACAGTGTTTCCTGGAGGCTTCGGAAATCACTGGAGAACCACGCGCCATCGCACAAGACCATGTCGTTATGTCCATGAGTGACCAATCCGGCTACTTTAAGTTAACCCCTCCTAAAATTGGATGGACACCTGGCCTCTATCACTGTGGGTTGTTTGCAGGAGAACAGACGTCCGCAGATACCCTTGTGGATGAGGTTAGATTCCGCATCATCGAGCCAGCCAGGTCGTCGTAACACACGCAGAGTGCGGAAGAGCGTATGGCTTATAGCAGGAACAAAGAGAATCGTATTTGTTTCTGCGTCATGCCATAAGCCATACGCCATATGCTCTTCGTTTTCCGAAGGCGGCATGGCGGTCAGAGAAGCGGTTCCTCACGATGGCCATGAGGGAGATGCCACTGACTTGGCTGACCAAAGCCGCTGGACTGCGCGAAGCACCACGAATGCCGCACAGGAAGGCAGCCAGATCCATATAGCTTCGCTGGCCAGGATCCGAACACCGTATGCGCTGAAAAATTCGCTGACGCTGATCGGAGACACAAGGACCGGTCGCACGGGGAAAAAATATCTCGTCGTATCGAATGGAGAGAAAAACGCCACGCCCAACCCTCCATTCGTCATCGCATCAAGCACACCATGCGAAGCGGTGCATAGAAAGAAATAGAGAAACAGCCCCGTCATCGCGACCGCCGGCTTGCCTCGATACCACAAAGCCAGAAGACTCCCGGCTAACAGCACCGCAAATACTAACGAGTGCGTCAGCCCACGATGGCCCCACGCATCACCGTACTGAATGCCAAAGTGAAACCCAATCACATCCAGGTCCGGCACGACCGAACAGAGCGCACCCACCAACAGCTCGCGCCAACTCAGTTCCTTGTTCTGAAAGGCCTTCCCCATCGCCAGAGCGACAATGGCATGGGAAAATGCGGACGCCATTTAACACCTCTTATTGCGATCCAGACACCGCGAGACCCTACGCTCGGAAAGCAGGCGCGTCAAGAATGGCAGAACTCGTGAAACGTGAAGCGTATCTCGTTATTCGCGCGAGACTCGCGAGAAAAGCGACACGGGTCGGAAGTTTCGTCTTCGCGAGTCGCGCCTGTCGCGCACGTCTTGCTTGTCTCGCTCACGATTCACGAACGACGAGAACCGGACGCGGTGGACGCCAGGCTGGGATGAGCTTTTAGGGAATGATTCCTACCTGCGTTGTTAATCGGATAGACTTCTGCTTCAGTTCGCGCTAGCGTAGGCGCGCTTAACACATACCATTCACCTTCACCAAGGAGAAGGCCATGGATCAACACATCGTGCTCACAATCCTGGTTACCATTACCCTCATGATGCCGGCGATCGCCTCTGCGGGCAACATGCCGTCAAAGAAGGGTACAAGCGTCAAAGAAGTAAAAGCGATGTCCGAGAAGGACCAAACAGCGCTTGCGTTAAGCGGAGCACCGGCGCACATAGCGAAAGAAGCCGGTATCATGATCTACGGCCCTGATGGCAAGCTGACCGAGACCAAGAAAAGCGCCAACGGCTTTACCTGCATCCCGACCGTGATGAATCTACCGTATCCTGACCCCATGTGTATGGATGCCGCCGTTCAGCAATGGATGACCGACCACATGAACAACGCGCCGAAACCGACGAACACGGTGCCCGGCATCGCCTACATGGCTCGCGGCGGTTCACACTTTGAAAAAGGTGGGCAAGTTGTCATGTCGGGGGACGGGGCCAAGATTATGAAAGAGCCCCCGCACTGGATGGTTATGTGGCCATTCGACGCAGCAGCCACGAAGCTCCCGACTGCCCCGAACCCCTCCGGCGTCTACATCATGTTCGACGGCAGCCCCTACGCTCACCTCATGGTGTACCAAGACCCCAGGAAAATGAAGTAATAGCCTCAAGCCGTGCAGAGAGCAGCAATGTGACTCTCTGCACGGTAGAAGGTCGCAGTGGGCGGCCGGCGGACGGGACAGCCTAAGCGCTCTTGACTGTCAAGACTGTTGCTGACCCCACTCACATGAGCCTATTCGCCCGACGGGATCGACACACGATCGTTCGTGGAACACATCCTGGACGACCAGAAGGGATTCGGCTACAACATCGAGGGCAGCACCTTGAACGGCCTCACCTGGTGCGCGGACGGCCATGCGATCAATCGAGGACAGCGGAACGGCTTCACAATTGTGGGAGTCGAACCCGCAATCCAATGTAAGTTCGGCGACGCCCGAGTCGCTGCGGCAGGCGTCCTCTTCACCGTCGCAGGGTAAAACGCGATCGCGCCATCTACCCGAGCATTTCCCTCTACTGGTGCTGGAACCAGAGGGCAAAGCGATCATGCGCTAAGCCATTCGTTGCTATCGAACCCCTGGCGGTCCCTACGGTGCTGTGGTACCGTTGGCCATGCGTCGCACGTCCGTCGGCTGGATTGCCCGCCTCTCTATCGGCAAGAAACTCGCGCTTTCGTTCAGCGTTATCCTCATCCTGCTCATCGGAAGTCTCAGCGCATCGTTCTTCTATCTCTCCCGTGTGAATAGCTACGTAGAGCGCCATCAGCGGATCACAATTCCCAGCGTCGTCGCGGCGTCGGAGATGCTCCGCAATCTCTCCGACATGCAGACCCACATGCACCACCTCCTCGAACATCAAGGCACTGCAGAGCAGACCATCAGCCTGAAAGCCATCGCGGAAATCGAGCACCGAACGTTCACGGCACTGGACACCTATCAAGCCACACATGCCGCACGCACGCATCCCGTCTTGTACGGCATGTTGCAACAGCACGGACGGGGCGACCTGGCCGATCAGGAAAGCCAAACGATCGTCGCCATTGCCGATGGAATGAGTGCCTTACGCGCTCAGCGGGAAGACTTCGAGGCTGCGGCTCGCCAGCGTACGAAGAATCTGTCGAACGCTGAACCGGTGTACGAACAGACCGCGACCAAGACCGCAGATGCGATCGCCTCGCTCATCGAGGTTCACCGCAAGATTGATGCGGAGATGAAGATCGAGGGAGATCGCCTTGTCGAGCAGGCACGGCTTATCGTCATCAGCGTCGTCAGTCTGCTTGGACTTCTAGTCGTGTCGATCTACCTCATGATGAAGCGGCTGGTGGCGGCACCGCTTAAGCGGCTTGCAGCCACGGCAGATCGCGTCGCCCGCCATGACCTCACGGCCGAGTTTGAACCCTGGCCCACACGAGACGAGGTCGGCATCCTGGCGAATTCTCTGACGACCATGCTTGCAAATCTCCGCGAGCGAGGCACCGCCCTCATGCGCAAGACCAAGGAACTCGAAGCCTTCACCTACTCCATCGCGCACGACCTCAAAGGACCTCTTCGCGAAATCGAAGGCTTCTCGTCGCTCTTGGAAAAGCGATTTGAAGAAGCTGGAGACCACCAAGTGCAACACCACATCGACGTCATCAGAAAGTCCTCGTTACGCCTCACACACATGATCGACGCCCTGCTCAAGTATTCACGACTGGAACAGCAGGATCTCCCACGCACCCGCTTCAACGTGTTGGAGATGATCAGCAGCCTGCTCATCGACCGGCAGAGCGAGCTCACCGGCATCACACCTCAGATCACGGTCAATCTCCCCTTCACCGATCTGTACGGCGAACCGGTCAGCATCCGTCAGGCCTTGGTCAATTTGGTCGACAATGCCATCAAATTCTCCCGCCATTCCTCAGCTCCGACTATCAACATCGAGGGGCAGCAGACCCCGACCGAACGTATTCTCTGGATACAGGACAACGGCATCGGATTCGACGCCGACCAGAAGGAGAAACTCTTCGGTCTCTTCGAGCGGTTGCACAATGTCCAAGAGTACGAAGGCACCGGCGTAGGCCTGGCCATCGTGAAGATGGTCGCGGACAAACACGGAGGCCGCGTCTGGGCAGAGTCGTCGCCCGGCAAAGGCAGCACGTTTTTTCTGGCATTCCCGGATGGCCAAGAAGCTGTCAGCCTTCACTCGGGGCAACGCTGAATGCTGATGGCTGATTGCTGAAAGCGACCATGATGCGCACACTCATCATCGACGACGAGGAATACGTTCGCTTGGTGCTGGAGCAGGCACTCCGCGAGGAGGGCTGTGAGGTGACCGCCGTCACTCACGGGGCGGCAGGCATCGAAGCGCTGCAGACCACAACCTTCGAATGCGTCATCACCGATCTCCGTATGCCGGGCCTCGATGGTCGAGCCGTCTTGAGGTGGGTCCGCGAGCATCAACCCGACGTGGATGTCCTCATGCTGACCGGCCATGGCGACGTCAAAGATGCGGTCGAGGCAATCAAGCAGGGGGCTTGGGATTTTCTGGTCAAGGATACGCCTTTCGACGCCGCAGCGGTCAAAGCAGCATTGGCCAGACTGAACACCGTGCGCGCCCTCCGTAAAGAGAACCTGGCGGCCCGGCATGGAGGCTTCACGCGCGATGTCATCATCGAAGGACCAAGCCTGGCTTGGCAGAAGCTCAAGACCCAGATCGCGCAGGTCGCCCCATCCAACGCACCAGTCCTCATTCAGGGAGAAACCGGCTCGGGCAAAGAAATCGCGGCGCGGCTACTCCATGACCTCAGCCGGCGAGCCAGCGGACCGTTTCTCGCCGTGAACTGCGGAGCCGTGAGCCGCGAACTGTTGGAGAGCGAACTCTTCGGCCACGAAAAAGGCTCGTTTACCGGCGCGACCGCTGCGAAACCGGGACTCATCGCCGCCGCCGAAGGGGGCACGCTCTTCCTGGATGAACTGGGCGAGATGTCGGGTCCGATGCAGGTGACTCTGTTGCGCTTCCTGGATCGTGGCGAGTACCGCCCCGTCGGCAGCACGCGTACGCTCCAGGCCAACGTCCGTGTTGTCGGAGCAACGAACCAGGATATCCAAGAACTCGTTCACCAAGGCCGCTTCCGGGACGACCTGCTCTACCGCATCAATACCGTCACCCTGCGCGTGCCTCCGCTCCACGAGCGGAAAGAAGACCTTCCGAAACTTGCGGAACACATCCTCTCGACCCTGCGCATTTCCGGAACCACGAAACGAACCATCTCACCTGAGGCCGTGCAGGCGCTTACCGCCCACAGTTGGCCCGGCAACGTGCGTGAACTGCGCAATGTGCTTGAGGGAATTGGGCTGATGAGCCATGGAGCGGGTCCGATCAGTCGAGAAGAAGTCCTCGCGCTGTTGCCGAAAACCCGAAGCTCGTTGCAGACGGGGGATCACACGCACCTGTCCCTGGAAGAGATCGAACGGCTCCACATCCAGCGCGTGCTCGACGCCAGCGGCGGCAACAAGACCCAGGCGGCGAAAACGCTCGACATCGACTACAAAACGCTCCTCACGAAGCTGAAGAAATACGGACTCGCCACATGACCGAGACAGGTCAGCGTTCCGGAGCCCACGCAGCACGAGTGCGAACTTCGTGAAACGTTTCGGGCTTTCAGCAAGACACAACGACGGAGAGCGGACGCGGTGAGCGACTGGGGGGTGAACCGGGGAAGTCCCTGGGGAATCAGAAGACCATCACATGGTCGACCAAATAACGTGAGCCATTTTCGACGAGCACCATTTCTGCCACGTATTCCCCTGCTTGCTTCGTGAAGCACTGTTTCCAGACGATGGCGACCGAGTGGGGACGGCGGAAGACGGCAACAACTTCTCTGCCACCAAAATACCCTTTCTCGCTCTGGTACTGCCGGCACACTTTCTCCAGATGCTCCTTCGTCACGATCGCTTTCAACCGATCCGTAAAATCCGCGACATGGCGGTGATGGTCAATGTCCGTCGAGGCATCCATTAAATTGTCCATGATTGGATTGGCGATTGCCAGGATCTCTGTATCGGATTTCTCTGTCAGCTCCATGCAATGACCTCGCAACAATTCCTGTTAGCCCAAATCTTTCCAATCCGCGCACGCCGTACACGAATAGATCGTCACCAACCTAACTTGGGGAACGGACGGTGTCAATGGAGCAAGCTTATGAAAGCCACTCCGGAGAAAAGCGCGGTGGGCGGCTGGCGGGGCATAGGCATCAGCTACAGCAAATCCCCGTTCGATCAGGCGACCGAGTTATGTCTTGGGAGATGCGTCCGTGATCGCAAGGTATGCCGCTTCAATTGGCTGACAAGGTAGAACACAATGATCAAATTCAACAGCAGCACGCCGACTCGAAGCATCGACACCCGTTCAATGACCTCGTAGAGTTCGAACGGAAGCAGCAGGCTCGTCGACACGACCGTCAGATACGCGGCCCAGGTCAACTCCAGCCATAGCCCTACGCCCTCGACCAACAACATCGCCGCATAGCCCAGACTGACAAGCCCCGCCAGCAGCACACTATGCGGTTGAAGCGCATCCACCTTTAGAACGAGTTCGTGTATGAGGCGAGAGTCGGCATTCAGATGAAGAGCTTCGATCAGAAGAGAGAACAGCGTGGCAATCTCGGCATGCACCAACTTGAGGAGACCCAACCCTAGGAGGAGTAACAGTAGACCCTTCACCACCTTGAACACAGCAATCACGGCCAGGCCGGTATGGTGTGAGCGTGTCGTCATCAACTTGAGAGAGTATCACAAACGGCAAGGACCGGACGCGGTGGGCGGCCGGCGGGGCGTGGCTTTCCTCTCGTGAGACGTGAAACGTTTCGGGGTTTCAGTGAGAGACGAGATGCGAATAAAGGCGTTGATGGCTGAAAGCTGATTGCTGATGGCTTCGGTCACGAGAGACGAACGACGCTTCACGTACGATCAAATCTTAGCCCCCCGATTGAGCAATTCTGACGATTCGGTTCTGCCAGAACGGGTCTGCAGCAAGTGGATGAGTTCAATTCGTAGAGTGCTATTGAGACGTTGCCGTGCCTCAAGTGGCAGGCGAAGAAACTCCACCCCAAACTGATGGCCCTGGACCCATTTGATCGTGCCAAGGTCAATTGACAGTGCCGGCCTCTGATTTGGGAGCAAGACACTCACACGCACGTCACTGCCGCAGAGGGCCTCTCGATCGCACATGACGGAGCACCCCATCAGCGACAGGTTAGTCAGGAAGCCTTCACCGACAAATGGAGCCCCACCGAAGATGACAGGATAGTAGAGCGGGAACCGATGATAGGTCCGAGAATAATGAAGGGGCGCCATCATAACCTCCGTGACGCCGGATTGTACCGAGGCAGGCACTGTGAGCGGTATCCTACCTTAGGAGGGGGAGCCCTAACTCGTGAAACGTGAGACGTAAGGCGTGAAACGTATCTCGTTGGGGATAAGAGCGTATAGATGATGGCTGATGGCAGGAAATAAGAGCTGATGGCTCGGAGGGGAAGCCCTAACTCGTGAAATGTGAATCGTTTAGGGCTTTAGGGAGAGACGAGATGCGACTGAATGCGCAGATGACTGAAAACTGACTGCTGATGCCGTGGTGCAAGGAGTACGCGTCACGGTTTCTTCGCAACGACCTTCCCGTTTTCCCACACATAAATGGGGGTATGATACGCTCGTGCCGTATTCCTGGCGACCTTCGCTGCTCGCCGCAACGCCCTCCCCACGCCCAGGGCGAATGATTTGCTTTTCGCTTTGCCATTCGCTGTCTTCATGGACCTTGCTCCAGTAATCTCGGGGACTCCCCAGCATTATCGTAGATTGCCCACATGTCTGCCAACTCCCGATAGATCAGCTGAAAGTTCCTCCAACTTCGGTTGAATCGGCGCACCACATCGGCGCGCGGGACATCATGCCCTCCCTGGCGCACACGCGCCGCAATACGCTGGAGTGCCAGTTCCACTGAGGGCAGCGACAGGAACACCAATTCGATGCGATACCCGCTGGCTTTCCACTGTCTCAGCAGCGGAAGGTATGTCCGCCCACTCAAGGTACTTTCAAACGCAAAATCCTGGCGTGCCTTCGCCAACCGACTCAATTCCGTTAGGACAAGCCTGCCCCCGCGTCTCGCTGCCAGTTCAGGTCGAAGGGGTGAAAGCCCGCTCGCAATAAGGTCGGCATTCACGAAATGAATGACGCCCCCTTCACGAGGAAGGAACTCCCGAGCGAATGTGGTCTTACCAGCGCCGTTCGGCCCAGCAATTACAATGCATCGAGGAGCATGACTCGGTCTGAGCCGCACGGAAGACATTCGCGCATTATCTCCTTTTTCTGCCAAGGTGACAAGCGCTTCCCACGATAAAAGTGTATGGCTGATGGCTCGGAGGGGAAGCCCTATTTCGTGAAACATTTTGGGGTTTCAGTGAGAGGCGAGCGACGCTTCTTCCCCTCGTGAAACGTGAAATGTAAAACGTTTCGAACTTGTTGGCGCGAGACAAACAGGGCGCGGTGGGCGGTTGGCGGGGTTACAGTAAGGCCTTAGAGAGAGGAAGACCCCGACACGTTGTTTCTCGTTCGCAGGGACGCCCCGAGTCTGGCCGTCAGGATAGGCGGAACCGCGAGCACCCCGGTCACGATGAGCCCGAGTGGCCAAAGATTGCCCAACCCTTGCATCGCGAACATGACGACAGCCTGCGCGGCGAGCGGAACGGCTCCCCATCTCCACGACCGGTCCGGCTCAAAATACGCCAGCAGCGCAGAAACAAGGCACAGCGCAGGGAGACCAAACTGATAGTACGCCCCCGAATCCCAGGCCTCTCGGCGGCCCGTCGCTGTGGAGACAAACGTCCACACGAGAACTCCGGACACAGCCGACACAACATACAGCCATCCATTCGCCTTCATTCAGAACCCCGTCACAACTTCCGAGCCACCATTTCAACTCGATCAACACCACCGACCGGGCAGCACAGTCATCAACCGACCTAGCTGAACCCTACCCTCAGATCGAGGATGCGTCAAGAATGCGGGCGATTGAAGGGAGCTGAGGCTCTTCGTTTTCCGGACGCGGTGGACGGCTGACGGAGCTGAGCTTTCAGAAAGGTAGAATGCTCCCGTGTATCTCCACTATAGGCAGCTTAGCGTTCCTTTTAGCTCATGCCATAAATAGCATTTCTCTTTGGAGGAGGCAGGTCACGTCCTACACTGGCCGTACAAGAATGGCATCTTGTCATCAGAGGGGAACACATGACGAGCCAAAGAATGCAGCCTGGTGTTGTGAACGTGATCGTGGGTTGCGCATTCAGCCTATGGTTTTTCATGCTGGTAGAGATCACTGGCATCTCACAGGCTGCTGTTGGAAAGGACGAACCGCCGACATTTGTGACATGGCCCGAGAAGGGCTTGGGACTTTCGATCGACTTGACCGGTTTCAAGAAAGACATCGACCAGGTAAAACCGGACGGTCGCCGCTATCTTATGGCTTCCCATCCCAAGACAGGACTCGACGTGTCTATCACCCTTGAAAAAGTCCCGACGAAGGCTTCTGCAAAAGGATGCCTGGAACAGCTCAGACTGATACAGAATGACTCGTCTGTCACCCGTGGGCAGGACATCGCACTTAACACCACCGGCGAGATACCGACCCTTGAGTATACGATTCAAAAATTCCGTGGAGTCCGGGTGGATCAAAAGAATGTGTATGCGTGCATCGCACAAGACAACGTGTATGCCGACATCCATCTTTCGAAGGCACAATACACCACGGCCGATGCACGGTTCTTTCAATCTATTCTTAAGACCCTTCGCTTACAGCCACCCCCCTCAGAGATAGTGCCTCCCCCAGCTCCGGCCCCGCCCAAAGAGATGGTGCGCCTCCCAGCTCCGGCTCCACCTAAAGAGATGGTACGGCTTCCGCCGCCTGCACCACCCAATAGAAAGGAATTGCTCAATATGGGAAACGCTCTTTCCCGGCAGTACGAATACGCCCGAGCTATTGCACCCTATCAAAAGGCGTTCGAGCTTGAAAAAGCGGAGCCGCAACTCGACAGAATCCTTTGGCGCACTCTCATCGAGAATCTAGGTATGGCCTATGGGATGACCGGTCATCTCAAAGAGGCAAAGGCCATATATGAGGAGGGAATACAGGCCGACCCCACCTACCCGATGTTCCACTACAACTTAGCTTGCACGTTTGCGGAAATGAACGACCTCGATCATGCGATGCAGTCGCTCAAGACCGCGTTTCGCCATCGTAAGAATCAGAACCCTGGCGAAGCGGGAATGCCCGACCCCCGCCAGGATTCATCCTTTCAGCGCTTCATGAAGAACGAAACCTTCCGTAACTTGGTCAACGACCTGACCGCCACAAAGAGCTAGAGGAGGCCTGGTGAAATCAGGCGCCTCGAAGGTCTTAGGGGTTCTCGTTGCGCTCCTCCTCTGCTACGGAGTAATGCAGTGGTTCGCATCATCGAAGCATCTATGCCAAATCACTTTTGTCCCAATTGGCAACTTCCCTTTCACGTCGCTTCAGGCACTGGCGAGCTACTATGAGCAGACCCTCGGCTTACACATCGATGTTCGACCCGCCATTCCCTTCGAAGAATCGATGATGGATCGTTCTCGAGGTCAATTGATCGGTGAGGAACTCGTCAACGGCATGAAAACTGGATATCCAACACAGGCCCAAGACCGATCCGTCATGATGGTGGGGTTCACCCGATCGGACATGTATATCCGACACAAGAACTGGCAATTCGCCTTCGCACATCGAGAGGACGGTCGTTTTGCTGCGATCTCAACCGCACGTATGGACCCGGTGAGCTTTGGCTTTCCACCCAACGATGGTGTCTTAGTACGCCGTCTTCTCAAGATGACCTCCAAGCAAATCGGGCTTTACTTTTACGAGTTGCCCGAACGCCAAGAGAAATCCAGCGTGCTCTATTCTCCCATCCTTGGCGTCGACGATTTGGACGAAGTCTCAATGGATTTTGACGCCATTGACAGAGGCCGCATAGAACAAACCGCCAGACGATGCAGTTCCTCATGGGTTCAATACTTTCTTCCCTTCATGGCAAAGTAGCAAGCGCCACAAATGCGCACGTACCTCGTGAAACGTGAAAGGTAAAACGTGAAACGTTTCTGGCTTTTAGCGAGAAACTAACGACGCTTCACGAACGACGAGGACCGGACACGGTGGGCGGCTGGCGGAGCTGAAGCATTAGAAAAACCGAGTGGGCTAACCCTGTTTGTCATTCGTTGCTTTGTTCATTCAAAAAGAATGATAAAGCCTCAGGGGCTCTTGAGGATAATTATGATTCTGTGAATCCCACACATATCTGTCGCACTGAAACAACCAGTGATTCAAGTCGTTGACGATTCTATAGATGTTAAATGCCCTCTCTTTACTAAAAGCTCCTGAAGCTTTCGCTGACGATCCACACATGACTTGAAGGAACGACCGTGCATGAAGTGTCTTAGAAATATTCATGATTCGAATAGCTGACTGCCTTAACTTCTGTCTCTGGGCTGCTGACAAGGAATTAGATATTCTTCCCGCTATTTCTCTCCACTCCCCTGCTTCAAAATTGTCCTCACCAATCGCACCATTCCTCTCAATTGCTTCCATCACCTTTTTCTCTAGACCAGTTGGGTCATCAAGTCCTTGGATCAATTCGTTCACGACTTGTTCAGCCAAAGCGACTGTATCGATATCAGCGTTACGCCGTCGCGCCAGTTTTGCAAGGAGGTTGGCCATGAATGTGAAAGCCTTGGATATTTGATTCCCCTTCTTATCTACTACCTGAATCGGTAGCGATTGAAGGCCAACTAGGCGTCGGAAATGGTTAATTAGGTGTCTACGGCGTGCCCTTTCATCAAACCGTGCTCCATAGGAGTGCACGTCAAATGCCGTCATATGCTTGTGCCCACACAGCAGTATATCGAAATCGCCAAGAGCCAAGTTTCGAAATACGACATCCCGATCTTGGACGCGCATAAAGTAGTCACTTGATTTCTCCGGAGGCTCAAATAGGTAGTGGTGCATAACCAGTATCTTAAGCGCATTTGCAAAAATATCTTTGTCTATACTCCCGCCAGACGGATTTCCTAGATTCCCACGCACCCCTGAGTCATACCAACTGAGCAATTGCTCAGTTTGCTTAATCGTAAGTTTCCCCTTTGCAACGGCCTGGTCATATCGGAAATTGGCTCCACTATGATTCTCGTTGTCTCCTAAAAAGCGTGAGTCTACATACGCGAGATAAATTCCTGCCCCATTTTTCTCCAACCACTGGTAACGCGACCCATGGCTCTCGAGTATCTGGTGGTTGGGAAAGGCAAAATTGTAATTCTCGAGCGACTTCTGTCGTCTTTCCAGCAAAGACCCCGACCGGCCGGCATTCCACGCATCGTGATTTCCTGGAACAATGCCTGTTTTGGAGACAGGAAACTTGAGCCCGGTGAATTCCCCTTGACCGATAGGAA
>WNFB01002833.1_pt1 | contig 15188 bp, 13 predicted proteins | sample 5400501 | NCBI WGS metagenome assembly WNFB01 (sample SAMN13153341, study PRJNA577476) | soil metagenome | isolation source: 200 cm saprolite under Douglas fir tree site 2 hole 1 | place: USA:California | collected 2015-04-18
TGCATGATCGTGAACCCAGCATAGTCGGCGGGCGTGGGGACGGGATTGCGGATGAAGATATTGACGTTGACCTGCGACCAGTCGAGTCCCAAAACCCTGCCCAGCACCCGCACCAGGCGATATTGGACGTCGGGCAACTGGGTGGAAGTCTGGGCACAGTTTCCGTTCAGGATCACCAAAGCATGGAGAAAGTTGGCATTGGTGCCGAGGTTGTCGATTCCCCCGAAGACCGCGTTCGTGAAGCAGGAACTGGCGCTACCAGCACCCTGGCCCAGAAGCGCATCGGTGACCGAGCCGTCGAGGTCGTAAACGATGCCTACAGGCGTGTTCACCGCAGTGGGGAGAATGTCGGACGGCACAGTGATACTGCCGTCTGGGTTGACGATTACGTTCGCGCTGCTGACATCTTCGGCGAGATGCCCTGCTTGTGTGGCCGAGACGGCTGCGGTTGGAATGGAAGTCCATTGGCTGAAGGCACTGGCGACAAAAGCGTCCGCCGTGGGCCCAGGGAGGATAGGGCTCAGGTTGCCTTGGTCGGTGTAGTAGTTGATTGTTCCCTGTGCCCAGGTCAACGGCACACCTTTGGTGCCGGCAGCAAAATAGCTGACTCCAGCGACGTAGCGTGGACCGCCGGCCCACACCAGTCGTGGCAGCATAAGAAGAATCAGGATCCCCACGCCCAGGGCATAAAGCAGGTGCCAGAGCACCCGGACCAATTCACGGCGTTTTAGTTGGTGGCTGACGTGCTCGGCGAGAAGATAAAACTCGTCCCGATTGACGCGGCTGGTAGCACGGGAAGAGGAACGAGCTGCCATGCCTCACTCCTCGGCCGCGCGCCGGATTGCGCGGGCAAAGTCGCGGCTGCTCACGCGGGCTTTTCCGCGCAAACCCGTTTCGATAGCCGGGTCCGAGGAAAGGACGCCGATTCGCTCCTCGTCCAGAATGTTCCGGTCCAGGATGACCTGACCGTTGGAATCCATCGCGAAACGGCCCAGCGGGCCTCCGACCGGGCTCGTCAGTCCCAATTTGCTAGGACTGTAGAGAAAGAGCAGGACCCGTTCGCCGGTGCGGTAGCGTTCGCCGGATTCCCACAAACCGGCCCATTCTCGGATGACCAGCATCTGCCCGGTGCGAACCCCGCGGATGGCCTGCTCCACGCGGAAGGTGATCCGCATGGTAGCCAATTCGTTTGGCCCCGTAGCAGAAACGTGCCCAACAGCGGTGACGGTTCCAGCGAAAATGTAGCCCGAGCTCCGGGTCAACTGCCGCAGGCTGGGTGTGCTGGGGAGGGCGCTCGTGGCGCGTGCTCGTTGCGCGCTGGCCGGCAGAGGAAATCGGGACAAGAAGAGCAGAACCAACCAGAGTGCAAAGAGCTTCCGCAATGGGAATGGCATCGCAAGCCTCGTGTTTGAACCGAGGCCAGCCGGAGACGGGGAACAGTTTGATAGTAGAGAGAAGGAAGGCGGCGGGATGTGAGGTTGATCACAAAGGCCTGTGAAAAACCGGCAGTGCCAAAGCGGGAAGGGTTGACATGAATCATCTCCGGCGGGACGCCGATGCTAGATCAGAGCCTGTGCCGGTTGTGCTGTTGTGCGGAGAGATGCGCTCCGGTCAGCAGCAGCAGTCCGGACAGGAAGGCCCAGAACATCAGGCTGACCGACAAGGCGAACGGTCCGTACACTTCTTGGAAGTTCAGCCGCGGCAAGGCCAGGATGTAGGCGTACTTTAGGGTCTCCGAAAGCAGCCCCATGATCACTGCCGTGGGCAGTACAGCGCGAGCCGGGACCTTGCCGTTCGGCAACAGCCAATAGATCAGAAAGAAAATGGTGATGCTGGCGGCGACAGCGAAGATTTTCATGACCACAAAGCCCGCCAGCCGAACCGCGAAAATGCCTTGGCCACGCAACCAAGAATCCAGCAGCGCGACATTTCCCGCGGTGAGCGCAATCGAAAGCAAGGCCAGCACGCCGCAGCCAAACGCCAGGCCGAGGGCGATGAGTTGATTGCCTAGATAGGACCGGTTGTTGGGAAAATGCCAGATACGGTTCAGGGCTACCTCCAGCGGCATGAAGATTCCGGTGGAGGTCACGAGAAGAATCAACAAGGAAAGCACCTGGGCGCGATTGCGCGCCCCCACCAGCGCGTTCAGGTTGCGAATCACAAAGTCTTGGCCGGCGGGCAGGAAATCGCGCAGCAATTGCACCACGACGTCATACATGACCCGCGAGTGGAACACACGCCGGATCACAGTCATCAGTAGCAGCACGAAAGGAAAAAACGACAGGATGGCATTAGCCGCCACGGAGAATGCAAACGTATGTACCTCGGTGCGTAACAAATATTTCACCGTGGATGCGACCAGCCCGGAAGGAATCCGGGCTTCGCGCCGGTATGCCCCGGCGACAGCGGGGCGGGCAGGGACCGAATGTGACTCCTGGTCATGACTGTGCATTTCTCTCATCCTATCAAAGAGTTGCAGCCCAACGGCGACAACGCAAGGACGGCATGGCTGCAGCGTAGCCGGGGCCGCACCCAGATCTCCAAGCTAAATCGTTTTACCTGCTATTTTCTTCTCTTGCCATGAGCAGGGTTCATGAATATTATCTTGTGCTCGCCGCCGCAAGCTGAGCAGCGAGGTTCAGGCTTTAGGTTGATTGTTTCGTGTCTCGCAGTCGAAACTCGCGCAACCACGATGGGCTCCGGAGCTTTGCGCCGTACTCTCCCCGGACGGCGCAAAACTCAGGAGCCTTTCTTGTTGCGTGACTTCGAGGGGGGCTTTGATCGTGTTGTGCTTCCGCGTCCTTTGAGGGGTAGTACGAAGCATGAGCTTCACGGAGGATGCGGAAGTTAAATGACAGACCAGAGGCGAAAGGAGTTTCTTTGTGAGAGAGAAGGGCACAGTAAAGTGGTTCAATGGGGCCAAGGGGTATGGGTTTATCCAGCGTTCCACCGGGGAAGATGTCTTCGTTCACTTCTCCGCCATCCAGGAGAACGGTTACCGCACGCTGAACGAGGGCGAGACGGTGGAGTTTGACCTGCTCAAGGGACCGAAAGGGTTCCAGGCAGCCAACGTAGTCCGCGTGTAAACAGCCCCGATTTCCGCCACTGTCTAACCCTCCCAGCTTGCCCTGGGAGGGTTTTTCAATTTGTGATTATTGATTTTTGATTGTTGATTCAAGAACCCGACAATCAACAATCAAAAAATCAACAATGACTAGCTACTGGACTTCCAGCGATACCAGGTCCCCATCGGCTTTTCCGCCCGCTTTGTAGTTCACGGCCACGGAACGGTTTTTCCATCCGCAGGAAAACTCATCGGCCCCGATCAGCAACAGTGACTTGTAGTTCTCCGTTCGCAGCTTCATCGTCTTTGTACCCGACGTGACCGTTAGAACCGCGGCCGGGGCTGGTGAGCAATCCACACTCACCAACTTTCCTTTCAGGAATTGCACCGCGCGCTTATCCGGCGGGGGCTCAACTGGGGGTTGATCGGCTGCCGCTTCCTCATCGTTGTGCACATCCTGCTTTTGCGCGCTTGGTTGGGACTTGTGCGGTGCTGGTGATGCCGCCGATGTTGTTCCGGTCGTCTGCGGCGCTGCAACCGCTTGCTGCGGCAGCAAGCCGTATTTCTTCAAAGTCGGCAGGTCTTCCAGGTTCTTCCGTGCCGCCCGTGCGATCTGTGGGTTCTCGCTGCGTTTGAGACGGTCGAGCAGTGCCGTGGCCGCATCCCATTGCTTTCCCGCCATGTAGATTTGCGCCATGTTCAGCAGATAGTTTTCGTTGCGCGGGCTAAGCTGGATTGCCTCCCGCATCGACTCCATCGCCGAGTTGATACCGCCTCCCTCCACCCGGGCCATGGCGAGCATGCTGTAGGCTTCGGCGAATTCGGGGTCCCAATCGAGCACGGCCCGCAGATCCTGCATCATGTTGCCGAGTCCCTGGAACATGTGTCCGCCGGACTGGGCGGCGTGATACTTCACCAGCGCGGAGTAATAGCGCACCCAGGGATCGCGGGGATCGAGTTCCAGGGCCTTGCCCAGTTCCTCGGTGGCTTGGTCGAATTCCTTCCTCTCCATATGTGCCCACGCCAGGGCGCGATGCGCAATCGCATTGTCCGTCTTGGGCTGGCTAAGGATGCCATTGAGTTCCTTCAAACCCTGCTCGCGATGCTCCGGCAGGCGCAGGGCCATTTCCGCCAGAAACGCTTGCGCCTCGGCATCGCTAACTGGCTGCGCGCTGGTTCCGATGTCGTCGGGCCCGACCGGGATAGGGAACTGGTACACCGTGCCTCCGGGATTTGTCGTGCCCGGCTGCCTGGCCATGTCCTGGGCCAGGAACCAGGGTGCGAGGGAATGGAAGTAGTCCTTCACCGCCTGGTCGAACTGGGCAACGGTCATGCCGTAGGCTTGTTGGATCGCCTGCTCCACCGGGAGCTTCTGGTTTTGCACCAGTTCGAAGTAGGTTCCGGTCTCCGGCAGCTTGTTCTTGTTGAGCAGGTAGTGCATCACCATCCACGACTGCGCGTAGAACAGGGTGTGATGTGAGCCTTCCTGGTGGCCGAACGTGTTGTGTTTCATGGCGAAGAGATCGGGCAGGGCCAGCCAGACCGGAACGCTCAGCAGGTCGGTCAGCGATTTCGGTGGATTGCGCAACTGGGGTTGGTTTCCCAGGACGTCCTGCTTCCTAGATGAATTCACTTCGGGATCGCTGCCCACCTGCACCTGCTTGTTGTCCAAACGAAGGCTGGAGAAGTATTCCGCAAAACCTTCGTCGAACCAGCCCTGAGTAGGCGGATAGTTGTAGTTCAAGAGCAGGTGGGCGAATTCGTGGGTGACGGCTCGCCAGCTTTCGTCCTCGAACAAGTTCAGCACAATGTAATTGCGGTCCTCGCCGGGGATAAAGAATCCCGGCTCTGTGTTCGCCTGTCCCTGGCGGATGGTCGCGATCTGTACGTACTCCTTGTCAGTTTTGAGAGCGATGATTTCCAGCGGTTCCGCCATATGCAGCCGGGTCTTCATAAGAAGCTGGGCGAAGACGGCGCGCATTTGCTCGAAGCGCACTATGACCTCGCGACCTTTTTTCTCGCCGGCATCGGTGAGGACGGAAAAATGCGTGGAATTGACACGGACCCACTGGGGCTCGGCGGCGCGTGCGGGAACGCTGACAAAACCCGCGAGTCCGCAGAGAAGAAGAGCTGGAAAAGATTGTCGGAGGGAGACATGTGTGCTCATGGCGTGATCGCCCGAGGACGATTCCGAATCAGAAAAGATGCTATCACGCGGTTTCAGTCGGCGCGCGTCAAGGTCACGGGAGGGGATGGAGCTTCCTCGTCGCCCAGCGCGCGTGCTCGGCGAGGACTGGGTCTTCGTCCTCGGCCAGCTTCTCGAGCATCGGCACGAAGCGTCGGTCCCCGCTATTACCCATCGCGACTACTGCATTCCGCCGCAGGCCACTGCGCTTGGTGCGCCGTATGGGAGAGCCGTGGAATTTCTCCCGGAATTCTTCGGCGCTCATTTCGGCCAGCCACTCCAGCGCGGGATTGACCAGACCTTCCCGTGGCTGGAATTCCGGCGCGGTTGTGGCTGGCGCTTTACGGTTCCAGGGGCAAACATCCTGGCAGATGTCACAACCGAAAACGTGGCGGCCCATTCTTTCCCGCATCTCTTCTGGAATCGCGCCACGCTTTTCGATGGTCACATACGAAATACAGCGATTCGAGTCAAGTTGATAAGGAGCAATCAGCGCGTCGGTGGGGCAGGCATCAATGCAGCGCGTGCAAGTGCCACAGCGGTCAGGCGCTGGCAGGTCGGGCTCGAGTTCGAGCGAGGTCAGGATAACACCCAGGAACAGCCACGATCCCAGTTTCTGATTCAAGATGCAGGTGTTCTTTCCGATCCAGCCAATGCCCGCGTATTTGGCATAGACACGTTCGACGATTGGGCCGGTGTCGACATAGCAGCGGGTAATGAAATCCACAGGGGCTGAAGCCCCGTTCCTAAAAGGCGCCGGACGCGGGCCTGAAGGCCCGCTCTTCCACGGCGGCGCCGGCTGTCTTACATCGGCCTGTTGATCTGATCCGTCACGGACGACTGGGGCGCCGTGGAAGCGCAGGGCTTCAGCCCTGCGATCCGGTGCAGAAGAAGGCTGGGCTTCAGCCCTTGTGGTTAGGAGAGCCTCGCGCAGCTGATTCTCGACGATCCGCAACCTCCGCATCACTGCCTCGTGATAATCCTCGCGGCTCCAGGCGTAGCGCGAAATCCACCCCCGCTGCGGGTCATCGGCTTGGGTCGAGTATGGTTCCGCCGTGTTGTAGTTGATGGCACACACGATTACACTGCGGGCCCAGGGCGCGGCTGATTGCAGGGAAGCACGCTTCAGATGTCCGGCGTCGTCGCGAGCCTCCATGTATTTCATTTCACCGGCGTGCCCAGCGGCGATCCACTCAGGGAAGTGGTCGAGTTCGGGAAGGTCGCGGACGGGAGCGATGCCAGCGAGGTCAAAGCCCGCGCCGTGTGCGGCCTGTTTGATGAGCGCCGGGATTTGACGGGAAGAGGGCATCGGGCAAGCGCGGCTCCGGCCTCATTTGATTATAGACAGGATGACGAAGGGTTAATTGACCAGCGACCAACGACCGTCGACTAATCCAGTCTGACTAGGAAAATCGAACCCTGGGACGTCTGCGTGTCGCGGGCGACTTCTTCGGCGCGTTTGCGGTCGTCGTGCTGGACACGGACGCGCACCCACCAGTCGCCCACTGGGCTATTGAAGCACAGCACTTTGGCGGTGTGATAACGATGGGAGAGGCGGTCGGCAACCGTGTTCGCCGCGTCTTCCTGGTCGAAGGCGCCGATCTGTACCGCCCAGCGTCCACCTGTGTCGAGCGGCGCAGGAGTCTGCAGCACTTCCAGGCGGACCGTGGCGATGCCCGGCTGCCACACATCAACTTTCTTCGCCGCGGCCAGCGAGAGATCAAGGATCCGCCCCTCGACGAACGGTCCGCGATCGGTAATGCGCACGACGGCCGAACGGCTCGTCTTGACGTTGGTCACCCGCACAATCGAACCCAGGGGAAGAGTGCGGTGAGCGGCAGTCATGGCGTGCATGTTGTAGACGACGCCATTCGAGCCACGACGATTGTGATACGGCGCTCCGTACCAACTGGCCAGGCCGGTCTCGACGAAAATGGGCCTGGTGTCAGCAGGAACAGAGAGCGCCTCTTTCTCTTTCTCTGTCTCTATCTCTTTCGCTTTCTGTTGCTCCCTTGCAGATTCCTCCTTTTCAGGCCCAGGTTCGGGCGGAGCGGGAGTGGCCTGAGCTTGGCGTTGGGAAATAGGTGGCGGTGGCGGAAGGTTCACGCGTGCCTGCTTGTGTTTGCCGCTGCAGCCAGTCAGCGTCAAGAACATTAGGCTGATGGAGATGACAGACAGTAAGACGCGTTTCCCGACCGCAGCGGCTAAAGCCGACAGAAGCTGTCCGGCATTTACGGCACGCCTGAAGGCATGCCCTGACACGAAGCTGGACTGCTCCCGCAGCCTGCTCACTTGCGCTGGGACTGGATTTCTTCCAGGTAGTCGGCCAGGCGGGCAATCTTCTTTGCAGCCACCCGCAGCGCCTTGGTGGAGCGCTGCCGGACCGCCGGCACCACTTCGTTGTTCAGGTAGGTGACGAACTCCGCCGTTTCCTTCTCCAGGCGCTCGGCAGCCCCGGCGACGGATTTGTTCACGCGTGCAGAGGTTTCTCCCACCTTGCGGTTGAAGTCGTTCATGCTGGTCCCCCGGATGTTTGAACGTGAAAACTACCACGCGTTGCGTGCGGACGCCATGCTCGGACATTATTTCGCGCTCTGCAGCCGGGGGTCAACCCGGGGGCATCGCAGGTTACACCCCTTGTTGGCGGACGATATACGGCTTCGATGCTGCGCTGCTGGACGGGGTTGTAACTACTCCGTGGATGTACTTCATTGGGGAACAGCGCATATGTGCAAGCGAATGGACTGCATTTTACCTGCAAGCGAGTATGTCTGTTTGAGGGATCAGTCACTGCGAACGTAAAATGCGGAGAACGCACCATGATTAAGAAGCAATCCATCTTGCAATCCGATACTGTTCATGCGAAACGCCGGTTCCGGCGACGGCTGCTGCGTTGGTATGACCACAACCGGCGCGATTTGCCCTGGCGCCGGGACCGTGATCCCTATCGCGTGTGGCTCTCCGAGGTCATGCTGCAGCAGACCCGTGTGGCCGCGGTGCAGGAGCACTATCGCAGATTTCTGCAACGTTTCCCGACGGTGGAGAGATTGGCCGCAGCGCGGGAGGCTTCAGTGTTGGCGGCATGGAGCGGTCTAGGCTACTACAGGCGTGCCCGGATGCTACATGCCGCGGCTAAAAGAATTGTGAGCGAACATACGGGGAGATTTCCCGCGAGCACAAAAGGGCTACGGGCACTTCCCGGAATCGGTCCTTATACCGCGGCGGCGATTGCCAGCATCGCCTTCGGGAAACCGGTTGCGGCAGTGGATGGAAATGTGGAACGCGTCCTCAGCCGCGTGCAGGGCAAGAATCTTGTGGGAGCAGAGCTCTGGCAGACGGCGGAAGAGTTATTGAGCCCGCAGAGGCCGGGTGACTTTAACCAGGCCATGATGGAACTAGGGGCGACGGTGTGCCTGCCGCGCCATCCCAAATGCCTGCTGTGTCCAGTGTTCGACTTGTGCGCCACGCGCGGCGAGTTAGGGAAGCAGCGAAGCGGAACTCGACAGAAGCAACGGAAGATTGATTACGCCCTCGACTGCCGTAATGGGTCGGTGTTTCTGGTGAAGAGGCCGAAGGATGCATCGCTGATGCCCGGCATGTGGGAGTTGCCGGAAATAGAGGATACCAACGGCACCGGCGAGGCCTTCCTAACGCTGCGGCATTCGATTACCGTGACCGACTATGTGGTGCGGGTCATGCAACGTCCGACGCATAATGGAACCGAGGGGAAGTGGGTGCCGAAGGGCCGCATCGCCCTCCTGCCGCTGACGGGGCTGGCGCGGAAAATCCTGGGGGCGGCGAAGGTCATCTAAAATATAGGGTCGTGAAGGCCCATGAAATGGTTGCATAACATCTTCGGAGGACGCACGATGGCTGCTTTGACCCCAGGAGCGACAGCGCTGGATTTCACACTGAAAACAATGGACGGGAAAAAATTCTCGTTGCAGGAGGCGCTGACCCGAGGGCCGGTGGTAGCGGCCTTCTTCAAAGTTTCATGCCCCATTTGTCAATATGCATTTCCGTTTCTGGAACGGATACATAAGGCCTATGGCAACAAGAACGTCACGATTGTGGGTGTGTCGCAGAACGGGAAAAAAGACACCGCTGCTTTCGTAAAGGAATATGGCGTGACCTTCCCCGTGCTGCTGGACGACACCGACACGTATCCGGTCTCCAATGCGTACGGGCTGACCAACGTACCAACTGTTTTCTGGATCGCGGAGGATGGCGAAATCGAGATCTCCAGCGTGGGTTGGGTACGAAAGGAAATCGAAGAGATCAACCATAAGGCTGCCGAAGCCACCGGCGACGGCGTGAAGGCGATGTTCCGCCCCGGCGAGGAGGTATCTGATTTCCGCCCTGGTTGAGGGTCAAAAAACTAGCCCGCGGTCGCGGGCACTGCTTTCACCCTGGAGGCGCAGAACCCCGCACCAGCCTCGCTCGGGCAACGAACTGGCCCTGCCCATTCCGGAGAGGGGCGACAACAGCCGTCGCCCTCTCCCCGGACAGGTGGACGTTAGGACTCGCCCTAGGCTACTGCAGGGGGTGCGTGCCCCACGCGGGAAAAAATGGATTGGGCGGCCCGCTGATGATCTGCGTTAAATTAGAGCCGTCCGCATCCACGGTCCAAAGGCCCGGCTGTATGTGGTGGAAATCGGGCGACCCCTGGAAGATTAGCTTTACGCCGTCCGGCGACCACCTCGCGAGGTCGAAAGCAGCGATGCCGGTGTTCTTGACGACCAGTTTCAACCCCGAGCCGTCAGGATTGATGGTGTAGATGCTCGCTGGTGCCGAAGGCTCACTACGGCTCGTGATCACAATCTTGCTTCCGTCGGGAGACCAGTCGGGATATTGGCCCTGCCTACCCCACGACGTTAACTGCCGAAGCCCCGTTCCATCCGATCGCACGACGAAAGCCGCAACCAGATCTGTGCGTCGAACGCCTTTCTTGAGACGATCAAACGCTATCCACTGGCCGTCCGGCGACCACCGAGGTTCGCCGTCAAACCATCCATATGGATTTGCCGTGACCTGCGACAGAATGGCACCCGTCGTTGCGTCGATGATGTAGATGCCATGCGGATGGTTCCCTAGGGGCCGGGCGACGGCCAGCCGAGTGCCATCCGGCGACCACGCCGGTTCGACGATGACGTCATTTTCCTGATGCGTAAGCTGCACGAACCCGCTCCCATCGGGGTTAATTGTGGCGATATTACCTGACGTGGCGTCGAAAAAGTCAAAGGCGATCTTGCCTCCATCTGGAGACCAGTCGCTGATCTCACTGGGGGCAGTTGTCAGCTGAACCTCGTGTGAGCCGTCGGGGTTGGCCGCGAATATCTGGAAATCACCGATAGCGGGGTTGAACCGGGAAAACGTGATCTGGCCATTCGATCCCGGAAATGCAGCGTACGCGGATCTGGCGCTCGTGACCATGTACACCATGTACACGAGGAGCATCGCCAACGGCCATATGGAGAGACCGAGTCTCCACATCGAAGTTGTTCTGAATTTCATCTCTCCTCCGTAACGAGTGCCATCTCGCAGATGCAGGCTGGCGCAATCGCACCGCTGCGTCGGGTCATGTGGACTGACACTGCGTCGTAGCGGGCAAGAATGTACTTTGCCGACAAACCACCGGGCAATGGCCGCTCCGTTTGTTGTATCTTAGTTTTGGATTGGCGTCCAAGTGACTGATTAAAAGGGTTTTTCTATGCAGGTGCGAAAGCAAATATCTCGGTTGTTCTTTTGAAATGCTAGAATTCGCGTAATGCTGACGTGGTTTTTCTATGGGAACTCCCAACCATGTATCGCCCAAGGTAAGGTTCGGTACCTTCGAGGCAGATCGCTTTACCGGCAAGCTTTTCAAGGCGGGAATCCCAATCAAATTACAGCCTCAGCCGTTCAGAGTCCTCCTGTTATTGGCCGAACGCAAAGGACAAGTGGTCACCCGCGAAGAGATTCAAAGACACCTGTGGGGTGACTCCACGTTCGTGGATTTCGAGCGTGGCATCAATTTCTCGATCAACCAGATCCGAGCTGCCTTGTGTGACACTGCCGAAAAACCGCGCTACATCGAGACACTGCCGCGGATTGGCTACCGCTTCATTGCGCCGGTGAAAGATGACGGCCGGACCGCGGTGGGCCTGTCCCCGGCTCTGCTCGACACCGTCCAGGAGGTCCCACGCTCAGCCGCGCACCCGGCTCAGGTCGTTGGTCCGCAAGCTCAGTCGCCGAGGCGGTTTATCGCCATTGCTTCTGTGGTAGTGCTGCTGTCGGCAATCGCGGGTTTTGGGGTGCGTAAGATGCTGCGGTCCGCTCGCCTCCCCAATCCGGACAACCTTCGAGTTTCCAGGCTGACACAGGACCGGCCCGTGACGGATGTTGCGATTTCTCCAGAGGGGCACTACGTGACCTACGCCCTTCGCGAAAAGGAGGGGGAGGCCTTATGGCTGCGCCAGATCGCCACAGGAAGCGACGTGCGCATCCTGCCGGCTGGGCCGGAGTTCCATGGTCTCACTTTCTCCCCGGACGGCAACTACATCTATCTGGTTCGATCTGACAATAACGACCCTTATTTCAAATACTTGTACTCAATGCCGATCTTGGGAGGACCGGTCCAGAAGTTGATCACAGACGTCGACTCGCCTGTCAGTCTCTCGCCGGATGGCGGGAGGTTGGTATACGAGCACGGAAATTTTTCCCGGGATGAAATCGAGCTGAAGATCGCGAATGCGGACGGCAGTGGAGATCATCTGCTAGCCGTGCTTCACGAGGCAAGTAACTTCCTGTTTCAGCCCGGTCCCAGTTGGTCACCGGACGGGGAAACCATCGCTGTTCCGGTGCTCCTCAGGGGCGAACAGAGGCGATGTGCTCTGGAAATCGTATCAACCGCCGACGGGAGTGTGCGGGAACTCTATTCCAGTCCCGACGACATCGGCCGGCCGGCATGGCTCTCGGACGGAAAGTCTTTGCTGGTACCCCACCTCGATCCTACGTTGCACCGCTCTCAGCTCTGGTCGATTTCCTTCCCCCGTGGTGAAGCCCGCCCTTTCACCAAAGACCTCGCGGACTACACTTTCTATCTGGACCTCACGCGCGATCGACGAATCGCGGCCACCATTGCGACCAGGACTCTCTCGCATATCTGGGTGGCTCCCGCGCGAGATCTTTCGCAAGCACGCCAGGTTACATCCGACGACGTTCCCATGTTCTTTATCGCCGAGGCTTTTGATGGAAAGCTGATGACGGTAGGCGGCGGTTCCATAAGTGAGAGCCAGCTTGGCGGGCTTTGGATCATGAACGCCGACGGCAGCCAGCGCGCCCGCTTCACGGATGTCCAAAACGCGGCTTGGGTTACGCCTTGTGGGCGCTATGTGATCTTCGCATCCTATGAGGCCGGCAGCGTCAGCCTCATGCGGGTCGACAGAGACGGGACGCACGCCACCACGTTGGCTACCGGCAATTTCTGGGGACCGGCATGTGCGCGGGATGGCGGGTTCGTCTTCTATGGCCGCGTTGAGCAACCACACAAAATCTGGAAGGTTCCGGTCGAAGGTGGAGCCGCCACAAAGGTCGACGACGCTCTGGGCGATCAGCTCGATGATCGCTTGGCCATTTCTCCCGACGGCAAGCTCATGGCATACCGTTACACGCAATACGGTCGCGTGCCCTCCCAGGGCTGGAACCTGGCTGTGATCTCAACCCGGGGCGGTCCGCCAGTAAAGAACTTCAAAACGCCTGGGGACCTCAGCCAATTGCGCTGGTCTCCCGATGGAACCAGCTTGCAGTATCTGCGCACAACCAGTGGAGTATCTAATCTGTGGGAGCAACCGTTAAGCGGTACGCCGCCCAGGCAGTTAACAAGGTTCACATCCGGGCTGATCTTCGATTTCAACTGGACCGCCGACGGTACACAGTTGCTGCTCACGCGAGGAAGTGTCAGCAGCGATGTGGTGCTCATCAGCAACCTCCAGTAATTTTCCTTCCGCTTCCCGTAGAATAAAGTGACTCGGTAAGAATCCTGGAATTCAGGAGCCTCGTGGCATGCCGAAACGTGCCTTGGTGTTTTCTTTGCTGCTTTTAACCTCCATTGTGTGGGCCCAGCGCGTGCCGCGACGGACACCACCGCCACCAGTCTCGACACGGCTTCCCAGCGCTGCTTTCGCAGCTATGCAAAAAATCGATCCGGAGCGCATCCGGGCGCACGTGCGCTTTTTGGCGGATGACCTGCTGGAGGGCCGCGGCACGGGGCAGCGCGGGGGCGACATCGCAGCGGAGTACATCGCCACCCAATTTGCCCTCGACGGTCTGAAGCCCGCAGGTGATAACGGCACCTACATGCAGAAGGTCCCTATGGTTGGCGTCACGCCCCAGCCGGAAACCGCGTTCTCGCTGGTGCGGTGGGACGGTTCGGTGACCGACCTGAAGCCACTGGACGAATACGTTGCCTACGACCAGACGCAGCAGCCGCACTTGGACGTGGACGCGGACATCGTGTTCGTTGGCTACGGCATTGAAGCTCCGGAATATGGCTGGGACGACTACAAGGACGTGGATGTGAAAGGCAAAGTACTGCTCATGCTGGTGAACGAGCCTCCCTCCGACGATCCGAAGTTTTTTAAGGGCAAGGCGCTGACCTACTACGGACGCTGGACCTACAAGTACGAAGAGGCCGCGCGCAAGGGCGCGGTGGGCGTGATCCTGATTCACCAGACCGACATGGCCAGCTATCCCTGGGAAGTGGTGCGCAACTCGAATTCGGGCGAGAAGTCATTCCTGAAGCTCGATGGCACTCCCAAGCTGGCGGTAGCTTCGTGGATTCAATTCGATGTGGCACAGAAGCTGGCTGCAGCCGGCAGTAAGGACCTGGGCAAGCTAATGCTCGATGCGCGCCAGCGCGATTTTCGCCCCGTCGTGATGCAAGTGAAGTTGAAGGCGCACATGGTGAGCAAGATTCGCCCATTCGACTCGAACAATGTCATCGCCATGCTACCCGGCTCGGATCGCAAGCTAAAGAACGAAGCGGTGATGTACACCGCGCACTACGATCACCTTGGCATTCGTCCGGATATGCCGGGCGACAATATTTACAACGGCGCGAATGACAACGCCACCGGCTGCGGCATCCTGCTGGAGCTGGCGCACGTGTTTAGCCAGGCGGCTCAAAAGCCGCGGCGATCCATCCTGTTTGCCTCGGTGACGGCCGAGGAGCAAGGGTTGCTGGGATCGGAGTACCTCGCCCAACATCTGCCAGTTCCGGCGGGAAAAATCGCGCTCGATCTGAATTATGACGATGTGCCGCCGCTGGGCGCCCCGGAAGAAGTGGAAGTGGCGGGCTCGGAGCGCACCACGTTTTATCCATCCGTCCAGGCGTTGGCGAAGGAATTCCGGCTGGCGATTCGTCCTGAGAAACGCCCCGAGGCAGGACACTACTATCGCTCCGATCACTTCAGCCTGGCGCACGTGGGCATTCCCGCGTTCTCCATCAATGAAGGCGTGAAGTACAGAGGCCATGACGCAGCGTGGGGCATGCGGCAGGCGGATGAGTTCACGGCTAAACATTATCACCAGCCGAGCGATGAATATCATCCGGACATGGCCTTCAGCGGCGATGCAGTGATGGCGCGGTTCGGCTTCGCTCTGGGATGGGAAGCCGCAACTATGCCGAAGCTGGTCGTCTGGCAGAGGGGCGACGAGTTCGAGGCGGCGAGGGCGAGAAGCCTGAACGGCACCAATTAAGCGAGTGCCGACGTGCTCTGGAAAATCGAATCGGCCGTCACAAGCCTGAACTAGGTTGCCATAAGTTTGAGATTGGGGCTGAGGATGAGCGTCGGCTCGGTAACGCGCTGCACATCATCGGCGGTCAGTCCGGGCGCAACCTCTTCCAGCACGAGTCCGGTGGGCGTAACCTGGATTAACGCCACTTCGGTGACAATGGTG
>WNFB01002834.1_pt1 | contig 15188 bp, 16 predicted proteins | sample 5400501 | NCBI WGS metagenome assembly WNFB01 (sample SAMN13153341, study PRJNA577476) | soil metagenome | isolation source: 200 cm saprolite under Douglas fir tree site 2 hole 1 | place: USA:California | collected 2015-04-18
AACGGCAGGTAGCGATTCGTCCAGCGAAGCGCGGCCACCGAGTTGGCGGCCCCGACGAGGCCCAGCCCGACGAGCATGGCGATGATCAGCCCGACCTCCTCGACCACCTTGCCCGCGTGCTGCAGGTTGTCGATCAAGAACCCGAAGACGAAGCCCGGCATGAGGCTCAGCAGGGGCTCGTTGAGGATCTGCGGCAGCGGCCGGAGGCCGAGCAGCAGCGCGCTGAGGTACATCAGCGCGACCACCGCGAGGCCCCCGACGAAGCCCCAGGCGAATCCGTGGAAAGCGGCGGCCCTTCGTGTCATGTGGAATGGTTGTAGCACTGAATCATGTCGATTGCTTGACAACGGAAAGCAAATCCCTGAATGTCTGAATTCGTCCCCTGCTGGTAGCATCCACCGGACGGAATTGGCCGCCCCGATCGCCCCTGAAGACCTTTACCGATTTCGCTGGATCGACCACGCCCGCCTGAGCCCTGATGGCGAGCGGGTCGCCTATCAGGTCGGCTGGGCCGATGCGACCTCCAGGCAGAATCGCAGCCGAATCGTCGTGCGCCGCGTGCTGGACCCCGAGCCTGTGGGGCCAAGCGCCGGCGCTTTGCGCGATCACTCGCCGGAATGGTCGCCCGACGGAAGCAAGCTGGCGTTCGTCAGCAAGGTCGGGGCGGCCGACCAGCTGTTCGTCGTCGACCTGGTCGCGGGTGGTCCGGCGCAGCAGCTGAGCCACGTGCCGGATGGGGTGTCGAGCCCGCAATGGGCGCCCGACGGCAGCCGCGTCGCGTTCCTCGCCACCGTCCTGGCCGACCCGGACGCGGTGGTGGACGACCCCCGGCCGCCCGAAGGCCGCGAGCAGCTTCGCCGCGCACCCGTCGTCCGGGTCATTCGGAGCCTCGACTACAAGCACGACGGGCAAGGGTATGGCGACGGCAGGTACCACCACCTCTTCTCGGTTCGGATGGACGGCAGCGAGGCCAAGCAGCTGACCAACGGCGCCTGGGACGTCAACGAGTTCGATTGGTCGCCTGACGGTCACCGGCTCGTGTTCTCCGGCAACGCCGAGCCGGGCGCCGACCTGATGCGCGAGCTGAACCTCTACGTGGTCGACCTCGAAGGCAACCGGCAGCGCCTGGGGGGCGGCCTCTACCTGAGCACGCCGATCTGGTCTCCGAAGGGCGACGAGATCGCATTCATCGCACCCAGCGGCCTCGACGTCGGCCTTCTGGAACGGCTATGGGTCGTGCCGCTCGACGGAAACCCCCCGCGGTGCCTCACCACGGACTTCGACCTCGGTGTCAACGACGGAATCGTCAGCGACACGCGCGCGGGACACGCCACGAGGGTCCGCTGGTCGGCGGACGGGGAGCGCATCTACTTCCTCGCCTGCGGGCCGGGCGTCACATCCGTGTACTCGGTCGACCTCCAGGGGAATGTGCGGGAGGAGGCGGTCGGGCGGCGCCGCATCTACGACTTCGACCTGGCCGGCTCTGTGACGGCGTTCTGCGCCTCGGACGCGTCGAACCCGGGCGAGCTGTTCGTGGTCACCGGCGGCGCCGAAGCGCGCCTCACGGATTTGAACCCCTGGCTGCGCGATCGCTACGTCGCCGAGCCGGAGCAGCATTACTTCACCGCGCCCGACGGATGGAAGCTCGAGGGCTGGATCCTCAAGCCTGAAAACCTCGACCCGAACCGCCTCTATCCGACGGTCATGGAGATACACGGGGGCCCGCACGCCCAGTACGGCTGGACGTTCTTCCACGAGCTTCAGATGCTGGCCGGCATGGGCTTCGTCGTCTTCTACATGAACCCCCGCGGCTCGGACGGCTACGGAGAGCGCTTCCGGCGCGAGGTCGTGCGCGACTGGGCGGGCAAGGACTACCTGGACCTGATGAGCTCGCTCGACCAGATCGTCCAGCTCACCGGCTACATCGACACCAACCGCCTCGGGGTGGGAGGTGGGTCGTACGGCGGGTACATGACGAACTGGATCATCGGCCAGACCGACCGCTTCTCGGCCGCGGTCTCGATGCGCTCCGTTTCGAACCTGGTCAGCGAGTACGCGCAGCAAGACATCGTTCTGTGGCACGCGCTGCAGCTCGGCCCGCCGCCGTGGCCGGACATGGACGAGCTGTGGCGACGCTCGCCGATCCGCTACGTGCAGAACATGAAGACCCCGCTGCTCCTGACGGCGGGCGAGATGGACCTGCGGTGCGCGATGTCGCAGTCGGAAGAGCTGTTCGGCGCGATGCGCCTGCTCGGCAAGACCGTCGAGCTGGTCCGCTTCCCCGAGGAATCGCACGACCTGTCGCGCAACGGGCGGCCGGACCGGCGCGTCGAGCGCTTGCGCCGGATCGGCGCATGGTTCGCGAGGTTCCTCGGCACGCAGTCCGTCGACCGCCCCGCGCCGGAGGAGGAGACCCAGATCCTGCCCGTGCCGGCCGAAGCGCCGCGGGAGTGGGCGAAGACGGTCGCGATGCCGACACGACCGCCCGAGCCGGCGGTGGCGGTCGAGGAACCCGCGCCGGTGCTTGCCGAGGACGCCGCGCCGGTGGCGGTCGAGGAGCCTGCGGAGGTCATCCAGCCGACGGTGCCCGACTTCGCGACCGCCGAAGCCCCGATCGTGGAGCCGGAGGCGCTGCCGGACCTTCCGACACCCGGGTCGGCCATCGAGGAGCCCCTGATCTCGGAGCCCGGCCCCGAGCTTCCGATTCAGCACGATCTGGAGCCTGCGGCGCCGCACGAGCCAGAGCCTGCGGCGGCCCAGGCCGAGCCTGAGCCGGTGGCCGAGCCTGAGCCCGCGGCCCAGGCCGAGTCCGAGCCGGTCGCGGAGCCGGCGGCCGAGTCTGAGCCGGTCGCGGCCGAAGCTTCGTGGGGGGACTTCCCCGACGTCGAGCCCATGGTCCACGCTCAGCCGGAACCCGAGCCTCCGGCCGAGCCCGAGCCCGATCCCGCGGCCGAGCCGGAGCCCGAACCGGAACCCGTGGCCCAGCCGGAGCTGGAGCCTGCCGCCGCGGTGCCTGAGGAGGCACCGATGTCCCCGTTCGACGAGCCGGCGGCCACTGAATCCGAACCCCCGCCGGCCCGTGAACCGGAACCCGAATCGCAGCCCGAGGTTCTCGTCGCCCAGGCCGAGCCGGAGCCTGCGCCCGAGCCTGTCGCGGAACCGGAACCCGAGCGCGCACGGACGCCTGAGGTCACCTCGACGCTCCTCCACTGGCCGGCCAACGCTCCCAGCGCCGGCCGCGAGAACGGGGCTCCTTCGGAGTCGCCGAGCTTCGAGGAGGCGACGTCGGTCATCCCGGCGTGGCAGCAGAGCGACCCGAACGCGATCGACCCCAGGCACACGGTTTCGCTGCAGGCGATGCCGCCCGAGGAGATCGCGAGCGGCTCCGGGTTCGCGGCCCTGCTGACCTTCGAGACGGGTCCCTTCGCGGGCCGGATCGTGGCGCTGCCGAGCCAGATGGTGACCATCGGGCGCGCGCCGGACAACGACGTAGTGGTCGGCGACCCTGCGACGTCAGGCCATCACGGCCGGATCGACGTGCGGAGCGGATCGTTCTGGGTGAGCGACCTGGGGAGCACGAACGGCACGCTGGTCAACGGTGAGCCGGTCATCGAGAAGCAGCTCTCCGACGGTGACACGATCTCGGTCGGCCAGAACACCCTGAGGTTTACGCTCGAGGCCTGACCGCAGCTAACCTTCACGTGGGTTCCGGCACCGTCAAGAGGAGGACGTTCATGGCGGTTGACGCTTTCAGCGACGAGTGGGCGCGGCAGTTCAAGGACGAGGTCAACAAATCGAGCGCATACAAGGCCGCCGCGAAGGGCTGGAAGTGGACGGTCGGGCTCGTCATCGAGGCGGAGCCTGACAAGAACGTTCCCGAAACGATCGGCGTCGTGATGGACCTGTTCGACGGCGAGGCGCGCGACATCCACGTCGGCTCCGCCGCTGACGCGCAGGGCTGCAACTTCGTGATCACGGCACCCTACTCGCGGTGGAAAGAGGTGGCGACGAAGCAGCTCGATGCGACAAAGGGGATGCTCCAGGGCAGGCTGAAGCTGAAGGGCGACCTTCCGACCATCGTGCGCTACACGAAGGCGTCGCAAGAGCTGACCGAGGCCACGACACGGGTCCCCGTCCAATGGCCCGACGAGCGGTAGCGACGGTCGCCTACGCCGACGATGAGCCGAGCGCCTTCGCCTCGATGCTCGGCGGTCTGATCGCGGCCAACGTCGAGAGCGCGCCCGCCAGGAAGAAGGACTTCGACGGACTCCAGGCCCGCGTCGGGATCTGGGTGACCGATATCGACGAGGGCGTGACGCTCGACTTCCAGCGCGGCTCGCTCACGATGCACAACGGTCTGCAGCCGAAGCGCGACATCACGATTCGCGCCGAAGCCGACACGGTGATGAGCCTCAGCAACCTGAAGATCGGGCTGTTCGGGATGCCCGTCTACTACGACGAGGTCGGGAGGGGCGTCGCGCTCAAGCTGGTCCAGGGCAGGCTTCGCATCGACGGGTTGCTCGGCAATCTGGCGACCTTGAACACGGTGACGCGCATCTTCTCGGTGCGATGAGGCTCGCCGTGGTCGGCGCCGGAAGCATGGGCGCGCAGATCGCTCAGCAGGCGGCGCTCCACGGCATCGACGTCGCGCTGCAGGACAAGGACGACGCCCAGCTGCGCAAGGCGGTGGAATCGAACGGCGGTCACCTGGCGCGCCGGGTCGAGAAGGGCAGGCTGTCCGAGGGCGATGCTCGCGCGGCCGTGGAACGCGTCACCACCACGACCGACCTGCGCGAGGCCGTGGGAAAGGCCGACTTCGTGATCGAGGCCGTGTTCGAGGACCTGGAGGTGAAGCGCTCGCTCTTCCGCGAGCTGGACACGCTCGCACCCGGCGACGCCGTGCTGGCGAGCAACTCGTCGACCATGGGGATCAGCAAGATCGCCGAGGTGACGGCGAGGCCGGAGCGCTGCGTCAACATGCATTTCTTCTACCCGGTGCTCGTGATGGACCTCGTGGAGATCGTGCGCGGGCCGCAGACCTCGGACCAAACCGTGCACCGCGCCACGGCCATGGCGAGCGCGATGGGCCGGACGCCTGTCCTCCTCAACAAGGAGATCGACGGGTTCATCGTCAATCGAATCCTCCATGCGGCGACGCAGGAGGCCTACCGCCTGCTCGACGCGGGTGTCGCCTCCTTCGAGGACATCGACACCGCGGTGGAGAAGGGCCTGAACTGGCCGATGGGGCCGTTCCGCCTGGGCGACTTCAGCGGCCTGGACGTGACCTATAACGCGCGCCTCCACATGTACCACGCCACCGGCGATGAGCGCTACCGACCCTCGCCGCAGCTCGAGGCGAAGGTCAAGGCGGGCAAGCTCGGGCGGAAATCGGGGGAAGGGTGGTATCGATACAACAACAAGTGAAGCTGCACCACGTGGGGATAGCGGTCGCCGACCTGGATGAATCGATCCGGCTTTATACGGAGGTCTTCGGCGCGACGCTCGTCGACCGCCGGCGCAATGAGAAGGAAGGGCTCGAGGCGGCCTTCCTCCGCGCCGGGGAGGCCGAGCTCGAGCTGATGGCGCCGCTGCGCGACGACTCGCCGGTCGGCAAGTTCGTGGCCAAGCGCGGCCCGGGGATGCACCACGTGGCCTTCGGCGTTGGCGACATCGACAGAGCGATATCCGAGGCGCGTGCAGCGGGCCTCGAGATGATCGACGCGGAGCCACGCATGGGCATGCACGGCGTGCGAATCGCTTTCATCCACCCCAAGAGCGCGGGCGGCGTGCTGACCGAGCTGGTCGAGACGTGAGCAAGCAATTGCCACGGGCTCGTCCCCTGCGTCGGGCTTCGCCCGACACCTCCCCACATGGTGGGGAGGAGACCCAAAACGACAGTGGGTTGCCTCTCAAGCCCGTTTATTCGGGCGAGGACCGGCCGGGTGAGGAGCCGCTGCCCGGCACCTACCCGTACACGCGCGGCATTCACAAGGACATGTATCGCGGGCGGCTGTGGACGATGCGCCAGTACGCGGGATTCGGCACCGCCGCCGAGTCCAACCAGCGCTACCGCTACCTGCTCGACCAGGGCCAGACGGGGCTCTCGGTCGCCTTCGACCTGCCGACGCAGATCGGCTACGACTCGGACGACCCGATGGCGAACGGCGAGGTCGGCAAGGTCGGCGTCGCGATCTGTTCGCTCGAGGACATGGAGGTCCTTTTCGGCGGAATTCCCCTCGACCGGGTCTCCACCTCGATGACGATCAACGCCACCGCCGCGATGCTGCTGCTCCTGTACCAGCTCGTCGCCGAGAAGCAGGGCTGCCCGCCGGAGAAGATCACCGGCACGGTGCAGAACGACATCCTCAAGGAGTACGCCGCGCGCGGCACGTACATATTTCCGCCCAAGCCGTCGATGCGGCTTATCACCGACCTCTTCTCGTACTGCGCGAAAGCGCTGCCGAACTGGAACACGATCTCGGTCTCCGGCTACCACATGCGTGAGGCGGGGTCGACGGCCGCGGAGGAGATCGCGCTCACGCTGAGCCATGCCATCGCCTACGTCGAAGCGGCGCGGACGGCCGGGCTCGCGGTGGACGACTTCGCGCCTCGCGTCTCCTTCTTCTTCGCGTGCCACATGGACTTCTTCGAGGAGGTCGCCAAGTTTCGCGCCGCCCGGCGCATGTGGGCGCGGATCATGCGCGACCGCTTCCACGCCACCGACCCGCGCGCCCAGGCTTTGCGGTTCCACACCCAGACGGGCGGCGTGACGCTGACGGCGCAGCAGCCGCTGAACAACGTCGTGCGCACGGCGCTCGAGGCCATGAGCGCGGTGCTCGGCGGGACGCAGTCGCTGCACACCAACGGCTACGACGAGGCGTTGGGTCTCCCCTCGCAGAACGCAGCCGAGATCGCGCTGCGGACGCAGCAGGTGATCGGTTACGAGACTGGGGTGCCACTGGTCGCCGACCCGCTGGGAGGTTCCTACTACGTCGAGAACCTCACCGACCGCGTCGAGGAGGAGGCGCTCGCCATCATGGCCGACGTCGACGAGCTGGGAGGGGCGGTCGCGTGCATCGAGTCGGGATGGACGCAGGGGCGCATCGCCGACAGCGCGTACCGGTTGCAGAAGCGGATCGAGTCCGGCGAGCGGATCGTCGTGGGCGTGAACCGCTACACCGAGACGGACTCGCGGCCCGTCGAGATCATGAAGGTGAGCCCGCGACACCAGGCCGCGCAGGCGCGGGCGCTCAAGAAGCTGCGCGCGCGGCGGTCGCAGGCTGCCGTCGACCGACATCTCGCGAACATCGAGCGCGCGGCGCGCGGCACCGACAACCTGATGCCTCCTTTGAAGGCGGCGCTGGCCGACTACGTGACGATCGGCGAATGCTGCGCCGTGCTGCGCGGCGTGTTCGGCGAATATCGCCCAGGGGAGGCTGCATGAGCGATCTATATCCGGCGGTCATCCCGATGATCGCGTACGAGCACGGACCTGAGGCGATGGACTGGCTGGCTCGCGCCTTCGGGTTTCGCGAGCGGGTGCGGATGCTGGGTGAGAACGGCCGCCTCAGCCACGGCGAGATGGAAGCCGGGGGCGGGATGATCATGCTGGCGACGCCGTCGCCTCACTACCAAGGTCCGAGGCGGCATCGCGAGGAATGCGAGGCCGCGGCGCGGTGGTCCGAGGTGCCGTACATCATCGACGGCGTGCTCGTGTATGTCGACGACGTCGACGCGCATTTCGCGCGAGCGAAGGCCGGGGGCGCGACGATCCTTTCGGCGGTCGAACAGGGTGGCGAGGGCAAGCGCTACCGCGCCGAGGACATCGAGGGGCATCGCTGGATGTTCATGCAGCGGTGAGCCAGCGGCCCAAGGTCGACCCTCTCAACCAGCTCCGGCAGCGCAAGTACGAGGCCGGCCACGGCGACGCCGAGGCCTTCGCTCGACAGCATGCCAAGGGCAAGCTCACCGCGAGGGAACGGATCTCGCGCCTCGTCGACCGCAACTCGTTCGAGGAGCTCGATCTCTTTGCGAGACACCCCGACGGCGTGCCCGGCGACGGAGTGGTCACCGGGATGGCGAGGATCGAAGGCCGCGACGTGATGGTCTTCAGCCACGACGCGACCGTGTTCGGCGGATCGCTCGGTGAGATCTTCGCCGAGAAGGTGATCAAGGTCATGGACCTGGCCGTGAGCAACCGGATCCCGATCATCGGCATCAACGACTCGGGCGGCGCGCGCATCCAGGAGGGAGTCGTCTCGCTCGCCGGCTACGCGGAGATCTTCTGGCGCAACGTCGAGGCGAGCGGGGTGGTGCCGCAGCTGAGCCTCATCCTCGGCCCCTGCACCGGCGGGGCGGTGTACTCGCCCGCGATCACCGACTTCACCTTCATGGTGCACGGGATCGGCTACATGTTCATCACCGGACCGGAGGTGGTCCGCGTCACCACCGGCGAGGACGTGACCTTCGATTCGCTGGGTGGCGCGGAGGTTCACAACGTCAAGTCGGGCGTGGCCCATTTCCTCGCCGAGAGCGAGGAGGAATGCTTTGCGCAGGTGCGCCGGCTGTTCAAGTACATCCCGCAGAGCTGCGAGGACACGCCCCCGCGTGTCGATCCGACCCATCCTGCCGATCCGGCAGACCGCGAGGCGCCCGGCCTCGCCAACGTGATTCCCGACAACCCCAAAGAGCCGTATGACATCAAGGACGTGATCGGCATGGTCGTCGACCATGGCGAGTTCTTCGAGGTCCAGCCCTTCTTCGCGATGAACATCGTGGTCGGGTTCGCGCACCTCGACGGCCAGTCCGTCGGCGTGGTCGCCAATCAGCCGAAGGTCATGGCTGGCGCGCTCGACATCAACGCCTCGGACAAGGCGGCCAGGTTCGTGCGCTTCTGCGACGCGTTCAACATTCCGCTCGTGACCTTCGTCGACGTGCCGGGCTTTCTCCCCGGCACCGCGCAGGAGTACGGCGGGATCATCCGCCACGGCGCCAAGCTCCTGTATGCGTTCAGCGAGGCGACCGTGCCCAAGCTCACGGTGATCACGCGCAAGGCCTACGGCGGCGCCTACTGCGTCATGTGCTCGAAGCACATCCGCGCGGACTTCAACGTCGCCTGGCCGACGGCCGAGATCGCGGTCATGGGGCCGGAGGGCGCGGTCAACATCCTGTTCCGGCGCGAGCTGGCGGCGGCCGAGGACGCGGTCGCCAAGCGCGCCGAGCTCGTCACCGACTACACCGAGCGTTTCGCCAACCCGTACATCGCCGCCGAACGCGGCTACGTCGACGACGTGATCGAACCCGGCCGCACGCGCCTCGAGCTGATCCGCGCCCTGCGTATCGCGCAACATAAGGAACGGAGGCGGAGCCCGAGGTGGCACGGCAACATCCCTCTCTGAAGCCGCATCCGGAGGTCCAGCTCGTGCGCTGGGCCGAGGAGGACATGCCGCTGCTGGTGCGGCTCAACGCGCCGGAGATGACCGAGCACCTGGGCGGCCCGGAAACGCCAGAGCAGCTCGAGGCGCGCCACCGGCGCTATGTCGCGAGTGCAGACTCGGACACCGCGTACATCTACAAGGTGCTCCTTCTCCCTGAAGGCGTGCCGGTGGGCGGCGTCAGCTTCTGGGACCGGGAGTGGAAGGGCGAGGCCGTGTACGAGATGGGGTGGGGCGTCCTCCCCCAGTTCCAGGGCCGGGGCATCGCGACGGCCGCGGTGGAGGAGGCGATCGACCTGGCGCTCGCGACGGAGCGGCACTCCGCCGTCCACGCGTTCCCCTCCGTCGACAATGCCCCCTCCAACGCCCTCTGCCGCGGGCTTGGCTTCGACCTGCTGGGCGAGACGGAGTTCGAATACCCGAAGGGCCACTGGATGCGCTGCAACGATTGGCGCCTCCCCCTCGGTGAATACACTTAACCCGTGCCTAAACAAGACGCGCAGGGACGCTGGGTCTCCGACGACAACCTTCAGTACTGGGACGGCAACGCCTGGCAGCCTGTGCCCGGCACGACGCCGGTCCGCCGGGGCATCTCCGCGGTGCCGGCGGTCCTCATCGGCTGCGGGTTCGCCCTGGTCATCGCCATCGTGCTCGTCATCGGGGTCGCGGTTTACGCCCTCAACAACGCGGACTTCCAGCGCGGCTTCTGCGACAGCTGGAACAACAACGCACAGGACCAGGGCACGCCGTGCCCGTTCCATCCGTCGTCGCCCTGAACTGATCCTCTCTTGAAGCTTCTGGAGTACCAAGCCAAGGAAGTCCTGTCGTCGCTCGGTATCGCGATCCCGCCCGGGGTCGTCGCGCGGACGCCTGGCGAGGCGGCAGACGCTTGCAAGCGCCTCGGCCCGGTGGCGGTGAAGGCGCAGGTCCCCGTCGGCGGGCGAGGCAAGGCGGGCGGCGTCAAGCTCGCCAAGACCCCCGACGAGGCGCGCAGGGCCGCCGAGCAGATCATCGGCATGGACATCAAGGGGTTCAAGGTCCCGCTCGTCTACTGCGAGGCGGCGCTCGAGATCGCGCGAGAGATCTACCTCGGGTTCACAGTCGACCGCGACGCGCGCGCGAACATCCTGATGCTCTCGGCCAGGGGCGGAATGGAGATCGAGCAGGTGGCGGAGGAGTCGCCCGACGCGATCGCGCGCCTCTACCCGAACCCCTGGCGCGGTCCGCTCGATTTCGAGCTGACCCAGCTCGCCTACGACGCGGGCCTGGGCGACCTCGTCCGGCCGCTCACCGGCCTGATCAAGAAGCTGTACCGGGCGATCCCCGAGTTCGACGCGCTGACCGCGGAGATCAACCCGCTCGTCGTCACGAAGTCGGGCGAGGTGATCGCCGGCGACGCGAAGCTCGAGACCGACGACAACGCTTCGTGGCGGCACGTGGACCTCGAGGAGAGGTACGGATCCGTGCTGGAGGGAGATCCGTACGAGGTCGAGGCGAAGAAGCGGCACCTCACGTATGTATCGCTCGACGGGGACGTCGGCATCATCGGCAACGGGGCGGGCCTTTGCATGAGCACGCTCGACCTCGTGCAGCGCGCCGGCGGCAAAGCCGCGAACTTCTGCGACATCGGGGGCGGCGCGAAGGCGGAGGTCGTCGAGAACGCCCTCGCCGTCATCCTCATGAATCCAAAGGTCAAAGGCGTGCTCATCAACGTTTTCGGTGGGATCACCCGCGGAGACGAGGTGGCGAAAGGCATCGTGACCGCGCGCGACAACCTGAAGATGCGCCTTCCCCTTGTCGTCCGGTTGAGCGGGACGCGCGAGGAAGAGGGGCGCGAGATCCTGAAGCGGAACGGCATCGAGCCAGGGGTCAGCGCGTGGGAAGCGGCGCAGAAAATCGTTGAGCTGACTCGGGCGGGGGTCCGATGAGCATCCTGCTCGACTCCACGACGCGCGTCATCGTGCAGGGCATCACCGGGCGCGAGGGCTCATTCCACACCGAGCAGATGCAGTCGCTCGGTACCAAGGTGGTCGGCGGAACCAGCCCGGGCAAGGGCGGCACGACGCACCTGGGCGTGCCGGTTTTCAACACGGTGGCCGACGCCGTCGAGGCGACCGGTGCTACCGCATCGGGCATCTTCGTGCCCGCGCCGTTCGCTGCCGACGCGATCATGGAGGCGGCCGCCGGCGGCATCGGCCTCATCGTGTGCATCACCGAGGGCATCCCGATCCAGGACATGATCAAGGTCAAGGACTTCCTGCGCGGATACCCGGCGGCGCGGCTGATCGGCGCCAACTGCCCCGGTCTCATCACCCCGGGCCGGGCGAAGATCGGCATCATCCCGCAGCGCATCACATCGCCCGGAACGGTCGGCATGGTCTCCCGCAGCGGAACCCTGACCTATGAGGTCGGTTCGGCGCTGTCGGCCGCGGGGATGGGCCAGTCGACGATCGTCGGCATCGGGGGCGATCCTGTGCTTGGGCTCACCTTCCGCGACGTCGTCGAGCTTTTCGAGAAGGACCCGGCCACGACGCACCTCGTCTTGATCGGCGAGATCGGCGGAAGCGACGAGGAGCACGCGGCCGAGCTGCTCGGGCGCGGCTCGCGCCTCAAGACCGTGGCCTTCATCTCCGGGCGGACGGCGCCTGAGGGCAAGCGGATGGGCCACGCGGGTGCCATCGTGTCGGGCAACCGTGGTACGGCCAAAAGCAAGGAAGAGGCTTTTCGCAAGGCCGGCGTCGCGGTGGCGGAGACGACCGATGACATCGTCGGTCTGCTGAGATGAGCTCGCTGCCGATCTCGATGACCCGGGCGCTGCCCTCGGATCGGGTGCGCGACCTCGCGATCCTGGCAGTGCTTGTCGTCTGGCTCGTGTACACGCGGGTCTACTGGATCCTCCAGGCCTCGCACATCGCCGCGCCCCTGTGTCCGTTCTACGCGATGACCGGGCACCCGTGCCCGTTCTGCGGCGGAACCCGCGCGTTCGCGTACATGTGGAGCGGCGACCTCGCCGACGCGGTCAGGCTGTACCCGCTGGGCCCCGTGCTGTTCGTTGGCTCGGTGTTTGGCGCCGCCGGCCTCGCTCTTGGCTCCGTCACAGGCCGCACGTGGACGCCGCGACTCAGCCCCCTGCAGTGGCGCCTGCTGTGGATCGGCGCGGTGAGCACGCTCCTGATGAGCTGGGCGCTGAAGGTCTTCGTCCTCGGCAACTAGCGTCCGCCGGCTGTCACCGGACGATTGGGAGCTCTACCGGCGCGTGCGGCTGGGCGCTTTGAAGGAGGCGCCCTACGCGTTCGGCTCCTCGTATGAAAGGGAGGTGGATGCGCCGGAGCTCCGATGGAGGCAGGGCCTGCGCGCCCGCACGCGCTTCGTGGCCGAGGTCGAAGGTGAGGTCGCCGGAACGGTCAGCGGCGGCGTGGCCACCGACTCCGGCAGCGCGGCGATGACGGCGATGTGGGTCGACCCACGGTTCCGCCGCAGCGGCGTGGGCGACCTGCTTGTGAAGACGGTCGTCGATTGGGCGAAGCGCGCGGGGTACGCGCACATGTTCCTGTGGGTGGCGGACGGCAACGGCGCCGCGGAGCGCCTCTACTTCCGCAACAAGTTCAGGCGAACCGGCACGCAGCAGAACATCCGCCCCGGCCAGCTCGAGTACGAGATGGGGCGGAAGCTCTAGATCGCTTCGATCAGGCGCGAGACGACGGGGTACACGAGCGCATTGTTCTGCGCCGCGTTGCCGGGATCGATGAGGTCGTGCGGCAGGTTGTCCGAGATTGGGAACTCATAGGTCTCGACCGTGGCGCCGTGCGCGAGCCACGTGTCGACGAGGCCATAGGTGAAGCGGTTGTCGAGGCGAGGCTCCGCCGCGTTGGTGATGACGGCGATCGACCGGGTGCGGGGCGTGTTCTCGCTCGCGGCCGTGACCACTCGCCTGCCCACTTCAAAGAGCGCCGCGTACGCGTGGGTCGAGAACCGCGGGTATCCGTGCGCGGGGCCGATCCTGTCTTTTTGGGTGCTGTCCCACCACATGTAGAAATTGGGCAGCACGCCAGCCAGCCGGCTGATCGTCCGCATGGCGGGGCCGGGAATCGGCTTGAGCCCGAACATCGGCGCGATTAGGACGGCGCGCTCGAGGTCGCCGCGCGTCTGCGCGAGGTAGCCGGTAAGGATGCCGCCGAGAGACAGTCCCGCAACGGTGAGGCGCTCCCCCAGGCCCGCGCCGGCCTCCGCCGCGCGGTTGGCGACAGCGACCAGGTGGTCCGCGCGCAGCTCCGCGATCGAGGTGTTCATCCGGTCCGAGTAGCCGTGGCGCGGGTAGCGCGGGATGAGCACGTTCCAGCCGCGCTCGTGGAACTGGCGGCCGAGCGCGTCGAACTGCTGAGGGCAGTTGGTGAACCCGTGGAGGAGGACCAGTGAGCGCTCGACCCGCTTGCCGTGCGTGTACAGGCGCGTGTGGCAGACGGGGTTGACGTTGGGGCCATCGAGGTCTTTCAGCGTGCCGGCGATGCGAACGCCTTCCGAGTAGAGGTCGCCTGTCATCGTCTGCAAGGATTTACGTGATGGATTTTGAACTGAGTCAGGAACAGCAGCAGATCCGCGACACGTGCCGCGACTTCGCTCGCGAGGTCGTCGCGCCGGCGGCCGAGGAGCTGGACCGCGAGCACAGGTTCGGGTACGACGTCGTGCGGAAGATGGGCGCGCTCGGCCTGTTCGGTCTGCCGTTCGGTGAAGAGTTCGGGGGCGCGGGCGCGGATTTCCTGTCCCTGTGCATCGCGATCGAGGAGATATCGCGCGCGGACGCCGGGGTCGGCATCACGCTGGAAGCGGCGGTCTGCCTGGGTGCGGCGCCCATCCACGACTTCGGCTCGCCGGAGCAGAAGAAGCAGTGGTTGCCGGACCTGCTCGCAGGCCGCAAGTTGTGGGCGTTCGGTTTGACAGAGCCTGAGGCGGGGTCGGACGCCGGCGCCGCGAAGACACGGGCGGAGTCGCGCGACGGGAAGTGGGTGATCAACGGGTCGAAGCAGTTCATCACCAACAGCGGGACGGAGATCTCGGCCGGAGTGACGATCACCGCGGTGACGGGAGGCAACGGTTCCGCTCGGTCGAAGGGTCCGGAGATCAGCGCGATCATGGTGCCCACCGGCACGCCGGGTTACCACGTGCTGGAGTCGTACCGGAAGCTTGGGTGGCATTCGTCCGACACGCATCCGCTGAGCTTCGAGGATTGCTCGGTGCCGCTCGAGAACCTGCTCGGGCCGCGCGGCGGGGGGTACCGGCAGTTCCTGCACACGCTGACCGGTGGGCGGATCGCGATCGCGGCGCTGTCGGTGGGGTTGGCGCAGGCGTGCCTCGATGCGGCTCTCTCCTATGCGAAGGAGCGGCGCTCGTTTGGGGTGCCGATCTCGAAGCACCAGGCGATCCAGTTCAAGCTCGCGGACATGGCGATGGAGACGGAGCTGGCCAGGACGATGGTGTATCGGGCGGCGGTTGCGTATGGACGGGAGGGGACGGAGACGACGGATGCGGTGCGGATGCTCGCCGCCATGTCGAAGCTCTACGCATCGGAGGCATCGAAGCGCGCGGCGGACCAGGCGGTGCAGATCCACGGGGGGTACGGGTTCATGGAGGACTACCCGGTCGCTCGTTATTGGCGGGACGTCAAGGTCAATGAGATCGGGGAGGGGACTTCGGAGGTGCAGCGGATGCTCATCGCGCGGTTGCTGGGGGCGTAGCAGGCGTTCCGCTTCGCCGGCG
>WNFB01005636.1_pt1 | contig 15187 bp, 10 predicted proteins | sample 5400501 | NCBI WGS metagenome assembly WNFB01 (sample SAMN13153341, study PRJNA577476) | soil metagenome | isolation source: 200 cm saprolite under Douglas fir tree site 2 hole 1 | place: USA:California | collected 2015-04-18
CGCTGTCTCGAGGCGCTGTTCGCAGTGAAACTCTCCATCTGCTAACGAATCGGTGCATCTTGACCTCTTTCGTTGTGCACGCCAGAGAAAGTTGGAAATTTTCGATAAACCAACAGGCGTGCGGAGATGTCACTGTGCGTAAACGAGATACCACGCGGGCTTCTCAAGCAGAAAGAATCAACATGTTTGCTTTTGCCCCCTAATTACCGCCAGTTGATGCGCACCACGGCGTCTCGCGGGGAGAAAAAGTTATTCGTGCTTTCGCTTACGGCGAGACCTCGTGGAGATCTGCGGCCGCGGTGGGTGAGGCGGGAGCAAAAAGCTTGGAGTAAGCACTTTGAGCAACCATAAATGAAGTGGGATTCCCGTCCTCGACAATACGTCCGTCGCAAAGAACGAGAACTCTCTCGAACGTGCTCAATGTAGAAAGGCGGTGCGAGATGACAATGAGCGTGGTTGCGCAGAGGGTTTGCCGGATGTTCCGAAGAAGCATCTCCTCGGACGAGCAGTCGAGGCAGCAGGTCGCTTCATCCAGGATCAGGATCCGAGGTTGCTGAAGGAACGCCCTAGCCACAGCGAGGCGCTGCCGCTGACCGCCGGAAAGCTGACAAGCGCCCGGCCCGATCCGTTGGTGTAGGCCGTCAGGCAGTGTCGCGATAAGCGCTGAGAGGCCAACACAACGAATCACGTCGTGCAGGTGATTATCTGAAGCTGCCGGCCTCACGAAGTGGAGGTTCGAAGCCAGCGTTCCGTTGAAAAGAATGGGTTCTCGTGGCAAATAGCAGACATAGCGGCGGAGGCTCTCGAGTTCAAGACCGCGAATGTCCTCGCCTCCGATGCAGATAGAGCCGGAATCCACGTCATAGATCCGTGCTATGAGTTTTGCCAGGGTACTCTTTCCGGCGCCGTTCTCTCCCACAACGGCGATCTTCTCACCGGGCAAGATTCGGAGTGATCGAACGTGAAGCATACTTTTCTGCCGCAGATATCCAAACTCGACACCGTTAAAGTCGATTCGCGCTGGATGTGCTGGCAAAAGAGAAATTGCAATAGTGGCATTTTGAACGCTTGGCCGCAGCGTTAGGGCAGATTGCACTTGACGGATGCTGGCGAGGGCCTTATGTGCTCTGGCGTATAGTTCAGCGGCGCCACTAAGAGGCTCAAAAAGCTGCGTTACGAAGCTGTAAAAGGCCACCAGGCTACCCACACTCAAGGTACCCGCCAGCACCCTAACGCCGCCATAGCCAATGACTGCACACATGGACAGGACAACGGCTAAGGAACTACCCACGGTGAACCAGACACCGCTCCTAAATAGCCTCTGCTGGGACCGGATTGAACGTGCCAGGCGTTGGAAGGCCCCTCGCTCCTGGCGTTTCTGTTGTCCCAGTAGTTGTATCGGAATCACCAAAGAAAGATGCTCCTCCAGGAATTCACTCCATGTGGCCCGGTCGGCCTGGACGAGGTCAGAATCGACAGTGAATCTCCGCCGAAAGTGTTGCCGGGCGATCAGGAAGGCAGGGACAAGAGGAAGGACGGCCAACGTCAGTGGTGGACTGAGCGTGAACATGGTCACGACCGTGAAACAGGTGGTCAGTAACGCTCGCAGAATCGCGGGCAGGAGATCGGAGCCGAATAACGATATCTCGTCGATCGGTTCCTTAAGCGGATACATCACCGTTCCCACTGGCGTGTCTTCGTAATAATCCGCCGAGAGCGTGTCGAGATGGCGCAGCAGAGACATTCTCAATGTGAGCCCCATTCTCTGCGCTGCACTCAACATCAAATAGCCACCAAGGCTCGTCAGAGCCATTCTGGCTTGATAGCCCAGGAAGACGAAACCCACAGCCAGCAGGAGCAAGACCATCTGTTTCTGCGGAATGATCTGATCAATGAGCCACTTGAGTACAAGCGGGGTGAGCAGTGCTAAAAGACTTCCGGTAGTGAGGCACAGGAAACTGGCCAGGTGCAAGTGCAGCAGTGGTTGAATCTGCTTTGAAAGCCAGCGGAGTTCGCTCGGGAGCCAAGACAATGTAGGTCGTCGCACATGCAACAAGAGAAGACAACACCTCACACCTGAAAATGACGGTAGATCGACGGAACGCGATTGTCCAGAAAGTAAGCGAAACATTCGTTTTTTCATCAATCCGGCAGATTTCCTGCGAGTCTTGTGGAGTTTCCTGGAGTGCCACAACTTGGATTTGTTCGGAAAATTGACAGGATCACAACAGCTTTCTTGCAATCGCGACGATCTGCCCCATGACCTCGGCATCGTCATGGTAGCGAAGCTGTGTCGGCCGATAGAACTGGTGGGAGTAAGGATGCACCACGAGAGTGCCGTTTTCGATCCCACAGCATGCACACAGATATGTTCCGTCTCGTTTCAGAATGACGTACAACGGCTGCTGCCACAGCGGTTTTGACCTGAAATGCACAGGTTTTCTCTTTCGCCGATTCACGATGACAACCAACGCTCCAATCAGATACGGGTGGAGCGCATTCCGTTCCCCACCTGTCCAGAAAAAGTCGTCGAGAGAGACATCTGGCAAACCAGAAAACCCTTCTATCGAGGATCGTAGGAAGAACGGAACCTCACTGCATTCGGTGAGCAACGTTTCTATGAACCCACCATAGTTTGGCTTTCCGTCATCGCCTTCGATATCGCGAGGCACTTCTTCGGGGGAATCCCTGGCAATCAAGCGATCAGGCATTGATTCCTGTCCGAGTTCTTCCAACTCAATCCCAATTGCCTTCATGAACTCATGAAACTGCAAGCCGTAGATCGAGCAAAGCGTAATCGCCTTGTGAAAGTGACGTGGCGGCGTGTCGAGCACCTCGTAATCGGAGAGCGAGCTGGGAGAAACAAAATATCGTTCATCGCCGAGCAGAGCCACGATCTGCCGGCTTATCCCTGACGCTTCCCGGAGTGACAAGTTCATCTTGGTGCGCGCGCTGCGCAGCAATGGACCCAGCTTTGTTTCTGGGGCGAGGGGTCTGGGTGTCCAATGTTTTGCCAACTCTTTGGGAACCTCAGGTTGTTCGGGCTTGAGCAACGGTCGAATCTCGAGATCAGCGACACCCAGGAGCCTCGCTTCATGTGGAACCTGGAGCTCGATTTGGGCATAGGGGAGCTGCGTGCTGACAGGCACAATGAGGCTGTCTCCCATGACACGCAGGCGGCAACAGTAGAGGCCTTGGCAGTGTTCGATGAGAAATATCTGGTTGGATGTTGTGCCGTTTTTCCGGGGCATACGATCGTTGCTCAATCTCGGATCCACTCGCACTAGGCTTCCCGGAAGCAAATCGGGGAAAGCTAGTGCGTCTTCGTGGCCGATCCTTGCATACAAGAAACCACGATTGCTTATTTCCGACATTGAGCCAATCCGACGGTGGTGTGTGAATTCCAGGAGCTGTGCGATGGGCGCGATGGGAGGGGCCGGGGTGTTGCCGGCTCTATTTTCGAGCCAGGGAATCCAGGCATAAGGATCATCGAGAGAGGAGTTCAGAAGCACAGTTCGGCTTGAAGACAGGAGGACTTGGAGTCGAGGAATGTCTTCAACGTTGAACCCGAAGGCACGCAGCCAGTCATTCAGACGATACTCTGAAACACGGCTCAAAACAGACAGCTGGTAAATGCTTGGGCTAAATGTTCCGTGCCGGAGATCGTAGTAAAGATTGTGAGGGAGAAAGTAGGGCGAGGAACGGCCGTACAAAACCTCCGACTTCTGCGATACCTGGTAGAGAGTGAGGTCCTTGCTCGCCAGAATGGCCTGGACTCGCTCCGGGCGATCTGTGGTTGACGTGGCTCCAGGCTTAGGGCACACGGTCGAGCCTCCTGCTGCTTCGTTCCCGCAAGGAGCTCTGGCCGGCGCCGGTCAGCAGTCGAACGTGCTTGTGCCAGACAAGTACGACCGGGGACCACACCCCTCCTAGGCGCCCTGGGGTACCTGCTCGCGAAGATTCACCTGTATAAACACAAACTTTTCTTGGCGTGACAAACTATCTGTCGCCTGCCCGTTATTGCGACCACACGTCGAATCTTCCTCAAACAAAACGCGCATGAGCTTCGAGTCGGGAAGAAGGGTCTAATCGGGAATGGCGGTCGGAACCGCGACCGTCCGGAAAAGCGACAGCCTGAAGTCCGGCGACCGCTGTGTTAACCGCTGTTCGTTTTTCCGATGAGGTTGATGATTTTGTGGACAAGGCGGTGCTTTCCGGGTACGATGCCGCAATCCCAGGATCGCCCTCGAGCGAAGCAGTAAGCAATACTACGTCTCCCACTCTTGGGTTACGGACATTGAGAATGGGAAGTTTAGGCCGAGCGTGTTAAAGCTTCGTACTCTCAGCCTGATATACCACTGCAACTATGACGAGTTTTTGGTCCTGTTCGGCATTCCCGTTGGAGAAGCTGCGGGAGAACCGAGGGACTTGCTACTGCCGCACACACATCTTTTGGGAGGAAGAGAAGATGCCGGAAAGACGGTCGTAGTACCTCTCGAACTTCGAGACAACGTGCAGATGGACCGCACCAACCTGGTGGCAAGGATGTTTGAAGGTTGGGGAGAGATTCCGGTCCCCTTGCTCCAGCGGATGGATTTGCGGAATTCTCTTTATGGGTACATCGGAAAGGAAGACTACACTCTGTACCCGGTAATTCGGCCAGCGTCGTTTGTTCAAATCGACCCTCGACAGACAAAGATCACGACCGGCAATTGGCACAGTGATTTTGATCGACCGATCTATTTTTTCGAGCTACGGGACAAGTACGTGTGCAGCTGGTGCGAACTAGACGGCAGCCAATTGATCCTCATTCCTTCTCCACAGTCGCGACTGCCGGCTCGGCACGTTCGCTATCCAGGGGACGCAGACATATTAGGTCGGGTCACGGGGGTTACTATGCGCATAGCTGAAATGGCGTGAACCCAATCGAGGGAGTCATCCATGTCCCGACCTAGGCTTGGCGGGCAAGTCGAGGGAGAATTTCAGGTGTTCCACGACCGTTGGGTTCGCAATCCAATGGTGTTGGAGACAATCCGGGACGACCTGGCCGAGGATTCTGTGACAACCGGTGATCAATTGCCCTATGGGCACTGTGTCCAAGAACTGCTTACGGAAGGAGGCGCTTGATCAGAGTGCCTGCCCGATACGGTAATCCCCTTTGCGGCCGCACTGTTGAGTCCGCGTCTTTGGCGGGTCTGTGGCACCTCCCAATTGGCTCCAAATTGGCTCTTGACATTCCGTAATCCTAGGGCATATCGTGGAGGCCGATTCGGCGAACGGAAGGATGAAGCTTTGCAAGCTTCTCGTCCGAGGGGGCTTTTACTCGCCGACTTCCCCGAAAACAGAATAGTGTGTTGAAGCGAGAGGCGGTGCTTGTCTGCGCGCGCGCCCCGATCACTGGCTCATCTAGCCGCAGGAGGGCCGAGATGACAACCAAGAAACTCACCGTGGCCTTCGTCACAATCCTTGCAAGCTTCCTGCTGGCAGGTTGTCCCATGAGGATCAAGAGAGTTTCACCAGCGCGTGGTCTGCCGGGGACCATCGTTACCATTCAAGGAAACGGTTTCGATCCCGATCCAACCAAAAACACTGTAACGATCGGAGGGACACAGGCTCGCGTAATTAACGGAGACACCACGAAATTACGGGTCATCGCGCTACGCAACGTCGCAAGCGGGCACGTGGTGGTCCACAAGGGCACCGCCACGGCAAAAAGCAAACAGGTGTTCAAGCGGGATGGAACCACTACGCGGGCCACTCCCCTGCAGGACAGCGATTCGAAGCTCATCGAAGGGCAGGGTTTTGCGGTCGACAGACGTTACGACATGCAGGGCCAGGGTTTGAATCAGAAGGTCCTGATTGTTCTGGCAAAGCCCAGTGATGTCGATCCGGAGGCGCTCGCGCCGATGGGCAAAACTGCTCGCCAGGCGATCGTGGACAAGCTGAACGATCCGAATGGGTCGATCAATGCTTATTTCCAGCAGGCCTCGTACAACAAGGTCGGGGCTGCGTTCACGGTGACGCCGGACTGGATAGCCCTGAGTCAGATCCGGGACTTTTACTGCTGGACGCAGGACGACATCAATCGGGCGCAAACGGCTGTCAATGCCGCGCAGGCGAATGTGGATGCCCTGAATCTGGACCCGAACGCTACCCAGGCGCAGATTGATGCGGCCAAAGCACAACTGGATGACGCGAAGACCAAACTGCAGAACGCGCAAAATGCCGTCGATCAGTTGCAGGAGCCGGATTTTCTCTTTGCAGAAGCACTGATCGGGGCGAAAGCCGTAGTGCCTGACTTCGATACCTACTCCGATTACTACATTGTGGTTGCCGGTCCCTTCTTGCGCGGAGCGTGCTGCTGGAACCAGGCCGCTTACCACGCTGAGTCAACTCGCTTGGGGTTGCTCTTTGATATCACTCTCGCAGGCAGCAAAGGTGGGGTTTATGTGAGTCAGCAGGCGGATTGGGGCCGGATGACGCACGAACTTTCTCATTTCTTTGCGGGAGGCGATCTCTATTCGGAAGGATTCGCGGACGGCAGCTTTGTCGAGGGGACTGCAGCGCCGTTCGATCTCATGGGAAATCACGATTCCCACCCGCTTTACAGCGCCGCGAACATGGCGCGGCGACTGCATTACGTGGATGAGTCGGCGAATGGGAACGTCCAGTTCCTGGAGTGGGGAAGCGTACCGGACTTCGACCAGACGTTCGACCTGGTAGCCCACGAGATCGCGCAAGATCCGACTGGTGACAACACCAAAAACATTCTGCAGTTGAAAGTTACGGATGGACTCTTCTACTACGCAGAAGTGCGGCAGCAGTCCGATCCGGCTTTGGGGGCGAACTATGTCTATGACCCGAACATCCCGCTGGATCCATCGAATCCGGCGTGGAAAGGTGGAGTGATCTTCCTCAAGTCGGTGGAGAACAACAACCAGAGCAATAACAACGAGCGGCCGGTCAGTCTTCTTCAACCACCACGGATGCTGCAGGTGGGAGATTCTTTCAGCGACCCGGCCAGGACAATACGCATCTCGGTGACCAACAAACTGGCAGACCGGCCGGCGAAATATCAGGTACGAGTGGAATGGGGCCATCTGCCGGCGGCCGATCCGAATGGACAGTTTGATCTGCGGATTACGCCATGGTCGCCGCCCCCGTGGGAGAGTCCAGACATCTGGGCCAACAGCCCAAAGAACGATCAGACCATGCCCCCGAAAATCATCTACAAGAACCATGAACCAGGAGATGATACGAAACCGATCGGGAATGGAGATCCCCCATGGGTAGGTCACGACAACACCTTGTTTGCCCGGATCACAAACCAGGGCATGGTTCCGACGCCGGAGTCGGTCAAAGTCACTTTCTACGTGAACACGCCACCGGGTGTCGGGGACAACGGCACCTGGGCACCCTTTGATACGGTGGATGCCGGGATTTCGGCCGCGGGAGAAACGAAAGTAATACAGACGACAAACAAATGGCGACCGGCAGTCGGAGAACACACTTGTGTGAAGGTTTTCATCCAGCCACAGACGGGCGAAGTCACCTTTGACAACAACCAAGCGCAGGAGAACTTTGACGAGTTCGAGACCGGCGCAGCCAGCCCGTACGCTCCGGTGGAACTCGATTTCTTGGCACGGAACCCATACAACGCGCCGGGAGTGATGGACCTATTTGCTCGGAATGTTCCTAGCGAATGGTTCGTGGCCTTCGATCACGGATCGGTATGGTTGCCACCTAAGGGCAGCCGACCCGTACACGCGGTGATCTGGACGGACCGAGCTGCAGAATGGACGACCGATCAACACAGCAAGTCTCCACGTAAAGCGCTGATCAGCCTGGAAGGAAGAATGGATCGCTGGGGCGATCAGATCTTCGCCGTGGGCGGGATCACGGCATTTACCCAAGCCGTGCGTAAGGTGGAGGTCAGAGTATTTCTGAAAGAGCAGCAGGCGTCCCTAGAAAGACCTTTGTACGTGGCCGGCCAAGTGACACCACCAGCGGGTGTTTCGCCGATTGCGATTCACATTACGGATCCGGACGGCAAACTCACGGTCGAACTGACTCAAACTAACAGCAGTGGCGGGATCGGCTATGCAACCAATTTCCGTCCACGGAAAAGAGGACCGCACAAGTTGCAGGCATTTGTGTTGGGAGGAAGTGTGGCAGGAGAGGCGGAATCGCCAATCGTCGATTTTGTTGTGCCGTAACCTGACATTTTGCTGTTTCCAAGGTTCACTAACGTAGAGCAATTGCAAGCGACAGAGGGAAGCGGGACATTTGGCCATCAATTGGAATTACTGGTGTTCCATCAAGGACGAGCTCTACGCCGCGCTAGCGCAAGTGCTGGGGATAGCGGTTGGGGCCGAATGAAACCGAGTTCATGTAGTGATCACAATAAGAGTGGAAAGCCGAAAATGGCAGGCGGTCCGCAAGAATGGCGCGCGCACACGAACCGCGCGGAAAGATTCGGGTATCCAGTGAGCGCTCCAGTTAGTGCAGCAAAGCCATAAGGCCTGAACTGGCGGAGTTTGACCGGGAGGAGGTCCCATGGCCCTTCACGATATCTATCTAAAGATTGAGCAAATCCCTGACTACAGCCCCGTGGAGCCCGAAGTGAAGGTAATCCCGCCGAAGGAGTACCGCCGCGATTGTATGCGGAATCCAGGCCATGAGGACACTTCGATTCCGCAGTCGGAAGTCGATGCACGGAGACTGACCGCGCTGGTCTATCGTGAGTATCTGGACGCGAACTACCAAGTGCCCAAGCCCGACAAACTGGTTCCGGCCGACATCAATGAACCAGTCTTCAACCGGCGGGTGCCGGGCGCAGTCATTTATGCGCACCCTGGAGATCGGCTAAGAATTCACGTACTGAATGGCGACACCATTCCACACAGTTTTCACGTGCACGGGCTGCGTTATGGCATCGACTCGGACGGCGCCTGGCCGCTGGGGACGCAGAGTGCAGATGGGCGTCGCTCGGATGAGATCTGCCCGGAACAGTCCTGGACATATACCTACGATGTTACGGACGAAATGATAGGGGCCTGGCCCTTCCATGATCACTCCACACGTTTGCGGGAGAGCATCAATCGGGGTCTCTTCGGGGGAATCGTCGTGCGTCCCCGGAACCATCGGCCGCACGTGCCACCTTTGACCTTGCCTCCCTCTGTGGCACAATACCTAAAAGAAATTGAGAAGCGTTTTCGACCGGCTCCCCCTGGTCTTGTCGAGCGCATACAAGAGTGGGCGTTATTGGACTATGTTCATCCTTTCCCGCATCACCCGGCCGTGATTGAGGTGCCACTTTTCTTTCACTTCATGGCTGCCGCAGGCAGCACCCCGGCGTTCGACAGCGGCCCGTTGGCGCCCGGAGCCACGTTCGAAGTCACCTTCGGCGCAGAAGGGACGTTCAACTATCACTGCAACATTCATCCCATCATGCAGGCTCAGGTCACCGTGGCCATGGGAAAGCCGAACTTCTCCATGGTCAATATCGTTTCGACGCCTGACATGAAGTTTGATCCCGCAACGATTGAAGTGGCGCCCGGAGGCAAGGTCCGCTGGACCAATCTGGGTCCGCTCACCCACACTGTCACCGAAGATGCCGGGGGGAAACCATCCTACTGTTTCAATGGCCGCTCCTTCGTGGGAAACACGCCGACCATCCTTGCCCATCCCGGACAGAAGATCCACTGGTACATTTTCAATCTCGACTTGGGTGAAGTCTGGCACAACTACCATCCACACTCTCAGCGCTGGACCTTCGCCGACAACACCGTCGATGTGCGTAGTATCAGCCCCGCAGAATCGTTTGTCGTGGAGACCGTCGCTCCTCCGGTATTGCTGCTTTCGCCTGAAATCGAAGAGGCCCAGAAACCAGATTGCCGGCCCAAAGATGCGAAGCCTTACAAGGTTCGTGGGGATTTCCTCTTCCACTGCCACATCGAGATGCACATGGCACAGGGCTTGGCTGGCGTTGTGCGGTCGCAACAGACACTCTGGCTTAGGGCTGCGCAGGCTGAGCAGATCGCCAAGGAAACTGGCCTGCCGCTGGATCCGGGGACAAACACCTGCCCGCCTATCGACCTCGACCGGTGTACTCTTCTCGGCTGTGGGAAGTGGGAGGAGGTACCGAGCGATCCGCAGGTGCCCCTCGTGACCTTCATGCACTCCGCGCTGCTACCCAAAACGAACAAGGTTCTCTTTTGGGGGTACGTCCGCACTGACCAAAGCCGCCTGTGGGATTACACCACCCCGGCTGGCAAGTATGACTTCCCCCAAAACCAACCCGGTGACGTTGCCCCAGCACCGCCGAACCCGCCATACTGCAACCTGCATTCCGCGGGGCACGCGTATCTGGACAATGATGAGGGGACATTGTTGGCTCATGGTGGTGAATCCCAAGACGAAAAACAGACGTTGCTCTTTCATCCCGCTACGCTGCAGTGGGAGCGGAAATCTCCCACCGACCACGGGCGCTTCTATGCGACCACACTCACTCTCCCCGACGGCAAATTGCTCACTCTGTTTGGTTCATTAGGACCCGACAGCATTGAAGTCTACGATCCGGGTACAGGGACATGGTCGGCACCCAAGGCGCTGCCAGCTTCGTTCGACTATCGGTATTACCCGTGGACTTACCTCCTTCCCGGTGGCGAGCTGTTCATCGCCGGGCATCAGAAGACCACGCGCCGTTTCGACTGGACCGCCAATCCGATCATCGACGACCCGGCGAAACGATGGGACACGAACGCGGGAGACCGCAGCCCTGGCGGAAGTGAGAGAGGAACATCGGTATTGTTGCCGCTACGTCCGCCCAACTACGAACCTCGAATCCTGATTGCAGCCGGCAACTCGCCAGCGGCGCAACAGACTTCTGAAATGATTGATCTCTCGGAACCCATGCCCAGTTGGAAATATCTGCAAAATCTGAATGTGGCGCGTCCAGACCAGTGCACATCTGTACTCCTCCCGGATGGCAAGGTGTTTCTTGCCGGCGGAGTCATCGGTGCGCCGGGACCCGCCGAGATCTTCGATCCGGAGGCTCCGGATAAGGGCTGGGCGCGTTGCGGTGACATGAAATACGCCCGTGGCTACCATTCTTCAAACATCCTGCTGGCCGATGGAAGCGTGCTCATGGGTGGCGACCCACAAACCGGAGGCGGACCGACCCCTCACGAACGTTACTACCCGGCGTACTGCTTCATGGCTAGACCCACGATTTCCAACGCTCCCGCCCTCACCAACTACGGCGCAGCCTTCACGGTTCAAACACCGGACGCGGCCACGATTGCGGAGGTGGTCTTGTTGCGACCAGGTGCGACAACGCACGGCTTCAACATGTCGCAGCGGTTCGTAGGTTGTGAAATTACCGGACAGGCGGCGGGATCAATCCAGGTCAAAGCTCCGCCGGACGGAAACGTCGCCCCGCCGGGCTGGTATCTGCTTTTTATCGTCACAAGCGGGCGTGTGCCTTCGGTCGCGAAGTGGATTCGCCTAACACCCTAATGTTCATGGGTGATGGACATGGCTCGGCCTCGGTAGCAGAAGTTCTCTGCACAAGGGGCACTGGGATCGGCAAGGGAGGCACCGGAAGCCTTGCGTCCGGCCGCGTCGGTGCGCCCGGTGCTTCAATTCAGCCCGTCGCTGGCATCGCGCAAGACGTGTAGGAAGCGGACCGTTTCTTGTAGGCTGAAACGATTCTCTGTAGGTAAGGGAATTGAAATACCGTCCGATGACGCATCGTCAGAAATGTGTTTTGGAGGGAATCCGTGGCCAAACGAAAGAGCGTGAATGCCTTGAGTAACGCGAAGTTGACGCAACTTCGCACCCTGCTCGACCAATACATCAGCAAGCCGACCAACAACCCTGTAGCCGAGCACCAGAATGCTGGAATGGATATGACGTTGATGATTCATGACCAGGGGTTTGTGGCATGGCACCAGCACTTTCTCGCGGAGCTGGAGACGTGGCTGGTGAACAACGGTGGCTCGCAGTTTGTGCCATTGCCGTATTGGGACCCGGCAAAGCCAATACCAGCGCAATTGAACAAGAACAATAACAACGTAAACATGCCGCTCCCGAAAAATCTCCGGCCTGCGGCGCTAAAAAAAATCAACAGCTACAATGTCATCAACAGCCGCCTTGTGCCGTACCACAACGCTGTACATAATGCGCTTGGCGGGCAAATGCCGAATCCGGATACCTCTCCGTCGGATCCCATATTCTGGCCGTTTCACTCCTTTCTCGTGGTCGTCTACGAACGTTGGCGGAATAGCTGACAACCAGCCTTGCCGCTGGCAGTCACAAGTAGACGTTGAAGAACGGCTGACGCCGTTGAGGTTTTGGCCCACGACTTCCATTGAGCACACCAGTCGCTGCCCGTTCTGTCATCACTAGCCAGCCGGCCCGCGTCGCACAGGTTGCTTGCGCGGGCTTCCTTACTGTACGAACAGAGTGATGGGCCACTATCATTCCTTCGACGGGCTGCGAGTCGTGAATTCGCTTCCTGAAGTTTGCATTTTCAGCCGCACAGTGTCAGGCAGGCTGTGGACCTTGTTTTTCGGAGATGGATAAGGGCTCTTGCGCGTCCTTCTTGCTAATTAAATTCATGGCGGCCTGATATAACCTGGAACGCAATTGATAGCGCTCGTTGGCGCGCGTGATGTAGCGGACAGCGATTTCGACGCCGCCGCTTACCGGTTTTACATTGATGGCCGGGGCAGCCGATAGCGCACGCATGCTCCGGGAATGCGCGGCATGCTGCCATTCTTTTTCGGCTTGACCCGCGCTCTCTGCGGTAGCTTCCAGCACAGTTCTTTGAATGGCCTCAACTATCGGGTACGGATTCTGGCTAGAGGCCAAGACGAGTGTCAATTCATCCCAAAGCCACTGGCCCGAAGTGGAAAAATTGAAGTAGTGGCCCTCGATGGCGAAACTGTTGGTGAAAGTAACACGTCGCCCGGTCGGATGACCAGAGTCGGTCCAGTTGCCGGTTTCCAGCAATACCGTATGAAACATTCCGAGCTCAACTACTTCCCCGGCTACTCCGTTAATTTCCACCCAATCACCTAAGCGGATCCCATTTCTTCCCATCAGAACGAACCAGCCAAGAAAGCTCACGATGAAATCTTTCAACGCCACTGTAAGGCCCGCGCCGGCAAGTCCCAAGATAGTCCCCAACTGGCTTGGTGGACCGAAAATCACCAGCAGGATCAGAGCCAACGCAATGATTTGTAACCCGGTGCTTATTACCGCCTGGAGACTGTCCGCCTGACGAGGGTCCAATCTGACTTTGTTGAGAAGACGTTTTAGCCAACTGTCGAAGAAAATCCCAACCAACAATATAGCTACAATGACAGTAGTGCCTGACAACCCTCGGTGAATTACGGTTCGTTGCCTTGCCGTGACCACTTCGATCCACTTTCTATACGTTTCGGCCAGGTGCTTCTGATCCTCGATGCGCTCGTCAGCGTTTGTAAGTGCTTTCACGGCGGCTGAGCGGCGTTTTGTGGCATTGACAACATCGGCCGAAGCTTCGCCGGTAGAGCGGATAGAATTTGCATCAACGGGAGGCGTAGGCCCTTCCCCAAGTGTCACCGGAACTTTCTGTTTCTGGGTTTTGATGTTCGATTCGAGAGCGTCGCGCTTTGTTGTGAACGTGATCGCTGCCGATTCTGAATCTTGCTTGGCCTGCCACAATTGCAACTTCTTATCATGCAGCTCTGACCATTGCTGGTAATGGTGAACCAGCCCGCTTAGGTCGGGCGGAGTGGCAGTGTTAACCGTCGTGGTATCTGCGATACGCGATGCGGCCTCATGATCTTTCATTAACTGCTCAATCCGGCCCTGGGCATCACCACCGGCCCGGGTTAATTCCTGCTTTGCGTTGTCCACCTCATCCTGATCGAGCTCTACCTGGACTTTCGCCTGTTCCAGTTGATCTTCCAGGCTGTCCTGTTTTGCACCGGTCGCCTTTGCTAGTGCTGCGGTAAGTTGCGCGACCCGTGCATTGTCTCCGTCGAGGGATTTCTCCGCGTTTTGGAGCCTAGCTTGGATCTGTTTCGCTTCGGCGCTCAACACCACTGGGTGCACTCGGGCTTGCGACACCGCTGCGGCAAAAGCCAGGTCCATCTCGCGATCACCGAGGCGCAGGGCTTCCTGTGCGAGTGGCAATTCGTCCGCACTAGTGGGCATTTGCGCCAACCGCCGTGCGGTATAGAGAGGACTCTGATCAATCGAAGACCCATGCACCGCTTGGGACAGCTCGTTCCCCGGGGTTGCCTGCGATGTCATCGACCTGCCGGTGCGAAACAATCCGTAAGCGATGACTCCTAGCAATATGATCAGTGTGATCGTTGCCACTTTTTTCGTCGTCTTCATAGAGGCTCGGCGATACTTCTCTCCTCCATTATGCAGCGAAGCTGAGCGATTCAAAAGATCGTTGGACGCACCCTGGGGGACTCTTTTGGGAGTCTGTGGAACTCTTCGAAGGGCACATCTGCAAGGGGCCTCTATCACCCGGGTCGCCCTACGAATGAAACCGGTACTGCACTTGAAGCCCGATCATGCGGGGATCAGCGATGTCCCCGATTGCGCCATGTGTTGGGATCCGTTAGAGAGGCGCTGCTCGTTCGTAGAGCCGACACCCATGCCACGACCCAAGCTCGGCCCGTTCTCTTCGGATGTCGCACCGCCCTGCCGCAACATGCCCACGCCCTCTTCCATGCCGAGGCCCGCAGGCATGGCACCATTCCTTCTTGTCATCGGGCCGACCATCGAAGACATCTGGTTCATCATGTGGTGCGGCAAGTGACAGTGCAGCATCCAGTCGCCAGGATTATTGGCGACGAACTCAATGTCGCGCGCCTGAGCCACACCCACCAGCACCGTGTTGCCAGGTCCCACGTTGACTGTGGCTGACGGCCGCCTTCCGAGCCGGTAACCACGAACTGATGACCGTGCAGGTGAATCGGAATGGTGGTCCATGCCGAGATTGACCAGACGAATGCGGACGCGATCCCCCAGCCTCACGACCAGAGGAGTAGTCGCGGGCCCTGCTTTGCCGTTGAACGTGAGCCAGTTAAATTTCATGTTCATGGAGTTCGGCACGGTGTTGTTGGGCAGGACCGCGTATTCCTGCAGGATGATGGCAGAATCCTTGTCCACTTTCGGC
>WNFB01002839.1_pt1 | contig 15182 bp, 20 predicted proteins | sample 5400501 | NCBI WGS metagenome assembly WNFB01 (sample SAMN13153341, study PRJNA577476) | soil metagenome | isolation source: 200 cm saprolite under Douglas fir tree site 2 hole 1 | place: USA:California | collected 2015-04-18
CTTCTTCGAGGCATGATCGATGTCGATGCCCACGACGCTGCCCCCGGCGTCTAAATCGACTACGACACCGTCGGCAACTTCCCGCGAGTCGGTGCTCGCCTTGGCAGCGAGCTCGATGTAAAGCGAATCAGTTTCGGGATAATAGTGCAGTTTCATGGCTGGCCTCGGAGTTGTCTTAATCGCTCGAGCGTGAAGTTCCGGTCAGGAAAAGCATTGTGGATTGTTTGCCCGTCAGCAAGGGGTAACGACTCGCAGCGCACGTCCGCCAAGTTCATCAACAAATGCCCAAAACCGAGTGCGGCCGTCTGGTTGGACCTCGCGCCAGATTGCGTTTACGACGCGCTCACACAGGCTCTTGCTGAGGTAGGGTCGTTTGCGGAGGACTTGCTCGTCGAAGTAGCGGGTCGTCTGCACTCGGGTGCCAGCCACGTCCGAATGCTATAGTTCCCCTTCGTGCGCTACGCGGTCATCAAAACGGGCGGCAAGCAGTACACGGTCTCGCCGGGCCAGGTTGTGGAGGTCGAAAAGCTCGACGTCGAGCCTGGCAGTGAGATCGAGCTGAACCAGGTGCTGATGGTCTCCGACGAAGGCGCCGTCAAGACCGGGAAGCCGCTGGTCGAAGGCGCCAAAGTGGTGGCTCGCGTGCTGGCGCAGGACCGCGATCGGAAGATCGTGGTGTTCAAATACAAGCCCAAGAAGCGCTACCGGCGGAAGACTGGCCACCGCCAGTCCATTACCCGGCTTGCCATCCAGGAGATCGCGCTCTAATGGCCCATAAGAAGGGCGGCGGAAGCTCCAAGAACGGCCGCGACAGCCAGCCCAAGATGCTCGGCGTGAAGCTGTACGACGGCCAGGTCGTGCTGCCAGGCGGCATCATCGTTCGCCAGCGCGGCACTAAGATCAAGGCCGGCAACAACGTGGGCTGCGGCCGCGACCACACGCTTTTCGCACTCGTCGCCGGCAAGGTCAAATTCGAGAACTACCGGCGCGACCAGAAGCGCGTCAGCGTTTACGCGAGCGAGTAATTAGGCGTCAGTCGTCAGTCGCTCAACGCCGTACTCGCTGCTTTTTTACTAGCCAGTCATTACTGACGCCTGACGACTCGTCTTACTATTAATCATGTCCCTGGCCGCCTGGACGCGAACGCTCGTCATCTCCGCGACCATCATTCTGCTGGCCATTATCGTCGCGGGCACCATTTGGCTGCTGAGCTGGATCGGCCACATGGTGCTGCTGCTCCTCCTGGCCATCCTCGCAACAGTCGTGCTGATGCCGCTGGTGGACTGGCTGGAGCGGCTGAAACCGGTACCTCGCCCGGTGGCTGTACTGCTGTCCTACCTGTGCGTGCTGATCGTGTTCGGCGGCATCCTTTACCTCGTCATCCCGCCGCTGGTCGACCAGGCCAATCAGTTAGTCCAGGCGCTGCCCGATATGTACCGCCGGTTCACGGCGCCCGAGTCGGTGGTGATGCAAACCATCGAGCGGCTCGGGATCAACGTCAGCGGCGACAACCTCGGCGCTGAGCTGCAAAGCGTGGCTCGCGCCGTCCTGGCTAACATCGGCGTCGTGGTGCGGGACGTGACCACGATAGCCGTGGGGGTGGTGGTCGTCATGGTCATCTCGTTCTACCTGCTGAACGAGGGCCATGAGTTCAGCGCCCGGCTCAACGCCGCCGTGCCCGAGGAGCACCGCAAGCTGTTCGACTACCTCGAGGACGCCGTCATCAACGCCGTTGCCGGCTACGCTCGCGCGCAGCTCATAGTGGCGTTCATGGTGGGCGTGCTGGCCGGCTTCTCGGCCTGGCTGATTGGCGTGCGGTTTCCGCTGATCATCGGCGTGCTGGCCGGCCTGCTGGAGCTGATTCCGTTCTTCGGCCCGACGCTAGGCGCCATCCCAGCGATCCTGATAGCCGCCTTTCAGGGCTCCTGGCTGAACGTCATCCTGATCGTCGTCGCTTTCGTCGTCATCCAGCAGATCGAGAGCAACATCATTGGCCCGCGGATCATGGCCCACGGCGTCGGCCTGCACCCGCTGGTGGTCATTGTGGCGGTGCTGATTGGCATCGAGGTGGCCGGCGTGTGGGGCGCCCTATTCGCGGTGCCGGGCGCAGCGATCCTGGTGTCCGTAGGCCGGCGGTTGTATGAGATGAATCGAGAACGGCCGCGCAGCATGGCGGCCTAGGGGCTAGGCGACCGCCTGAGGCGACCTAACAGGGCTGGCGACGGGCTGGCCAGAAGCGCCATTGGCCGCGCCGGCAGGTTGAGGAGCCGCGCCGTTCCGCGCTGCCTCCGGTCTGGGAGCTTGCGTGCCTGCGGGCTGCCTCTGGAGTGCCTTGCTGGGAGAGACAATCATCGTCAGCGCTCGGCCTTCCATTTGCGCCGGTTTCTCAATATTGGCGTAGGCTTTGATGTCATCGGCCACCAGGTTGAGGACGTTGCGGGCCAGCTCGGGATGGGCCATCTCGCGGCCGCGAAAGCGGACGGTGACCTTCACCTTGTCGCCATCTTCTAGGAAATGCTGGATCTGGCGAGTCTTGAACAGGCGATCGTGGCTGTTCACATTGGGCCGCAGCCAGATCTCCTTGAGGACGAGCTGCTTCTGGCTCTCGCGGGCTTCACGCTCGCGCTTCGTCTGCTCGTATTTGAAGCGGCCGTAGTCCAGCAGCTTGCACACGGGGGGATTGGCGGTGGGGGCAACCTCTATGAGATCGAGATTGCGACTCTGGGCGAGGTCCAGGGCGTCTTCAATGCGCAGGACGCCAAGCTGTGCACCGTGGTCGTCGATCAAGCGCACTTCGCGGACCTTGATCTTGTCGTTCGTGCGAAGCTCTTTGCTTATGTGCTGCTACTCCTAACGGCCGAGTGTCGAGTAGGCGATTTCCGCCAAAATATCACACGGTTATAGCGAAATCAATGCCTACCACGCTGCTTCCCAGCACACGTCATACCGCTGGCGGAAGTGACGCTGGCGGTGGCACACGGCTTGCGTTCGAACTTCGCAAAAGGAGGTAAGCAGTCATGGGTCAAGTCAACGTCAACCCTCCGGGCGGAGGCCCTTATTACGGTAGTGACGGCGGCGCCGCGGGTGTGAACCTGCTGGCAGTTGTGCTAGTCATCGCGGTCCTCATTGCCATCGCGGTCGTCGCCTGGGGAGCTACCGCCGGCCACTGGTTCGGCAGCGCCACCACGACGAATAATCCGGGTGGCACCACGATCAACATCTCCGCGCCCGCCCGCACGGCTCCGTCGCCCATTACCTCACCTGCTCCCAGCAGGTAAGCAGCAAGCCGTCAGCGTTCAGCCGTCGGCTGTCAGTATTTGACCTGGCAGCTGACGGCTGATTGCTGTTAACTTTACTCCGCCGGTTCGATGGTGACCGTCAGCTTGTAGCCTTCTAACCGTTCGCGGTAGAGCTCCGCCTGCTCTTTGCGGCAGGTGGCCACAATGGCGTTGCCGTTGTTGTGAACGATGTCAGCCAGCTCATAGCCGCGCTTCAGCGAGACGCCGATGACGCGGTTCAGCGCGCGCGCCACATCCTCGAACGTATGTACGTCGTCGTTGTGCAAGATGACGTTGTATGGCGGCAGCAGCTTGTTGAGCAGCTCCTCGTCGAACTGCAGGTCAGGAACTGTCGTCGTCTCAGCCGGCATATCTCGATTGTGCCGTGAATGACGCCAGAGTCAAGAGGACTATGGCGTTCAACAGGGGTGCTGCAGTGGCGTAGCCGTGCTCGTCTAGCGAGCGATCGATGGCGGCCCAGTCGAGCAGCGCGATGCGTCCCCCGATGCTCATAGGATCGGGATAGCCACCGCCAGGCCGATGGCGATCAGCAGCAAGATCACCCATCCTCCCGCGGCGACGGCCTTATCGGACGAGTTGAGCACCGGGATGCGCTGGCGAACGCACCAGGCGTCGGCGGCGATCAGCGCGAGGGCGATCAGCTCCAGGCCCTGGAATACCGTGACCAGCAGGCCCTCCAGTAAGCCGCCGAGCAGCAGCGCCACGGAGATGGCGCACAGCGGAATGCCGAGTGCCGGCTTCCACCAGGGCTTGTTCCAGCCTGGCGGCAGGCGGAAGGGCCTGTCGGCTATGCGGTGACCCGTATCCCCTTGGTGTGAATGGCCTTTTGCCCGCGATAATGCTGGGTCATTTTCTCGTTTGAGTTGGCCACTCGCTGGAGCGCTGCCGGTAGATCGGCCAGCTGCTGCCGTGGCAGCACGCCCAGCAGCCGGTCCTGCGCCACCTCGGTGAACACCCGCATGCCCATGCAGCCAAGCGATTGCGTGGCCGACCCCCGCTGGATGGCGGCTGGGATCGCCGCGCACGACGGCCGGCCGAAGGTCGGAATACCGGGCTGGTCCGTCCAACGGGCCGCTCCGGTGGCCTTCTGCAGCAGCATCGACTGGTAGGGTGTGAGCCACACCAGCGCGGCGTCCGGCGCTTCGTCGAAGTCGCCGAGCGGGCCATATACGATGCCGGTCTTAGCGTTGCCGTCGGTAGGCACGTACGGCACCTCGGCCGCGTCGAAGTATTCGTTCTCGCCCATCTGGCCGATGAGCGCCATCAGCTCGGGCTCCTTTTCCTTGGGCATGGGCAGGCCCATCGTGTAGGTGCCGATGAGGCAGTTGAAGTGCGCTGGGGCATCGGCAAACAGCAGCCCTTGCTCGGCGCGGCGCCAGAAGGTGCAGGCCGACGGCACCTCGCCTTCGAACCGCGCCACTCCGGCTGGCGCCTCCTCGACGAAGCGTAGGCCAACGGGCGGCGTATCGAGGCTGAGAGAGCTGACGAGCAGGTCAGACAGCTCTTTGCAGGAGGTCATTGCTGCGACACTGTACCATCCCTGCCATGGCAGAACGACGATCCATCGAGATTCCCGGACTGGCACACGGCGTCCCGATACCCAATGGCTGCCGCGTGGGCAACGTGGTGTTCTCCTCGGGTATCGCGGGCCGGGACACCGCCACCGGCGAGGTCCCCACCGACCCCGACGTGCAGGCCGCGGCCATGTTCAAGAACGTGCGCACGTTCATGGAGAACGCGGGCGGCAGCCCCGACGACATCGGCTACATGAAGGTCTACCTGGCAGATGAGAAATACCGCGATCCGGTCAACAAGGAATGGGTGAAGATGTTTCCGGACGAGCACAGCCGGCCGGCCCGGCACGCCCTGCCGGCGGCCATCCGCGGCGGCTTTTTCTTCCAAGTGGAGATTATCGCCGTCTTGTAGCGGTCCCAATCTCGTGGCTCGAGGTGCCCATCAGCCTTCCGGCAATCGGTTAAAGTCTGGCCATGCTCAGACTGCTTCAGCCCGGCGGCGCGCTGCTGATCCTCGGCGCTGTGGCGCTCGCGTCCTGCGGCGGATCGGCCGCGCCTGCGCCCGCCGAGACCGTAATGGCCTTCACGCCCTCCTCCGATCCCAACGCACTGCTGACCAACGCCACGCCGATCACCGACTATGTATCCAAAGCTTCCGGCCTGCAAGTCAAGCCCTTCATCACGACCGATTACACCGCCACGATCGAGGCCATGACGTCCAAGAAGGTGGACGTGGCCTGGCTGGCGCCCACGGCGTACGTGTTCGCCCACGACCAGAATGGCGCCGAGGTGGTGTTCAAGGCGCTCCGCAAGAATGCCAAGAGCGGCGCTCTGGAGGATTCGTACCTCGGCACGATCCTGGTCCAAGCCAGCTCGCCCATCAAGGACTTGAAAGACCTCAAAGGTAAGAAGTTCGCCTTTGTCGACCCGGTGTCGACCAGCGGCTACATCTATCCATCCGCGCTGCTGTTGAAGAACGGCATCGATCCCAAGAAGGACCTGACCGCCACCTTCGCCGGCGGCCACGACTCGGCCGCCCTGGCGGTCTACCAGGGCAACGCCGACGCAGCGGCCACATTCGAGGATGCCCCGGCCCAGCTGCTCAAGAGCCGCTTTCCTGACGTCGATGAGAAGCTCCGTGTCCTGGCCAAGACCGATCCCATTCCCAACGACACGATCGCTTTTCGCAAGGACCTCGATCCGGCCGTGGCGGGCAAGATCAAGTCTGCCCTCAAGCAAATGGCCGACGATGCCGGCGCTGCGCGGGTGGATCCGAAGACCAACCAGCCCGTGCGGCTCATCCAGATCTACCGCTGGGACGGCATGGCCGACGCCAAGGACAGCGACTACCAGCCAATCCGCGACGTCGCTAAGGGACTCGGCATCCCGCTGAAGGACCTCGCCCCCAAATAAGCACGGCAGCCATCGAGGCTCGGTCGATTGGGAAAGTCTTCGGCGGCTCCGTCGTTGCGCTGAAGGACATCAGCCTCAGCGTCCCGCCAGGTCAAATGCTGGCCATCATCGGACTGTCCGGCGCGGGCAAATCGACGTTCCTGCGCTGCGTGAACCGCCTCGTTGAGCCAACCTCGGGCATCATGCTCGTGGAGGGACGCAACGTGGTCCGGGCCGATTTCAGGCAGCTGCGTCAGGGTATCGGCATGATTTTCCAGCAGTTCAACCTGGTGAAGCGCCTGAGCGTCCTGAAGAACGTGCTCACCGGCCGGCTGGCGTGCGTGCCGGTGGCCGCCAGCTGGTTCCACCGCTTCTCGCCTGAGGACGTGGACATTGCGTTCGATTGTCTGCAGCGCGTCGGCATCGAGGACAAAGCCTACGATCGGGCCGACAACCTGTCCGGCGGCCAGCAGCAGCGCGTGGCAATCGCTCGGGCGCTGGCCCAGCGCCCCCGCATCATGCTCGCCGACGAGCCGGTAGCCAGCCTCGATCCTGAGACCTCACGAGTGGTGCTTGGCTACCTGCGCCAGATCAACCAGGACGACGGCATCACAACGATCGTGAACCTGCACCAGCTCGAATACGCGCGCGAGTACGCCGATCGCATCATCGGTTTCCGCCACGGCCAGGTGGTCTTCGATGGCGCGCCCGGCGAGGTCAATGAGGATGTCTACCAAACGATCTACGTCGCCTGAGCGCGCTGCCATCCTGTGGCCCCTGGGGCTGGCGGGCGCGGCGGCGCTGCTGGTGCTCGTTGCACATAACACCGAGTTCAACATCCCCGCGCTGGTGGCCGGGATGCCGCGCTTTTGGGCCATCTTCTCCTCGCTGGTGCAACCGGACCTGGCCATCATGCCCGAGGTCCTCACGCGGGCCGGCGAGACCCTCCAGATATCGTTGCTGAGCGTCGCCATGGGCGCGGTAGTGGCCTTTCCGGTCTCTTTCCTGGCGGCCCGCAACCTAATGGCGGGCAACCCGCTCACCGGCGCTGTCTACTACGTCTGCCGGACGCTTATCAACCTGATCCGATCGATCCCAGACCTGTTCTGGGCGCTGGTGTTCGTGGCCTCAGTGGGGCTGGGGCCGTTCCCAGGTGTGCTGGCGCTCACGATGTTTGGTTTCGGCATGCTGGGCAAGCTGTACTCGGAAGCGATCGAGGCCATCGATCCCGGCCCGCTGGAGGCAATCACCGCCACCGGAGCGTCGCGCTCTCAGGTGGTGGTGTATGGAGTGGTGCCGCAGATCGTGCCCTACTTTGTGGCCCACACGCTGTACGCCTGGGAGATCAACGTCCGCGTGGCCACCGTGGTCGGCATGGTCGGCGCCGGCGGGCTTGGTTTCCTGCTGCGAACTTACATGAGCTACTTCCAGTATCGGGCGGCCGCCACGGTTATCCTGGTGACCATGATCATGGTGATGGTCATCGACTTCGGCAGCGCCCGCATTCGCGAGCGCATCATCTAGGAACTGGCACAGCTAACCCCCACAAAATAAGAAAGGGGCGGGCACTCGCCCGCCCCTTCTTCATGCGTACTTTCAGCTGCCCTTGACCACCTGCCAGTTGCCGCCAAAGCCCTTGGAATTCTGGCCTTTGGCGTCGCCCGACTGGGTGTCCATGATGAAGTAATACAGCGGCAAGTCGTTCAGCGTCACCTGCTTGACGTTGTTCGCGTCGGCGCGGGTGATGAGCGCGAACTTGCCAGTCAGGCCGGGCACCGCCTGGGGCACATCCGCGCTTAGAACGGGGGGCCAGGCGCCAAGGCAGGCACCGGTGCACTTGCTGGGGTCTTTCGCCGCGGGCGTGGTTGCCTCGTCGAAGGTGTAGATCGTCTTACCTTTGTCGTCGGCCAGGATCTTACCTAGTGTGGCATTGTCCATCAGCTTGAGCATGACCGTGGTCGTCGCGGGCACCAGGCTCGGCGCCGGCTTGGCCGCTGCTGACCCGCTGGCGGCGCCGCTGGCCGCTGGCGCGCTGGCGGCGGGTTTGGCCGATGCGGATGCCGCCGCGCTGGCCGCCGGTTTTGCCGAAGCAGCAGCCGACGCCGCGGCGCTGGCCGCCGGTTTGGGCGCCGCCGAGCTGGCGGCCGGGCTAGGCGAGGCGGCTCCTCCACCACCGCAGGCGGCGAGCGTAGCCGCCAGGATCAAGCTTCCAAATAGGGTTCGATGGGATCTCACGAAATGATGTCCTCCTTACTGAGTGCTTCCTTAATGTAGCCTCTTTGCTAATGTAGCCTCTTTGCTGAAATGTCGGCGGCAGGTTACTTCGAGCCCGCGATAAACAACGCGCCGCCGAGCAGCGCAGTGTTCTTGAGGAAGTGAGTCAGGTGCTGCTCGCGCTGGGACTCTTCCATCTCCCAGAAGGGATGGCCGATGTAGGTGACCAGTGGCAGCTCGAGCGCCAGGATCAACGCCGAAAGCCGCCGCAGCGGCTCGATTTGCAGCCCCACTGCCGCTGCCTGCATGGCCCAGCCGGCGGCTTGCACCACCTCTGGCGTGGCCGGCACTCCAGCCTTTTGCGCCCGTTCGGCATACATTTGGGCGCGTGTGCGTTGGTTGAAGCCGCCCCTCAGGAAAATCGCGCTGAACGCCAGGAGGCCCAATCTTCTGAACATGCATCCAGTATCCCCTGTGCGGGAATGTGGATCTGCCCCTCCGTGGCGGAGCCCAACGCCTCGGTCAGCCCGCGCGCATGCAGCCAGCCGGTGTAGCCGCACAGCAGGGCGTCGGTGCTGTCATGGTCCAGCGGCCCGATATCGGTGCCTAGGAGCCTGCTCAGCCCCGCCTGCATGAAGGCCTTGCCTGCCCGCGTGTGCTTGTTGGGCAGGGGCTTGCCGAACAGTCGGACCTTGCTGGCATAGGGATACACCTCCAGCACGCCGCAGCCGTTGGCGCGCAAAGCGTCCTGCAGCCGCAGCCCGCGATAGACCATGGCCTTGATGATCGACCGCTTGGTGGTGTAGTAGCAGCCGATCCCCAACCGTGATAGCGCCCGTTCGCATTCCCGTCCGCTGCCAGGCTGCTCAGGGCGGCAGTCGCAGGCGTCCTCGAGACAGCACTGGCCGGTTGGCAGCCCTAGCGGCGCGTCGATAGTAACCAGCCGGGCGCCGTAGTCACGAGTGAAGGCCAGGATGTCCTCATCCGTATCGAGCAGCGCCAGCTCGTGGTGGCTCAGGTCTCCAGCCAGCGCGGCAGCCGCCGCGGGCCGTCCGCCGGCGGTGAGATCGAGGCCCAGGATGCTGTCCAACGTTTGTTATCCCCAGCGTATCGAGGAATCTGCTCGCTCAGCTTAGGCCAGTTTCGGCGCTTCTCGGGCGCGGTTCTATAAGCCGGAGGGGCGAAAGAAGCCGGGCACCTCCCAGGGCAGACGGACTTCGCCCGAGAGCTGCTCCGGCAGGAATTGCTCGGGCTCGAACACCTGGCGGCTGAACAGGTCGGCGTCGCGGGCCAGCTCGCCGGCGTTGGCCAGCGTGACTTGGCCAGCTTTGGCCCACGGCACGTCGTGCGTCCACAGCTGGAACACCGTCCGCTGGGTGCGCAGCATCAGCGCATCGCCGGTGTCGGCCACGCCCGACATCGGCAGCCCGAAGCGGCTGATCGGGTCGGGCGCCGAGAAGTAGGCCGCCTTGAGGTCCTTGTTGGCGTCGAGCAGCGCCAGGTGAGCCTTGATCACGTCGTCCCAGCCCCGGCCTTTATCTGCAGCCGTGAAATCGGCCTCCAGCGGGATCTCGCGGTCGGTTGAGAGCCAGCCATCGAGGTTAGCGTCGTGCAGCAGGTCCATGACGTTGCTCAGCTGCGGCTGCTTGGTCACCGGATCCCAGTCGATCACGTAACGCTGAAAAGCTTGGTAGACGTGCTGGGTATCGCTAAGCCGGAATGGGCGCGACACCGGGTAGCCCAGCTCGAGCGGCCCGCCCAGGCTCTTGAAGGCGGTCCACATCTGGACGTCGCCATCGTCCGTCACGCGGAAGCCCCGGCCGCCGCCGCCCTTGCCGTTCGTTTGTGTGTAGAAGTGGCCGTCCTTGACGTCGAAGTCGTACATCACGGCGTTAGCCGAGCGGTAGTCGTGGCGCGAGAGTGGCACGCCCTCGACGCCTTCCAGGCTATCGGACACCTCCTGGAAGCCGATCAGGAAGGATTGGGCGACGTACTGAGTGGGGTTGTTGTTCTGCACCTGGAAGTGCAGGTGCGGGCCGCCGGCCTGGCCGGTCATATCCGAGAGGCCGAGGAATTGGCCCTGCTCCACGCGCTGGCCCAGGCGCACGCGAGCGCCGTCCTTGAGGCCGTGGAGGTAGGCCGCCGAGGTGCCGTCGCCATGATCGATGACGATGTAGTTGTTCCAGTCGGGGCAGGACAGGTCACGGCAGTGCTGGTCCGAGCTCTGCTTGAGCATCCAAACCGTGCCGGCGCGGGCAGCCGTGATGGGCGAGCCGCTGGGCATGAAGAAGTCCCAGGCGTAGGCGGCTCGGCCCTGGTGCGAATAGCCGCCCTTCACGCCCTGGCCTATCCGCCACACGACTCCGCCAGGAAAGGGCAGATGGTAGATGGGCTGCGGTGCCGCCGCTCGAGCCAGCAGCGTGCCGAAGGGCGTGAACGTTGCCACCGCGCCAAGCGACAGGCCCAGGAACCGGCGGCGCGACAAGCTGGCGGCGGACATTGCCCCGAATTGTAATAGGCGTCGCTGACGGGGACAGTACGCTTACTACGTGGCTGCGCGCGTCGTCGATATCGTCGGTGTGCCCATGGATTTGGGCGCCGACCGGCGCGGCGTGGACATGGGCCCGTACGCCATCCGCTACGCCGGGCTGGAGCGCGATCTCCTGGACTTGGGCTTCAGGGTCAATGACCTGCACAACATTTCGGTGCCCGGTCCGGAGAGCACGGCCGAGGTAGACGCCCAGGCCAAGTACCTGCCGCAGATTGAGGCCGCCTGCCACGCGCTGCGCCACATCGTGTGCCGCAGCACCAAGTCTGGCCATCTGCCGCTTGTCCTCGGCGGCGACCACTCGATCGCCATCGGGAGCATCGCCGGCTTGCTGGACGGCTGGGGCGCGGCCGGGGTGCTGTGGGTAGATGCGCACGCCGACATCAACACGCCGGCGACGAGTCCCAGCGGCAACGTGCATGGCATGCCGCTGGCGGTCATCCTTGGCCAGACTGAGCTGTTCGCCTCACTCGCCTGGGGCGCCAGGCGCGTCGACCCCAAGCGGGTGGTCTTGTTTGGGATTCGGAACCTCGATTCGGGGGAGCGCCAGCTGCTGGCCAAGCTGCCCATCCGTGTGTTCACCATGTCCGAAATCGACGAAGTGGGCGTGAAAGCGGCGGTCGAGGAGGCGATCGACATCCTGCAGGGGCCTGGCGGCATCCACTTATCCGTGGACATGGACGCTATGGACCCGTTGCAGGCGCCGGGCGTGGGCACGCCCTGGCCGGGCGGCCTCACCTATCGCGAGGCGCACCTGGCCATGGAGCTGCTGGCCGCCAGCGGTCAAGTCGGCTCGATCGAGGTGGTGGAAGTCAACCCCATCGCCGACCACGAGAACCAGACCGGCAAGTTCGCCGAGGAGCTTATCCTGTCCGCCCTTGGCCGGAGGATCCTATGACCTCCGAGCGCTTGGAGATGCAGGGCCACATCATCGACTCTGGCGCCCTGATGAAGCTGATGGACACGATCATGGACCTGGGCGGCGAGTTCGAGATTGAGGAGCAGCGCGTCGGGCGCCGTAAGGAGGAGCCAAGCTACGTGCGGTTGCAGGTCAGGGCGCCCAGCGAACGAGTACTAGAGCAGATCCTGCTGTCCTGCCAGGCGCTTGGCGCCAACCCGTTGGACACCAGCGACGTGCGCACTGAGCCGGCCCCGCGAGACGGCGCCCTGCCGGACGGCTTTTACTCCACGACCAATCTTCATACTGAGGTGCGCATAAAGGGCCGCTGGGTGGTAGTGGAGGACCAGGAGATGGACCTTTGCCTGGTGGCCGACCTGGCTGCCGGCAGGGCGCGCTGCGTACCCATGTCGGACGTGCGCAAAGGCGAGGCCGTGGTCGTGGGCCACCACGGCATTCGAGTCACGCCGCTGGAGCGCGCACGCGAGCGCGAGGTGTTCTCCTTCATGCGCTCCGAAGTGTCTTCGGAGCGGCCCAAGCAGCTGGCCATTACCGAGATTGCCGACACCATGCGCCACATCAGGGACGGTGGCGGCAAACTGCTGTTCGTGGTGGGGCCGGCCATCATCCATACCGGCGCCGGCCCGTACCTGGAGGCGCTCATCCGCGATGGCTACGTGCAGGTGCTGTTCGGCGGCAACGCCATCGCCGCCCACGACGTGGAATCGGCCCTCTTCGGCACCTCGCTGGGCATGGACCTGGCCACCGGCCTGACCGTCGAGGGCGGCCACTCACATCACATGCGAGCCCTAAACACTATTCGCCAGGCCGGCTCCATCAAGGCGGCCGTCGAGCAGGGCATCCTGACTCGAGGCGTGATGTACGAATGCATCCGGCATAACGTCGAGATGGTTTTGGCCGGCTCGATTCGGGACGATGGCCCGATGCCTGAGGTCATCACCGACGTGATCGAGGCGCAGCGGCAGATGCGCCGCTGCATTCAGGACAGCGTCGAGATGGCCGTCATGATCTGTACCATGCTGCACTCCATCGCCACCGGCAATCTGCTGCCGGCCAGCGTTAAGACGGTGGTGGTCGACATTAACCCGGCGGTCGTGACCAAGCTGGCCGACCGCGGCAGCATGCAGGTGGCCGGCATTGTGTCCGACGCCGAGCTGTTCCTGTCGTCTTTAGCGCAAGCGCTAAAAACGAGTCGCTAGGCGTCAGGCGTCAGTGGCTCTTCTGACGCCTGACGCCTAGTCGTGCTGAAGATCACCGCACAAGTGTGCTGTAGGGCACTGCGCGCTTGCTGTAATAGGCGTAGGCTCGTGGTGCGATGAACACAATGGTTAGCTTGCCGGTGGCAAATTGGGAGTACCGCGAATTCGACATGCCCACGGAGGACTTCGACCGCACCTTCCTCGGTTGGTTACGGGAGGGTTGGGAACTGGTGGGCGTGCACCCTAAGGGCAAAGGCCAGCGCAAGCCGCTGCCGGTCGCTATCGTCCGGCGGGAGCTAGTACCTCCTCCTCAGGCACTGCCACGGCGTTAGCCGGGCGTCTCTTGAACTGCTGCTCGTAGAGCTTGGCGTACAGGCCGCCTTGCGCCAGCAGCTCCTGGTGCGTACCGCGCTCCACCAGCTGGCCGCGATCGATCACCAGGATCACGTCCGCGGCCAAAATCGTGGACAGGCGATGTGCGATGACCAGGCTGGTGCGCCCCCGCAGCAGGGGCTGCAGAGCCGCCTGGATGAGCGCCTCGGAGTGTGAGTCGAGCGACGATGTGGCCTCATCCATGATCAGAATGCGCGGGTCCTTGAGGATCACCCGCGCGATGGCCACGCGCTGCTTCTCCCCGCCCGACAGACGGTAGCCGCGCTCGCCCACGATCGTGTCGTAGCCCTCCGGCAGCGAGGCGATGAAGTCGTGGATGTTGGCTGCCTGGCAGGCGGCCACGATCTCCTGCTCGGTGGCGTCGTCCCGGGCGTACAGCAGGTTCTCGCGCAACGTGGTGTGGAACAGGAACGTCTCCTGCGTGACGACGCCGAGGCAGCGGCGGATCGATTCCAGGCTGAGCTCTCGTAGATCGTGGCCGTCGATCAGCACCCGTCCCGAGGTTGGGTCGTAGAAGCGCGGCACCAGGTAGGTGATGGTCGTCTTGCCGGCCCCGCTGGGGCCTACCAGCGCCGCCAGCTGCCCGGGCTCGACGTCGAAGCTGAGGCCGCGCAGCGCCGGGATGTCGGCCCGGTAGGCGAAGCTGACGTCCTCGAAGGTGATCCGCCCCTGCACCTGCTCCACGGTTCGCGGCCGGGGCGGCTCCTGGATCTCAGGCTGCAGGTCCATGTACTCGAAGATGCGGTTGAACAGCGCCAGCGCCGTCATGAAATCGACGTGCACACTGGCCAGCTGAGCCGCGGGCCCGTACAGCCGTCCCAGCAGCGCGACGAAAGCCACGATTGTGCCGACGGTGAGCGAGCCGCGGATCACCAGCATGCCGCCGACCAGGTAGATCAGCGCCGGGCCGATCGAGCCGATGGTCTGGGTCATCATGAAGAACCAGCGGCCGACCACCGCCCGCCGCATCGAGAGATCGAAGATCTCCTTGTTTTTGGCGCGGAACTTGTCGAGCTGGCTCTTATCGCGCGTGAACGTCTTCATCAGCAGGTAGCCGCTGATGCTCAGCGTCTCCTCCATGAAGGCCGTTAGCTCGGCATAGCGGCGCTGTGTGTCGCGAGAGATGTCGTGCCGGATGCGGCCGACGCGCCGCGTAGGCAGGATAAACAGCGGCAGCACGCCCACTGCCAGCAGCGCCAGCTGCCAGTTTATCTTGAAGACGAGCGCCAGGGTGCTGCCCAGGATGAATATGTTGCTGACAATCGAGATCAGCGAGCCGGTGACGCTGTCCTGCACGCCGCCCACATCGTTGTTGAGGCGGGACATTATCTCGCCGGTCTTGGTGGTGGTGAAGAAGCGCAGCGAGAGGCTGGTCATGTGCTGGTACAGCACGTTGCGCAGGTCCATCATCATGCGCTGGCCCACATAGTTGCTGAAGTAGCTCTGCAGCACGCTGATGAGGCCACCCACCAGCGGGAACCCGACCATGCCCGCCACCAGAAGGAACAGCAGTCGCGTGTCTCCGTGCGGCAGCGCGTCGTCGATCAAGCTGCGAATCATCAGCGGCGGCGCCAACCCAACGGCCGCCGCTGCTGCCAGGCAGACCAGCACGATGCCGCCCTCGCGCCAGTAGGGCACGAGCATGTTCAGGATGCGAGCCAGCATGGCCCGGGTCACCCGTGGCCGCTCGTTGGGCTGCGCCCA
>WNFB01010421.1_pt1 | contig 15180 bp, 14 predicted proteins | sample 5400501 | NCBI WGS metagenome assembly WNFB01 (sample SAMN13153341, study PRJNA577476) | soil metagenome | isolation source: 200 cm saprolite under Douglas fir tree site 2 hole 1 | place: USA:California | collected 2015-04-18
AGCAACCCGTAGATGCGATCCTGCGCTTCGGAAAGCTGCGTATCGTCGTAATCATCCGCGTGGATGGAGACGCCGTTGGCGAATGCCGCGAAGCGCGCAGGCGCCTTCATCGCTGTGCCGATCACGGTGGCCTTGGCGCCGGAAAATCCCAGGCTCTGCACATACTGCCGCACGATAGGGCCCATGACAGACACCGACCCAGCCAGCGACAACCCAAACCCGTCCAGGATCGATTTCTTGCCCAGGGCCAACACGTCGTCGGGAATGTCCGTATATTTCGAGTTGACGATGAACTCGCACACGTACTTGGTGAGCCCCGGCGCCTTCGGGAATTCTCCAGCAGGCTTGGGCGAAGCGGCTGCTCCGCCGCCACCCATCGCTAGTGCCGACAACGCCAGGGAATTCTTGAAGAAGTCACGACGCATCATGGGGGCGCACCTCCACTGTGGCCAATATCTTAGCAAATCCCAACAGCAAGCGGAAAAACACATCGATCCAGAATGAACGAAGAACTCGATTTCAGGTTAGGAGCAACAGCAGAGAGCGGGGTGCCTCTGCCGTCGCTCAATGAACAGGCTCGATCGGGGAAAGATCACGCCTTGAGCTTTACTGTTCGTCGTTCTCGTTCAGCTCACTGCTAACAGGCGTCAAGGTGCCGAGAAGACCATCCATCTCGAGATCGGGGCCTGCGGTAAAGAAAAGAGTGTGAGCGGGGCCGGAACCGGTCCCGTTGCCGAATTCAAGTGCCCACAGCCCGTCAATATTTACGACCGAGCCGTCGGGATTCAGGACATTTCCCATGAAGCGTCCCGTAAGCGGGTTGAAAGCAGCAATTGTGCCGCCGCGAAAATTGCCAACCAGTAGGGTGTGGCTGAACTCGCCGAATTCTGCCGGAGTGAGCACGATTCCCCATGGCGCGTTGAGCCAAGGACCGTGTTGGAGGCGTTGCAGCAGCCTGCCCTCGCTGCTGAAGACGTCAACAAAGCCCAGGCCCGTCCCGCCTACAGGATCGTGCTTCGCGGTGTCTTGTTTTGCATACGTGACGTATATGTTCGGTCCGATTCCCTGGATGTTGAAGGGAGCGAAGCCGCGCAGCCCGTCTTCATCGTCCTCGTCGTCCTCGTCCCCCTTGTGCCGGTTTCCGAACGCCTCGTCGGAAAGCTTTACCGGATTGAAGTTGGAATCAAACACGTCCACGCGTCCGCTGCGGAAGTTCGCGGCCAGGATATACTCCTTCCCATCTATTTCAGCGATGGTCGCTCCTTTGTAGACCGCTCCCTTTGCTGCGCTAGGCTTTACGGAATTGTCGACCACTATCGTCGCCTTTGCTCCGCCGGCCCAGCCTTGAACCGTGCCGTCTTCGGTCACAAAGATGAATCTAGCCGCCGGGTTTCCGGTGGTGGGAAGATAGAAAGCGGCAGTATTGCCGTTAAACATCACGGCGGTTGGCGATCCGGGGCTTCCGTTCTGGCTGGGGGCACTGGGAATGGTAACGATTCCAGTGCCGTTAATCGGGACGATGGCGATTGGCGCTGGGGGTGACTTGGTCAGCCCCGAAGCGTCGTAGAGAGTAGCGGTGCCGCCGGCGTTATTGGAGACCCACCACGGCGAAGTGGGACTGGAGACCAGTCCCCAAGGATTCTGAAGGTTTGAATCTCGGACTGGCGTTTGGCCAGTGACCGGGATATTGGAGACCAGAATCGTCTCGGTGTAGTGTTGCGCGAAGGTAGACTTGGAAGCACCAACACGGCGAAAACAAGAAACACAAACAACCTCGTAGCGGACTTCATTCCTCACCCCTTTCAGTTGATTTCGGAATTTCCGATTGCAACTTGTTCTTTGCGCGAAACGATATACTTACCGCCCTCAGGTGTCAACCTCACCGATCGCGCCGCAAATCGCCCCGGCCTCTTTGGGGTGGCGGTGCGGCTCGTTCTGCCCTTCCGGCGGCTTCCGTGGTTTGTTTCCCGCCCTCAGCCTGCTCGCCGGTGACACTTATCCGTCTTGACCACCTCGGAACAGCGAAAGTTTCCTCGGTCTTGGTGCTTAGCCGTCTGGCAACGGAAGCGCCACAATCATTCTCAGGATGCTTCCGAACAGCCTCCGACTCAGATGCCCCTCGGCCACCAAGAGCCAATAATACCGTGCAGGCTTCACCAGCCGGCCTTCGGTCTTCACCAACCGCTGCTGCAGGCTCGTCAGCGACCAGTTGTCGATGCTCTTGGGCAGCACCAGCCGCCGCCACAGGTTCCCCAGATTGTAGGCGATCACACTCAGCCACAGCCGCACCTCATTCGACCGGAACCGGTGGCAGCTCAACCGCGTCATCTTCACCGCCTGCTTACCTTCCTTGATCCATTGTTCCGCCGTGCCTCGCTTGTTGTAGAAACGGACCCCAGCCCGACTGTCCGTCCCCAGATTGGTCACGATGAATCCGACTCAGGGGAGCAACTCGCCCGGATGATGCTCGACCTTCGCCACCGCCCGCCGGGCCTTCTTCCAACTCGCGGCCTGGTAGAGAAACCCCTTGTATAACTGAAACAAACCTCTCTGGATATCCGTGCTCCTAGCCGAGACCCGCTCAAATAATGTCAGCGGGCTATCCTGAGCGGTTCCCCTTACCCCGATAGGCCACCCCTCCAAGAGGCCAACGCGCGAGGCTGAAATGGGCTTCCAGTGGCTGCCCACAAACACACCTTAAACGCATCGAGAAGACCAATCGCCTGAGGCCAGATAGACAGAGGTGTTTCCTAGCTCCCTTGAGCACCGGCGAAGACCGGTGCGACCGAGATGCCCAATTTCCGGGCAAACGTGCGCCGTGATGCCCCGGCGGCTCTTGACGATTTGATCTCGGTCGGGTCAACCGACTTCTTTGGCCGACCAAGCCGCTTTCCTTTTGCTTGGGCGTGACGCAAACCAGCGCGGACTCCCTCGACAATCAAGTTGCGCGCAAGCTCGGCTACGGCACCGAGTACGGTAAAGATCATTTTCCCCGTATGGATCCCTGCACGAAGATTTGTCTCTCCTCCTGCTGAGGTCATGTAAAGCGACCTATGGTAGTCTGTCTGCCGAAATTCATTCCAAAAAGGAGATCGCAGACTCTATGGCGACCATCGAAATAGCCAAGATGACTAAGACGTTGCGCACCGAAAGATCCGACACGAAAAAAGAACTGAAAAAGCTGGATAAAGTAATCGCTGTGCTGCGCGATTTATCTACAAACTCAATGTCGGCCCCACGCGGCAAGAAACGAAGAATGTCGGCCTCGGCTCGCAGGAAGATAGCCGCAGCCCAACGCAAACGATGGGCGAAATTCCATCAACAGCGAACCTAAAGGCTAACCGCTCCTACCTATCGGCCTTCGACCTCGCCATTTTTTGCGCCATGAACATCAAAAGCTTCCGGTCGTTTTCCTCCATTTGGGTGAGAAAACGCCGAAACTTATAAAGCGAACGTGCATCCTTTCCCGAGTCGTGGCCAGCCCCCTGTTCTTGGTCCAGTCATAAGTCAGCACTCGGGGCTTGGTTTTGAATCTCCTGAGCGGCGACGGTCCACCGGTTACATTTCAAATGACTCGACGAGCAACCCCAGGGTTACATTCTTAGATGGCTTGATAGGGATCCAAGGGATCACGCGGCTCGACGACATTCTTCTGCGATGTGCGGTGTCGCAGGACGCGGTCAAGATGGCCGGACAGGAAGCAACCGCGGTGCTCCGCGATCGCCATCATCTGCGTGCCGAAGAAGAGAATGACTTCAACACTCGCAACCCCGAGGACATCATCCAGGCCCAATTCGATGCTTGCAACACTTTCGCCATTCTGCTGAGCGCCATCGTCCCGGTTTCCCTGATCGTCGGAGGAATCGGCATCATGAACGAGATGCTTGTTTCTGTGGCCGAGCGCACGCGCGAGATCGGAGTTCGAGTAGCCGTCGGAGCGACCGAAGAAGCCATCCAGCTTCAGTTCCTAGGAGAATCCATCATGCTCAGCCCCATCTGAGGCGCCGCGGGGGTGCTCTTCGGGATCTTTGGATCGTGTTTGGTTGGATAGACGCTGCGTTGGCCCATGGAGACGTACCTTGAAGCTATCGTAGTTGCGGTGGTGTTCCCGGTAGCTGCGGGCGTGTTTTTTGGATACTACCCGGCGCGAAAGGCCTGTCTGCTCGATCCCATTGAAGCACTGCGCTACGAGTGAAGCACCCTCGGGCTTAGATTCCGAGGACCATACATGAAGATAAGAGGTCGGTGGCTGATCTTGACGTGCGTTGTGGTCGCGGCCGGACTATTCGCCGCCTTCGGCCCGAACCGCAGCAGTCAAGCGCAAGACTTTATCGAGAAAGTTGAACGAGGTGAGATCAACGACGTTGTGGAAGCGATCGGAACAATCAACGCAGTGATCACTGCCCAGGTAGGATCGCAGGTCTCGGAAACCAACGCAAAACTGAGTGTCGAATTCAATTCCCGGGCTCAAACGGGTGACGTGGTTGCGCTCATCCATCCCGCTTTGCTTAAAGGGGCGCTGCTGCGGGGCGAGCCGCTTCAAGTTCTTTTGAAGTTCGTCTTCTGAAAATCATTCCCCTCGCACCATAACGCCGACCCGCTTGGAGGTGTTACGAACATCGTGGAGAGGATTGCCGTGTAAAAGCATCATAGATCGGCACGCTTTCCGGCCGCAACGGTGCCGAATTCTTTTTCGCGATGCAGAGAGCGCGCTGGGTCACGGGTGGCGATTTTAAACAAGCCTTTCGGCTCGATACCATTGCATGGTCCATGGTCGACACCGATTTTTCTTGACCGCAAGGATTCGGTGGATATACTGCCTGGAGTTTCCGAGCTCGGTTTGGGTGTCCTTGGTCCAGTAAACGTCCTTGCTGAACGGTAGGTGAAGCGATGAATCCGGCGCGCCGCTTCGCAGTTCGACGAAAGCTCTTTCTCCTTCCAATTTTAGTTACCTCACTGCTTGCGATCTTTGCGACTCCGAACCTGGCAGCGCAGAAGCAGGGTGAGTCGCGATGGACCGGTGAGCGGATCGCCTGTGGCGATTGTCACGAGGCGATCCTGAAGCAGTTCCGTATGACAGGTCATGGCAAAGCCATGGAATTCTCCGTCGGGACGACAGACGTCACTTGCGGCAGTTGCCACAGCGGCGATCTGGCGAAGCATACGGAGACAGCCGATCCCAAGTATGTTAATACACCGTCAAAAGAGCGGCCTCTGGAGGCCGAGACGAACTGTCTGTCTTGCCACTCGAATGACAAAAGCCACATATACTGGGTCGGCAGCGCGCACGAAGCTGCCGGCGTGAGCTGTCTGAATTGCCACAGCATCCACGGCATGACCGAAGGACGCAATGACCACCTGATGGCGAAGAAGACGGAGTCCGAGACTTGTCTGTCATGCCATGGGGAGATACGCAAGGCCCTGTTTCAGCGCTCGCGTCACCTCTTCCGCGATGAGCGTGCCACGCTGCGGATGGAATGTTCCTCGTGCCACAATCCGCACGGCTCGCAAACCGATAAGCTCATCAGCGCCAACTCGATAAACGATAAGTGCTATTCCTGCCACCAGGAAAAGCGCGGGCCGTTCCTCTGGGAGCATTCTCCGGCCCGGGAGAACTGTATCACGTGCCATTCCCCTCACGGCTCGAATAACCCTCGGCTTCTGACGTTGCGGGTCCCGCAACTCTGTCAGAGCTGCCATGACCAGCAGCGACACCAAGTGATCCTGGGACGTCCCAATTCGATGTGGAACTTCAATCGCGCTTGTATGAACTGCCACCCGCAAATCCATGGCTCCAACCATCCCTCCGGAACCACTTTCAATAACTGAGTAGAGGAGAGCGACTCATGAAATCGACACTCGTTCTGCTCGTGGCGTTTGCCAGCGTCTGCTTCGCGCAGCAGAAACCTCCAGACCAGAAGCCAGCCGACAAGCCCGCGAACAACGAGGCGCCCGCAGATACTGGACTGGTACCGGGCGTTAACACGGCCGGGATTACCGTCGAGTCGGGCGGAGAGGCCACGCGTGTGACGGGGGAGAAGAGCTTCATCCAGCAAGAGTACCGGGATGTTCCGAAAGGCGCCGTCGTGCGTCGCCTGGATCTCCTCTGGCTTCACGAAGGGAATCCTCTGCGCTTCCGGTTCCGGTCGCTCGATCTGATTCAGCGCGACATGACGTTCCAAGCAAATCTCGAAGACGTAGGAAGGTTCAACATTCAAGTGGACTATCTCGGATTGAGCCGCTTCTGGGGCGGTGGCGGCCAGAGCGTTCTCACCGAAGTGCAGCGGGGCGTGTTCCAGACATCTGGGGCGCTGCGGACGGCGCTCGAAACGGCAACACCCGGCACGCTGGGCCCCCTCGCGCGAGATGCCATTAACAGCGCACCTCAGGTGGACGTTCGCTCGGATCGCCAACGAGTGACGCTGACGCAGACTTACAATCTGACAAAACGCTGGACGGGGCAGCTCGACCTCTTGCGGGAACACCGGGGTGGGCATCGGCTATCGAGCTACGGCACCTTTATCCGTCACCCCACGCCCCAGGGCGATGTTTTTGAAGTGCCAGGCATCGAGCTTCCTGAGCCTACGGATTTCTCCATCACCGAATTCGGGATGGAATTGACTTACAAGCGAAAGAGCTTTCTGGCAGGGTTCCAATATCGCGGCTCTTTGTTTGTCAATAACACCGGGTCGCTGCTCTATGAGAATCCCTTCGAAATTACTCCCCAGCAAGCAACGGGCGCTCGGACATCTCCCACTCCTGCCACGGGAGGCCAGACCGGAGGTGGCGGGAATCGAGGCCGCTTCGACTTGAACCAAATAGCGCTGGCGCCAGACAACCAATCTCACACGCTAACGGCCTTTGCCATGTGGTTGCTGCCACATCGTTCAAAGGTTTCTGGATTGGTGTCCTGGACGCGCCTGACGCAAGACCAGGCGTTTCTGCCTTACACCGTAAATACGGCGATTACGGTCACGGCGCCCACCGATCCAACGTTAGGTGTTCCCCCCCAGCCGACATTGCCCATCACGGATGCGGCCGCATTGCCGAAGCGCAGCCTGAACGGGCTGGTGTACACACTGACGCAGGACTACGTGGCGACCACACGGCCGATTCCCCAACTCCAACTGACCGCGCGCTATAACGACTACGATTACGACAACAATACGCCTGGGATACTTTTTCCCGGCTACGCCTCCGTGGGTAACAGCTTCTGGGCAAATTTCCGCACGGGAACCCCCAACCGGCCTGACGTTCTGATTCAAAGCAAGGCGCAGAATTACAACCTCCAAAAAGCTCTGTTTGAGGCAGCGGTGAGGCCCACAAAGCAATGGACGATCAAGGGTGGATATCAATACCGGCGCTGGAATCGTTTCAACCGCGAGGCCAATTTGGCTACGGAGAATGGTGGGTCCGCTTCGATTTCGTACGCTCCGAACAACTCCACCTTTGCCCAGGTCGGGATCAACTATTCGCATCTGGTGCCGAGTCCCTACGCGGACCCTTTTGGGCTGGAAGTCTCCTCACTGCGAATGTTCGACGAGGCCCGGAATGTACACAAAGGGAGTAATGCCCTTTTCTCGGTTACCGTCTCGCCGCGAGTGACCCTGTCGGGTTCTTGGCTCTATTCCGGCACTGCGTATGAACGAAATCTGTCTTTGGTGGGACTGCGCGAGCTGGCAACGAATAGTGCCTCGGCGGATGCGAGCTTCAACCTCACCGATAATTTCGGATTCTATCTCGGCTACGGCTACGATCGCTCCGGATACTTTTATGATGCGTTGACCAGCCAGGGATTACCGCCACTCTTGTTGTACACGCGTGACACGGTGGACCACTTGCACTCAGCCCACGTCGGATTTTCCGGCTCCTTCTCCAAAGGGAAGGGCAATTATGAAGCAACGTGTGAGCTGGGGTACGCCGAGACGCGGATCACGACGACAAATTTGGTGCCCGTGCCGCCCAGCCAAGCGCTCAATTCTGCAGCGTTTCCGTTCCCGTTCGTCAAGAATGAATTCAATTCTCTTCGCCTCAATGCATCGTATGAAATCTTGAATCGTGTCCGTCTGGGCGGGTACTATATGTTCGAGCCTTATCGCCTTTCTGACTTTTCGTATGATACCTTGACGGCTTACGGCGCGGACTCGGTCGCCAGCGACCAGAATGACGCGAGCCGTTACTTGTTCCTGAACGTGGGACCGTCCAGCTATAACGGGCACGTCGGGGCCCTCTATTTGAAGTTCTCGTTCTAGCGATCGGCCTGGGTTGCTGCGACTCGTGAGCCGAAGAAGAAATGTCATTGCCATATAAATCGTAAGGAGGAACAAGATGACTAGCCGATTGGGCAATACGGTACTCGGTCTTATCATTTTGTGTGGGGCGATCACAGCTGTGGCGTCCCAGCAAACGGAAGGGGAACCCAGCAATTGCCAAGATGCAGAAAGTCACTTTTCGCCCGCTGGGCGCTCCGGAGATTCTCGCAAAAAGCGATGCGGAACTAATCAAGGGGAGCACGCAAGGAACCGGCAAGATGAAGGCGGTTCCACTTTCGGACAAGGACGCACAGGACGTCGTGGCTTACTTCCGCACGTTCAAGTAAGAGAAGAAATAGCTGGTCTCTGGGCTTGGGCCCAGCTTAAGCAAGAATCTCAGTGTTCTCCCTGGCACTATTTCTGCGTTTTTTCCTCTGTCGGCGACTTACAGCTCTCGGCTTTCCCCTTTTGGAGCAAGCAGCCGGCGTCGAAGGTGATCTGCTCCTTCCTTTGGCTCTTCCAGTCGTGGTAGGAGTGACATTCGGAGCAGGTTGCAGGAGCGCCGTCGCCCGACCGATGACACCGTTGACAGGTGGCCACTGCGGGCAGAAGTACGTCAGCCTCGCTCTTGCTGGTCGAAACATTCGTGTGGCAGCTCTGGCAAACGAACATGCTGTGTGGTGCGTGGCTGAAATTTGCATGGAGCAACCAGCGCCCAGGAATTGAAGAACTCACCATCTGGGGAAGCTGGCCTTCGACATACTTCATCGTATGACAGTAGGTGCATTTATCTTTCCAAAGTGTCTGCTCGAGATCCGCGACGAGTTTTCCTCCCGCAGGCGCCGCTTTCAAGATGGCGGCGTGAATGACTTCCGGCGTGTCGTGGGGGACGCTCTCGAGAATTCGTTTATCGAAGTCCAACTGGTCGGAATGGCATGCCGCGCAATGGTCCGCGAAGCGAACGGGGGCCATATAGGCGCCTCGTGCAGAGGATACCGATTCTGCAGGACGGAGCGTGCCGGCCGCACCAGGCAGGGCCACATCTTTGGCGGGCGGCGCGGGCAGCGGAGCGGGAATGTGGCACATGTCGCATGGGAGGTCGTGAACTTGATGGCTGAACTTGATAGTCCCCGGATCGGCAAACCCTGGGCGCCTGGAGGCGAACTCGGGATGCCGGCCGGGTCGGAACCCGCCGACATTTTGAAAATGTGGCGCCCCGGCCCTCGGCCGAAGCGCCCTGTGACATTGCGTACAGGTGGCGTCTTGCACTGGGGTCAGCAGCCCCGGGCCGCGATGTTCCAAATGGCAGGTACTACATTGCGGCGTAAACTCCTGATTCGCATTATGCACTGGTCCATCGTGACAATTCAGACAGGCACGATCGGTGGCGTGCACACGGAATCTTGACCCCGCGCCCGTGTGGCACAGCTCACACCGCTCGCCAAATAAGGCATGTGCCTGCGAAAGAGGGCCCGGACTTGAGAAGGGCCTCTGGTTGCCCCAGGGAATTTCGTGCCACGCAAGCCACGCCAACGCGAGTGCTGGCACTGTAATCGCAAGAACAAATAGCCTTTGCCGGAACGGGTGGGGAAGCTGAAAATAGTGTAGGTCGATCCGCTGGGCTAGAATTTTTGTAGTGCGCTGAAATCGTGACACTGCGCCCTTCTTTGCTCGCTCCAGGTCAGAACCGCAGTGCTATCACCGCGTGCGCCGCACCCAACAACACCAGAGAGATGGACAGTGGCACGTGCACCAACAGCCAGCTCTGCAGCCAACCTTGGAGCTCCACCTGCCGCGCCAACTCGCGTTCTTCCTCACAAATGTCTTCCAGCTCGTTAATCGCGGGCCGCGCCGCCCGCGGCAGCAGCTTCCGCATGCTCCGAAACGCGCCCGCAGCCTTTTCGCGGTCGCCGAAAGTGGGGTGCCGCAGGCTGGGATTCTTCAGAAAAGGTCGCAGTTCGCGCAGATACAAGCTTTGCAGCACCGCACTCTCTTCGGGTTTCACCGCAAGAACCCGGACCGGTCCTTCCGCGGTCTGCTGTTCCGCTGTGGCCCCGCCCGCCCGCAGGCTCAGTGTTGCACCGCGGGACGCGCCCGAATCGTCGCCGGAAGTCTTAAAGGCGCCGCACACTGAGGTGATGATCTGATCCGCCTCCTCCAGCATCTGTGCGCGGATTGCGTCAATCTGTTCGTAAATGGTCTCGAGCGGCACTTCGCGCGTCATCCTCCGCGGCAGTAGGTGTTGCAGGACCGCGCCGGTGATCCCGCTCAGGACCACGACGATCAGCAGCACCATCAGCACCGTGGTCAGCATACCCCCAAAGTGGAATCCGCCATGAAATAGGATCAGAGGTAAGCTGAGCGGGCTGAGCCACAAATGCGCGCGCATCCAGGTCTGCGCCCGGCCAAGCTGCCAGGTGGAAAACCTCTTGCGCAGCCCAAGCAATCCCGCGAGGACAATCAAGACAAAGCCCGCCGCGCCGAATACGAGCCCGATGGTTGTTCCGCCGCGGGGACCCTGCAATTCGCGCCCGGCGTCGATGACGTACAACAGCGCCGCAACGCCAAGGATCAAGAGCGAAGCAATGATCCACTTCATGTGAGTGCGGTCAATGAGCACGGCCCGGCCACTTCACCCTTGGTTTACAGTTCATTCGACCCGCTGTCCGCGCCCCGGCCCACCAGCCCTTCAAAGAACTTGCGTGGCTCGACGCGGTGGGCCGCATCGTGCGGGCAGGAGTAGACACAACGCGGTTCTTCGTGCTCCGTGCAGAGATCGCAGGACGTTGCCTTCTGCTTAACCACGGCTGTCTTCCGCCCGGGCACCTCCGGGTCCTCGAGCGTCACCTGGAAGGGGTGCAGGTTGATGTTACCGTACGGACAGTTGCGGGCGCAGAGCCCGCATCCGATGCACCAATCCTCGATGATCACCTCGAGCGAATTTCGCCGCCGGATCGAACCCACGGGGCACCCCACCATACACAGCGGATCGCGGCACTGGCGGCAGGAAGTCGCCACGAGGTACTTGTCGAAGTGCAGACCCTCGCGCACCAGCCGGGTGATACCGTCGTGGGCGTCGGCGCAGGCGCGAACGCACGCGTCGCATCGCGTGCACCGCTCGAGGTCGAGCACCAGCAAGCTCTGTGCTTCCATCAAGCCCTGCGCCAGGAAATCGGCGAGCGGGACGGAGCGCACGATAGCGAGGTGCTCGTGATTCTGCTGTTGGCGCTCGCGGGCCACCTCCTCAAGCTTGGCGCGGACTTGAGGGAACTGCTTCATCATGCGCCTGAAGTCGTCGCCGTTGATGCGGACAACCTCGACGTGATCGAGCGCGGTACACGTGGCGGTGCGCACACCTCCCCCGAGGAGACCAATCTCGCCGAAATAATCGCCGCGCGAAAGATAGGCCAGCACTAGCTGGCCCCCGGGATACGTCTCGGCAACTTTCACAAAGCCCAGGCGCACCAGGTAGAAGCTGTCTGCGGGATCACCTTGACGGCAGATGACTTGGTCAGGGAGATAGCGCTGCAGTTCGACCTTGCTTCGCAAATCGTCAAGGAAATCGCTGGTCAGTCCGGCAAAGACGGGAACGCTGCGCAGGTGCGTATCGAGGGCCCGTTGGCGGTAGGTCCGCTCGAGCTCAGCGCGAAACGTCTTATTCTTTTGCATGATATCCAGGACGTTGCGCAACATCTCAAGCACGGTGCAGTCGGTTTCGGCGCGCGCGGTGGCCGACCGCGGATAGAAACTCATGCAGGTCATTTCACCGAACAGGTCGCCGGGTCCCAGCTCCGCCACAGGATTGTCATAAGCGAGATCGACTGGCGCGTCGATCGGAATCCAGCGCTGGTTGAGCTCTTCCTCCCGCCGGTCTTCCCGCCGGTCGGCGAGCCGGCTGGTCTTCTTCCGAAAGAGCCCTTTCGTACCTCCCTGTGCCTTTACGTGAGCGATGGGACTGGCAATCGAAACGCGTACCTTGCCGGAAAGAATGTAATACGCTGTCGAGCCGTGTTCGCCCTCGCGGCAAATGATTTCGCCTGCTCGAAACCGGCGGCGAACGACCGCGCCCTCGTTGAGCCCCAGGAACGTTCCGGACACGCCCGCGAAGACACGCAGCTGGAGCAGCTCATCTGGATCCAAGACCTCAGCGTTCACGGTGGAGAGAAGAGACGTGCCCGCGACGCCGCGGTTCGTTAGCGCTCCGGTTGGGCAGGAAACCGTGCACTCGCCGCAGGAGACGCACGACGACAGGCCCATGGGCATGTCGAGATCGAATGCTACGCCGGTCTGTGAGCCCTTTCCCACCCGGCTCAGGACAAAATTTTCCCGGATCTCATTGCAGCCGCGGATGCATCGGTCGCACAGAATGCACGCCTCGTGGTCCACAGCGATGCTGATCGAGGACTCATCCTTTCCTCGCGTGGCCTGGCGGCGCGCAAAGCGCGGCTGCGAGATGCCCTCGATCCGCGCCAACGCTTCCAGCTCGCAGTCGCCGGAGTGCTGCTGACGCGCGCAGGGCGACGGATGTTCCGCAAGGAGCAGCTCGATCAGCATTTTCCGCGCTTCACGCACGCTCGGCGTGCTGGTCTGAACGGTCATGCCAGGCTCGACCGGCCGAACACAAGAGGCCGTGAAGACTCGCGCGCCCACGTCCACAACGCACATGCGGCAGACGCCGACCGGCGTCTGGTTTTGCTGATGGCAAAGCGTGGGGATGGGAATCCCGTTCAGCCGTGCCGCATCGAAGATGGTGGTTCCTGTCTGGACGGAAACCTTTCGCCCGTCAATCGAGAGTTCGACCTCGCGCTCTGGGCTCATGCCGGCCTCGCGCCTCCGGCGCGCGCCGCCGCTCCCGAAAAGCATACGCCCGATGGACACTCGCGACGCGTGATGTGGTTTTCGACTTCTTGCCCGAAATGTTTCAAAACCGAAGCGACGGGAGCGGGCAAGATTTGTCCCAACCCGCAAATCGAAGTGAGCCGCAACGTCTGCGAGAGTTGCTCCACGAGCTGCAGGTCGGCTTCAAATTGAGAAGCGGAAGCTCCGCCACGCGCCCACGTGGTCAGCAGGTCCACCATTCTCTGCGAGCCCACGCGGCAGGGGACGCACTTCCCGCACGACTCATTGCGATAAAACTGCACCGCGTTGAGCGTCATGTCTAGCATGCAGGTGCCTTCGGCACAGACCACCATGGCGCCAGAGCCCAGCATCGAGCCTGCGGCGGCCATGGAATTGAAGTCCAGGCGTACGTCGGCCATCGAAGCCGGCAAGAATCCTCCCGATGGGCCGGAGGGAGCAAAGGCCTTGAGTCGCTTGCCATCACGAACGCCGCCTGCGGATCGCAGCAGCTCGGAAACGGGCGTGCCCATGGGAATTTCGTAGACACCCGGCTTCTGGACGTCTCCACTGACGCCGATGAACTTGAGACCGGCCGCGCCTCCAACGCCTTGCGCCTTGTACTCGTCCAGACCGCGCATCAGGATTTGCGGCACATGGACAAAGGTCTCCACGTTGTTCACGACCGTCGGCATGTTGCGCAGCCCCTGCTGCGCCGGAAATGGCGGTTTGTTACGCGGCTCGGCGCGCTTCCCCTCGAGGGCTTCGAGGAGCGCGGTCTCTTCGCCGCAGATGTAGCCTCCTGGGCTGACAAAGATGCTGATTTGAAAACTGAGATCGCTGCCCAGAATCCGCGCCCCCAGCATACCGGCTTCCTCGCACCGGTGGATTTCTTCCCGCATGATTTTTTCCTGCTCCGGGTACTCGTGACGAATATAAACAATGCCGTGCCGGGCGTCGGTCACCATCCCCGCGATGATCATCCCTTCGATCACCAGATGCGGCAGTTGCGTCATGATGAAGCGATCCTTGAAAGTCCCGGGTTCGCTTTCATCGGCGTTGCAGATAATGTATTTCTCGCGGCCGAAGGCCTTGCGCGTCGCGCTCCACTTCATCTCCGTAGGCGCCCCGGCGCCGCCTAAGCCGCGGAGTTGACTGGCCTTCAACAGTGCGAGCACCCCGTCCCAGTCACGCGTTTCGACCAGGCGCTTCATCGCTCCGTACTTTTCACCACCCGTGTATGGGTCGGACGCGCAGCGAACCGGATGATGTTCCCACAACGATGGCGGGAGCTGATTGTCGTACAGAGCCCCCCGGACTAAGGCTTCTGCAAGCGATCCGCTGAGCCGACTGTAGATTTGGTCGTTGATGGAAATGGCCGGCGCCTCGTCGCAGCGGCCCAGACAAGAAACATCGCTGATCGACAGGTCTTTGTGGCTGGTGCCCGCGAGGCTCTGTTCCAGGCCCGCGCGGAGCGCGCCGGCTCCCCTCAGGTGGCAAGCCATGTCGGCACACACACGAACTTCCGTTCGCGCCGGCGGGGTCAAGCGAAAGTGGGGGTAAAAGCTGGCAAGGCCGTGAATCTGCGAGAGGGGTGTTTCGATTTTCTTGGATAGCTTTACCAACTGCTCTGCGGGAAGGTAACCGTGCTGCCGCTGGATGGACTTGAGTTCCTCAAAAATCATGGGCGACTCTTTTGGTTCGACAACATGACCCGAACTCGTGGCGGGCGCGTCGGCCACAGCCGCAGTCCAGGCTCGGGCTGCTGCTTAGACCTTCACCCCACGGTTGTCTCAGTCCGTCCTGAGCGAAATCCAAGTGGAAGCACCCCTCTTATAACAAACCTCCACAGTGGTGTCCAGATTCACGCACCTAGTCCCTCCACGGCCCACAGGCGTTTCGGAATATTGCTGACTGATAGCCCTCGGCACCGCATATACGGCGCGATTTCTCACAGTGATTCCGCAACCGACCTTTTTCTTCGTTCCTAATTATTTGATTCCGTTCCTGTTTTAACCTCATCCTGACTCCGGAGCAGATTCGCATTCGATTTTGATTCTTGACATCGTCGCTAGTCTGAGATAATAAGTAT
>WNFB01002840.1_pt1 | contig 15179 bp, 11 predicted proteins | sample 5400501 | NCBI WGS metagenome assembly WNFB01 (sample SAMN13153341, study PRJNA577476) | soil metagenome | isolation source: 200 cm saprolite under Douglas fir tree site 2 hole 1 | place: USA:California | collected 2015-04-18
CTACAAGGGCAACGTGTCGGTCGTCGGTCGCGAGAGCAGATTTTCGCTCTATGATCAGGACCTCGTCACCTTCGAGGAAGGCGCGGCCTACGACCAGCGCGACGCGGAGGGCTTCATCCGCCTCAACGCGCTGCGCCTGCGCACGCTCGGACAGAGGAAGCGAAAGCTCGGGCTGTAGTCCGCCCTCATGCTGAGGAGCGAGGCCGCAGGCCTCGCGTCTCGAAGCACGCAGGCGGCACTGAAGCTGACAGCGCAGTGCCTTGAGCATGCTTCGAGACGGCCTCCTTCGGAGGCCTCCTCAGCATGAGGCCGGTGTTTCGTTATTACCGCGTGGCGGCGACACGGCGCGGCGGCGATGGCGGCTGTGCCGCAACGGCCGCGCTCGCCTGGCGCAGCGCGGTGTCGGCCTCCGCGACGATCTCGGCCACGATCGCGGCCGCCGGCTGGACCCGCCTGAGCAGGTTCACGCCCTGGCCGGCCCACAGCGACATCGCCTCCACGTCGCCCTCGCAATCGGTCGCCGGCGTCGCGGAGCGATAGCGCACGATGTCGCCGCGGGTGAGCGATGTCGCGATCACTTCTCCCTCGCCCGGCCGCGCGCCCGAGGGCGGGCGCCCGGCGGCCTCCCACGCCGCGACGGTCGTGTTGCGCAATACGCGATGGCGCGCATTGGGCCAGCCGATGTCGAACAGGTCGCCGTGGACGGTGTCGGTCTCCTTCGCGGCGAGCAGCAGCTCGCGATAGCGCGGATGAATGGCCGCTTCCTCGCTGCCGAGAAATCGCGTGCCGATCCACGCGCCGGCGGCGCCCAGGCTCAGCGCCGCGGCAAGCCCGCGACCGTCGGCGATGCCGCCGGCGGCGGCGACCGGCGTCGGCTTCACCGCATCGACCACGGCCGGGATGAGCGGCAGCGTGGCGACCTCGCTCCACACGTGCCCGCCGGCCTCCCAGCCCTGCGCCACGAGGACATCGACCCCGCAGTCGACGGCGCGCCGCGCCTCCTCGGCGCGCGCCACCGTATGCAGGACCTTGGCGCCGCCCGCATGCGTCCGCTCGACCAGCGGCGCCGGATCGCCCCAGAAGAAGGAGATCACCGGCACGCCCTCGTCGAGGCAGACCGCAAGCCGCTCGTCCTGCGGCCAGTGGAGAACCAGGTTGGCGCCGAACGGCCGGTCGGTCAGCGCGCGCGTCTTGCGGATCTGGTCGCGGACGGCATCGAGCGTGCTCCAGCTGAGCGCCAGCATGCCGAGGCCGCCCGCATTGCTGACCGCGGCCGCCAGCGCCGGGCAACTCGCGCCGCCCATCGCCGCCTGGATGATCGGAACCTCGAGGCCCAGTCGTTCGCACAGCGGTGTGTACATCGCGCCCTCGCTCGAGATGGATGAATGGAGCCCAAATCTACGCCCACGGCCCGCGCGCCGTCGAGGCGATGCGCGCCTTCGCGCCTCACCCGGGCGCTGGCGAAGGCCGTCGGTCGTGCCTACCTTTGCGGTTGCTGAACGACGCCAGCGCGAGGCACTCCCATGTTTTGGTCCGTGAACATCGGTCGGATCGCCGGAACGGCGGTCCGCATCCACATCACCTTCCTGTTGTTCCTGATCTGGATCTGGGTCGCGAGCTACGTGTCCGGCGGGGCGCAAGCCGCCTGGAGCGGCCTGCTGTTCATGGTGCTCCTGTTCCTGTGCGTGCTCGCGCACGAGTTCGGCCACATTTTCACCGCCCGCGCGTTCGGGGTGGAGACGCCCGACGTGACGCTGCTGCCGATCGGCGGCGTGGCGCGCCTCGCGCGCATCCCGGAAGCGCCGGGCGAGGAATTCCTCATCGCCATCGCCGGCCCGGCCGTGAACGTCGTCATCGGCCTCGCGCTGATGGCGGTCGGCGGCGCGCACCTCGACGCGGCGCATCTTTCCGCGGTGGAAAGCGCGCGCGTGTCGATGGTCGACCGGCTGGCCGCCGTCAACCTGTTCCTCGCCGCGTTCAACATGATCCCGGCGTTCCCGATGGACGGCGGGCGGGTGCTGCGCGCCGCGCTCGCCGCCAAGCTCGGTTTCGTGCGCGCCACCGGGATCGCCGCCACCATCGGCCAATGGGTCGCGTTCGCGCTCGGGTTCCTGGGCCTGTTCGGCAACCCGATGCTGATCTTCATCGCCGTCTTCGTCTATCTCGCCGCCGCGTCCGAGGCGCGCGTCGTCGGGCTGCGCGCCATGTCCCAGGGCGTGCCGGTCACCGCCGCCATGGTGACGCAGTTCGCGAGCCTGAAGCCGACGGCGCACATCGACGAGGCGGTGGAGACGTTGCTGCACACCAGCCAGAGCGAGTTCCCGGTGGTCGACGACGCCGGCCGTTTCGTCGGCCTGCTCGGGCGCAACGACATCGTCCGCGCGCTGCGCGCGCACGGGCCCAACGCCCCGGTCGCCGAGGCGATGACGAGCGACGTGCCGACCATCGGCCATCGCCGCTGCCTCGACGAGGCGTTCCGCGTGCTGCAGGAGAAATCGGCGCCGGCGGTCGGCGTGCTCGATGCCCAGGGACGGCTCGTCGGCCTCGTCACCGCGGAGACCGTCGGCGAAATGCTGATGGTGCGCGACGCCATGCCGGAACGCTTCCGCTTCGGCCCCTGGAGCCGCCCGGCGGGGGCGTAAGAACTCCCTCTCCCCGCTTGCGGGGAGAGGGTCGGGGTGAGGGGGCCTTTGCGCGCGCGCGCATTCTCAAGCGCCCCCTCACCCGACGCGCTCCGCGCGTCGACCTCTCCCCGCAAGCGGGGAGAGGTAAAAGACGCCCTTTGCCGACCGCGGCGCAGACCCTTATATACTGCACGACTCCGCGGGCCCGTCGGCCCGCGGTCGGCTTTTGACCTTCATGGACCTGCGCAACATCGCCATCATCGCCCACGTCGACCACGGCAAGACCACCCTGGTCGACCGGCTGCTGCAGCAATCGGGCGCGTTCCGCGACAACCAGCGCGTCGCCGAGCGGGCGATGGACTCGAACGAGCTGGAGCGCGAGCGCGGCATCACCATCCTGGCCAAGGTGACGTCGATCCTCTGGCACGACACCCGCATCAACATCGTCGATACGCCCGGCCACGCGGATTTCGGCGGCGAGGTCGAGCGCATCCTCAACATGGTCGACGGCGCGATCGTGCTGGTCGACGCCGCCGAAGGGCCGATGCCGCAGACCAAGTTCGTGGTGTCGAAGGCGATGAAGGTCGGGCTTCGGCCGGTCGTCGCGGTCAACAAGGTCGACCGCGCCGACGCGCGCCCGCAGGCGGTGGTCAACGAGGTGTTCGATCTGTTCGCCGCGCTCGACGCGAGCGAGGAGCAGCTCGACTTCCCGATCCTCTACGGCTCGGCCAAGGAAGGCTGGATGGCGGCGAGCCCGGACGGGCCGAAGACCTCGATGGCGCCGCTGTTCGACCTGGTGCTGCGCCACGTCGCGCCGCCGGCGATCGAGGAGGGGGCGTTCCGCATGCTCGCCACCATCCTCGAGGCCAATCCCTATCTCGGCCGCATCGTCACCGGGCGCATCAGTTCCGGGACGGTCAGGCCCAACCAGGCGGTCAAGGTGCTCGACCGCCACGGCAACCTGATCGACGAGGGGCGGGTGTCGAAGGTGCTCGCCTTCCGCGGCCTCGAGCACACCGGCGTCGAGGAGGCGGGCGCCGGCGACATCGTGGCGATCGCCGGGCTGCCCGAGGCGACCGTGTCGCACACCCTGTGCGCGCCCGAGGTGAGCAGGCCGCTGCCGGCCCAGCCGATCGATCCGCCGACGCTCGCCATGTCGTTTCGCGTCAACGATTCGCCCTTTGCCGGCACCGAGGGCGACAAGGTGACGAGCCGCATGATCCGCGACCGCCTGCTGCGCGAGGCGGAAGGCAACGTCGCGCTGAAAATCACCGAGTCGGAGGACAAGGACGCCTACGAGGTCGCCGGGCGCGGCGAGCTGCAGCTTGGGATTCTCATCGAGACCATGCGCCGCGAGGGTTTCGAGCTCGGCGTGTCGCGCCCGAAGGTGCTGTTCGAGCGCGACCCGGTCTCGGGCGAATTGCTGGAGCCGATCGAGGAGGTGACGATCGACGTCGACGAGGGATTTTCCGGCATCGTCGTGCAGAAACTCTCGGAGCGCCGCGCCGGGATGATCGAGATGCGCCCGTCCGGCGGCGGACGGCTGCGCCTCGTGTTTCATGCGCCGACCCGCGGCCTGATCGGCTACCAGGGCGAACTCCTGTCCGACACGCGCGGCACCGCCGTGTTCAACCGCGTGTTCCACGCCTACGCGCCCTATCGCGGCGAGATCGAGGGCCGGCGCACCGGCGTCCTGATCTCGAACGGCGAGGGCGAGGCGGTCGCCTATGCGCTGTGGAACCTCGAGGACCGCGGCCCGATGCTGATCGATCCGGGCACCCGCATCTATGCCGGCATGATCGTCGGCGAGCACACGCGCGGCATCGACCTCGTCGTCAACGTGCTCAAGGGCAAGAAGCTCACCAACATCCGCGCCGCCGGCAAGGACGACCACGTGCTGCTCACCCCGCCCATCCGCCTGACCTTGGAAAAGGCGCTGGCCTATATCGCCGACGACGAGCTGGTCGAGGTGACGCCGAAGTCGATCCGCCTGCGCAAGCGCATGCTCGACCCCCACGCGCGCCGGAAGGAAGAGCGCCGCAAGGAGGCGGAGGGGGTGTGACGGGCTCGTTGCCTGCCGCGGGATACCGGCGGGAGGGCGTTGCCGGCTGTCAGGTGGCGCCCTTGCTCCCCGCCGATCCCGTTCTGGCACGCCAAGTGATGCATTCCTGCAACGGTCTGCAACAAGATTAACTGTTCGTTAATTTGAGGCTTGAAGGCGGGGCAGACGCTTGCTTCAATCTCCGGCATGAGTACCACCCTGATAGAGATTCGCCGGGCCAAGGCGGCCGATGCCGAATCGGTGGCCTCGACGCACGACGATGCTTGGCGGACTGCCTATCAGGGAATCATTCCGGGCCCGGAGCTGGCGAAGCTGATCAGCCGGCGCGGTCCGGCCTGGTGGGAAAGCGCGATCCGCAAGGGCAGCCGGGTCGCGCTGCTGGTGTTCGGCGACAAGGTCGCCGGCTACGCCAATTACGGCCGCAACCGCGCGCGCAGCCTCACCTACGACGGCGAGATCTACGAGCTTTATCTGCGGCCGGAGTTTCAGGGGCTGGGCTTCGGCCGCCGCCTGTTCACCGCGGCGCGCCGCGACCTCGCCCAGAGCGGATTGCGCAGCCTCGTGGTGTGGGCGCTCTCCGACAACGATCCGGCGGTCGAGTTCTATCGGGCGCTGGGCGGCCGGGCGATCGCCCGCTCGTCCGAGCGCTTCGGCAACCGCACCCTCGACAAGGTCGCCTTCGGCTGGCAGGGCTGAGCTCTGTCGCCGTGCCGGCGGTGACGCCCCGGCTTTCCTCTTCCCCCGATCGGCATGGCGATGCAGCCGCCCGCGCGGCCGCCGGCGTTTCGCGCGAACCCGACAGCGCGCGACCAAAGAAAAATAGCGACTCGACGGAAGGTTGTCGTGTGGTAAGCTGAATGCCTCGGATCATCGACCGCATAGCGGCGCAATTGGCGGGGAGAACCGATGAGAAAGCCCAAGAAGCGCAAGACGAAACGTGCGGCGCGCGGCCGAAGTGCCAAGCGCGCGAAGACCGTGAAGCGCGGCAAGGCCGCGCGGCGCCCGAAGCGCGCGGCACGCAAGGCTCCGGCCCGCAAGAAAGCTCCGGCCCGCAAGAAAGCCCCGGCGCGCAAGAAGATACCGAGGGTGCGGCCCGGTGGCGGACCTGGGCCTATTATCGAAATTCGTCCCGAGGTGAGGCCGGATGTGCGGCGACGGCCGCGGCCCGAGGTCATCATCGAGGTGGCGCCCGAAGTGAGGCCGGATGTGAAGCGGCGGCCTCCCAAAGGGAGGCCGGGCGTAAAGCCAGGCCCGGAGACCATTATCGAGGTCGCGCCCGAAGTCAGGCCCGACTATCGACGGCCGATTCCCGAAGTTGCTCCGCGGCCTGCTACAGGGCCCCGCCCCGCCAGCGTTCCGCGGCCCGAGATCAGGCCTGAGGTACGCCCCGAGATCAGGCCCGAAATAGGCCCGCGTCCCGAGTACCGTCCCGAAGTTCGGCCCGAGGTCAGACCGGAAATCGGTCCGCGCCCCGAATACCGTCCCGAGGTGCGTCCCGAGGTGCGACCCGAGATCAAGACTGAAGTCCGTCCCGAGGTGCGACCCGAGATCAAGACTGAAGTCCGTCCCGAGGTCAGACCGGAAATCGCCCCAGAGCGCAAAAAATAGCGCCGCCGGGACCGGCGACGCGTCGCGAGCCTGGAGACGCAGCCGAGTGACGTCGTCCGCGAAACCGATCGCGCTCGTCAGCATGCCGACGCTGTCGGGGCGCTTCCCGTCGTTTCAGCTCGGACTGCTCAAACCCTTTCTCGAGCAGAACGGATTTTCCGCCCAGCCGTTCTCCTTGTTCATGTATTTCGGCACGCATGTCGGCTGGGACATGAACGAGGTGCTGGCCGAGGTGTGGCCGAGCCTGGTGGGCGAGTGGATCTGGACGAAGGCGGCCTTCGGCGAGCGCGACGAGGACGACGAATATTTCGAGGCCTTCGAGCATAATTTTCGCTCGATCTGCCGGATGGCCGGCTGCACCTTGGACGATCTGCGCCGCATCCGGGACGATGCGGCGCCCCGTTTCATCGATTTCTGCCTCGACAGCGTCGACTGGGGCCGGTTCGGCCTGGTCGGCTTTTCCCTCGTCTTCCAGCAGCTGCTGGCGAGTCTCGCGCTCGCCCGCGCGCTCAAGGCGCGCCATCCCTCGCTGCCGATCATCTTCGGCGGCGCCGCGATGGAGGACGACATCGCCGACGAGATAATGCGGACCTGCCCGCAGATCGACTACGCCTTTTGCGGCGACGCGGAAATCTCGCTCCCGCGGATCATCCGGCACATCCTCGATGAAAAGCCGTTGCGCGGACTGCAAGGCGTGATGTCGCGCGAGGGCGGGCAGGTGGTCTTCGGCGGGCGCGCCGCCAACCTGCGCGACCTCGGCTCGACCCCGGTGCCGGATTTCGACGAGTATTTTTACGCCCAGACCGAGAGCGGGTACGCCCGCTTGAGTTCCGCGAGCGACGTGCTTCTGCCGATCGAGACCGCGCGCGGCTGCTGGTGGGGCATGAAGCACCACTGCACCTTCTGCGGCCTCAACCGCGCCGGGATGGAGTTTCGCGCCAAGGCGCCGCAACAGGTGATCGACATGCTCGAGGTCCTGTCGCGGCGGTACGGAATCCTCGACTTCAACGCGATCGACAACATCATGGCGCCCGACTACGCCGAGCAATTGTTCGGGCGCCTCGCCGAAACGAAGAGCGACATCCGCGTGCATTACGAGATCCGCCCGTATTTCAAACGCAGCCAGCTCGGCCGCATGCGAAACGGAGGATTGTTTTCCGTCCAGCCCGGCATCGAGAGCCTCTCGACCCACGTGCTCAAGCTGATGAAGAAGCACTCGACCGGAATGCGTAACCTGGAACTGATGAAGTGGTGCACGTACTACGACATCAACAATCTGTACAACATACTGGTCGGGTTCGCCGGGGAGACGGCGGACGACTACCGCATGCAGTGCGACGTGATCGCCAAGATCCCCCACCTGCAGCCGCCCTACGCCATCGCCCGGGCGCGGGCCGACCGCGGCTCGCCGATGTTCACCGAGCCGGACCAGCACGGGGTGGGCAGGCTGCGGCCGGCCGACTGCTACCGCTACATCTTCCCGCCGGGGTTCGACCTCAACAAGATTTCATATTATTTCGATCACGACGGCCCCGGCATGCTGCCGGAACGGGAATACGACGCGATTTTCCGCGCGGTCGGCATTTGGCAGGAGCAATGGCGGGCGAGCGAGCGGCCGCAGCTTCGCTATCGCAAAGCCTGCTCGTCGATCTTCATCGAGGACGCGCGCGCGGGGGGCGTTCGCAACCTCGACTACTCGGACGGGCCCGCCGCGCTCTACGAGTTCTGCATGGACGCGAAGACGCCGGACGCCATCGCCGCCCAGTTCGGCGGCGCCGGCTGGCTCGACCCCGCCTTGGCTGAATTCCGCGCGCGCGACCTGATGGTTCACCTGGACGATCAGTACCTGAGCCTTGCCCTGCCGAAGAACGCGCATTTCTGATCGGTCATGGCGCTATCGGCGGCGGTTGCGTGATGGAAGCCTGGTCCGACAGTCTGACCCGCCTGCCGCCGGCGTTTCATGCGGACCGCGCGGAACTCATCGGCCTCCTTCGCAAGGACGGCATCCTCTACGAGTCGCCGACCCAGCCGATCCTCTCGCGCGACGGGACCACGGCAAGGTGGATGCTCAATTCGCTGCAGGTGACGCTCACGCCGCGCGGCGCCGAGCTCGCCGGCCGCTGCGTCCTCGAGCTGCTCAAGCGGTTCGACGGCAGGCAGATCGCCACGATCGGCCTCACCGCGGTGCCGATCCTCAATTCCTGCATCGTGCAGTCGAACGGCCGATACCACGGCCTGCTGGTCCGGCTGCAGCGCAAGAAGCACGGCTCGCTCAAGCTCATCGAGGGGCCGCTCGATCCGGCCGAGCCGACCATCGTGCTCGACGATTCCATCAGCTCGGGGACGTCGATGCAGCTCGCCTGCCGGCACCTCGAGGAGGCCGGCATCCGCGTCGAGGGCGGCATCTTCCTCGTGCGCTTCGGCTGGTACGGCGGGTATGCCCGCATGCAGGAGCAGGGCTATCACGTCGAGGCGGTGTCCGACATCTGGAGCGACTTCATCTATCACATGGACGACGAGCCGCGGCCGCTCGGCAATCCGACGAAAGTCTTTCCGGACTTTCGCTGGAGCCGGACGCGCGCTCCGGAAAAGCTGCATCCGGCGCAGTTGGCGCGGCTCGCGCTGCGCGAATATTTGACGTCCGGGAAGCTGCTGCGGCCGCCGCAGGAACTCGATGCCGATTACCCGGCGGCGGGCGGCGTGTGGGTGAGCCTCCGCTCGTTGCGCGACATTCACCTGCGGCACGCCCGCGACGGGTTCTGGCATTTTCCCGACGAGGAAACGTGGCCGGCGGCCGAGGGAGTCGTCAGGGCGGCGCTGCGCACCGCCGTCGAGCTGCCGCCCAAGCGGGCGCTCGCCCTGCTCGACGACAGCGCGATCGCCGTCACGTTCTTCACCGCGCTCGAGGCCTGCGCGGTCGGGGAGCTGGACAACGATCGTTACGGCATCGTGGTGCGCAGCCTGGAGCGTCCCGGCTGGATGGGCGGGGCGCTGCCCCGCATGCCCGGCATCCTCAACGAATGGGACCAGTATCACCACGCGCGCATGACCAACGCGCAGCTCATTTCGTTCGAGCCGCACGTCATTTTTCGCCACGACGTCATCAAGGCGGTCGAGCCCGGCGTGACCTGGCAGCCGACCGGCGTTCCCGCCGGCGAGCCCGCGTCCGTCATGCAGGCGGCCCGCGGCGGCGCGACGGCGGCGCGGGCGCGCGATCTCGCGCTGACGCGACTGTTCGACGGCGTGCCGCGCACGCGCCCGCTTGCCGACTATCTGCTGCCGCCCGGCGTCGATTCGCTCTATGTCAGTGTCTATCTCGGCGGGCGGCTGCGCGGATGCCAGGGCACGGTCCTGCGCTCCCTCGACGAGGACGTGGCGAGACTGGTCGATGCGGCCCTGGCCGACGAGCGCTTCGAGGGCCGCGCGATGGCGTCCGCCGACGGCGTCGCCGCGTCGGTCGCGTTTCTGTACGACCGGGTCGCGCTGGGCGTCCATTCGGTCGACGACATCATCCGACGCGTCCGCTACGGCCAGCATGCGCTGATGGTCGAGCAGCAGAATCGGTCCGCCCTGTTCCTGCCGTCGGTCGCCAGCCGCTACAACCTGCCGCCGGTGTCCTTCATCAAGGAGCTGCTGCACAAGGCCGCGATCACCCGGCCGCCCTATCGATGGACCCGGTTCGAGTGCGCCACGTGGCTCGCCGACGCGGCGGGCGAACGGCCGATGGACGGCAGCTTCGCGCCGGAAGCTCCGCCCGACGAGTTGCCCGAGTTGGTGGAACGCCTCGCTCCGCTCGCGGTGCGCTACCTGCTTCGCCATCGGCAGGCCGACGGCACCTTGTTCACCCGCTACGATCCGCTGCAGGACGAGCTTTACGCGGGGCTCGATCCGCCGCGCCTGGCGCACGCCGCCTGGGTGCTGGCACGGGCCGAGGCGTTCGATCCGGATGCCCGCGACGCGGCCGGCAAGATCGTCGCGCTGCTGCTGGGCGCCATCCGCGACGGGGCGGACGGAGCCTGGCTGGCGCACGACGACGATCCGTCCGTTGCGGAGATCGCGCTCCTGCTCCTCGCCCTTTGCGAAGGATCGTCGCCGCGACACAAGCGCTGGGGTCCGCGCCTTGCCGCGACGCTCTGGTCGCGCATCGATGCGCACGGCTGCGTGCACACGCACCGGGACATGGCCGCGGCGTCGGATGCGTTTCAGGATTATTTCCCCGGCCAGGTGCTGCTCGCGCTGGCCTGCGCGGCGCGCGCGGAACTGACGGCGGTCGACGGGCCCAAGCTCGCGCGCGCCGTGCGCTTCTATCGCCACCGCTTCCGCACCCGGCCGCACTTCGGACAGGTCTCGTGGCTGATCCAGGCCTGCCGCGCATGGTGGCCGATCACGCGCGATCAAACCCTCGGCGAGCTGGCGTTCGAGATCGCCGACTGGATTCTTCTGTTCCAGCAGAACAAGACCGGCGCATTCCTCAACGATCATCAGTCCGACACGCCGGGCTATACGACCGCGCTCTACCTCGAAGGCCTCGGTGCGGCGGCTGCGCTCGCCGGGTCGGCGGGCGAGAGCGAGCGTCGTCGCCGTTATCTCGAAGCGTGCCGGCGCGGCCTCCAGTTCCTCGATGGCCTGATCCTGCAGGCGCGCGACAGCTCGCTGCTTCCCAACCCCGCCATGGCGATCGGCGGCCTGCGCCGGAGCGCGCAACGCAGCGAAATCTACGTCGACTTCGTGCAGCATTACCTCGCGGCGGTGCTGGAAACCCGCGACGCCATGGTCAGTAATCAGTGATCGGTGATCAGTAATCAGATGCCGGAGAAACAAACAAGAACCTCATCCTGAGGAGCGCGCCGAAGGCGCGCGTCTCGAAGGATGAGGTGGCGTTTACTATTTGCTATTCGCCAGTCATCACTGATTACTGATCACTGATTACTGGCACGGGCAGGCCGGCGATGGCGCTGGCGGCGCGCAGCGTATTGGCGAGCAGGCAGGCGAGCGTCATCGGGCCGACGCCGCCGGGCACCGGCGTGATCGCGCCGGCCACGGCCGAGGCCTCGGCAAAGGCGACGTCGCCGACCAGGCGATGTTTGCCGTCGGCGAGCGCCACCCGGTTGATGCCCACGTCGATCACCGTCGCGCCCGGCTTGATGAAGTCGCCGCGCACGAACTCCGGCCGCCCGATCGCCGCGCACAGCAGATCGGCGCCGCGGCACACCGCCGGCAGGTCGCGCGTCTTCGAATGGGCGATCGTCACCGTCGCGTTCTCGGCGAGCAGCAGTTGCGCCAGCGGCTTGCCGACGATGTTGGAGCGGCCGACCACCACCGCCGCGAGGCCGGCGAGGGGCCGCACGGTTTTCGCGAGAATGACGCAGGCGAGCGGCGTGCACGGCACCAGCGCGGGAAGCCCGGTGGCGAGGCGCCCGGCGTTGATCGGATGAAAGCCGTCGACGTCCTTCATGGGATCGAGCGCGGCGATCACCGCATGCGGGTCGATGTGCGGCGGCAGCGGCAGCTGCACCAGAATGCCGTGCACCGCCGGATCGCCGTTGAGGCGGGCGATGAGGGCGAGAAGCTCCGCCTGCGTGGCGTCCGCCGGCATCTGATGGCGGAACGAGCGCATGCCGGCGGCCTCCGTCTGCGCCGCCTTGCTGCGCACGTAGACGGCGCTCGCCGGATGGTCGCCCACCAGCACCACCGCCAGCCCCGGCACGATCCCGTGCCGTTCGGTCAGCCGCCGCGCGTGGCCGGCGACCTTTTCGCGCAACCCCGCCGCAATCGCCTTGCCGTCGATGATGCGTGCCGTCATGCCGTTTCGTGCCCCGGGTGCAGCGCAGCACGTAGCGAAGCGGAGTGATGCGCTGCAGACCCGGGGTCCACAAGGTCGACACAGGTGGGTCCCGGATCAGCAGCGCACCGTTCCGCTTCGCTCCACGCTGCGCTGCATCCGGGACACGTTAGGCGGGGGCGGCGATCTTCTCCAGCGCGGCGGCGAGCGCGGCCGGATCGCCCAGGATCTTCACCCGCTTCACACGGGACGTCGCCCCGCCCAGGATCGCGACGCGGCCCGGCGGAACGCCTGCCGCCTTGGCGATCAGCCGCACCAGCGCCGCGTTGGCCGCGCCCTCGTGCGGCGCCGCGCGCACCCGCGCCTTGAGCACCGTCCGGCCGTCGGACAAGCGCGCCATGCCGTCGAGCGCGTCGCGGCCGCCCTTGGGGGTCAGCCGCACGGCAATGACGATGCCGTCCGCCGCCGCGGACCATGCGCGCTCGCCCATGCGGCCGGTCAGATCACGTAGGGGTAGATGTAGTAGATGATCACCCGCTCGATCAGGATGATGATCAGGAACAGGATGATCGGCGAAATGTCGATGCCGCCGAGGTTGGGCAGGAAGTTGCGGATCGGCCGCAGCACCGGCTCGGTGACGCGGTAGAGGAACTCGCCGACGGCGGCGACGAACGGATTGCGGGTGTTCACCACGTTGAAGGCGACCAGCCACGACAGGATCGCCGCCGCGATGACCAGCCAGATATAGATTTGCAGGGCAATCAGGATGACGTCGAGCAGGGCGCGCATTCGCGGGGTTCGCCGGATGGGGAAACGATGCGCACATGTAGCGGGCTTGGCGCCGGGGAACAAGCGAAACAACTCCTGTGCGAACCGAATTGTATTTACGTGTTGCCGAAATGACATTGACCTTTGGCAGTGCGGTGGGGTCTAATTCCCCAGTTAAAATAAGGGGTTTTGGGGTATGCGCGCCGGCCTGAGGCGTGTCCTGGCGGCCGCAGTGATGGTGTGCGTCTCGGGCGCCGCCGTCGCGGAGGTGCTTGCGCCGGCCGGCCGCGAGCGCGAGCAGTTCACCACGCCCCCGGCGCCGCGCGCCCAGCCGGGCGGTCCGGCCATCTCCCTGCCCGGCACGGTCGCGCCGCCCGGCGCCGAGAAGGTCAACCTCGTCGTGCGCGACGTGCGCATCGTCGGCTCGACCGTCTACACCCGCGACCAGCTCACGCCGCTCTACGGCGACCTCATCGGCCGCTCGGTGCCGCTCGCCGCCATCTACGAGCTTGCCCGGCGCATCACCGCCAAATACGGCGCCGACGGCTACGTGCTCTCGCGCGCGATCGTGCCGCCCCAGCAGCTTCAGCCGGGCGGCGCGGTGGTGCGCATCGAGGTGGTCGAAGGCTACGTCGACGAGGTCGTGTGGCCGCCTCAGCTGCAGCGCTACCGCGATTTCTTCACCACCTATGCGGCGAAGATCGTCGCCGACCGGCCGGCGAACATCCGCACCATCGAGCGCTACCTGCTGCTGGCCGGCGATCTGCCCGGCCTGAAATTCCGCACCACGCTGCGCGCCTCGAAGCACCACCCCGCCGCCTCGACCCTGGTGGTCGAGGTGATCGAGAAGCCGGTCGATCTCCTCGGCCGCGTCGACAACCGCGGCACCAAGGCGCGCGGCCCGTTCGAGTTTCTGGGCACGGCCACGCTCAACAATTGGCTCGGGCGGCATGAAGCGCTGACCCTCACATACGCCGGCGTCGTGCCGCTCAAGGAGCTGCACTTCGCCGCGGCCGCCTACAAGCAGGTGCTGACCAGCGAGGGTCTCACCGCCTTCGCCAATGCCAGCTACGCCTGGGGACGGCCGGGGACGCCCGAGCTCGAAACCCTCGATTTCGCCACCCGCAGCACCGTGGTCGAGGCCGGCCTGGCCTATCCGTTCATCCGCTCGCGCGAGCGCAACCTGACCCTCAGCGCGTATGGATTCTACAGCGACAACGACACCGATTCGTTGAACGCACCCCTGTTCCGCGACCACCTGCGCGGCTTCCGGGTGAAGGCCGAGGCGGACGCGGCGGACTGGTTCAACGGCATCAATCAGCTGATCGTCACCTATAGCCACGGCATCCAGGGACTGGGCAGCAGCGTGAACGATGACCCCTTCCTGTCGCGCATGAATGGCCGGGTCGACTTCAACAAGATCGAAGCCTATGCGACCCATCTCCAGCCGCTGGTCGCGCCGTTCTCGGCGCTGCTCGCCGTCTACGGCCAATATTCGGCGGTGCCGCTGCTCGTGCCCGAGCAGTGCGGCTATGGCGGGCGCGTGTTCGGCCGCGCCTTCGATCCCTCGGCGTTCCTCGGCGACCGCTGCTTCGAGGCGCTGGCGGAACTGCGCTACGACCTTCCGCCCAAGGACGTGGTCTCGCTGGCGCAGCTCTATGGCTACGTCGACTACGGCAATCTCTTTTCCATCGGGGTGGCCAGCGCGACGCCCGGCGTCCCGGTGCCGCCGTCGGCCATCGAGGCCGCCTCGGCTGGCGCCGGCCTGCGGCTCGGTTTCCTGGAGAACCGGCTGACCGCCGACCTTTCGGTCGCCAAGGCGATCGAACGCGATCCCAATCAGTGGCGTTTCTTCTTCATCCTGACGGCGCACAACTAAGGAACCACGGCGATGACGTCCCGTGCTCGCAACCTGCTCCTCGCCACCACGGCGCTCGTGCCGCTCGGCGCCACGCTTGCCGCCACGTGGGTCGGCGCCAACCCGCTCGGCGCGCAGGTCGTGGGCGGCAACGCGACGGTGCAGGGCCAGGGGACGGCGGCGGTCACGGTCACCCAGTCGACCCCGAAGGCGATCATCAACTGGAATACCTTCAACATCGCGCCGAACGAGACGACGAAGTTCGTTCAGCCGGATGCCAATGCCATCGCGCTCAACAAGGTCGTCGGCAATCTCGGGCCGTCGATGATCGACGGGCTGCTCACGGCCAACGGCAAGATTTTCATCGTCAACGGCGACGGCATCCTGTTCGGACCGCACGCGGTCGTCAACGTCGGCTCGCTGCTGGCGACCACCAGCGACATCAAGAATGCCGACTTCATGGCCGGCCGCTACAAT
>WNFB01002841.1_pt1 | contig 15177 bp, 15 predicted proteins | sample 5400501 | NCBI WGS metagenome assembly WNFB01 (sample SAMN13153341, study PRJNA577476) | soil metagenome | isolation source: 200 cm saprolite under Douglas fir tree site 2 hole 1 | place: USA:California | collected 2015-04-18
CTTGCTCGCAACAGACTTTGACGAGCCGCTTCATGCTGGCCTGGAACTCGTAGTTGTCGGCGCAGGGGGGACAGCCCTCCAGGTGGAGCTGCAACTCCAGCATCTCGGTGTTGCTGAGCTCCCGATCCAGATAGCTGTCCAGCTTCTCGCTACAGTCACTGCAATTCATTCTTGGGCACCTCCTTGGTGCCGTTGGCGCGCACGATACCGGATTCGACCGCGTACTCATAGAGGGATTTCTGCAGCTGCTGCCGGGCCCGGTGCAGCCGGGACATGACGGTGCCGATGGGCACGCCCAACGTCTGGGCGGCATCCTTGTACGAGAAGCCTTCGACGTCGACCAGCAGCACCACCTCCCGGTGCAGTGGGGGCAGCTTTTCGACCGCCGCGACGACCTCGGAAGCGGCCAGCTTGTCGAGCACGTCCGCCTCCGGCTTGGCGCCTTCGTCGCGAAGCTTGTCGTACAGGACGAACTCGCCGACGTCGTCGAGGCTGACGTCCTCCTTCCGGGAGCCCTTGAAGCGGTCCCAGAAGAGGTTCCGCATGATCGCGAACAGCCACGCCTTCATATTGGTGCCCGCCTGGTAGCTGTGCTGGTAGCGCAGCGCGCGCAGATAGGCCTCCTGGACCAGGTCCTGCGCCGAATCGGGGTCGCGCGTCAGCCGGAGCGCACCCCGGTACAGCGTGTCTAGATGTGTCAATGCCTCTTCCGCGAAGGCAGTTCGAGCGGGACTTTCCGCCATCAGTACTGCCAGTTTAGATACACCTGCCTCGCGAGACCTTCAACCCCGGAGCGGGTGTCGCTATTCCTTATAGCGTCTCTTCACTCGGGGGCCGATTGCGGTGAGCACCTCGTATGAGATGGTGCCCGACCATTCCGCGACCTCTTCGGCAGTGATCCGCTCGTCGCCGTCGGCGCCGACCAGGGTCACGACGTCGCCCACTTCGACGCCCGGCACGCCGGTGACATCGACGGTGATCGAGTCCATGCTCACCGCGCCGATCAACGCAGCCGGTCGCCCCCGCACGAGCACGTGGCCCCGGTTGGCGCGGGCGCGCATCACCCCATCCGCGTAGCCGATGGCCACGGTGGCGACACGCGCGTGGTTTCGCGCGGTCCACGTGGCGCCGTAGCCCACCGTGTCTCCCGCCGTGAGCGTCTTCACGTGAGTCACGACCGAGCGCAAGGCCAGGGCCGGGCTGGCGCCGGGCCAGTCGCAGCCGTAGAGCGCAATCCCGGCGCGCACCGCGTCCAGCGCCATCTCTGGGAACCTGTACGCCGCCGCCGAGTTGCATGCGTGACGCAGGCCTGGTTCGACGCCGAGGGTGCCCATTGTCGCCAGGAAGCGATCGAACTGCAGGCGCGTCATGGCCTCGTCCGTGCCGGCCGACGCAAAGTGAGTCCAGGTGCCGGCCACTCGCAGGCCCGGCGAATCGTTGATGAACTTCGCCAGCGAGGCGGCCTCGTGGGGCGCGGAGCCGAAGCGTCCCATGCCGGTGTCGATCTTCAGGTGCACCGGAACGACCTCGTCGCTGTCGCCGAGCGCGCGCGCGAAGTCGAGGCTCGACACGCCAATGCTGAAACCGCTGGCGGCGGCCGCGAGCGCCTGGTCCGGGACGAGGCCGCCCATGACCAGGATGCGTTCCACGTGGGCCAAGCCGGTGAGCTCGCGCGCCTCCTCCAGGGTGGCCACCGCGAGCCACGTGGCGCCGCCACCGAGCGCTGCCCGCGCGACCGGCACCGCGCCGTGACCGTATCCGTTCGCCTTCACGACCGCCATCAACCGCGTCCCCGGGGGCACGTGGGCGAGGATGCGGGCGACGTTGGCGCGCACCGCGCCCAGGTCGATGTCCGCCCAGCGAAGGGCCGATGTAATCAGAGACCGCCCTGGCGGAGCGCGTGCATGACGAGGGGGAGCTCTGGCAGCAGGTCGCTGGCGAGCAGCCCGGCATCGCCGAGGCGCTGCGAGATGCGACGGCCCGCGGCGGCGTGAACATAAACGCCGCTCACGGCCGCGGCATACGGATCCGAGCCCTGCGCGATGAGCGCGGCGATGACACCGGACAGGACGTCGCCCGTCCCGCCGGAGGCCAGCGCCGGGACCTCATGAGGATCCTCGCTGAGGCGACCGTCGGGATGAGCGACCAGCGTGTGCGCGCCCTTGAGAACGATGATCGCCCCCCACTCCTTGGCCGCCCTGCGCGCGGCGCCGGCCCGGTCCGCCTGGATCGCGTCGGTGGTCTTGCCCAGCAGTCGCGCCATCTCGCCCGGGTGCGGCGTCAGGATGCGATTCTTGCCGAGGCGAGTCTTCTTGCGAGCGGAGTCGGCGAGGGCGTTCAGCGCGTCGGCATCCAGCACCAGCGGGCATTCCGCGTGGAGAGCCAGGTCGAGCATCAAGCGCCAGGTCGAGCGGTCGCGGCCCAGCCCCGGCCCGATGACGCCGACCTCGGCGGTGGCCAACTGGCGCAGCACGGAGTCATACGCGGCGTGGCCGACAGCGCCGGGCGCCACCTCTTGCACCGGCGTCGCCATGACCTCGGTGCACTTGGCGGCCAGGATCGGATAGATAGTCTCGGCGACCAGGAGCCTGACCAGGCCGGCGCCGGCGCGGGCCGCGCCGGTGGCGGCGAGATAGGCCGCCCCTGTGAAGCCGAGGCTCCCCGCGAGCACCACGACGGTCCCGAACGTGCCCTTGTGGGCGTCGCGCGGGCGGTCGGGCAGGATGACCGCTTCAGGCGCGGGCAAAAGGATGTCCGCGATGTCGGGCATCTCGAGGTGCGAGGTCGCAACAGCCAGCCCGCTGTGGTGGGTGATGCTCACCTCCACGCGCGCTCCGCGGTGGTCGCCGAGGAGCCTCACCCTCGGGGCGCCAGCTGGGCCCGGCAGGACCTCGATGTGCCGGCGCGGGAAGCAGATGCCGGTACCATCGAAGCACTTGATCACGGCCTCCTTGGCCGCCCAGCGCCCTGCCAGCCGCTCTGAGTTGGTGCCGGTGTAGGCGAGCTCGGCCGGGGTGTAGACCTTGTTCAGGAAGCCGCGGCCGGACCGCTTGACGGCGAGTGCGATCCGGTCGACCGAGACGGCGTCCACACCTATCCGCTGCATAACCACATTGTCGTGCTCTGGGCGGCCTAGGGCTCCCACGCCCCTCTCCCCAACCCTCTCCCCTTCGGGGAGAGGGGGTTATTCGACGGTGACGGTTTTCGCCAGGTTGCGCGGCTGATCCACGTCCTGACCCAGCTTCACTGCCACGTGGTACGCGAAGAGCTGCAGCATCACGGTATTGAGGATCGCGGACATCGCCTCCTCGGCCGGCGGCATCACGAAAACGTCAGAGGCGACGCCGTCGAGTGAGTGATCTCCGGCCGTCACCAGGGCGAGCACCGGCGCGGCGCGGGCGACGATCTCGTGGACGTTGCTGACCATCTTCTCTTGCGTCGAGCTGGCGGTGCAGATCGCGACTACGGGAAAGTTCTCGTGCAGGAGGGCGATCGGGCCGTGCTTCAGCTCGCCACCGGTGGTGCCCTCGGCGTGCACATACGAGATTTCCTTCAGCTTCAACGCTCCCTCGAGCGCCACGGGGTAGCTCAGGCCGCGGCCGAAAAACATGAAGTTGGCGTACTTGCTGTAACGGTCCGCGATCTTGGCGATCTCTTTCTCCCGCTCGACCAGCTCGCGGACCTGGTCGGGAAGCGCCCTCAGTGCGGCCACGAGGTCACGCCTGCGCTCGAGCGAGACGCGGCCGTTGACCGTCGCCATGCGGAGGGCAAGCAGGCTCAGGCTGACCATATGAGCGGTCAGCGTTTTCGTCGACGCGACGCCGATCTCGGGTCCCGAATGAAGATAGATGGCCCCGTCCGAGTCGCGGGCAGCCGAGCTCGCGAACACGTTGGTGACTGCCACTGTCAGCGCGCCGCGCTCCTTCGCCCGCTGTAGGGCAACCAAAGTGTCCGCGGTCTCCCCTGATTGCGTAAGGACGACGGCGAGCGTCTTCGGCCCAAAGGTTGGACGGCGATAGCGGAACTCCGAAGCGTCCATGGCGCGAGCGGGTATGCCCGCCCAGTCCTCGATCAGATACTCACCGACCATGGCCGCGTGCCGCGATGTGCCCATGCCCAAGAGGACGACTTCCTCGTAGCCCTTCAGCTTCTTGTCATCGATGTCGAACTCGCGGAAGGAGACGAGGCCATCGTCGGTGAGCCGCCCGCGCATCGCGTTGGCGACGGCTTCCGGCGTCTCGTGAATCTCCTTGAGCATGAAGTGCGCGAATCCGCCCTTCTGCGCCTGGCTCACGTCCCAGTCGACGTGGATGAGCTTCGACTTCATCGTGATCCCGTCGAGGGTCGAGACCTCAGGACCGAGAGGCGTGATCGCCGCGACCTCCCCCTCGCCAAGGACGAGAACGCGCTTCGTGTACGGGATGATGGCGGTGATATCCGACGCGATGTAGTACTCGTGTTCGCCGAGGCCGACCACGAGCGGCGCGTTCAGCCGGGCGCCGATCAGCAGCTCGGGGTCGTCGGTGGAGAACATCGCGAGGGCGTACGCGCCATGGATGCGCTTCAGCGCCGCGCGCACCGCGGCCAGGAAGTCACCCTTGTAGTTGGCCTCGATCAGGTGGGGCACGACCTCGGTGTCGGTCTCCGACGTGAACTCGTGGCCGGCGGCCTCGAGCTCAGCCTTGAGCTCGGCGAAGTTCTCGATGATGCCGTTGTGGACGACAAAGATCTTGCCGTGGCAGTCGGTGTGCGGGTGGGCGTTGATGTAGGTCGGCTTGCCGTGGGTGGCCCAGCGTGTATGCCCGATCCCGAGGTGGCCGGTCGGCATGTTCGCCTGCAGCTTCTCGATCAGGGTGTCAACCTTGGCTTCTGACTTGGTCAGGCTCGTGTGCGTCGGCTGACCGGGCTTGGGGAGCTCCAGCACGGCCACGCCGGCCGAGTCATAGCCCCGGTATTCGAGGCGCTTGAGGCTCTCCATCAAGATCGGGGTGGCCTCGCGGTCGCCCAGGTAGCCGATGATGCCGCACATATCTATTCAGTAACTCCTAGCCGGGGTTTTTGGACCGTTGCTTGAACGCGCTGGGCAGGATCCAGGTTACGCCGCCCGCTAGGGCGAGGGCGAGGCGCAGCTCGGGTTCTTCGAGATCGAATACGTCACCCTGGCCGTGGCCGCCGAGCCGTTGACTAATTCCGGGTAGGGGATCGTAACTTTGAACGAGGCGTCTGAGGTCTTCGCACTCAAGTCGACGCCCGGCAGCGCGATGGTGCTAATCCGGGCCAGGACGTCGGGCGGGCCGGTGAGCACCACGCTGATCGGGTCGACCGTGACGTTCGTGACGCGATAGCAGGTCGGGGGCCCCTGCGAAGGCGGCGAGTCTATGAGCACCACCTGCCTGCTCGTGGTGCCTGTCTTGGCTTCGACGTGAATGGAGACCGTGCTGATGTCCAGCGTTGGGGCCGGCACCATGGTGGCGGCGAGCTTGACGAGTTCGACCGGGGCGCCGTTTTGCTCCAACAAGACCGGTTGCGTCAGGACGTCGTAGCTGCTGTTTTCCACTGGGCTCGTAAAGTCCGCGTAGGCCTTGAGGTTGGTCTCCAGGCTCGCGGGTCCATCGAAGGTGACCGAGCAGGGTGTCGCGGGGCAGCGAGCCTCGGCCTTGGTGATCTGCCAACCTGGCGTCACCCTCGGCGTGCGCACCAAGACGGGCAGCGTTACCTGGGCCCGCTGGTCGATGTTGAGCGCTTCGGGCAGGATCGGGTTCACCACCGTAATGCCTACAACGAGTGCTCTGACCACAAGGTTGACCTTGACGCTCGGGCCGGGGGTGGCCTTGGACACGTCGATCGACGCCACCACGCTGCTCGACGTGACTGAGAGAATCGTGTCAGCCAGCCCGGTCACGGTGACGGTCGTCTTGGTCGGGGGATTGATCACAACGAGCGCCGCTGGGCCGGCGCCGATGATGTCGATGTTCTTCGTGAACGTCTTGGACGTGGGCGGGTTTTGAGAGAAGGCGACGGCGCCGAGCATCAATACCGCTAGCCCCAGCGCTAGCAGCTTCAGCCTCCAATCGTCGGTGATCCAGCTCACTCGCCCTTTTCCTTGTTTCCGTGCTTGACCTTGTCTTTCTCGCCGACCTGCCCATTGGTCCTGCCGTTGAGGAAGCCGAGCAGTCCGGTGGCGCGAGCCATGCGCGCCGGCACTTTCACGCTCACGCGGCGCCGCAAGCCGTCCGCGTCGAGGTTGCGGGTGATCTTGCCCTCCTCGATCACGGAGATGGCCCCCGTCTCCTCAGAGACTACGAGCACGAGCGCGTCGGATGCCAGCGACAGCCCGAAGGCGGCGCGGTGGCGGGTGCCCAGACGCTCTCGGACGACGCCCTCCTCCGGGAGTGGCAGCAAGCACCCGGCCGCGAGGATCTGGTTCCCGCGCACGATCACGGCCCCGTCGTGCAGGGGCGAGTTGGGATAGAAGATCGACTGCAGGAACTCGGCCGAGATCTCGCCGTTGATGCGGACCCCGGTGGCGACATAGTCCTCGAGACCGACGTCTCGCTCGAACGCTATGAGCGCTCCTGTTCGCTTGGCGCTCAGCCGCTCCGCTGCCCTGATCGTTTCGGACATGGCCTGGCTGTACTCAGGCGTGCTGAAGGCCGACAGCGGCCGGCCGAGGCGGCCGAGGCGGCCGAGCTGATCGGCGGCGCGCCTGAGTTCGGGCTGGAAAATCACGATGATCGCGATCCCGAGCAGGAACGCACCGTTCCTGAACAGCCACGACAGCAGCACGAGGTTGAAGGTGGTCGCCAGCGCGCCGATCAACGCGAGCACGACCAGGCCGACCAGGATCTGCGTGCCCTGCGTGCCGCGCACCAGGCGGAGCACGTAATAGAGGATGATCGAGATGACCGCCACGTCGATGACCTCCAGCCAGCTGAGGTGCCTGACCACCTCTCCGAGCTGGACGAGAAACGGAAACTGGGCCAGGCGATCAAGCAACTGCTGGATCATCGTGGTCCCAAGATCTCGGCCAGGAGCGCCATCTGGGCGTAGAGCCGGTTGCCGGCCTGGTCGAAGACGATCGAGCGAGGCCCGTCGATGACCTCGTCCGTCACCTCCTCGCCGCGATGTGCGGGCAGGCAGTGCAGGAACACGGCGTCTTTGGCCGCGTCCATGAGTTTCTTGTTGACTTGATACGGGGCGAAGATCTTGCTTCGGGTCGCCCTCTGGTCCTCCTGTCCCATGGAGGCCCAGACGTCGGTGTAGATCGCGGTCGCGCCATCGAGGGCGGTGATGTCGTTCGAGATGAGTACGCCGGTGATGCCCGATCCGATGCGGCCCGCGCGCTCGAGCACCTGGCGCGTGGGTTCATAACCGGGCGGCGTGATCACCGTCAGCCGGAACCCCATCAGCGCTGCCGCTTCGATCAGCGACGCGGCGATGTTGTTGCCGTCGCCGATGTAGACAACGCGCTGCTTGCCCAGCGGGCCGCACGCCTCCTCGAGGGTCATTAGGTCGGCCAGGATCTGGCATGGGTGTGAACGATCGGTGAGGGCGTTGATGACCGGTTTTTCGGCACCGGCCGCGAGCTCGACCAGGTCAGCGTGGCTGCGCATGCGGGCGACGATCCCGTCCACGTAGCGATCGAGGACGCGGGCAGCGTCGTGGACCGTCTCGCGCCGGCCGAACTGGACGTCCTGCTCACCCAGGGTGGTGGTCGTCCCGCCCAGCCTGGCGATCCCGACCTCGAACGACACACGGGTCCGGTTCGACGGCTTCTGGAAGAGCATGGCGATGTGGCGCCCCGCCAGAGGGCGCTCCGCCCACCGGCCGGCCTTGATGGCGTGGGCGAGCGCCAGCACCGAGCGCAGCTCGGCCGGATCCAGGTCCGCGACGTCCAGGAAGTCCCTTCCCCTGAGACTTGCCACTGCAGGGATCATGATGCCCCGAGGGATCGTCGTTGCGTCTATAAGCGGGGTTTGGTCAGCTCGCCGGAGACGATCGGGGAGACTGTGAGGTCCCGGGCGGAGTCGAATTCGGGCAGCCTCGAGCGCAGCCCGGCGTCATCCCTCAAACGCAGGATGAGGTCGCGGCAGGCCTCGGGCTCGAGCCCGAAGTGGGCCGGCTTGAAGCCGAACTGAGGCTCGTTGCGGAGCCGGATCGTGAGGCGGTCGGTCACGCGAACCTTCGGCCACGAGTCGGGTTCGGAAAGCGTGATCGACTCCATCACGTCCCAAAGCGCCCGCATCTCATGCCGGCTCTGGACGACCACGATTCGATCGCGGAAGAAACCGAGCTTGCTCGCAGGCCACCCATGGACCTGGAACGCGGCCCAGATCGCGACCGCCGAGGCGCCGAACGCGCCGGCGCCGAGGGCGACGCCGGCAACCCAACCCTCGGCCTCCGGGAGGCGCATGGCGACCACGGTCAAGCCGCCGAAGACAAGCGCGCAGAGAAGGCTGGACGCGCCCAACGTGACGATCGAACGCCGCGACCGAACATAGATCACCGGACAACCCCCACTGAGAGATAGTGTATGTCCGCGGGGGGCGCCTGACCACCCGGGCGAGGAGGTAGGGATGGACGTAATCGCCGAGCGAGCCGACATCGACGCGACGGTCTCGGGCAAGACGATCTGCACGATCTTCGCGGATGCGGAAAAAGAGTGGGGCGATCGGCCCGCGCTGCGCTGGAAACAAAACGGCGATTGGCAAATGCTCACGTGGACTGGCTATCGCGAGCAGGTCGCGGCCGTGACGCTGGCGCTGCGGGAGCTGGGCTTCGGCGCGGGCCAGTTCGGCCTCATCATGGCGCGCAACGTCCCCGAGCACGTCATCGCCGACCTCGGGATCGTGCATGCGGGCGGAGCGGCCATCAGCGTCTACAACACGCTCGCGCCTGAGCAGATCGAGTACGTCGCCGATCATTCCCAGGCGACGGTGGCGTTCGTCCAGGATGCGGCGTTCCTCGCGAAGTTCCTGGAGATCCGACCGTCGGTGCCGAGCCTTCGCCACATCGTCCTGATTCATGGCGAGCCGCCAGAGGGCGTCACATCATGGGAGTCGCTCGTCGCCAAGGGGGCCGCCGCGTACGCACGCGATCCCGCTCCGTTCGAGAAGTCATGGCGCGCGGTCGGGCCCGAGGACACAGTGAGCCTGATCTACACGTCCGGCACCACGGGGCCTCCCAAAGGCGTCATGTACTCGCACAACAACATCGTCTGGACCCTGGAGTCCGCCCGACGTGTGCTCGAGCTGCACAACGAGACGCTTTTGAGCTACCTGCCGCTCGCGCACGTGTCCGAGCGGTTCACCTCGCAGTGGGGCAGCATCTACAACGGGCACGAGGTCTACCTATGCCCTGATCCCGCCGAGCTGCTGCCATACCTGCTGGAAGCAAGGCCGACGGCCTTCGTCGGGGTGCCTCGGGTGTGGGAGAAGCTGATGGCGGGCATCAACGCGGGGCTCGGCGCGGAGCCGGACGAAAGCAAACGGCAGATGGCGCAGGGGGCGCTCGCCGCCTCGATGCAGGCTTATCGATTGAAGCGCGACGGGCAGCCTGTGCCGGCGGAGCTGGCGGCTGTGGTCGAGCGGGCGCAGCCATTATTCGCGTTACTCCGTGCCAAGATCGGCCTGGACCGCTGCCACCTCGCGGTCACGAGCACGGCTCCGTCCCGTCCCGAGGTGCACGAGTTCTGGGCGGCGCTCGGGATGCCCCTGTACGAGGTATGGGGAATGAGCGAGCTGACCGGCCCGGCGACGGCCGTGCCGATCGGTGATCACAAGGCCCCATCGATCGGTACCGCCCTCCCAGGTGTCGAGGTGCGCCTGGGCGACGACGGTGAGCTGCTCGTGCGCGGGGGCAATGTGATGGTGGGCTACTACCGCGAGCCCGCCAAAACGGCGGACATGGTCGATTCGGATGGTTGGGTGCATTCCGGCGACATCGCGGTGCTCGGGGCTGATGGCCACTTCCGGATCGTCGACCGCAAGAAGGAGCTGATCATCACATCGGCGGGCAAAAACATCTCGCCCGCCAACCTCGAGTCCCTCGCGAAGTCGAGCCCGATCATCGGCCAGGCAGTGGCGATTGGCGACGGTCGCAAGTTCATCTCGGTGCTGGTGGTACTCGATCCCCAGGTGGCGCCGCTGTGGGCGAAGGGTCATGGCATCGATGCTTCCACTTCGCTGGCGGAGCTGGCTGATAATCCCGCGACTATCGCCGAGGTGCGGCGCGCGCTTACGGTCGCCAACACTCACCTCTCGCGTGTCGAGCAGTTCAAGCGGTTCACGATCCTGCCCACGGAATGGTCGCCCGAGTCGGAGGAGCTCACGCCGACGATGAAGCTCAAGCGCCGCGTGATCGAGTCGAAATACCGGCCGCAGATCGATGCGATGTACGCGAACCCCGCGGGCGGCCATGCGGTCGACCCCGACTACGACGCCCACGGCAAGCCGGAGGAATGAGCGCCGGCTGATCCGCCCTTAACAACCGGGGTTGGCCCGCAGGCCGGCGCCGCCGAGAATCCACGTCTGACCCTGTCATGCAAACCCAGGAGGATCGTGGATGAAAGAGAAGGCGCCGGTCGTCAAGCAGCTCTATAGGCTCAGCATCGAGCCCCGCGTCGTCGAGCAGCTGGCCAAGTTGGCGGAGCGGTTGCGCGAGCCGCGCAGCCGGCTGGCAAGCCGGCTTTTCACTGAGGCCGTCATGGGAGCGAAGTTGCCCAGGCGCTAAACGCTCAGGGGCCTCGCCAATTGATGGGTGCGACCGCTGCGTCGGTGCCGGAGTAGTCGTATTTGATGCCTTCGCTGACGCTGAAGGCCTTGGACGAGTAGCGCACGCTCTCGCTGTACAGCATCCCCTCCGGAAGCACGACCATCGGCGAAAGCTCGACGCCGGTGACCGGATTGCGTATGGACTCGAGCTCGAGCTTCACCGCCGCTCCGATGTTCGCGTGCGAGCGGGGCCCATCGATGTGAACGTCGAAAGGAGCGTATGACGTGCTCTCCAGGCTGTAGGTGTTGATGAAGACGGCGAAAGGCCCTCCGACTTCGCCAGCGCCGATCTTCCTCAGCGCCTCGCGCTGCTTGGTGTCGCCACGATCGTCTACGAGCAGGATCGCTTTGCCGCCACCCTCGTGGATCGCTCCCGGCCAATCGGCCATGATCGCGAAATTGAGGTCGGCAAGGTCGACGTCGTCGAGGCGGCCCTGTTCGACATGGATGACCCATCCGCCCTCACAGTCCCCGTGAGTGGGTCGCGCCTGAAAGTTGCACGGGCAGCCCCACGAGCAGTTGCAGGATTGCACGATCGAGCCCTTGATCCACCAGGTGGCCATTGCTTTCGCCCCTCCTATCGGTACGGTCGGGTGAGTTTCTCCAGTTCGTCGAGCCTGGCGAGCGCCTGGTCGCGTCCGTCGGGCGGAACGTACCAGATGCAACGGTCGACGCCCGCGTTCTGCATCTTTTCGATGTCGTCTTTGGTGGCAGCCGGGTACGTGGTCATAGGAATGTCACCTCGGCCGGCGGCCTTCGCAAGCTCATGCAGCTCAGCGAGCCGGCTGAGGACGTCGCCGCGATTCGGCATCCATCCGTCGGCATAGGCCACGACTCGATTCAGGACATTGGGTCCGCTGCCGCCCAGGATGACCGGCGGGTGCGGCTTCTGGATCGGCTTGGGCCAGCACCACATGGGTCCGAAATCCACCATGTCCCCGTGGTACTCGGAGACATCCTGGGTCCAGATGGCCTTCATCGCCTCCACGCGCTCGCGCAACAGCTTCCAACGCGGGGAGAAATCGGTCCCGTGGTCCGCCATCTCCTCTTTGTTCCAGCCGCCGCCGATGCCGAAAAGAAATCGGCCTTGGGAAACATGGTCGAGGCTGGCCACCTGCTTGGCGGTGTGGATCGGGTCTCTCTCGACGACCAGACAGATTCCGGTGCCGACCCTCAGCTCTTTCGTAGCGAGCGCGGCGGCGGTGAGCGCGATGAACGGATCCAGTGTGTGCCAGTAGTGCTTGGGCAGCTCGGCGCCGCCTGGCCAGGAGCTCTCCCTGCTAGCCGGGATATGGGTGTGCTCGGCGACCCATAGCGATTCGAAACCCGCCTGCTCAACCGCGGGGCCGAGCTCGGTCATCGGGATGGCGTAATCGGTGGGAAAGATGGCGATGCCGAACTTCACGAGCTAATCGTGACGGGTATCGGGTCGACGATGCATGAAGACCGCCGAGGGGAGGTGACGAATTGCCAGCAGCCAAAGGACCGATGCAAGCTCTACGGAAGGCCGCGCTGCGCTATCCGGGAACCGAAGAAGGGGCGACCTGATTCCACGCGTTTGGATCCAAACGCGCCTCTCGCAGCACGGTATTCGGCTCGTCTGACGTCAGCGGTGTGAAATAGAAACTAGCTCGTCACCACACGGTGGGAGGGCGAATTACCTAGCTCGTTAGCCTTGATTGCAGCCGCGCGATCGTGGACGACGGCAGGCCCGCCGCCTCGAGGTATCCCTCCACGCCACCCCACTTCTTGTCAACGTGGTCCAGCGTGCTCAGGATCCATTCCGGTGGGCAGCGCAGCTCGTTGCGCATCGACTCGAGCCGGCCGGGCGAGGCATTCGCGAGCCACTCCTCGTAGCGGCCGGCCAGCTGGAGGTCCGTCTCCGCGTAGTCGGCACCGATCGCCTCCGACTCGACACCGGCGATCGACAGCATCATCGCCGCGACCAGACCCGTCCGGTCCTTGCCCGCGAAACAGTGAAAGAGCACCGGGCCGTCAGCCGCCGCAATGGCGTCGAAAATCGCCCCCATCCCACCTTGCCGGCTTTCGAGCATCAAGATGTAGCGCTCGGGCATCGTGGGCGCCTGGTTGAGGACGGGCGCGGTCGCGTCGTCGATGAGCGGCAGATGGCGATGGACCGGCATCGAACTCCGAGCCCCTCTCCCCGACCCTCTCCTCTGCAGGGAGAGGGGGGAAACGCTCTGGAACTCCGAGAAAGGGGGGCCGGGTGAGCCCTTGACCTCGGACTCGCTCCGAAGGTCGATCACAGTGGTCACGCCGTAATCGATCATCGCCTGCCGTCCGTCCGGGGTCAGGCTGGCGACATTGTCGGAGCGGATCATGACGCCCATGCGGGTCAGTCCACCACGAGAGGGCAGACCGCCCAGGTCGCGGGTGTTCCGGCAGTCAGGCCAGTCCAGCCGGCGAGAAGGAGTCGACCCGTCTACCGCTTCGTGTACTGGGGTGCTTTCCGCGCCCTCTTCAGTCCGTATTTCTTGCGCTCCTTCATACGCGCGTCACGCGTCAGAAGGCCCGCCTTCTTGAGCGCAGGACGGAAGTCTGGGTCGTACTTGATGAGTGCTCGCGCGATTCCGTGTGAGATCGCGCCAGCCTGGCCGCTCGTGCCGCCACCGATCACTTTGACGCTGATATCGAACTTGCGCTGCGTGCTCGTCACACGGAGTGGAGCCAGGGCCGCCATCTCGAGAACGCGGCGGCCAAGATAGGCCAGCGGGTCCTTGTCGTTGACTGTGACCCGACCCTCGCCCGGCTGAATCCGCACCCGAGCGATTGCGTTCTTACGCCGGCCGGTGCCTCGATTGAACGTCTCAGCCAATCTTGATGTCCCCTCTCGAATCGAATGTGATGACCTTCGGTTTCTGCGCGACATGCCCGTGGTCGGGTCCAGCGTAAACGCGAAGACGCTTAAGCATGTCGGCGCCCAGCGTGTTCCTCTGCAGCATTCCGCGCACCGCGTTCGTGATTGGAAAGGTCGGGTCGAGCTCTTGCGCCTTCCCAAGCGTCCGCGTGCGAAGTCCGCCGGGGTAACCCGTGTACCGGGTGTATTCCTTGCCCAGGAGCTTGGCGCCGCTGACCTTGACCTTGGACGCATTGATCACAACCACGTGGTCGCCGCTGTTCAGGTGCGGCGTGAACGTGGGCTTGTGCTTGCCGCGCAGGATCTTGGCCACGCTGCTCGCCAGGCGGCCGAGGACCTGGTCCGTGGCATCGACCACAAACCAATCCGACTTCAAATCCGCGGCTTTCGCCGTCCAGGTCTTCTGCTTACTCATGTCTTTCTTCCGCTCAGAGTTCCCTAGTAAATCACTTCCATCAATGTCAGCCCCCCCGCGGGAGCGGTTTTAGGCGCCAGGCGCCGATCTCGAGCTGTCAACACCTCACCGACCCACTCCGGCCGCCGCCGGCCTCGGCCCACCTCCGCCAGCGCACCCGCGATGCTTCGCGCCAGGCCTCGCAAGAAACCTTCGGCGACCAGCTCCAGCTCGACGAAATCGCCTCGCCGCACCACCTTCGCGGAGCGCATCTCTCGCACTCTCGCGTCGACCGGCTCGGAGGCAGAGCAGTAGCTGGTCCAGTCGTGCCTGCCCACGAGGGGCTGAGCCGCCTCCGACATCGCGTCGACGTCCAGCCGGCCGCGCACGTGCCAGCACCGGCCTCGCTCGATGGCCGGCCTCGCCTGCCGATCGAGGTAGCGGTATCGGTACCGCCGCCAGCGGGCCGAGTAACGAGCGTGGAAGTCATCCGGCACGACCTCGGCGCTGAGCGCGGACACGTCGTCCGGCAGCCGGGCGTTCAGGGCCGCCACCAATCGCGGTGGCGTGATGCGCCCCTGGAACCGGAAGTTCACGACCTGGCCCTCGGCGTGAGCGCCGGCGTCCGTGCGTCCCGCCGCATACACCGTGTGCTCTTTGCCGGTCAGCTCGCGCAGCGCCCGCTTGAGCTCCGCCTCCACAGTTCGCCCGCGCGCTTGCTGCTGCCAGCCCGCAAATCCGCTTCCGTCGTACTCGAGCACGACCTTGATATTCACTTTTGAACCGAACTACACCAGCTAGTCGACGAGTTCGATGATCACCATCGGCGCCGCGTCACCCAGGCGCGGGCCCTTGTGGATGATGCGCGTATAGCCACCAGGCCGCTCCGCCAGCCGCGGCAGCAGGTTGGAGAACAGGCGCTCAACCACCTCGGGTTTCGAGACCTCTTCGGCCACGCGGCGGCGGGCACTGAGGTCCTGGTCCTTGGCGGTCGTGATCAACCGCTCGACCCACCGCCGCAGCTCCTTCGCCTTGGCCTCGGTCGTAGTGATCCGGCCGCTCTCGAGCAGAGACGTGCACAGGTTGCGCATCAGCGCCTTGCGCGCGTTGGTGTCCCTGTTGAAGCGGCGGCC
>WNFB01002842.1_pt1 | contig 15173 bp, 17 predicted proteins | sample 5400501 | NCBI WGS metagenome assembly WNFB01 (sample SAMN13153341, study PRJNA577476) | soil metagenome | isolation source: 200 cm saprolite under Douglas fir tree site 2 hole 1 | place: USA:California | collected 2015-04-18
GCGCGAACTTGATCTCCGTGCCCCCGCCTGCTTTCTCGGGGGGGCCCGCGGCCCCCGGCCCGCCGACGGCGGGCGCTGGCGCCGCGTTGCGGAGGCCGACCGCCACTGCGGTCGCGCGGTGCTTTTCCGGAACGCTGTCGAGGCCCTCGGTGTAGTTCGTGACGCCGCGCTCGTCGGTCCAGCGGTAGATCTGCGCCTCGGACGGGCTCGTCCACGCGAGCAGCAGGAGCAACACGACGCCGGAGATCAGCGAGCGCATCACGCGAGGATCATACCGTACGAGGCGGCGGTTACGACGCTTTCTTCTCCTCGTCCTTCTTCGCGGCGGCGGTGGTGCCGTCCTTCGACGACTCCTGCACGCCCTTCTTGAACTCCTTCATGCTCGTGCCGAGCGAGCGGGCGAGCTCGGGCAGCTTGTTCGCGCCGAAGAAGATCAGCACGATGACGAGGATGAGCAGCAGCTCCTGGTAGCCAAGACCAAACATGTGGGCTCCTCTCCGGGGCAACCTTAGCGCGCCGCTACCCGCCGCGCAAGACCCGCCGCTCGCCGACGCGGGCCGTGACGCGCCGCTGGTCGAAGAACTCGAGGAGCGGGATCGCGTACTTCCGCGAGATGCCGAGGAGGTCCTTGATGTCCCCGGGGCCGATCTCCTTGCGCTCGCGGAGCATGGCCACGAGCTTCGCCTGGATCGCGTCGAGCGCCCTGGCGTGGAAGAAGAGCGACTCCTTGACGCGCACCAGCCGCCCCCCCTGGACGAGCACCTGGAAGAGCTCGTGCTCCTCGTCGCCCCGGATGCCGGCGCGCCCGAGCGCCTCCTCCGGGCCCGGCGGCGCCGCCTCCGCGCGGAGGAAGTCCTGCTCGATCTGATCCACGGCGCGCTGCTGCTCGGCGGTGAGGCGTACCTCGTGGGCGGCGAGCCGCACCTTGTCGCGCTCCGTCTTCACGACGCCCTCCGCCTCGAGGGCCGCGAGGAGCGACGCGAAGACGCGCTCGTCCGAGGCGCCCGCCCGTCCCCGGAGCTCCTCGCGCGACATGCCGGGCCGGAGCGGGTGCGCGCGGTGGAACGCCTCGAGCACGGCGACCGCGAGCGCGCGCAGGTGCTTCGCGCTCTCGGGGTGGATGAACCAGTCGCGGTCCACGACGAGCACGCGGCCGGCCGCGACGAGCGCGGCGAGCAGGCTGCGCAGCCGCTCGGGGCCGAAGGGCGCGCGGCCCGAGAGCGCGGCGAGGCGCACGCCCGCGGCACCGACGTGGCGGACGTGCTCCTCGAGCACCGCCTCGGGACCGCCGGACTTGAGAAGGGTCAGGTGGGCGACGAGCGCCGGCGCTTTGCGCTTGAAGCGCGGAGGGTCGACGTCGAGGAGCGTGCCGCCGCCGATCGTGACGATCGGCGAGTACGAGCGCACGACGAACCGGTCGCCCGGGAGCGCCACGAGCGGCGCCTCGAGCCGGAAGCGCGCGAACGCGGTCTCCCCGGGCGCGAGCTCCGCGCGGTCGAGGAGCAGGACGCGCGCCATGATCTCGCTCGTCCCGGTATGGAAGCGCACGCGCGTCCGCGTCTTCACCGGGCGCGGCGCGTCCAGCAGGAGCTCGAGCGTGCCGTCCACGAGCAGCGAGGACACGAGCGTGCCCGCGTGCCCCAGGACGTCGCCGCGCTCGAGCGCCGCGCGCTCGACCCCCTGGAGGTTCACGGCCGTCCGCTGGCCCGCGCGCGCGTCGGCGACGGGGTGGCCGTGGGCCTGGAGGCCGCGGACCTTGGCCTCCACGCCCTTCGGGTACACCTGCACGCGGTCGTCCACGGCGAGGCGCCCGGCGGCGAGGGTGCCCGTCACGACGGTGCCGAAGCCTTTCACCGTGAAGACGCGGTCGATGGGCAGGCGCGCGAGCTGGTCCACGGCGCGCTCGGGGACAGCCTCCGCGAGGCGCCGGAGCGCCGCGCGCAGCTCGGGGAGCCCCGCGCCCGTCTTCGCCGACACGGGGACGATCGGCGCGCCCGCGAGGAAGGTCCCGCGCGCGAGGCCGGCGACGTCCTCGCGCACGAGCTCGAGCCAGTCGGGCTCGACGAGGTCGGTTTTCGTCAGCGCCACGAGGCCGCGGGGGATGCGCAGGAGGGAGCAGATCGCCAGGTGCTCGCGCGTCTGCGGCATCACGCCCTCGTCGGCCGCGATCACCAGCATGGCGAGGTCGATGCCGCCGACCCCGGCGAGCATGTTCTTCACGAAGCGCTCGTGGCCGGGGACGTCCACGATCTCGATCGTGAGCCCGCCCGGCTCCTCGAGGAACGCGAAGCCCAGGTCGATCGTGATGCCGCGCGCCTTCTCCTCGGGAAGGCGGTCGGTGTCGATCCCGGTCAGCGCCTTGACCAGCGAGGTCTTGCCGTGGTCGATGTGGCCGGCCGTGCCGACGACGACGTGCTTCACAGCGCCGCCGCGGCCCGGACCAGCGCCTGCGCGAGCGTCGGCACCTGTGACCGGAGCACCGTGCGGCAATCGAGGAACAGCCGATCCTCGCTGAGGCGCCCGATCACCGGGGGCTCGCCCGTGCGGAGCGCCTCGTCGAGGCGGCGCGCGTCGGCCCCGGTCCTGCCGGCGGCGAGGCCGGCCGAGGGCAGCTCGACCGTCGGCAGCGCCCCCCCGCCGACCTGCGCGTGGTCCTCGTCGACCCGCAGCGCGAGCCGCTCGCGCGGCTCGGGCGGCACGGCCCGCAGGACGCGCCGCGCCCGGCGCAGCACGTCCGCGAGCGGCTCGGTCAGCATCTGGAGCGTCGGGATCGTCTCGCGCGCCGCCCCGGCCTCGTAGGCGTAGAGCGTGGCCTCGAGCGCGGCGAGCGTGAGCTTGTCGATCCGGAGCGCGCGGTTCCACGGGTTCTTCTTGAGGCGCTCGACGATCGCCCGCGTGCCGACGACGATCCCGGCCTGAGGCCCGCCGAGGAGCTTGTCGCCGGAGAAGGTCACGAGGTCGACGCCGGACGCCACCACCTCGGGGACGGCCGGCTCGTAGGGGAAGCCGTACGGGCGGAGGTCGAGCAGCGAGCCCGAGCCGAGGTCCTCCATGACGGGAATCGAGCGCTCGCGGCCGAGCGCGGCGAGCTCGCTCGAGCTCACCCCGGCCGTGAAGCCGACGATGCGGTAGTTCGAGGTGTGGACCTTCAGGAGGAGGCCGGTGCTCGGGCCGATCGCGTCGGCGTAGTCCCGGAGGTGCGTCCGGTTCGTCGTGCCGACCTCGCGGAGCACGGCGCCGCTCCGGAGCATGATGTCGGGGATGCGGAACTCGCCGCCGATCTCGATCAGCTCGCCGCGGGAGACGACGACCTCGCGGCCGTGGGCGAGCGTCTCGAGGGCGAGCAGCACGGCGGCGGCATTGTTGTTGACGACGAGCGCGTCCTCGGCGCCCGTCAGCGCGCGGAGCAGCCGCTCGACGTGGCTGTAGCGCGAGCCGCGCTCCTTGGTCGCGAGGTCCAGCTCGAGGTTGGAGTAGGCGGAGGCCACGGCCGTCATCCGCTCGAGGGCGAGCGGGCTCAGGAGCGCCCGCCCGAGGTTCGTGTGGAGCACGACGCCCTGGGCGTTCACGACGGGCCGGAGCGAGAACCGTCCCGCCCGCCGCGCCGCCTCCACGACGCGCGCCGCCAGCGCCTCGCCGTCGCTCGGCGACGCCTGGCTCGCGAGCACGCGGCGGCGCTCGGCCTCGAGCGTCTCGCGCACGAGCGCGGTCAGCCGCGCGCGCGGGATCCCGCGGAGCTCGGGGGCGGCCGCGAGCCGGCGCAGCAGCTGGTCGACGGACGGCAGGCTGCGGAGCGCGGCGGCGCGGTCAGCGCTCATCGAGCGCGGCCTCGACCTTCTTCCGGACGCGGGCGATGACCTCCTGTGTCTCGTGACGCCACGCCTGGGCCGTCCACTTCCCCTCGCCACCCTGCCCGCCGCGGCGGACGGCCTCCTCGACGAGGCCGGCCCACAGCTCGTCCAGGTCGACGGCGGAGAGGCCCTGGCCCCGGAGCGCGCGCGCCCATTCGGTGGCGAGGCCGTCGATGAGCTTGTCGCGCTCGGCGGCCAGGCGCCGCGCCTTGCGGATGAGGTCGGCGAGCCGTGACGCCATGGGCTACGGTCGGACGAGCTCGCGGACGGTGTCCAGGAGGTTCGCCTCGAACCGCCCCGTCGACGCGCACGCGTACACGGGCCCGGGCCGGAGCTGGCCGCTCGAGCCCCGGCGGTACATGTGCGTGCGCATCTTCGAATTGACCTGGATCTTCGTCCGCCCGCCGTCGGGCTCGGCGAAGACCGTGAACGCGACGACCGCGTCGCCCTCGAGCAGCTCGTCGCCGACGCGCCCGCAGTCGGCGTAGACACCGATCGGCGCGACGAAGTCGTCGGAGGCGATGACGCCCGAGTCGCGGGCGACGGCCCGCAGCGGCACGTTCTCCCGGGCGAGGGCGCGGACGATCGCCGCCCACGTCGCGTCGTAGCCCGCCTCGATCTCGGCCCGATGCGGCGGCGGCGCGAGCGGCGAGACGTACGGGCGGCCGCAGCCGGCGGCGACGAGGGGGAGCACGACGAGGGCCGCGAGCCTACTTGTGATGGTCGATGCCACGGTAGGCCTCGATGAAACGGACGATGCGTCCCCCGTCGTAGTCGTCGAGCGTCTCGAGGCGCGTCCAGGCGGTGAGCGCGATCCGGCTCTTCATCGTGGGATACGGCGCGAGGACGACGTGCCTGTCGTACTTCTGGACGGTCGCACGGAGCTTCGCGACGAGCTCCGGGCACTCGCAGCTGTACTGGACGAGCACGCCGCCGTCCTCGAGGTTGTGGACCTGGAGCTCGGGGGGGATCGGCCGCGTGTGCACGCCCCAGGGCGCGATGTACGGCAGGTGCGGCCCCGAGGTGGGCGGATCCGAGTTGTAGGGCGCGTGCGGCGTCTCCACCGTGGGGATGTGCTGGTTCCCGAGGTCGGCGAGTTGCTGACCCGGCAGGTTCGCCACGGCGCGGTAGGCGAACCAGGCCACGACGGCCGCGGCGACGACGACCGCCGCGCTCGTGAGGAACAGGCGCTGCCGTCGGGGCATCCGCCGTCTCGCCTTCGACCGCTGGTCGTGCTTGGCCACGCGTCTCCTGATGGCGGAAGCGTATGGGAGTCGAACCCATCGACCGTTTGTCTAGAACGGTCCACCGGATTTGAAGTCCGGGAGGCCCACCGGGTTCCTAGACGCTTCCGGCGCTCTTTCGATCCGGGCTCGAGCCTTAAGCTTTAAGAGTGTAACACCGAGCATTCGGTTGTCATTCGGGTGACAAGCTTCTGCCCGGCGTGACGCCCTGGCCGCAGCGGCGGGCAGCAAGTGGCCGGAACCCATCGCGTCATCCGTATCACTCATTGGTACGTCGCTTGCTCCCACAGGGGATCAACCGTCACCCAAGGAGGCCCCATGAACACGTTCACGAAGGCCGTCGTCGCGGCCGCGGTGGGATTGGTCGTCGGCGCGCCCACCGCCTGGGCGCAGGCCCCGACACCCGCGCCGAGCCCGGACGTCCGCCAGGACCGGCGCGATCTCCGCGAGGATCGCCGCGAGCTCTCCCGCGATCGGCGCGAAATCCGGCAGGACCGCCGCGAGCTCCGCGGCGACCTCCATCGCGATCGGCCCGCGACCCGATAGCCCGGCTCGCCGCGCGGCCTGATTTGCGGTCGAGGGCCGCCTGCGCCTGCTACGATGTCCGCGAACGTGGCAGAGCTCGAGCGCAGGAGCCCTCGACCGAGCCGCGCGGCCTCTCCCCGGGGGCTCGGGGGACTCTCCCTGCGGCAGCTCGCTCGGCGTGTCTACGCGCGGGTCTGGGAGGACGAGATCCTCAACCGGGCCGCGGGTCTCTCGTACTACTTCCTCTTCGCGCTCTTCCCCACCCTGCTGTTCCTGACCGCGCTCTTCGGCATGCTGCCGTTCCCCGACACGATGGGCCGTCTCCTCGGCTACGCCGACCGCGTGCTCCCGGCGGACGCGGCCTCGCTCCTCCGCAAGACGCTCGCCGAGGTCGTCGCGGGGGCGAGCGGAAGCATCCTCTCTGTCGGCGTGCTCGCCGCGCTCTGGGCCGCGTCGAGCGGGATGCTCTCGATCATGACGGCGCTGAACGTCGCCTACCGCGTCGCCGGGCAGCGCCGCTGGTGGAGCGCGCGCCTCATCGCGATCGGGCTCACGTTCGGCTCCTCGCTCTTCGCGCTGACCGGGCTCGGGCTCCTCGCGTTCGGCGGCGGCATCGGCCGGGTCGTCGCGGGCTGGGTCGGCCTCGGCGCCGCGTTCACGCTGACCTGGAACGTGATCCAGTGGCCGGCGGCGATCCTCCTCGTCCTGACGGCGCTGTCGCTCGTCTACTGGCTGGCGCCCACCGCCGACCGGCGCTGGCGCTGGATCACCCCGGGCGCGATCTTCGCGGTGCTGGCATGGCTCCTGATGTCCCTGGGGCTCCGTCTCTACGTCGCGAGGGTCGACGACTACAACGCGACGTACGGCTCGATCGGCGGCGTCATCATCTTGATGCTCTGGCTCTACCTGAGCGGCGTCGCGCTCCTGATCGGCGCCGAGATCAACTCGGCGGTCGAGCAGGCGACGGCCGAGCCGACCTCGCTCTAGCGTTCACGATTTTTCGAGCCATTGAAGGGCTCGATATTTTTTGAAGAGCTCGGCTCGCGCCGCGACGGCGCTCACCTCGCACCGCCACCCATCAGCGGCGGGAAGATCGCGACGGTGTCGCCCGCCGCGAGCCGCTGCTCCGGGTCCGCGTCCCTTCCGTTCACCAGCACGACGCGCGTCGCGTCGCCCGGGATGCCGAGGCGCTGGACGACACTGTCCACGGTCGCGTCCTCCGGCACGTCGAGCTCGGCGGCGCCGGCGCGGTTCGGAGCGGGCAGGTAGGCGAGGAACGACGCGAAGAGCCTGACTTCGACCTTCAGCGCAGGTCGGCGACGCGCAGGCGATCGCCCGGACGGATCCGATCCTGGTTCTCGAGCCGGTTCCAGCGGAGGAGGTCGACGACGGAGATCCCGTACTGCTTGGCGATCGACGCCACCGTCTCGCGCGCGCGGACGACGTGCATCCCGCTGCTCGCGTCGGGTCGGGCGGTGCCGCCCTTGGCGACGGCGCCCGCGCGGCGCCGGGCCAGCGCGGCAACGACGCCGTCGCGCGTCCCGGCCGGCACCCGGAGCTCCCACGTCGTGCCGGGCGGGGTCACGCCGCGCACGAGGACGGGATTCAGGGAGCGCAGCGCCGTGTACGAGACTCCCGCGGTCGTCGCGAGGCGGCGGAGGTCGGTCGAGGGTGAGACGCTGACGCTCTCGTGCTCGAGCGCGTCTGGCTCACTCGGCTCGAAGCCGTACTGGTCGGGGTTGCGACCGATGAGCGTCGCGGCCTGGATGGCCGGGACGAAGTCCTTCGTCTCACGCCGGAGGAACTTGGTGCCGCGGAGCACCCAGAAATCCGACGACCCGGTCACGCGGATCGCGCGCATCACGGCCACGTGACCGGCGTTGTAGGCCGCCTGGGCGAGAGGCCACGAGCCGAACTGGGCGTGGAGATCACGCAGGTACGCGGCCGCCGCGACGGTCGATTTCTCGGGATCGAGGCGCTCGTCCACCCAGCGGTCCACGCGCAGCCCGTACAGGCGCCCGGTCCTCGCCATGAACTGCCACATCCCCTTCGCCCCGACGCGAGAGACCGCAAGCGGGTCGAAGCCGCTCTCGATCATCGCCGTGAAGGCGAGGTCGGTTGGGAGCCCCTGGCCTCGGAGAGTCTGGCGGATCATCTCGAGATACCTGCCGGACCGGTTCATCCAGGTCTCGACCACGGAGCGATGAGTGCCGGTGTAGCGGTCGAGGAAGTACTGAACCTGGGAGTTCACGACGATGGGGTACTCGGGAAGCTCGGGGAGGCTGATCGCCTGGAGCCGTGCCGCCTCGGCAAAGGCCTCCGCCCAGGCGTCCACTTCCAGAATCTCGCCGGACACCGTTTCTGTTTCGGAACCGGATGGCGCGACCTTCGGTTCCACCTTCGGACGCAGCCGGTCGGCGTCCTCGAGGGCGGGGGGCACGGCGGCAAAGTCGATGAAGGTCGGCTCGGCGAAGCTCGGTTCGGCAGCGGTCGACGCGCAGCCGCCCGAAGCCAAGAGGCCCAGGCAGCTCAAAACCGCGAGGAGGAATCGGGCTCGAATCGACATATTAAGCGAGGAGACTGGAATGATTTTCACATGCGGGTCGTCCTCGGGTCAACTCACGTGAACCCCGAGGGGCCGACGCGAGCCGGAGCTGCCTTTCTCCCTGCCTTCGCGGCTAGTTAGGCCCCCGAATAAACGGCCCGCGGCCAGCGTCGGACGGGCATGCAGCGGTCATCGACCCGACCCTCAACCCCAGCCAGAGGAGTGATCCACGTGAAGAAGCTTCTAGCGCTCGTGGTAGCAGTCGTGTTCGTGGCCGGCTCGGCCGGCCTCGTCCTGGCGCAGACGCAGACGTCGCCACCCGCCGCGGAGAAGAAGGCGGAGAAGAAGATGCCGGTGAAGAGCGCCAACGGCACGGTGAAGTCGGCCACGGCCGACAGCATCGTGGTGGCCGGCAAGGACAAGCAGAAGAACGTCGAGTGGACCTTCGCCGTGGACGCCAAGACGGCCATCAGAAAGGCCGGCAAGTCCATCACCGTGGCCGACCTCAAGGCCGGCGACGCGGTCCACGTCCGGTACATGAACGTGGACGGCAAGGCCGTGGCCCAGGACATCTCCGTCCGGGGCGGCGGTATGGCGAAAAAGGAAGAGGCCAAGCCGGCCGAGAAGAAGTAGCCGGGGGCTCTGCTGGACGCCGGCTCAGGGGCCGGCGTCCAGCATCCGATCCTCCACGACCCCCGTGAACCAGACGTTCCGATCCGCCAGTTCCACCGTTTCGGACCCGTCTCCGGTAACCGTCAGCTCGCGCAACCAGACCGACACGGCGTAGTAACCCACGAGCCGGGGGCTCGGGGGAAATGCCTGGCGCTCTCGCGGTGTCGCCTTGGGCGAGGGCCTGCTGACGAAGACCGAGCGCGTGGCGATCAGCAGCCAGTCGCCGGCCGGCAGGTCGGCCGTCGAGAAGGCGCCGCTCGGGTCCACGGTCGTGGCCCGCACGAGGTCGGGGTAGCTCGCCTCCCAGAGCCGCTTCTCGTACGACTCGCGCGCCAGGCGGATCTCCGTCGCGGCCGCCAGGAACGCCTTCTGCGAGTCCCGGGCGTGCGCCTTGATCCGCTCGAGGCGACCGACGAGCTCGGCGGAGCGGGGCACGAGCACGATGGCGGTTCCCGTCAGCGGCTGATCGGCGGCGGCCGGCGCCGGCCGCTCGGCGTAGGCCCGGCCGCTCACCACCCCCACCACGCGCGCGCCCGAGGCCTTCCGGTACGCTCCGAGGTCCACGTCGAGGCCCTGGGCCATCGCCGTACCGGCGAGCAGGGCGACCACGGCGAGAGCGTGCGCGCTCATCGTGACGCGCCCTCCGCCGGCCGCGTCCGCCAGCGGCCGTGGATCCAGAGCCACTGCTCGGGGGTCTCGCGGATCGCCGTCTCGATCGTCTCCGTGCAGCGTCGCGTCAGCTCGACCAGCGCGTCCGCGCTCGTGCGGGCGGGGACGGGCAGCGCCGGGAGGATCGTCACGCGGTGGCCGCCCCCCGCCTCGCGACGGACGAAGATCGGGACGACCGGCGCGCCCGTGCGCAGGGCCAGGAGCGCGAGGCTCTTCGAGGTGGCGGCGGGGCGTCCGAAGAAGGGCACGAACACCGCCTCGCGCCGGGTCGCGTTCTGGTCGAGCAGGATCCCGACGAGGCGTCCACCGGCGAGGGCCCGCAGCACCGGACGGAGCGCGCCGCGCTTGTCGATCAGCTCCACGCCCGACTTGCGCCGCAGCCGGTCCGCCAGCGCGTCGAGCCCCGGCGAGTCGAGCGGACGCACGACGATCGCGAGCGGGTAGCCGGTGAGCCGGTGGGCGACCGTCAGGAGCTCCCAGTTGCCGAGATGCGCCGTGAGCACGAGCGCGCGCCCGCGCGAGGCGACCGCGTCCCGCAGGTGCTCGATCCCGTGCAGGCGGATTCCCGCCAGCGCGTGCTCGAGAGGGTGGACGAGGGTCGCGCAGAGCTCGAAGCCCATCACGCCGAGGTGCTGGAACGAGCGCCGGCAGATCCGCCGCCGCTCCGATTCGGGGAGGCCGGGAAACGCGAGCGCCAGGTTCGCGAGCGCGGTGCGCCGGCGCCCGGCCAGCAGGAGCGACGCGACGTCGCCCAGGCGGCGGCCGAGCCACGTCCCGACGCGCGACGGCAACCGCCCGACGAGGGCGACGACGACGGTCGCGATCAGGCCACCCGCCGCCGTCGCTCCTTCAGGATCTCGACGCCGATCGGGATCACGGAGAGGACGATCACGACGAGGACGACCCAGAACATGTACTCGCGGATGTTTGGGATCGCCCGGCCGAGCAGGTAGCCCGCCCACGTCATGCTGAGCACCCAGCCGACGCCACCCGCCACGTTGTAGACGAGGAACCGGCGGTACTGCATCTGGCCGACGCCCGCGACCACGGGCGCGAACGTCCGGACGATGGGGACGAAGCGCGCGATCACGATCGTCTTGGCGCCGTGGCGCGCGTAGAACCGGCGTGTGCGCTCGACGTGCCGCGGGTTGAACAGCAGCGACTTCTCCCGCGTGAAGAGGCGCGGGCCGAGCCGCGCGCCGATCGCGTAGCCCGTGCTGTCGCCGGCGATGGCGGCGACCATCAGGAGGCCGTTGAGCCACCAGATGTTGAGCCCGCCCGCCGCCGCGACCAGGCCCGCGGTGATCAGGAGCGAGTCGCCGGGAAGGAAAAAGCCGACGAGGAGCCCTGTCTCGGTGTAGACGATCGCGACGAGGACGACGAGACCGCCCGAGCGGACGAGGTCGTCGAAACGGCCCGACAGCAGGCCGGCGACGAGGTCGCCGAGAACATCCACTCGCCTACTTGCCCCGCGCGACCGCACCCACCTGTTTGCCCGCCCCGGCCGCGGCGGGCGCGCCCCCCCGGATGCGCATCGCGTAGAACGAGCGCCAGACGAAAACGACGGAGACGGCGAAGAAGGCGGCGGCGAGGAGCCGGGTGAGGCCGGAGCCCTGCTCGGCCGTGAGCCTGACGGCCAGCTCCACCGCGAGGAGCCCGAAGAGCGTCGTGAACTTGATGATCGGGTTCATCGCCACGGAGGACGTGTCCTTGAAGGGATCGCCGACCGTGTCGCCGACGACGGTCGCCGCGTGGAGCGGCGTCCCCTTCTCCTTCAGGTCCACCTCGACGATCTTCTTGGCGTTGTCCCAGGCGCCGCCGGCGTTGGCCATGAACACCGCCTGGTACAGGCCGAAGAGGGCGATGGAGATCAGATAGCCGATGAAGAAGTACGGTTCGAGGAACGCGAACGCGAGCGTCGCGAAGAAGACCGTGAGGAAAATATTGAACATCCCCTTTTGGGCGTATTGCGTGCAGATCTCGACGACCTTCTTGCTGTCGGCGACGGACGCCTTCGTCACGCCCTCGAGCCGGATGTTCGCCTTGATGAACTCGACCGCGCGGTAGGCGCCGGTCGTCACCGCCTGGGTGGCGGCGCCCGTGAACCAGTAGATGATCGCGCCGCCGGTGATGAGCCCCAGGAGGAACGGCGGGTGCAGGAGCGAGAGCTTGTCGAGGTTCTGCGTGAGCCCGTGGGTGAGGAGCACGATGATCGAGAAGATCATCGTGGTGGCGCCGACCACCGCGGTGCCGATCAGCACGGGCTTCGCGGTCGCCTTGAACGTGTTCCCGGCGCCGTCGTTCTCCTCGAGCATATGCTTGGCCGACTCGAAGTCCACGTCGAAGCCGTACGCCTTCCGGATCTCCTGCTTGATCCCGGGGAGCGTCTCGATGACGGAGAGCTCGAAGACCGACTGGGCGTTGTCGGTCACCGGGCCGTACGAGTCCACCGCGATCGTCACCGGTCCCATCCCGAGGAAGCCGAAGGCCACGAGGCCGAAGGCGAAGACCGCCGGCGCCACCATGAGGTCCGCGAGCCCGCGCGTGCTGACCGCGTAGGCGATGCCCATCAGGAGGACCACGGTCATGCCGAGCCAGTAGGCGCTGTAGTTGCCCGCCACGAGCCCGGACAGGATGTCGAGGGACGCCCCGCCCTCCCGCGCCGAGGTCACGACCTCGCGCACGTGGGCCGACTCGGTCGAGGTGAAGACCTTGACCAGCTCGGGGATGATCGCGCCCGCGAGGGTGCCGCACGTGATCACGGTCGAGAGCTTCCACCAGAGGCTGCCGTCGCCGAGGCCGCTGACCAGCGCCCAGGAGGCCGCGTACGTCATGACGACGGAGACGATCGAGGTGATCCACACGAGCGAGGTCAGCGGCGCCTCGAAGTTCATCTTCGTGGCGGCGCCGTAGCGCGCGCGCGCGAGCACGTCGTTGAGCAGGTAGGAGACGCCGCTGGCGATGATCATGAGCACGCGCATCACGAAGATCCAGACGAGCAGCTGCACCTGCACCCCCGGCGTCTTCACCGCGAGCAGGATGAACGAGATCAGCGCGACGCCGGTGACGCCGTAGGTCTCGAAGCCGTCGGCGCTCGGGCCGACCGAGTCGCCTGCGTTGTCGCCCGTGCAGTCGGCGATGACGCCCGGGTTGCGCGCGTCGTCCTCCTTGATGTTGAAGACGATCTTCATGAGGTCGGAGCCGATGTCGGCGATCTTCGTGAAGATGCCGCCCGCGATCCGGAGCGCCGCGGCGCCGAGCGACTCGCCGATGGCAAAGCCGATGAAGCAGGGACCCGCGTAGTCGCCAGGGATGAACAGCAAGATGCAGAGCATCAGGAAGAGCTCGACGCTGATCAGCAGCATGCCGACGCTCATCCCGGCCTTGAGCGGGATCGCGTAGACGGGGAACGCCTTGCCCTCGAGGCTCGCGAACGCGGTGCGCGAGTTCGCGAACGTGTTGATCCGCATCCCGAACCAGGCGACGCCGTAGCTGCCGCCGATCCCGATCAGGCTGAACAGGAGGATGATCAGGACTTTGACGGCGTCGAGCTTCAGCAGCACGCCGAAGTAGAGGACCATGATGACGCCGATGAACACCTCGAGGATCAACAGGAACTTGCCCTGCGCGATCAGGTACGTCTTGCACGTCTCGTAGATCAGCTCGGAGATCTCGCGCATCGAGGCGTGGACGGGCAGGTTCTTAAGCTGGCGGTAGATGACCGTCCCGAACACGAGGCCGAGCGCGCAGACGACGAGCCCCCACATGAGGAGGGCGCGGCCGCTCACGGCGCCGAACGTCACCGTGCCGAGGTCGGGGACGACGAGGCTGGCTTCGCCGCCGCCCGCGGCGAGCGCGGGCGCGGCCGCCAGGGTCAGGGTCACCGTCGCGACGAGGGCCGTGAGGGCCGCGAGCGCGGTGCGACGGCTCCGGGGGTCGAATCGAGTCATACGCTGGCTCCTTCGAGGATGGGGCGTGAAACCGACGAAAACTCTACGTGACGCGTGATGGCCTGTCAATGCGAAACGCGCCCGAGCGCGCTCGAAGTGCGCGTGTTGACACGCTTTGCGCGCCCCCGGTACGATGCGGAGCGACGATGAACGACGATGTCGTCGCGCCCGAAGCAACCGGCGCCGATCACGCCGACACGCCGCGCCGCGCGCGCCGGGTGAGGTGCGCCGCCTGCGGCGCGCCGGCGGCATGGGAGGGTAACCCGAACCGGCCGTTCTGCTCGTTCACCTGCCGGCTCGTGGACCTGGGCGTATGGCTCGACGAGCGCTACCGCATCCCCGCCGAGCGGCGCGACGATGTTTCGTAAGACCTCCGGCGCGATCCTCTGCCCCTCGTGCGGCCGGCTCACCAACGCCGACGCGCCGGTGTGTCTCGTCTGCGGGCGGCGCAACCCGGGCATGTGGGGCTTCGGCGGCCCGCTCGCGCGTCTCTTCCGCGCCTGGAACTTCACGAACGCGGTCACGGCCGCCTGCGTCGGGCTCTACGTGGTGAGCCTCGTGTTCGATCCCGCCTCCGCGCTCCGCCCCCAGGGCCTGTTCGACATCTTCTCGCCGTCGGGCCGCGCGCTCGACGCGCTGGGGATGACGGGCCGCGTCCCGTGGGCGGAGGGACGCTGGTGGACGCTGCTCACGGCGATCTACCTCCACGGCGGCGTCCTGCACATCCTGTTCAACGTGCTCTGGATCCGCCAGCTCGGCCCCGCCGTCGAGGAGCTCTACGGCCCGGCGCGGCTCGTCGTCATCTTCACGGTCTCGGGCGTCGCCGGCTTCGTCGTCTCCAACTCGCTCGGCGTTCCGTTCACGATCGGCGCCTCGGGCTCGATCTTCGGCCTCCTCGGCGCGATCGTCGCCTTCGGTCGGAAGCGCGGCGGCGTCTTCGGCCGGATGGTGCTGCGCCAGTACGGCCAGTGGGCGCTCGTGCTGTTCGTGTTCGGCTTCTTGATGCCCGGAGTGAACAACTGGGCCCACGCCGGAGGATTCGCGGGCGGATTCCTGTCGGGGCTCGCCCTCTCCATCGCCGAGCACCGCGCCGAGACGGCGCTCGACAAGCTGCTCGCGCTCGCCGCCATCGCGCTGACCGTCGTCGCCTTCGCGCTGGCGCTCTGGACCGCATTCGCCGGCTGAAGACACGAACGCCCGGGCCGATCGGCCCGGGCGTCGTCCGAGCGCGGGCTTCGCCCGCGCAATCTGCTCTGGGGGAGGTCTCGGAGGGGGTCGTCGAGACCCCCTCCGATCTAAATTACCCCGGCAGCGACCTACTCTCCCACGCCGTTACCAGCGCAGTACCATCGGCCCTGGAGGGCTTAACTTCCGTGTTCGGGATGGGAACGGGTGTGGCCCCTCCGGCAACGCCACCGGGAATCGCGATCGAAGCCGGCGCACATCGCGCGCCGGCCACCGAACACGGAGACTCTCGAGTGCAGCCAGACGCTGCGTCTCTTCGATCGAGGAATGGATGAGAACAACGTGGTCAAGCCGCACGGGCGATTAGTACCGGTAAGCTGAACGCCTCACGGCGCTTACACCTCCGGCCTATCAACCTCGTAATCTACGAGGGCCCTTCAGGGGGCTTACGCCCCGGGAGGTCTCATCTTCAGGCGGGTTTCGCGCTTAGATGCCTTCAGCGCTTATCCCTGCCGGACATAGCTACCGAGCA
>WNFB01002843.1_pt1 | contig 15173 bp, 10 predicted proteins | sample 5400501 | NCBI WGS metagenome assembly WNFB01 (sample SAMN13153341, study PRJNA577476) | soil metagenome | isolation source: 200 cm saprolite under Douglas fir tree site 2 hole 1 | place: USA:California | collected 2015-04-18
GTCAGCTGCGCACCCGCCAGGCGCGCGTAAGCGCTGTCGGAGAGGGTTGCGGCCTCGGCCGCGCATTGGGCGACCGAGGTGATGACGGCAGACTTGAATGCCGCGTGCTTGTCGCCGGCCAGGGGGACGAGCTCGTTCAGGCCGATTGCCAGGTCGCAGTGCACCTCGACCGTCGACGATGTCGGGGCACGTTCCTGGAAGATCGCGAGCCTCATCCCGGGCACGCAACCGGCATCGATCCTCGTCGGGCGCATCAGCGACGGCAGGAGCACCGGCGTTCGCTTCAGGCCGCCAGGCAGCGCCTTGAGCAGCTGATCGTTCGTGGCCGTGCTCCAGATCGGAACCAGTGGCGCCGCAGACAGGTAAGACGAGATCAGGTCGTCGAGCAACGCGGCCGGGGTCGGCGTGCCCGGCTCGAAGGCGATGGTGGTCACCCCGTCGAGTGCAGCGCGGGTCTCGGCCACTGCGTTGGGATTTGCCGACATGCCGTCGAACGGATCGCTCTTCAACATCGCGCCGGCAATCCTTCGCTGCGCGAGCAGGTCCCCGAAGTGGACGGTGACGTACAGCCCGGCAAACGACGGCGGCGGTATCGGCTGGGCCGGCACCTGGTACGTCATCGTGGCGACGGGCCGGTCGTGGCCCGCCAGGCCGAGCGTGACCGTCCGCTGCACCGGACCGCCGGCCGGCGCAGGGTAGCGAACGCGATAACCGCCGCCGATCCACTTCGCTGCGGCGGCGCCGGCGAGGCTCACCACCTTGCCGGGAGTCGCAGGGTCGCCGATGTCGAATTGGGCGCCGCCGCTCAAGGAGACGATGGCCTGGACGTTGGCGATCTTGACGTTGCCCACAGGCATGAAGAACACGGGCACGTGGGCCTCGACCACGCGCCGCTGGAAGTAGAGCGTGTGGGTCGATCTCACATCCGCAACGTCGGCATCGCCGAGCTCTATGACCGCGCTGATGCGCTGGTCGAGAGCGGCGCCCCCGATGCTCCGCCACGGATCGTCCGAGTCGCTGATCCCCTGGAACTCCTGGATGAGCTTTGCCTTGTCCGGAGGAGCCCACTGGGTCGGATCCGGCTCGTTTCCCGGGCGGATGGTCTGGACGTCGAATGGCGTCTTGGCGGCCTGGGCCACGATCGCGGCGGCGAGGTCGGAGGCGAAGGCCTGCTTGGCTGCATCGCTTTTCAACGGCGACGGATCTGGAAGTCCCTCGTAGATGACCAGCACACGCGGCCGGGGCTGAGCGTTGGCGTTGGAATACAGCACGAAGCTGTCCACGGCCTTGCCCTCCTCCTTGACAGAGAAGGAAGGCGCATCGAGCCCGTCGATCGAGGCGCCTGAGGCGTCGTTCACCGCGAATTCGAGATAAACGTCCGGGAACGAGGTGGCTGAGGCGGAGCCCCGGATCGACTTTGCCCGGGCGAGCGCGGCGGTACGGTCGGTGTCGGACAGCAGCTTGAACGTGCCGTAAGGGCCCGCAATGTCGCCGCTCGGAGAGGCCGTTGCCGAGGCCGGGCCAAGGACATCTCCGTGGACGGTGATCATTGAACCGGCGACCGCCAGTTTTGGCCGCTGCTCCAGGGGCACAGAGTCGTTCTGCAGGTGCACCACGGGCACTCGCAGCGGCAGGCTGGCCAGGCCCGAGTCGAGGATTGCCTTGGAGCCCTGGAGCGGCACGAACGTGAGCAGCACGTGGTGGCCGAAGACCTGGTCCGCGGGCCAGGTCGCCGTGACGAGGTCGATCATCTGCTGGCGCGAGGTGACGCCGCCAATGCCAGGGTTGCAGATGGCCGAGACGGTGACGGTGACGTTGAGGACGTCCTCTTCGCTGGCGCGCTGCGCAAGGTTCGGGGGTGGGCTGTCGACCGCGCCGATGTCGCCGATCGCGAACGCGTAGCGCTTCTTCCCACCAGCCTCGAAAACGACGACTGGGACCTTTTGTGGAAGCAGGTCTTCGCGGACGCGGGCGACCTGCGCTGAGGATGGGAATGCACTCAGGATCGCCGCCGTGGGATCGGGGCCCAGGCTGATGGCATGCTGGGACGGGGGCGCTGCCAGGCCCGCCTGCCGGAGCACTCGCGCCGCCAGGTCGATGCGGCCCCTGTTGGGGGCGAAGGCGGGCGCCGGGCGCGCCTTGTAGAGCGTCTCAACCGTGATCGAAGGCGGCCGGTCGCCCATGTAGACGTCAGCATGGAAACCGGCCTGGGTCAGCAGGTCGGCGAGCACGTCGGCGCGCTCGCGCAGGGTGCCCAAGCCGGCTCGCATGGTCGCGGCAGAGCCCCAGCGCCGGTTCTGCGTCGGGTCCCTGCCCTCGAACTGGACCGGCGACACGGCGATCCGGTCGCGCACGAACTCCACGATCCTGGTCGCATCTTTTGCGGAGACCATGTCGGCTGCCCGCTGAACCAGGTGATCCGGGCTCGCAAGCACCGCCTGGTGGAGGAGCTTCAACGCCTGCTCGTATGGGCTGCTGCCCGGCGGGAGCGTAACGCTGCCGGTGGCGCCACTCGGCTGGCCGAATGTGCATGCGTCCAGGTACAGGAGCAGTGACGCCGCGCCGGTCGCCACCAGGAACTCGCGGCGGGACATGCCGGCCGGCAGCGGTCCATCCATCCTCAGCTCGACACCCTCTGGAACGCAAGGCCCTTGCCCGCTATCGCGACGGTCAGGCGGTGCACAGTGTCGGCCCACTTGGTGACGGCGCCTTCGACGGAGACCACCTGGCGGCTGCGCATGTCCTCGGTCAACGAGTCCGCCCCCAAAAAGGCGCGCACGAACAAGAACCCGGCGATGATCAGGAAGGCGATCCCAAGCAGCGGTTTGATGGTGGCGTACTTCGCCGGACCCTCAGCGAACCAGACCAGGAGGCCGATCACAGTCAGGATGCCGGCAAGCGAGAGCTCGCCCTTGCGCACGCCGCGTGACATCGCGCGCAGGTTCTGCCGCTGTGCGTCGGTGAGGCGGCCGGCTCTGTTGGCGTCGAGGGCGTCAGGAACCAGCACATTTCGAACAGGTCCAGGTCATGGCAGTTGTGGCAGTCGTCCCAGGGCGGTCTGCCCCTCGCTCTCCATCGCCGTAGTGATGGGCGCCGGATGGTCGACGACCAGGTCGACGATGGCCAGGAAAATTGCGCCCTTGAGTAGGTAGAGGGCGGTGGCCGAGATGGTGTGTCCGTGGTAGGTCTCGCTGAAAGTCCCCACCGCCGCTCGGTCGGCTCCCGACAGTGTCGTGTCGGAGATGTTGATGGTGAAGGTGAGGCCGGGAACCGTGTTCGCCTTCTGGAGCTGGGCTTGAACCTGGCTCTTCTCCTGGTCCCACTGTCCTTGAGCGGCCGTGGCGCTGGGGGAGGTGGCCACGAGCACCTGGAAGACGTTCAGCGTCTGCGCGCCGTACCAGCAGATCTTGCTGCCGCCGGCGGTGGTGTCCTCCGTGCCGGCACCGTACGACGTGCCTGCGAGCTGGGACGCCTCGCTCTGAGTGACGACCTGGCACGGATCGGTTGTCGTCTGCACGGCAGACCTCTGCGCGCTTGGGGAGGCTGACGCCTGGGCCACCGGGGTGTTCGTGTTCGACGCCGTACTCGTGCTCGCGCAGGCGCCGAGCACCAGAATGGCAAGGCTCGAAGCCAGGCCGACTGCTTTTCGATTCATGGGACCGATCTCCTCCTGTCGTGTGGACTTGCGAGCAAGCTAAGGCTGGCGGCGGCGGCCCCGCATCGGGTCTCTCCCTACGTTTTCGCGCTTTGCTCCCGCTCGACGTGCTCCTCCATCGGTCAAAATTCTTGGTCGATCCAGGAACTTATGAGTTGAAGCTAGCCGGCCGAGAATCGGACATCACCAGGGTGTCCGAGTTCCTCTCGAAGGCGCCTGGGGGACCTTGCGGACTCGTCCTGTCGGGGCCGGCCGGCATTGGCAAGAGCGAGATCTGGCGGACTGCCGTACGCCTCGCCGAGACGGAGGGCTTTCGGGTTCTCACCGCCCGGCCGGTCGAGGTCGAGGCGAGCTTCTCTTTCTCGGCCCTGGGCGACCTGCTTGCTGACGCCCTCGACCCAGTGCTGCCTTCGCTGGCCGATCCCCAGCGGCGGGCGCTGGAAGTTGCCCTCCTTCGCGTGGACGACGGTTCGCCGCTCGAGCCCCGAGCGGTCGGCGTCGCCCTGTTCAACGTCCTCCTCGTGCTCGCTTCGGCATCGCCGGTCTTGATCGCAATCGACGATGTCCAGTGGCTCGATGCCCCAAGCCAGAGTGTTCTCGAATACGCGCTGCGCCGCCTCAGGTCGGAGCCGGTCGCGATCCTGGCGACTACGCGCGAAGAAATCGCAACGACAGACGTCCCTGTGCTTCGCGCCGTTCCGCCTGGAGCCGCGAGCAGCCTCCGCCTCCAGCCGCTGAGCATCGGGGCACTGCGCAGGGTCCTTCACGATCGATCGCGAACCGACCTGCATCGCTACACCGTGCTGCGAATCCACGAAGCATCGGGCGGCAATCCGATGCTCGCCCTTGAGATCGCGGCCATGCTGGAGGCGGACGGCATCACGCCCAGGCCAGGTCAGCCGCTGCCGGTGCCGGTGAGCATGCAGGATGTCCTCGAGCGCCGGATCTCGACCGTGAGCCCGCAGGCCGGCAACGTCCTCGCCGTGGCCGCGTCCCTGGCCCAGCCCACGATCGAGCTCCTTTCGCGTGCGTCTCGAGCGAACCTCGTCGGAGCTCTGGCTGAAGCATCTCGTGCCGGCCTGATCGCGATCCGCGACAACAGGGTTGAATTCACCCACCCGCTGCTCCGCTTTGTCATCGCGAGGTCGCTGCCTCCGACCCGCAGACGGCGGCTCCACGCGCGACTGGCCGCAGTCGTGGACAACCCGGAAGAACGGGCGCGTCACCTCGCGCTGTCGGTCGACCGCCCTGACGAGCATGTCGCCAGCGAGCTGGAGGCGGCAGCGAAACGCGCGATCGCCCGCGGCGCCGCGGTCGCCGCCGCGGAGCTGTTGGAGCAGGCATCCACCCTGACCCCCGCCGATCACAGCCTCGACTCGGCGCGTCGCCGCCTGGCGGCGGCGGAGGCCTACTTCTATGCGGGCGACGGACGCCGGTCGTCCAACGTGCTGGAGCAGCTGCTCGACGTGCCGATGCCACCGGCCCTCAGATCCCAGGCGCTGTGCAGGCTCGGCCTCGTCCGCTGCTTCACGGACAGCGTGCCCACCTCGGTCCCACTGCTCGAGCAAGCGGCGGACCTGGCAGGTGACGACGCCAAGCTGCGGGTGAGCGCGTTGCTGCCCCTGGCGCTGGCCAAGGCCGCGCTGATCCGGATCGACGAAGCCCGAGACCACGCCGAAGAAGCGCTGACGGTGGCGCAAGCGGGCGGCGACGAGACCGGCGCGACCGAAGCCATGTCACAGGTTGCGTTCTGGCGCTTCATCACGAGCGATCAGCCCTACGCCGCTCTCCTCGAAGAGGCCCGCGAGCGAGCTCGCATGGATCCGCCCGTGCGCCTGACATTTGGCCCCGATTTCTGGGCCGGCCGGATCCTGAAGAGCACCGACGACCTCACCAGCGCACGCTCGGCCGTCATGAGGGTTCACGCCATGGCCGATGAGCGCGGAGACGAAGAATCGCTGATCAGCATCAACAACCTCCTCGCCGAGATCGAGCTGGCAGCAGGCGACTGGCCCGCCGCCCTTCGCCATGCCAACGACAGCATCGAGCTCTCGACAAGCGGGGGCTGGGAGTCATACGGAGCGTTGGGATACGCCTTGAGCGCACTCACCCAGGCGCATCTTGGCCATGTCGATGCCGCCGCCGAGACGGTCGCCACGGGCGAGCGAGTCGTCGAGAAGACAGGCTTCGTTGCCGCCACGCTGTACATGCGCTGGACCCTTGGCTTCATCGCCCTGTCGAGACGCGACGCTGCGGGTGCGGACGCCCAGCTGGGCGACCTGGCCGCGATGTCTGTCGCTTTCGGCGTGCTCGAGCCGGGCGAGGCGCTCTGGTTGATGGACGAGGCGGAGGCTCTGGTCGCACTCGGACGGGTGACCGAAGCACGGACCCTGACCGACGCGTTCCTCGAGGCGTCGCGGCGCCGCGACCGTCGGTGGTGCCTGGCCGCCGGGCTCCGCACTCGCGCGTTGGGGCTCGGAGCAAGCGGCGACCTGGAAGCAGGGTTGCTCGACGCCCGGAACGCGGTTGAGTTGGCGGAGTCGGGCTCCCGGCCGTTTGAGCTCGCGCGCTGCCTGCTGGTCATGGGAATCCTCGAACGGAGGTCCAAAAACCGGACGGCCTCCCGCCACTCCCTCGGTCGTGCGGCCGGAATGTTCACACGCCTCGGCGCTCAACTCTGGGTGGCGCGCGCCAACGAAGAGCTGAGCCGAGCAGGCGCCAAACAACATGCCGCGGACGAGCTGAGCGTCACCGAGCAGCGCGTGGCGCTCATGGCATCGACCGGTCGCACGAACCCAGAGATCGCCGCGGCGCTCTTCATGAGCCGCAAGACCGTGGAGGCAAACCTGGCGCGGGCATACCGCAAGCTCGGCATCCGGACGAGGATGCAGCTCCGAGAAGCCCTCGAGCGACAGGCCGGGTGATTAGGGAGCCTGCCGCCGCCAGCTAGGGAGTTCCCGGATGCGCGGTTTGTCGCGTGGCCGTAGGGTCAAAGGCCAGGGATTGACGACCGCAACAACGCGACGCGGAGGACCGGTGGGCCTGAGCCTGTACGTGGTCGAACGCTACGTGGCGGGGCCGCCGGAAGGGCGGCTGGCCGCCATGTCCGGCCGGCTGCGGAAGGCGGCCGCTGAGCTCGCGGCTGACGGCATCGAGGTGCGCTACCTCCAGTCGATCCTGCTGAACGGTGAAGAGAGCTGTCTGTGTCTATTCGAGGCCCGTTCAGCGGCCGAGGTCCGAATGGTCAATGAGCGCGCCGGGCTCGCTTATCTGCGCATCGTGGCCGCGACGGCCGCCTCAGGCCAGGTTCCCGGAGCCAAGACCTGAGTCACATCGACGGTGGCTCGTAAGCGATAACCTCACCGCGTGCGCCCACAGACCAGGTATGCGCGCAGCGGCGAAGTAAGCATCGCCTACCAGGTTGTGGGCGACGGTCCCTTAGACCTCATCCTGGTCCATGGCTGGGTTTCGCACCTCGACATGCAATGGGACGAGCGCCGCTTAGCCGCGTTTCTCAATCGGCTCGCGTCATTTGCTCGCTTGATCGTTTTCGACAAGCGCGGTACCGGCCTGTCCGATCGGGTCGCGCTAGGTGACCTGCCCACACTCGAGGAGCGGATGGACGACCTTCGCGCAGTGATGGACGCCGCCGCCAGTGAGAAGGCGGCGCTGTTTGGGATCTCGGATGCCGGCGCGATGTGTCTGCTGTTTGCGGCCACGCACCCTGAGCGCGTTCGTTCCGTCCTTACCTTTGGCAGCTGGGCCAGGCGCACTCGAGCGCCCGACTATCCGTGGGCGTCCACTCGGGAGAAGCGCGAGGCACGATACACCGACATCCCTGAGACCTGGGGCACAAGCGCCGGTCTGTTCGGCCTGGAGACTCTCTTTCCCAGCATGATTGGCGACCACCCTTTCGAAGAGTGGCTCGGGGCCTATTTGCGCGCTGCGGCCAGCCCAGCCGCGGCTGTCGCGCTATTGCGAATGAATAGCGACGCCGACGTCAGGCCAATCTTGGCAAGCGTGCGAGTGCCTGCCTTGGTCATGAACCGCATCGACGATGGCGACGTCAAGGTCGATGAGGCCCGCTACCTCGCCTCACGAATTCCCGACGCGAGGTTAAAGCTGTTCCCAGGGGCCGACCATGTGCCCTGGATTGGAAACACCGAAGACATTCTGGGAGAGATTGAAGAGTTCCTCACCGGCGCTCGTCACGTCGATGTTGAAGACCGCGTCCTTGCAACTGTGCTCAGCGCCGACATCGTCGCTTCAACCGAGCTGGTTGCACGGCTGGGCGATCGCAATTGGCGGGATCTCCTCGAGCGTCATCACGCAGTGGTTCGTCGCCAGCTGGAGCAATACCGTGGGCGCGAGATCGACACCGCGGGCGATGGTTTCTTGGCCGCGTTTGACGGACCTGCACGAGCGATTCGATGTGCCAAAGCTGTGGTTGGTGACTCGGCGAGACTAGGTTTCGAGATGCGCGCCGGACTGCACACGGGTGAGTGCGAAGTGCTGGGGGGCAAACTGACGGGAATCGCCGTTCATACCGCTGCGCGCGTCGCCGCCACAGCATCTCCGGGTGAGGTGTTGGTCTCCGCCACCGTGCGCGACCTGGTTGCAGGCTCACGCATAACCTTTGCTGAGCGCGGCGAGTATGCCTTGAAGGGATTACCACATCGCGTGCTCCTGTTCGCAGTTGAGGCGGCATCCGATGATTCCTTCTGAATGCGATGCATTCGATAGACGGTCCCCCAGGGTCCACCTGAGTCCATGGAAGTCCACGGGATAAGGTGTCAAATTAGGGCTGTGCAGTTCTCCAACGCCGGCCGGAATGCGCTGTTGGTGCCTGCTTAGCGGAATGGGTACCGTCACAATCGCCGCCACCTACGGAGCCGGTGGAAGCATCATCGGCCCCGCTGTCGCCGAGGGACTGGGCCTGCCCTTTGTAGACCGTGCAATCCCGACCGCGATCGTGGAACGGATCCACGAACCACTGGTGTCTGCTCTCGCCGACGACTCGACCGCCGGCAGCAACGTGGGCCGGCTGCTGAACAGCGTGCTGAGCTACACCGGGCTGTTTGCCGGCGTTCCCATCAACGCTGAGCAACTCGGCGTCGCGCCGGAGGTCGCACACACCGAGGTGGCTATTCGCGCGCTCGCGGCAGCAGGCGGCGCTGTGATCCTCGGTCGCGCCGCGGTATTTGTGCTGAAAGAGCGCAACGACGTCTTTCACGTCCGGCTCGACGGGAACGTCGAGGCCCGGCGTCGCGCCTCGATGGCTCATGACGGCCTCGACTACAGGGCCGCCGTGAAATTGCAGCAGCACACAGATCACGCCCGCCGCGCTTATGTCGCGCACTTCTACCCTCGCGCCGGCGTCTGGGACGATCCGTGCCACTACCACATGGTTCTAGATAGCACCGCGATCTCATCCGACGTATGCGTCGAGCTCATCGTGCGGGGTGCTCGAGACCTGTTCTCTAGATTCGAAGCCGCACAGAGATCGAAGGGTTAGGCGGGGTGGCGACGACCGTAGATCGCGAGCTGGCCACGGTGTCCGCACCCTCATTGATGTCGCTGCCGCAACGCACCAAGCTCGCAATTCTTGGAGCGGTTCTTTTGACGATGTTCCTGGCGTCGCTCGACCAGACGGTGGTCGGGACGGCCCTACCGCGCATCGTCACCGACCTGAACGGCGCCAGCCTGTACGCCTGGGTCGTCAGCGCCTACCTGCTGTCCTCAACCGTGACCGTGCCGATCTACGGGAAGTTCTCCGACGTGTTCGGCCGAAAGGTGATGCTGATGATCGGCGTCGGCCTGTTCCTTGTGGGCTCCTGGCTTTCCGGTGCCTCGCAAAACATGGGCGAGCTGGTCGCGTTCCGAGCGGTACAGGGATTGGGCGCCGGCGCCCTGTTCCCAATCGTGATCGCAATCATCGGCGACCTCTACAGCCCGCGTGAACGCGGACGCTTTCAGGGCCTGTTCGGCGCCGTGTTCGGGCTCAGTTTCATAGTCGGCCCATTCATCGGCGGCTGGATCACCGACCACATCAGCTGGCACTGGGTCTTCTACGTCAACGTGCCGTTCGGGGTCGCTGCCCTCGTGGTTCTTTGGACAGTGCTACCCAGCGTTGGTCGGCGGCAGGCTTCGATACGTGACCTGGACTATCTCGGCATCGCTCTTTTTACGGCGGGAGTCGTGCCCTTCATGCTCGGCCTGACCAACAAGGGCAATGTCTCCAGCACCGGCCAGCTTGCCAACTGGAGCGACCCGGACGTCGGCGGGCTGATCGTTGTCGGCATCGTGATCTTGGTGATCTTTCTGTTCGCCGAAACCAGGGCTCGTGAGCCGATCATTCCGCTGGACCTCTTCAAGAACCTGGACTACGCCGTCAGCATGGCGGCCGTTTTCGCCTTCGGCATCGCTATGTTCGCGGCGGTGATCTTCATGCCGCGCTTCTATCAGACCGCCCGCGGCATCAGCGCAGCCGCGTCCGGTTACTACATCTGGCCATTGCTCGTCGGCCTGATTGGAGGCAGCATCGGCAGCGGGCTGCTGATCAGCAGGCTCGGCCGCTACAAATGGCTGATGACCGGCGGGGCCGTGGTGATGGTCATCGGTGGCTTTCTCATGACGCACCTGACCGCCGGAGTCTCCGATCCGGAGTTGTGGGCCTGGATGCTCGTGCTCGGCCTGGGCATCGGTCCGACGATGGCCGGCTACACGATTGTGGTTCAGAACTCGGTGTCGTCGAACCGACTCGGCGTTGCGACAAGCACGCTCACCTTCCTGCGCCAGATCGGAGCCAGCGTAGGGCTGGCGGCGGCAGGGACGATCTTCTCATCGTCCTTTGCGAACCGGCTGCCGGCAGACCTCGCCCAATCCGGAGTCCCTGCGTCATTGATTCCTCAACTGGTGAAAATTTCGGGCGCGCTACAGAACGTTGGCAACGGTCGCGCCTTGCTCGAGCACGTCTTGCCCACACAGTTGCAGCCACTGATCCCCAAGGTCATCGCAGGCGCGAACAACGCCCTGGCGCTATCGATCGGAGACCTGTTCTGGATCACCGTCGTGTCGGGCGTGCTCGGTCTGGGGTGCACGCTATTGCTCAGGGACCGACCATTACGCAGCGCCGCCGACCTCCGGACTGCTGCGATCGCGGCCGCAGCGGATGGTCCGAACGGTGCCGGTGGGGCAATCGCCGGAGCGGCGCTCGAGTCTTCGCCCGGATCCGACGGGACGTGAACTCCACGGTCTGAGACGAGTGAGCAAGGACCGGGTGGGCCGGTTGGTCGACGGGGTCTTCGCGATCGTTATGACGATAAAGACATTGCTGCAGCGAGGCCACTCAGTGAGTCGACGATTCGGAGCCCAACGGTATGAAGCGCTTGAGCTTTCCGGTCGCGCCCCGGTCAAGGCTGTCGACCGGCGTGACAGTGATCTCTGGGTTTGCGAGACCGACTTTCCGCAGCGCGCCCTCTATTTCTCCTTGTAGATCTTTCACTCGCAAGTCGCCGATCAGCTGGACATCGATGTTTGCGCCGCGGTCGGTCTGCCGGACCTGGTATGCGATCACGGCGCGCTGCCGGCCGAGCGGCGATCGAAAGACGTGCGGGTGCACTCTAATGTCGCCGCCGTACCGGAATACGTCATCCATGCGGCCATGGACATCGTCGAGTCGACGGAATGACGAGCCACACGCGCATGGCATGCTGAGCACGGTCACTTCGTCCGTCAACTCGTAGCGAATCAGAGGCAGCGCCATGTTATACAGGTTCGTAACGATGACCTTGTCCGATGTGACATCCGCTGGTACGGCCTTTCCGAACCCATCGACGGGCTCGAAGAAAATGAGGTCGTCGACGATATGGCATCCGGCAGCTTCGCAGGAGCCGGCGATCATCAATTCGGACGCGGCATAACCATTCACCACCCGACCTCCCCACACTTCCTCCATGGCACGTCGGGCCTCAGGTAGCAGTGGTTCGGCGGAGGAGAGAATGCGCCGCGGATGGATCCGAAGCTCGCCGGCGCGGGCGCGCTCGGCAAGCAAATGAAGCATCGATGGATAGCCCCCCAGGGCCGTTGGTTGAAGGGCATTGAGCTGCGCAACCATTTCGTCGATCGGGAGGGTTACCGGCACGCGTTGCATGGCCATCGCCGGGTTCGAGAACGTCTGTGACAGGGCGCTGGTGACGTGAGTTGCCCGTTCCGCGGCAATAATCGCGACAACCGATGGGCCTGACTGTGCGTGCTTGGCGGCCGTCCTGACGCCGAAGCGGAGGGCGCCTAGGCCATGCGTCAACCAGCCTTCCCAGTCATAGACGAAGACACCACGACGACCACTGGAGCCACTTGAGGCCACGGCGTGGAAGTAATCGAGCAGGTAGGCGTCTCCAGTCAGGCCCTCGAGATGAGATTCGACCATCTCCAACGACAGGCGCTTGTCGGTCACGATCCCATCCCAGTTCGCCATCAGGTCATCCTTGGTCATCGTGGGGAGGCTCTCGAGGTCTTCTTCGCGAAGGGCATCCGTGTCGATTCCACCTAAGCGCTCGCGATGCCACGGGGAGCTCTCCTGGGCTTTCCGGACTAGCGCCCGTAGTCGCCGCTCCCGCTCAGCGCGAAGCTTGTCGGCAGGCCAGTCCAAGCGTTGTACGTATTCCGGCATCCGAGCTGCCAGCTCAGCCACGTGCTTCTGGCGTAGCTGCTCATAAGGAAGCGGCACGGCCACTGAAGTCTATGGCCCCGGCGCCTCATCGCCTTGGGGGTTGTCGGGTTGGCTGTGGTTGAGGCCGATAGCCTCGGGCGAATGCGCATGCGAGGCATCGTTCGCGTTACCGAAGCTGCTGCCGTCCAGGGAATCTGAGACTCGGCTGTGACTGGCTAAACTCCGGCATTATGCGGATCGGCATCATGCGGATCGGCATTATGCAAAAGCGGGCAATTGGTGGACCCGAGGGGATTCGAACACCTGACCTTTGTGAATGCCATGCCTTCGGTAACCAGTCCACCGAGGTCCGCCAGAGTCGATTTCGAGTTCAAACCTGATGTCGGCTGTAGTCGATTGGTCCATTGAAGTCCGCCCGATAAGCTGTCAAATCGCGACAGCACTCAGAGCCAATTGAGTCCGGTCGCCGCCCCGAGCGACCAGACAAAGAAGAGCTATGGCGTCGCCGACACGATCGTGAAAACCAGGCCACCTGGCGCCATGAAGTAATAGGGGTGACCAGGATGCTTTACCTCACGGATCCGGGCACTTCTTAGAGCATCAATAGCAGCGATTGGCTCCTGAGCTCGCAGTTCAAGCCAGGTGGCAAGTCTGGGCTCCTCGCTGTCGGAGGCATCGGGCGTGAACTCGATGCTCAGAGACCCGCCTTGCGGGAACCGCACGATCAACATCGGTTCGGCCATCCCGGGATGGTCGATGGTGACGACTGGGCCGCACTGGAGCAAGTCTTCGAAGAGATGGCGCATGGCCTCGCGCCGATGCGGTTTGGCGAAGACATGCACGTTGTTGCCGAGACCGATCATTGACTAACTCCTTCGCCAAGAATCAACGCCTAGATTTCGAAGTGACGCTTGAACTGCGTCCCAAGCGAGCCGAGACCAGCCCTCGCGGTCTCAGTCAGATCATCTGGCCCAACACAACCATCCGCACATCAAGCTCGCCCGTCTTGCCACCGCCGCGCAGCGGCCTACGACGCTGTCGACTCCCGACCCTACCTAGTCTGCCGGCCTGTCGACACTCGCCGTCTACTAGCGACCTATAGTACGGGTCCATGCGCCCTGCCCTGCGCGCCGAGCATGGGCTATTGATCGGTTACCTCGGCGGCGTTGCCGGAACGACTTGGGACTGGCATGAACACTACGTCGGAGTCAGCAACCAGGCGCCGCACCTACCAATCGACCTCAGCGCATTGCTGGTCGTTGGAGTGCTTGGGTTCAGCCATTGGAACCGCTACAGCAGGACCGCGCGTATCACGATCTATTACCTGCTGGTTGCCATCGCCCTGATCGCGCTGGCCCCCTACGCGCTGATGCTCACAACCCCGCGCAGCCAACTCATGGCCAATCTGATGAGCTGGGAAATGACTCGCGGTGCCCTCCTGCTCGAGGGTCCATTTGTCGGTCTGGCGGCATGGGTGGCATGGCGTTGGGCGGAGCTGAGCCGCGTCACGGTCCTACGGGTCGTGGCTGCAGGTGGAGTGGTAGTGGTCGCGGCCGCGTCGGTGTGGGACTTGTATTGGCACCAGACTCATCCGATGGAGCTGGGCGCGTCGATGAACATGATGACCCTGCCCCCCCACCAGTTGATCCTGGCCGGCTTCATCGCGGGCCTGATTGCCTCGGCGGGCGTGCTCGTCGCCAAGTCGCGTCTGCCCGAGCCCGCGACCACCCGGGCCTAGCCTCGGCAGGTCGGTGCACCTTTTGAAGGCTTCAGTCGCCCATCATGCCGCCCATCATGGCCGGCATCCCGTCGCGGACAAAGGCGCCGACCTCGCCCGTGTCTGCTCGGATGGCCCGAGTGATAACCGGGGGCCTAACCGCTACCAGCCATTTGTAGCCCTGTTGGGGGTCGCCGCCGACCTCGGGCACTCTGCGCAGCCGTTTCTCGTCATGGCCCGGAGCGTACAGCCAGCTCCGGAGGCGATCAGTCCTGGTCACCACGAACTAGCTGGCGGGCAATCACGGTCCGGAGGATGTCGTTGGTTCCTTCTCCAATCGCCATGAGTGGGGCGTCGCGGTAGAACCTTTCGATCTCGTACTCGGTCGAATAGCCGTATCCGCCGTGGATGCGCATTGCCTCGAGCGATACCTTGATGCACGCCTCTGACGCGTACAGCTTCGCGATACCGGTCTCGAGGTCGGCTCGGCGTCCCGAATCAAGCGCCGTCGCAGCCCACCAGGTCAGGAGCCGCGCCGCCTGAACTTCAGTCGCCATATCCGCGAGCTTGAGCTGGATGGCCTGGAACTCGGCGATGGGCCTCCCGAAAGCGTGGCGCTCACGTGCATAGACAAGGGAGCGATCGAGGCCCGCCTGCGCAACGCCCACCGCGCGGCCGGCGATGTTGACGCGTCCAAACTCCAACGCCGACAGCACCTGCTGCAACCCGCGGCCTTCCTCTCCACCCAGAACATTTTCGACCGGGACTCGGCAATCGCTCAGGAACACCTCCGATGATTCAGGGCCCTTGTAGCCGAGCTTCTCGAGATCCTTGCCGACGGTAAATCCTGGGGTTCCCTGTTCGATCATGAGCACGCTCATGCCGCGATGCCTCGGCTCCGCCCCCGGATCCGTCTTGACAAGCACAGGGAGCGGATCGGCGTGACGAGCGTTCGTGATCCAGGTCTTAGCGCCGTTGACAACGTAGTGATCACCATCCCTGTGTGCAACCGTCACGATGCCCTGCAGGTCGCTTCCGGCCTGGGGCTCCGTGAGGGCAATGCCTGAACGCCTTTTGCCAGTGGCGAGTTCGGGGAGCCATCGCGCTTTCTGCGCTGGGGTTCCGTAGCG
>WNFB01002844.1_pt1 | contig 15173 bp, 12 predicted proteins | sample 5400501 | NCBI WGS metagenome assembly WNFB01 (sample SAMN13153341, study PRJNA577476) | soil metagenome | isolation source: 200 cm saprolite under Douglas fir tree site 2 hole 1 | place: USA:California | collected 2015-04-18
AGTCGGCGGCCACACCGGGTCCGCCGCCGCCACGTGATCTGCCGCCGCCACGTGATCTGCCGCCGCCACGTGATCTGCCGCCGCCACGTGATCTGCCGCCGCCGCGCGGTCCGCCGCCGCCGCGCGGTCCGCGGGCGGGCAGCCGTCCTGGGCTGGCCGCGGCCGCGGGATCCCGCCGGGCGGCCCGCGGCCATCCGGCCGCGGCGGGGCCGGGCCGGGCCCGGCCGTCATATCGTCCCGGATTCGATAGCGCCGGAGATCCACGGGATGACCTCGTCGAGCATCTCATCGACCGTCGTCTTCGCCTCGAAGCCCAGCAGCCGCCTGGCCTTTTCCGTCGACGGGATGCGGCGCTGGACGTCATGCTCGAACGGCTCGTCATGAGCGAGCCGCAGTGGCTGGCCGGCGCCGTTGACCTTCCGCCAGATCAGCTCCGCGAGCTGGCGGACTGTCGTGCCGTGATCGGCCGACAGGTTGAAGTCGTCGCAGAGAGCCGCCGGGTGCTCCATCGCAGTGACGATGCCACTGGCCAGATCGGCCGCGTACGTGTAGTGCCTGAGCTGCTCTCCGGAGCCGAGTATGCGGAGCGGGTCCTGGCCCTTGAGTACCTTCGCCGTGAGATCGGGCACTACGTGGCTCATGGCCAGCTTGATGTTTCCTGACGGCACGTCCGCGTCGCGCAGCGCCCTGCACTCCCCTGTCCCGACGCAGTTGAACGGCCGGACGATGGTGAACGGCAGCCGGTACTGATCCCAGGCGGCCCGGGCGAAGTACTCCACGGCGAGCTTCTGGAATCCGTACGAGGACCGCGGTGGCGGGATCTGCCGCTCGTCGCCCTCCCGGGATGGCCAGTGCCGGGTGCCCTCGAAGACCATCGAGGATGACAGGTAGGTGACCTTGCGCAGCCGGCCGGCCCGGTGCGCTGCGATGGCGGCGTCGCAGGATCCGGCGATGATGCGCTCGTTGGCGGCGAGCAGGTCATACGGGTAGGCGTGAAAATAGGAGATACCGCCCACCATCGCCGCGCCCGCGATGAAATGGTCGCAGCCGGCCAGCAGGTCCCTCATCAGCCTGGTGTCGGCAGCGTCGCCCTCGACCAGGCGGTACCGGGGATCTGCGTCGTAGGTTCTGCGTACCTGCCCGTACTTCGAGTGGTCATCAACGCCGATGACGAGGTAGCCGCGGTCAAGCAGCTCGGCGACCAAGTACCCGCCGATGAACCCGGCTGACCCGCTGACCAGGACCGTCTCCATCAGGGCCGGCCTTGCCCGGTGCGCGCCCGAAGCTGCGCGGCGGTCAGCACCGGCCCGAACGAGAACCGGTACCAGCGCAGGTAGGCCGGGATCCAGCGGGTGAGCCGGAAGTGGGACGTCCCCGCGGTCCTGGCGTGCCAGATGGTGGGAATCTCGGCCACCGGGCGGCGCAGCCGCCGTGCCTTGGCGGTCAGCTCGATGCCGACCTCGAACCCATGCCTGGAGTCGATCCCTGCCTCGCGGACGAACGCGGTGGAGTATGCCTTGAATGAGTTAGTGGCATCACGGGTACCCAGCCGGGCCAGCAGATGCAGCGACAGCCCCGCGGTCCTGGACAGCATGCCCTTCAGCAGCGGCCCGCCGTGCTGCCTGCCGCCGGCCACGTACCGGGAGGCGGCGGCGACGGCCGCCCCGCGCTCGACCAGCCGGATCAGGTCGCCGACCTGCCGCGGATCGTCGCAGCCGTCGGCCATCATGACCACGGCCACGGGCGCGCTGGCCGCGTCCATGCCATAGCGGATCGCGTTGGCGGGGCCACGGCCGTAGCTGCTGACCAGGCAGGTAACCCGGGGTTCCCGCTCGCGGTAGGCGGTCATCACGGGCAGCGTGGAGTCGGCCGGGCTGTCCACCACGACCAGCACCTCGCAGCGTGGCGGCAGCGAGCGCAGCAGCAGGTCGAGCACCCGGGCAATCGGCCCGCCCTCGTCCCTGGCCGGGATGATGACCGAGGCACGGGGCGTCATCGCGGGAGGGTGAGTGTCCGCCACCGAAGCTACCTCTGGCTAGGTTGGAGTGGGCAGGGACGGCAGCCGCACGGCGGGAGGTGGCGGCGGCCAGGCCCGGATCAAGCCTAGCAACAAACAGTGATCTGACTGTGACGGAAAGTAATAGTCGACGTTACATCCCGGCGATGAGCTTCTCCACCCGCTCGTCGACCGAGCGGAACGGGTCCTTGCACAGCACGGTGCGCTGGGCCTGATCGTTGAGCTTCAGGTGCACCCAGTCCACGGTGAAGTCACGCCGCCGCTCCTGCGCCCGGCGGATGAACTCACCGCGCAGCCGCGCCCTGGTGGTCTGCGGCGGCACCGACTTCGCCTCGAAGATGTCGATGTCCCGGCAGGCCCGCTCCACCCCGCCGCGCCGCTGCAGCAGGTAGTAGAGGCCGCGGCCGCGGTGCACGTCGTGATAGGCGAGATCGAGCTGCGCCACCCGCGGCGCCGACAGCGGCAGGTCATGCTTGGCCCGGTAGCGCTCGATCAGCTGGTACTTGGTCACCCAGTCGATTTCCCGCGCCACCATGCCGAGATCGCCGGTCTCGACCGCGCGCAGGGCCCGTTCCCACAGGTCGAGCACGCGCTTGGTGACCGCGTCCGGGCCGCGCCGGTCGGCAAAATCCCTGGCCTTGGACAGGTACTCCTGCTGGATGTCGAGCGCGCTGACCTCGCGGCCGTTCGCCAGGCGCACCTTCCGCCGCCCGGTCATGTCGTGACTGACGTCCCTGATTGCCCTGATCGGGTTCTCCAGCGTGAGGTCGCGGAGCACCGTGCCGGCCTCCACCATCCGCAGCACCAGGTCGGTGGCCCCGACCTTGAGCAGCATCGTGGTCTCGCTCATGTTCGAGTCGCCGACGATCACGTGCAGCCGCCGGAATCGCTCTGCGTCGGCATGCGGCTCGTCGCGGGTGTTGATGATCGGCCGCGATCTGGTAGTAGCCGACGACACCCCTTCCCAGATGTGCTCGGCCCGCTGACTGACGCAGTAGACCGCGCCGCGCGGTGTCTGCAGCACCTTGCCTGCCCCGCAGATGATCTGCCGGGTGACGAGGAACGGGATCAGGATGTCGGCCAGCCTGCCGAACTCTCCATGCCTGCCCACCAGGTAGTTCTCATGACAGCCGTACGAGTTCCCCGCGGAGTCGGTGTTGTTCTTGAACAGGTAGATGTCCCCGGCGATGCCCTCTTCGCGCAGCCGGCGGTCGGCGTCGACGAGCAGGCCCTCCAGGATCCGCTCGCCCGCCTTGTCATGGGTAACCAGGTCGATCAGGCTGTCGCACTCCGGCGTCGCGTACTCGGGATGGCTGCCGACGTCCAGGTAGAGCCGGGCGCCGTTGCGCAGGAAGACGTTGCTGCTGCGCCCCCACGACACCACCCGGCGGAACAGGTACCTGGCCACCTCATCCGGCGAAAGCCGCCGCTGGCCCCGGAAGGTGCAGGTGACGCCATACTCGTTCTCCAGCCCGAAGATACGCCTGTCCATGCCCCCTGCTCACCAGTCCACGGCGATGTACTTGGTCTCGGTAAACTCCAGCAGCCCGTCGTGCCCGCCCTCGCGGCCGAGGCCAGACTGCTTGACGCCGCCGAACGGCGCGGCCGGGTCGGAGACGACGCCGCGGTTAATGCCGATCATGCCCGCCTCCAGTGCCTCGGCCACCTGCAGCGCGCGCCGCAGGTCGCTGGTGTAGAGGTAGGAGACCAGGCCGTATTCGGTGCTGTTGGCCTGGGCGATGGCGTCGGCCTGGTCGGTGAACCTGACCACGGGTGCCACCGGGCCGAAGATCTCCTCGCTGAGAATGCCGGCGCCCGGCGGGACGTCGTCGAGCACCGTCGGCAGGTAGAAGTAGCCCCGGCCGCCGGGCGCCCGCCCGCCGGTGACCAGGCGGCTGCCCTCCCCGGTGGCCGACTCGACCAGGCCGGCGACCTTCGAGCGGGTGTCGGCGTTGACCAGCGGCCCGAGGTCGGTGCCGTCGTCCAGGCCCGGCCCGACCGACAGGCGGCTCAGCCGGTCGGCAAGCCGGGTGGTGAATTCCCCGGCCACGGCGTCGTGCACGTAGAACCGGTTGGCGGCGGTGCAGGCCTCTCCCCCGTTGCGCATCTTGGCCAGGAACGCGCCCTCCAGGGCGGCGTCCAGGTCAGCGTCCTCGAAGACCAGGAACGGGGCGTTGCCGCCGAGTTCCATGGAGCAGTTCGTGACGGTGTCCGCCGCGGTGCGCAAAAGCGCCCGGCCGACCTCCGTCGAGCCGGTGAAGGACAGCTTCCGCACCCGCGGGTCGGCGAGCATCGCCGCGACGAGCGGGCCGGGCTTCGTCGTCGGCAGCACGTTGATGACGCCGTCGGGCACGCCCGCCTCGTGCAGCAGGGCGGCGATAGCCAGCGCGGACAGCGGGGTCTCCTTGGCCGGCTTGAGCACCACCGTGCAGCCGGCCGCCAGCGCGGGGCCGATCTTCCTTGTCGCCATCGCGGCGGGGAAGTTCCACGGGGTGACCAGCACGCTGACCCCGACCGGCTGGCGCTGCACCATGATCCGGTTCGCACCGGACGGCGCATGCCCGAGCGATCCTTCGTTCCTGACCGCCTCCTCGGCATACCAGCGGAAGAACTCGGCCGCGTAGGTGATCTCGCCGCGGGCATCCTTCAGTGCCTTGCCGTTCTCGACCACCATGAGCCTGGCCAGCGCGTCGGCCCGGCCGATCATGAGCTCCCAGGCGCGGCGCAGGCACTCGCCGCGCTCCCGCGGCGGCCGGGCTGCCCAGCCGGGCAGCGCGTCGTGCGCGGCGGCCACCGCCTCCAGCGCGTCCTCCGGCGTGGCGCTGGCTACCTGCTCGATCACTTCCTCGGTGGCCGGATCGGTCACCGGGAGGGTGCCACCGCGCCCGGTGGACCACTGCCCGCCGATCAGCAGGCCAGTCGGCGTTTCGATGCCAGTCAGCGTTGCAAGGTCGGCGGTCACTTCGTCCTCCAGGGGCGCGGGAACAGTACAGGACTGCGCATGTCCACGACACTACAGCGGAAGCGAGCCTGGTCCGCCGGGGGTCGGCGCCGCGCGGATCAGTAGGGGTTGGTGACGAAAAGTTCCTCGGCCGGGAATCTGGTGATGATCTCCACCCCGCCGCCGGTGACCACGACCTCCTCCTCGATCCTGGCGGCGGATACGCCGTCGGCAGCCGGGCAGTAGGTCTCCAGCGCGAATACCATGCCGCGCTGGATCTCGACCGGCGCGTCCAGCGAGGTGAGCCGGCTGATGATCGGCCGCTCGTGCAAGGCGAGCCCGAGCCCGTGCCCGAACTGCAGCCCGAAGGCCGTCTTCTCGTCCGCCAGGCCGATGTCCCCGGCGGTCGGCCAGAGCCTTGCCACCTGGTCGGTCGAGACCCCCGGCCTGATCAGCTCGATGGCGGTATCCATCCATTCCCTGGCCCGCTTGTACGCGTCGCGCTGCGGCTGGCTCGCCCGGCCCACGCTGAACGTCCGGTAGTAGCACGTCCGGTAGCCGTTGAAGGAATGCATGATGTCGAAGAACGCCTGCTCGCCTGGCCTGATCATGCGGTCGGAGAAGTTGTGCGGATGCGGGTTGCACCGCTCGCCGGAGACGGCATTGATCGACTCCACGTCGTCCGAGCCCATCTCGTACAGCCGTTTGTTCGCCAGCGCCACGATCTCGTTCTCCCGCACCCCGGGCTTCAGCGCCTCGGTAATGTCCTGGTAGACGCCGTCGACCATGGCGGCGGCCGTCGCCAGCAGGGCGATCTCGTCAGCGGACTTGATCTGCCTGGCATCCAGCATCACCTGCTGGCCGTCACGGACTTCCACCCCGCTGCGCTGCAGCTCGAAGAGCACCGGCAGTTCCGCGAAGTCGATCCCGACCGGCTGGCCGGCCACGCCCGCGGCGGCCAGCCGGTCGTTGATCTCCGCGACCCCGCGCCTGACCAGGTGCGCGTCCGGCGGCGCGGCCCCTCGCATCGTGCTGTACGAGGCGATGCAGTTTTCCGGCTTCAGCCACGGGCAGTACATCCGGTGGTGCACGGCCGCTGAGCCGAAATCCCACAGGTACAGCTCCCCCGTGCGGGTGTACAGGGCGTACCTGCACAGCTTGTCGCGGGTCCACTCGCCGATCGCCACCCCGGTCAGGTAGCGGATGTTGTTGTTGTCGAAGACGAGCAGCGCGCCGAGGTCACTGGCCTCCAGCGCAGCCATGGCGCGGCTGAGCCGGTGCTCGCGGAGCCTGCCGAAATCCACCCGCTCCTCGAAATCGACGCTCATGCGGCCCGGTGCCGGCGCCAGCGGGCGGGACGGTACGGCCATTGGCTCTCCTATGGTCAGCGGGCTTCGACAGCTATCAGCTGGGTCCTGGCGACTCGCTCGCGTTCGACTCCTCGATTCCGCACAAGTACTGGAACACCTCGCCGGACTACGTGCACGCGATCTGGGTTGTCGTGCATCGCGAGCCCGCCGGCGCCTAGCTGCCCCCGGATGGCCCGGCGTCGCCGCTGGCATCCGGCGCCACGTCCGGCTGACTGGCGTCTTCGGGCTTGGCAGCGTCCTCGGGCTGGCCGGCGCCATCGGGCTTGGCGGTGGCCGCCGGCTGACCGGCGTCTTCGGGCTTGGCAGCGTCCTCGGGCTGGCCGGCGCCATCGGGCTTGGCGGTGGCCGCCGGCTGACCGGCGTCATCGGGCTTGGCAGCGTCCTCGGGCTGACCGGCGCCATCGGGCTTGGCGGTGGCCGCCGGCTGACCGGCGTCCTCGGGCTGACCGGCGTCATCGGGCTTGGCGGTGGCCGGCTCGGCTCCGGCCTGCGACGAGGCAGCAGGGCCGCCCTTGGCCGGGCGCTTCTCGGCGAGCAGGGCCTCCAGCCGGGCGCCGGTCAGCCGCCGGAACTTCCGGTGCGCACGCTCGCGGTCCAGCACGGCCACCTCCAGCTGGCCGGCCGTGATCTCCGGCCGCTCGCCATTGGCCTGGCCGGATAGCGCGGCAATGGCGGCCGCCAGCGCGTCGGCCAGCGGCATGCTGTCTGCATAGTTGTCCTTCAGGACCGCGGCGACCTGGTCGGCCTGGCCGCCCATCGCGACGAAGCCGTGCTCGTCAACGACCGAGCCGTCAAACGGGATCCGGTAGATCTGGTCGGAGTCCGGCCCGTCGCCCACCTCGGCTACCACGATCTCGACCTCGAACGGCTTATTGCTCTCCGTGAAGATCGTCCCGAGAATCTGGGCATACCAGTTGGCCAGGCCGCGCGCGGTGACATCCTGCCGGTCGTACTGGAAGCCGGTCATGTCCGCGTAGCGGACGCCGGCCTTGCGCAGGTTCTCGAACTCGTTGTACCTGCCGACCGCGGCGAACGCGATCCGGTCGTAGATCTCGCTGATCTTGTGCAGCGCCCGGGAGGGGTTCGGCGCGACGAACAGGATGCCGCCCGCATACTGCAGCACCACCCCGCTGCGACCGCGCGCGATGCCCTTGCGGGCATAGTCCGCCTTGTCCTTCATCGCCTGCTCGGGCGACACGTAGAACGGCATGGACACTGCTGGCTCTTCCCTTACTCTTCTGGGCCGACCTGGCTGGTGACGGCCTGTCCGCCAATCCGGGCTAGCGGCTAGCGACAGCGCCGGAGTGCTAGCCGTTCGGCGGCGTGGCCTGATGCAATGCTGCGCGCGGCCCGTCCGGCGCAGTCATCCGGTCCCGGACGACCGTGTCGGCGTACTCCCCGGCCTCGGCATCGGTAAGGCGCCGGAAGCCATCGGCCGTCACCGTCGCGACCACCGGGAAGATGCGGCGGGTCATGTCCGGCCCGCCCGTGGCCGAGTCTTCATCGGCCGCATCATAGAGGGCCTGCATGCAGGCGAGTATCGCGTCGGCGGCGGACAGGCCGTCCGAGTACAGCTTCTTCAGGGAGCCGCGGGCGAAGACCGAGCCGGATCCGATGGCATGGAACCGGTGCTCCTCGTAGCGGCCGCCGAGCGCGTCGTAGCTGTAGATCCGGCCGGTCGCCGTTTCCTCGTCGAAACCGGCGAACAATGGCACTACCACCAGTCCCTGCATGGCGCCGCCAATGTTGCCCCTGACCATGCTGGCGAGCCTGTTGGCCTTGCCCTCCAGCGATAGCGCCCGGCCTTCCAGCTTCTCGTAGTGCTCCAGCTCGACCTGGAACAGCCGGACCAGGTCGACCCCGATACCGGCGACGCCGGCGATCGCGACGCAGGAGAACTCGTCGCTGCGGAACACCTTCTCGATGTCGCGCTGCGAGATCATGTTGCCGGCCGTTGCCCGGCGGTCACCCGCCATGACTACGCCGTCGGCGAACGAGGCTGCGACGATCGTCGTCCCGTGCGGCAGCCCCGCTGCCAGTGCGCCGGACGCTGGCCCGCGTGACTCGCCGGCTCCCGGCAGCAGCCCGGGCGCGGCCGCGGCGAGAAAGTCGGTGAACGATGAGGTTCCCGCGCTCAGGTACGCGGCCGGGAACCGCCTTTCGGGGGAATCAGGGATCACGCGGATCCTTCCGGTTGTGCGGGTCGTATCTGGACCAGACCCTACTGCGTACGCCGTGGTGGCGGCAGCAGGGCCGGCGCCGCCGGCGGTATGACTACAGCGAAATCCGGGCGGCCGGCCGGGCCTGGCGTCACTCGCCGCCCTTCTGCACGTACGACCGGACGAACTCCTCGGCGTTCTCCTCAAGTACCTCGTCGATCTCGTCGAGGATCGCATCAACGTCGTCAGTGAGCTTGTCCTGCCGCTCCCTGACCTCGTCGGTATCCTGTGGCGCGGCGTCCGGCTCCTCCTCGGTGCGCCGGGGAGCCTGTCGCTGGCCGCCGGTGTCCTTTGTCGCCATGTCGAACCTCCGTGCTCCGCGGGTCGTGCCCGCAGCCTCAACGCTATCTTCGCCACCGGGCAGGCGGTGCAATCCTGCCGCCCGCTATCGGTATGGATCCGGAACATGTCGTCCGGCCCGTCCGGCCCGTCCCTCCGTGGCTGCCAGCCTGCTCAGTCCCGGCCGGTCAGCGCGGCCACAAGCTCACTGGCGGTCTCGCAGCGATCGAGCAGGTCGCCAACGTGCGCGCGAGTTCCGCGCAGCGGCTCGAGGGTCGGGACCCGCTGCAATGACTCGCGGCCCGGGATGTCGAAGATGACCGAGTCCCACGACGCGGCTGCGACGGCTTCCGGGTATTTACGCAGGCACCGGCCGCGGAAGTAGGCCCTGGTGTCCTCCGGCGGGTAAGAGATCGCCCTGGTCACCTGCTCGTCGGTGACCAGGCGGACCATCCTGCCCATCGCGGCGAGCCGGTTATAGAGGCCGCGCTCCGCCCGGACATCGGAGTACTGCAGGTCGACGAGCTGCAGGCGGGGATGATCCCAGCCCAGGCCGTCTCTGGCCCGGTAGCCGTTGAGCACCTCCAGCTTGGCCGTCCAGTCGAGTTCCCTGGAGGTCAGCATGGGGTCCTCGGCCAGCCTGGTCAGCACCGACTCCCAGCGGTCAAGCACGTCGGCCGTCATGTCATCCACGTCAGCGCCGTACCTGTCCTCGGTGTACTTCCTGGCCAGTTCGAGGTACTCCATCTGCAGCTGGATAGCGGTCATCCTGCGGCCGTCGCGCAGGGCCACCAGGTGGCGGCAGGAGGGATCATGCGACACCGTGCGAAGCTCGGCGACCGGGGCGTCCAGGCCAAGGTCCGCGCCAAGGAACCGGTCCTCTATCATCGCGAGCACCAGGGCCGTGGTACCGAGCTTGAGGTAGGTCGAGACCTCGCTCATGTTCGCGTCGCCGATGATCACGTGCAGCCGGCGGTACTTCTCCGGGTCGGCGTGCGGCTCGTCCCTGGTGTTGATGATCGGCCGCTTCAGCGTGGTCTCCAGCCCGACCTCCACCTCGAAGAAGTCGGCGCGCTGGCTGATCTGGAAGCCCTCGTCCCGGCCGTCAGCGCCGCGGCCGACGCGCCCGGCACCGCAGACGACCTGCCGGGATACGAAGAACGGGGTGAGATGGCGGACGATATCGGCAAACGGCGTTGCCCGGTTCATCAGGTAGTTCTCATGGCATCCGTAGGATGCGCCCTTATTGTCGGTGTTGTTCTTGTAGAGCTGGATGGGCGCATTGGCCGGTATTGCCGCGGCCTGCGCCGCGGCCTCCGCCATCACGCGCTCGCCGGCCTTGTCCCAGGTCACGGCGGCCAGCGGGTTGGTGCACTCGGGTGCCGAGTACTCCGGATGCGCGTGATCCACGTACAGCCGCGCTCCGTTGGTCAGGATGACGTTGGCCAGGCCGAGGTCCTCGTCGGTGAGCTGCGCGGAGTCGGCCGCCTCGCGGGCGAGGTCAAAACCGCGGGCGTCGCGCAGCGGGTTCTCCTCCTCGAAGTCCCAGCGTGCGCGCCGGGCCCGGGCTGAGGTCGCCGCCTGGTAGGCATTGACGATCTGGGACGATGTGACCATCGCGTTCGCGCCCGGCTGGCCGGGCACGGCAATGCCGTACTCGGTCTCCGTGCCCATAACCCGCCGCACGCTCATGCAACAAAGACTAGTGCCGCCCGGGCCTGGCGCGGGACGACGCGCGGCGGGGAGGGGCGGCCCGGATGTGCTCGCGCGACCAGGCGTGCTTACAGGTACTGGCCGGTATTCGCCACCGTGTCGATGGACCGGCCCGCCTCGGTGCCCTGCTTGCCGGAGACCAGCGTCCTGATGTAGACGATCCGCTCGCCCTTCTTGCCGGAGATCCGCGCCCAGTCGTCCGGGTTGGTGGTGTTCGGCAGGTCCTCGTTCTCCTTGAACTCGTCGATGCAGGCAGTCAGCAGGTGCGCGACTCGCAGGCCCTTCTGCCTGGTGTCGAGGAACTCCTTGATCGCCATCTTCTTCGCGCGGTCCACGATGTTCTGGATCATCGCGCCGGAGTTGAAGTCCTTGAAGTAAAGGACCTCCTTGTCACCGTTGGCGTAGGTCACCTCGAGGAACCGGTTTTCCTCGGTCTCGCTGTACATGCGCTCGACGACCCGCTGGATCATCTCGCCCACCGTCGCCGCGGCTGATCCGCCGTGCTCGGCCATGTCATCGTGGTGCAGCGGCAGGCTGGGAACTACGTACTTGGAGAAGATGTCCCTGGCCGCCTCGGCATCCGGCCGCTCGATCTTGATCTTGACGTCCAGCCGTCCCGGCCGCAAGATGGCCGGGTCGATCATGTCCTCGCGGTTCGACGCGCCGATCACGATGACGTTTTCCAGGCCCTCGACGCCGTCGATCTCGCTGAGCAGCTGCGGGACGATCGTGTTCTCGACGTCGCTGGAGACCCCCGAGCCGCGGGTGCGGAAGATGGAGTCCATCTCGTCGAAGAAGACGATGACGGGCATGCCCTCGCTGGCCTTCTCCCTGGCTCGCTGAAAGACCAGCCTGATGTGCCGCTCGGTCTCGCCGACGTACTTGTTCAGCAGCTCGGGGCCCTTGATATTGAGGAAGAAGCTCTTGCCCTCCTTCGTCTGCGCCCCCGCGCCTGCGCCGCCGGCCGCGCCATTGCGACTGGCCAGTTCGGCCGTCCGCGCCGCGACCTGCTTGGCGAGCGAGTTCGCCACGGCCTTGGCGATGAGCGTCTTGCCGCAGCCCGGCGGGCCGTAGAGCAGCACGCCCTTCGGCGGCCGCAGCTGATGCTCCCGGAACAGGTCCGCATGCAGGTACGGCAGCTCGATCGCGTCCCTGATCTGCTCAATTTGCGCGCCGAGCCCGCCGATGGCCGAGTAAGTGATATCCGGCACTTCCTCAAGGATGAGCTCCTCGACCTCGGCCTTGGGGATGCGCTCATAGACATAGCCGGAACGCGGCTCAAGCAGCAGCGAATCGCCCGCCCGGAGGGTAGCCTCGCGGAGCGGCTCGGCCAGCCTGGCGACCCGCTCCTCATCGGCATGCGAGATGACCAGCGCCCGGTCCCCGTCCTCAAGGATCTCCTTGAGCATGACGACCTCGCCGATCGTCTCGTAACCCTGGGCGATCACCACGTTCAGCGCCTCGTTGAGCACGACCTCCTGGCCGGGCTTCAGCTCATCGAGCTCGATCCCTGGGCTTACGCTCACCCGCATCTTCCGGCCGCCGGTGAACACGTCGGCGGTGCCGTCCTCGCAGGCATTGAGGAAGACGCCGAATCCCGACGGCGGCTGGGCGAGCCTGTCGACTTCTTCCTTGAGCGCGACGATCTGGTCCCTGGCCTCGCGCAAGGTGCTGGCCAGGCGGTCATTCTGCCCGGTCACGCTGGCCAGGCTGGTCTCGGCCTCGCGTAGCCGCTCCTCGAGCAGCCGCGCTTGCACGGGCGAATCCGCGAGCCTGCGCCGCAGCGCAGCGATTTCCTCTTCGAGGAAGGAGATCTGCGTGGTCAGCACCTTGACCTCATCGTCGTGTCGTCCGGCGCGAGCGCCGTCATCACGGGCGGCCATGCCCCTCACCCCTTCCGAGAGCTGACTTACCTAGACCCTACCTATCCGGGGTGCTCCCGTAACCTTGCGCGTGGCCCCGACTCCGCATTCTCCCGTCACGATCAGGGAACGGCCAGGCGGCAAATCGGTCATCGGACCGCGCTGGCGGCGTGGCCGCCGGCGTCCCGCCACGCCGCGCTGTCGCGCGCTCCCTTGGCAGGCCGGCGCCGTCGTGGCGGCGGGGCGACGCCGTCCGCGAGCCGCCGCGCGGTCACCAGGAAGCCGGTGTGCCCGACCATCCGATGGTCGGGGCGAACGGCAAGCCCGTCGACATGCCAGCCGCGCACCAGCGACTCCGACGCGGCAGGCTCGGCGAAGCTGCCCTGCTCGCGCAGCGCCTCCACGGTGCGCGACAACTGCGTGGTCGACGCCACGTAACAGCAGACCAGGCCGCCGCCGGCCAGTGACAGGGCAGCGGTCAGCGCGTACTCCCACGGTGCGAGCATGTCGAGCACGACCCGGTCGAACCGTCCGTCGCCAGGGACCGCCGGCCCCGCCGGCGTTTCCGCGGAAGCGTCCGCCGGGAGGTCCGCCGGGAGGTCCGCCGGCGTTTCCGCGGAAACGTCCGCCGGCGTTGGCACGGGAACCGCGGCCGGCTTTTCCGCTGGCAGCTCGCCGATTACCAGCCGCCATGCCGGATGCGGCACGCCGAAGTACCGCTCGACGTTGCCGCGTGCTATCGCCGCGAAGTCGGGCCGCCGCTCGTACGAGGCCAGCAGGCCGGTCTCGCCGATCGCGCGGAGCAGCCAGCAGGACAGGGCTCCGCTGCCGGCCCCGGCCTCAAGCACCCGGGCGCCAGGGAAAATATCGGCCATCGCCAGGATCTGGGCAGCATCCTTCGGGTAGACGACCGCCGCGCCGCGCCGCATGGACAGCGTGAAGTCGGCGAGCAGCGGGCGCAATGCGACGTAGGCGGTTCCGCCGGATGAGGTGACCACGCTGCCGTCCTGGCCGCCGATCAGATCGTCGTGGGCCAGCGAGCCCTGGTGAGTGTGGAAGGACCGCCCGGGCTGGAGCGAGACCAGGTGACTGCGGCCCTTCGGGTCGGTGAGCTGAACCTGCTCACCGGGCATGAGGGGTCCTCGGCGCGGTCGGATCACGCCCGCAAGGCTAGCGGTACCTCAGGTTCCGGCGAAGGCGTGGTCGAGGTCGCTGGTCGCGAGCACGCCGAACACCTGGCCGGACGGCTCGACCAGCAGGTACTCGCTGGCTGGGGCCCGGCGCACCGCCTCGATCAGCTCCATCCCCGACAGATCCGCGGGCAGGACCAGGCTGGGATCGAGCGTCCGGGCCAGCGAGCCGGCCTCGATCCATGGCCTGCGCTGCTCCGGGGTCGCGATCACGGCGGTCTCGTTGACGATCGCGATCGGCGTGTCCTGGTGGTCCACGATGACCAGCGCACGGGCCTGCGCGGCGTCCGCGCGCCTGATCGCCTCCGCCAGTGGCAGGCTCGCCGGAATGGGAATCGCCCGCCGGGCAAGCCGCCGGGCCTGCAGCCCGGGGAGCCGCTCGCGGACCCTGGTAACGCGAATTGACTGGCCAGCGCCCACCCATATGAACGCGGCGATGACGCCCAGCCAGAGCACGTTCGCCACGTTGGTGCCGTTGCTGTTGCCGTTCCTGAGGATAAACGCGAATGGCACTGCCAGCAGCGCCACGGCGAGCACGCGCCCGGCCCAGGCGGCCGCGATGGTGCCTGTTCCGGGCTTGCCGGTGATCTTCCACACGCCGGCGCGCAGCATCCGGCCGCCGTCCAGGGGCAGACCGGGCAGCAGGTTAAAGATCCCGACCAGGACGTTCGCCAGGATCAGCTGGTCGATCAGGATCCGGGGAATGCCAGCAGGGCCGAAGGCGACGATGGCCCCGTACCCGAGGGCCGCGAGGACGAGCGAGAGCAGCGGCCCCGCCCCGGATACCAGGAATTCCCTGGCCGGAGTCTGGGGCTCCTGGTCAATCTCGGAGAAGCCGCCGAGCGGGTACAGCAGGATGCGCCGCACCGGCAGGCTGAATGCCCGCGCCACTACGCAGTGGCTCAGTTCGTGGATGAGCACGGACAGGTAGAGCAGGATGACAAACGCGGCAGCCACCACATATCGCGTGGCGGACCCGTGCACGGAGCCCTTGAGGCTGTTCGCGTAGAAGGTCACGAAGAGTGCCGCGATCAGGAACCAGTACGGCGAGACATAGACAGGGATGCCCAGCGGCCGCCCGATGACTATTCCGGGTGCTTGCCGCCGGGCGCCGGCGTGCCCTACGGGCGCCGCCTCCGGATCCCGCCGAGGCGGGCCAGCCTGCGGCGTGCTGCCGGGCGGGCCATTTTCGGGCGGCGTGCTGCCGGGCGCGGCATTCCCCTGCGGCATGCTGCCGGGCGACTGGTCATGCGGTGCCTGCCCGCCCGGAACTATGCCTGTCACAGCACTGATGCTACGTGCTGCGCGGCGAAGCCGGGAGCGCGTGACGCCCGCGGCGAGCCGGGACCGTGTGACACCGCGCGGCCTGGCCCGTTTTGGCGAGGACATCGCGGGAGCGGGCAAATACCGGCAACTGTCGGCATGGTCCCCTAGTCTCCGTGGAGTGAGCGATCGCAGCGCAGTAACTCAACCGGGCCCGGTGCCGGAGGCCGCGGGTGCCGATCAGGCTGGCCCGGTGCCGCAGGCCGCGGGTGCCGATCAGGCTGGCCCGGTGCCGCAGGCCGCGGGTGCCGATCAGGCT